>Ga0187783_10002544_pt1 | contig 13517 bp, 7 predicted proteins | sample 1015_SJ02_MP02_2_FD_132471 | JGI IMG/M metagenome (GOLD analysis project Ga0187783, IMG submission 132471) | Tropical peat soil microbial communities from peatlands in Department of Meta, Colombia - 1015_SJ02_MP02_20_MG | ecosystem: Environmental > Terrestrial > Soil > Wetlands > Peat | place...
AATTTCACTTCCCATAAATCGGCTACCTTGAGCGTCAGAATGATACTCCCGTCCGGCTCGGTTTCATTCTTCTGGCTCGGATGCCAGGTGCGCTCACGGATGTACGGCGCCTGCGACGCTGAAAGGCGAATCTTTATCTCCTGTCTCTCGCCCCAAACCATCTTGAAGGCCGTCCGGGTGAAAGCATCAAAGTCGAAGTCTTCAGGAATCTCGAAGCGGCGGTTGGTGAGCGACACTGAACGGATACGATCCACCGTAAACACGCGCAGGTCGTTCCGGAGATGATCGTACCCGACCACATAAAGCGCGTTGTTGACGTACCATATGCGGTAGGGATCCATCTCCCGGTCGGTTGGCCGGGAATCATGGGGGCTTTGGTAACTCAGGCGGACGCAATATCTGTGAAACACTGCGCGAGTCATCGACTCGATGGACTGTTTCGACCGAGTGTAATCCTTGAAGCCGAAGGTGCGCACGGCCACTGCGTTCTCAAGTCCACGCAGGAAACTGAAACTCTGTGCGGGAAGCTGGGAGCCGATCTTCTGTATGGCGGATTCCAGCGATTCGTAAATTGGGCTTCCCTGCAAGGGTCTGAAGAGCCCCTTGCTGAAATAGAGTGCCCTCTGCTCTGTGAGGGTGAGCGAGACTGGCGCCTCGGCATGGAAGCCTTCCATGAAATGCCAGAACACGGTGCCGTTGCGCATTTCCGAGGTGATGGGAAAGCCCGCATAGGTCAGGCCCTCGAGGTCGCGCTGGACGGTCCGCTTTGCGACGCCTAGTTCGCCGGCAAGTTGGGTAAGAGTTCTTCCAAGTCGCCCGGCAAGAAGCTGAACGAGCTTCTACTGGCGTGTGAGTTGGTCTCCCCGGGGCATCGCCGCAACCGTTCATGAGCTGCAGAGTTTCGGAAAGCAGGCGAGCGGATACTACCACCCGCTTTCCCTTATTGAAAGCAATTCGCGGCCTGTCAAACTTCAAGCGGATGTTGCTTTAGATAGATCTCGTCGGCATCGATTCCGATCCTGGCTAGCAAGTACGACTCTGGCCATGTGAGACGGCCAAATCGCTGGACGTGATCACTTGCCACACCTTATGCGTCGATTGTTCTGCTGAGGGCAACAAGAGCGTGGATCTTGCTTTCAATTACTTCTTTTTCGACCCCACCAGCAATGGGCTTGTTGGCATCAGCCGCTGACAACGCGCGATTGAACCAACTCAATGCCTCGGCGTATTCTCCGTAGCAGAAGTAGCAGCGGCCAACTCTATTGGTGCAATCCCAGGGAATATCTGCGAAGAGCTTATCGGATTCTCCCAAGGCTTGCTGCAACTCGACCTTGGCCTCCTCGTTCCTGCCCAGACTTGTCAGTACCCCAGCAATTTCGAGACGGGATAGCGGGTCGTCGGAAAACGTGATCAATGCCTTTCGGCGGTTCACCAGTTCCCACTCTGTACGCTCGAGAGACTCTCGCAGAGTAATCAGCTTTTCGACGATGTGCGCCCGGCAGCTTGAGGCCAAGTTTTTGGTGGAGGCGGCCTATGCTTGCGCACAGCAGTCGTATGCTTGCTTGTATTGCGTCCGATAGGTGTAAAGGCGCGCCTGTTCATAAAGTTCCTTAACGTTCGTCGGGACGTTTGGGGAGTCGGCGTGGAGCAACCGTGAGGGCACCAACCCGATCAAAACTCCTCCCGGCGACCTCAATAGAACTTGTCGTCTCTCCATTCTTTACCTCCTGTCGTCACAAGCTGCTTGCAAAATGCTTTCACGGAGGCACCATGCTCCCAATCTTAGGTTTTGTCGCTAGGAACAGCGGTCCCGCACGCCTGATACCATGGACGGGAAATTCAACCGGCGGCTTCAAGGGATAATACCGCACTACCGGAATTCCGGCTCAAAATCGCGATTTGGTTTCAAAACGCTCTCGCGCCACGAAGATTAAGGCAGGCGAAACTTGTTCTTAAGCTAAAAGTTGATGGGGGGCGCTGGAAGAGGGGAATCGGGAAACTTCACAAAGGCGGTTTTTTCATCAATTTGGGCAAGCTCGGCTGAATGATATTATGCGTGGTGAAATCGGGAGACCCAGCGGCCGATTTCCAACCCGATGGCCAGCCCGACGCTGTACGAAACTTACAAGCACTTAGCGAAATAAGCAGCCCCCGTAAGCACCTGTAAGTTATTGTAGAATATAAGAGTTTCGGACTCACACGGTAGAAGTCACAGGTTCGAATCCTGTATCGCCCACCAATCCCTTTCAAAAACTTAGCAAGCTTACCACAAATGCCGATCCCGACCGTGCCGTAGAACCGGTGACGCCATGGTCGTCGTTGGGTATTATAGACAAGGGATTAATGTTCAAAGTCCAAAATGGGATGAGGAAACCAGTTATGAGCAGGCGAGTCGATTACAGGCGGGCGCCCCTGTGTTTACTCATGGTAGCATTGCTCCTCCTGTTTAGCCGGCAGGCGGCGCGGGCGCAAGTGGCCGCCGCAATTTCGGGAAGAGTCCAGGATGCCACCGGAGCTCCCATTCCTGGCGTGACGGTCGCGGTGAAGAGTCTCGAGACCGGGGCGGCGCGCGTCGTCACCGCCGACGAGGGGGGCAACTTTAAGGCCCTTTCCCTGGCGGTGGGCAAGTACGAAGTGAAGGCGGAGAAGACCGGTTTCAAGTCAGCGCTCAGGAAGGGGATAAATCTCGTGGCAGGTCAGGAAGCTGTGGTGAATTTGCGTCTCGAAGTTGGCGAAGTTTTCCAGCAGGTAACCGTGTCGGCAGACCTTTCGCTGGTGAACACCACCACGGCGCCGGTTTCCGGACTGGTGGGCGAGAGTGAAGTGAAGGACTTGCCACTCAACGGCCGGAGCTTCGATAACCTGATAACTCTCAATCCCGGGGTCATCAATTACAGCGCGATGAAGACCGCCGGGACCAGTACAAGCAATGGAAACACCTTCTCCGTGGAAGGGCGGCGGCCCCTGGAGAACCTTTTCCTGCTGAACGGCATTGAATATACGGGTTCGAGCCAGCTCGCGGTAACCCCCGGCGGCGTCAGCGGGAGCCTGCTGGGTATCGATGCAGTTCGCGAAATCAACGTGCTCACGGATACCTACTCCGCCGCATATGGCAAACGCGCCGGCGCTCAAGTGAGCATCGTGACCCAGTCGGGCAGCAATGCGCTGCATGGTTCCATCTTTGAATTCCTCCGCAACAGCGCCCTCGATGCGCGAAACTTCTTCGACGCGGCATCGATTCCACCTTTGCGCCGGAATCAATTCGGAGCCGCCGCGGGTGGGGCCCTTAAGAAAGACCAGGTTTTCGTGTTCGGCAATTACGAAGGGTTTCGGGAACGCCTGTCAGTCTCGAACGTAAGCGAGGACCCCGACGCAATGGCCCGCGAGGGGGACTTGCCGAATGCCGCTAACGTAGAAAAGCCGGTCCCAAACCTGAACCCCGCGATGTTAGCTTACATGCCGATGTGGCCCAGACCCAACGGCACCGAATTGCTGGTGAGCGGGTTGCCCAGTGGCGTCGCTCTCTCTTACGCGAATCCCCGGCAATCAATCCGCGAAGACTTCGGCAATCTGCGTACCGACTATACACTCACGGCTCGCGATTCCATTTCCGTTATTGACACCCTCGATGACGGCGCGAACCTGCTGCCCATGGCAGATCCCCTGTTTGCGTCCTTTGTCACACTTCGTAGCCAGGTAGCCAGTCTGGAGGAAACGCATATCTTCTCGCCGCAAGCCCTTAATACGTTCCGTGCCGGGTTCTCGCGTGCCGGGTTCTCTTATAGTTCCGCTCCGCTCGGCTCGTTCCCTGCCAGCCTCTCCTTTGTCACCGGAAAAGGGCCGGGGGGAATTGTCATCGGCGGTGGGGTCACCACGACGGGTGCCTCAGCCATCACCTCGGCGGGACCCAACAACGCTGCGAACGCATGGAATCGCCGGAACCTTTTCACCTATACGGACGATCTCCAAATTACCAAAGGCATTCATCAAATCAGCGCGGGGGTGTGGTTCCAGCGGCTCGAGTCCAATGACGACACGGCCTCGCGAAGGCTGGGCCAGGCCAGCTTCAGCACCTTGCAATCGTTCCTGCAAGGGAAGGTGAGCACCTTCAACGTGGTCACTAATCCCACGGAACTTGGTTGGCGAAGTCTCTTCGGGGCGTGGTACGTCGAAGACACGATCAAGGCCGGACGCTATCTCACCTTGCGGGCAGGGCTCCGGGATGAATTCAGCAGCGGTTGGAATGAAGCCTTCGGAAGAGCCGCCAATTACCTCACTGACTCCGAAGGCGCTTTGGTGACCAACCCGCGAGTGGGCGATTCAGCGTTCACACAGAATAACGCGAAGTGGTTGCTGAGCCCGCGCGTGGGTCTGGCTTGGGACCCCTTCGGGAATGGGAAGACCTCCGTCCATGCGGGTTTCGGGACGTATTACACATTGATCGACGCGTTGAGCTTTCTGCTGAATGCCATCCCTCCCTACAACGGGACCCTCTCGTTTGCGGGTGTGCCCTTGACCTCGATTGTCCCGCTCGTTCCCAGCGCCCAGGAACCGCCCCCCTGCGGCCCCGCAGTTCCCGCGCCTTGTGCGATCTACGCGCCCCAAGGCGTTCAGGGTAATGCCAAAACCCCCACCGTGGAAGAATGGAATTTCGGAGTTGAGCAGCAACTGACCCCCAGCACGATCCTGCGGCTGGGTTATAGCGGATCCTTTGCCTACCATGAACTGCTCAGCATCGATCCCAATACGATTCCAGCCGAGGTTTGTTCGGACTCGAGCGGCTGTGTGTCCGGCGGGGTGGGCCAAGCCCGGGGCAGTGTGTCTCAGGGAACTCAATTCATTCCCGTGGGAAAGCGTCCCAATCCCTACCTTTCCGGCGGCTTTTTCTGGTACACCGAGGGCAATAGCAGTTACAATGCGCTCGATGCGGAAGTAGTCCGCCGCCTGAGCCAGGGATTGCAGTTTCGCGCCAACTTCACGTGGTCGAAAAACCTCGATATGAACTCCGGCCTCACCGGGGCCCAAGCGAACAATCAGGCGCAGATGGTGCTGGATCGCAACAATCTGCGCCGCGACTGGGGACCTGCGGCTCTGAACATTACCAGTCAATCCAGCATCTCGGCGCACTATGAATTGCCATTCGGCCAAGACAGGCGTTGGCTTGCTGCAACTCGTGGTTGGCAAAAGAAGCTCGTAAACGGCTGGCAGTTGAATGGCATCGCGAGCTTGCTGAGTGGTTTTCCATTTACCCCCCAAATCGGTTCAAATTGGTCCGGCGATGGAGATACCCGAAACCCTGATCGTCCCTCCGTAAGTCACGCCATTAGCGGGCCGCGCTTGCTAAGGACGCCCAACGCATGGTTCAATTCCAACGCCTTCGTCCTGCCGACCCCGGGCACGTACGGGAACCTCGGCAGGGGAACGTTAACGGGGCCGGATCTTATTGACGCAGATATAGCCTTAACGAAAAACACCCATCTAACGGATCGCGTCGACGTGCAGTTCCGGGCGGAATTCTTTAATGTCCTCAATCACCCGAACTTTGATACTCCCAACCCGATTGTATTTTCTGGTAGTGCTGTCAGCGCCACGGCGGGGTTGATTACCTCAACCGCCACCACCTCGCGGCAGATTCAATTCGGATTGAAGCTGATTTTTTGATGGCCCCGCCGAAACCAAGTCTACGCGCCGGCGGGGAGCAGCATGTACCCCACAACCCCGTCAGGACTTACCGTTGTAACGATCAGGCTATAGGGGTGGCTGTTCGTCTGGGCGTAGAGATCCACAGCTTCTTTTGCGCTCAGATTGTTAAGCCATACGGTCTTTCCTTCGTTGGTCAAAGAGACATAACCCCGAAAGCGCTGGTGGTCAACGTCAGTCTTAAGAACGGTCAGTGTTACCCCCGGCGCAAGTTCGGTGGGTGAATTTTTGACGATTTCGAACGTCACTCTATCGCGGTGGAGATTCTGCACAAGTGTGTGCAGGTCGCCCTGATTATTGCGCACCTGTTCCTGCATGTTCGCAAGGTCGCGTCCGTTACTCTCTTGCGCGGCGGCTAGTTGTTCGCGAAGGCTCGAAACCTGACCCCGAAGTTGATCGTTGACTTGCGCAAGTTGCGCCTGCGCCTGCCTTTGCAATGATTCCACGTTGTTCAAGCGGGCATCCACGACTTCACTCCGCCGATCCAACTCTGCCTGGAGGCGTCCTGTGGCTTGTTCCACCAGTTCTCGCGTTTGGTTGCGCGTGGCGCGCAGGCTGGAGTCAACCTTAAGGTCGAGTTCGGCCATGTGGTTGGTCAATCCATCCCAATTCGCCGTCAGACCACGAAGTTTGGCCTCCGTAGCATTCAACCGTCCACCAAGGGCAGGGACGGACCGCAACAGTTCCGGCACCTGTGAAAAGGTTACGTTGTTGTTTCGCAGTGCGAGATACAAGTAGCCGCAAACGCCAAGCACTCCCAAGGCGAGGACCATGAGGATGAACCATCCGCCTAAGTTGGAGGGCCGGCGCGATAGCTGGACTCGGCTACCGATGTCGTCGGCAGGCTCCAACCTTTGTTCGTCGATTCGGTCGCTGGTGCGATGGCCGAATTGGTCGCGAGCGCTCGTTTGCGGAGGCGGATCAGCCGACGGAATCCCGCCGACGAATGCTTTCCTCGGGTCATAATCGGGCTTCCGTGCTGTAAAATCCCTCTGGTGAGGAGGTTCAACCGTTTGCTCATCCCGCTTTGGCAACTCCACGCCGGAAGGCGGCAATGAACCCTCCACCTTATGGCTTCCGTTACTGCCTGAATCAATTGAATTAGAATGGCGATCACTTTCATTTTCATCCAGATCACCTAGGATTCGCATCGGATTACCTCCAGAAACAAATTGGGTGCTCCCGCCCAATTCCCCGGATCAGTTCTGCCTGTAATGATGAAGCCCCACCCTCTTTGAGCAATGGCCCTGCCAAAGAGAAGCGCGTTCAAGTTTCTCTCTTCGAAATCAGGCGGTTAGCGTTGATCTTTTGTCTCGCATTCCGTCCGCCATGATTACCGTTTTACTTGGTGCGGGAAGAATTTACTGAGCGGTCATGCATTTCCGGCTATAGGGTATTTACCTGACAAAGCCTGCCGCTCTTTATTTGTATTGACATTCTGCGCACTTAAGTAAACAATAGGCTGGGAACCTAGACATAACTTAACCAAGGACGGCCCTTGAACATTTATTTGTGGAGGTAGAGCACATGCGTTTCCGCCAAGTTAGCCTACTTATCTCGTGGGTTGCGTTGGTGCTAATCGGCATGCAGCCTGCATCGGCAAAAAGTGATAGAGGATATCTCGTCGTTCACGTGAGTCCTCCTCAAACCTACATCTACGCCGACGGCGAACCCGTCGTTGAAGCCAATGGCCACTACATCATTCTAACGGCCGGGCAGCACACCATCAACATGTATAACTACGGCTATAAGCCGGAAACCCGCATCGTGATGATCAAAGCGCACAAGTGGTGGAATATCCGAGTCGAGATGCAGCCGATCCCGGGAATGATTTCCGGGCCTTGGGGATGCATCACGCTGGAGGGTGCGCCGCGGGCGGCGGTCCTGCTGAACGGCAAAGACCCCGCGGTGTTTTTTGTCGGGCACGGTGACGAATTCAACAACGAGTGGTTGTGGCATCAGGAATTGGTCGTGCCGCCCGGTAAACACGAGTTGACGGTGGAATACCTTAACTCAGAACCCTGGACCATCCCCGTGGACGTGCAAGCCAACCAGCGCGTAGTGGTTGACGCATACAAAGGTGTGCGCAAGACAGTGCCATGGCCGCGCGGACAGCAGTTGACGGAGATGCCGCGCTTCCATGCGGGCATCGCCAGCGCCGAGGTGGTTGTGGAAAAGGTCAAGGCCGAGTTTGCCGCTTCGACGGGGCAAGTCAATTGCGGCGATTCCGCGCACCTCAAATGGTCTTCCACCGGCGCGCCGGAAACGGAGATCAATGGCACGCCCGTAAGCGCCTCGGGCGAAGAAGCGGTGCAGCCCAAGCAGTCGACCGATTATAAATTCCGGGCGGCCGGGCCGGGCGGAGTTTACACTTCCGATGCCACGGTAAACGTCAACAATTCAATTCAAGCATCCCTCAGCGTTTCGCCGTCGGAAATTCATGGGGAAGGGGCCAGCCCGCAGGGTACCGCAACGGTGACCTGGTCGGCCCCGAACGCCGACTCCGTCTCCGTGGATCCCCTTGGCTCGGTCGGCCCGAGCGGCAGTCGCGAGGTTCACGTCACTCCCACCAAAACCTCGGCGGGTCCGGTTGACGAGAACGTCATGTATATCCTGCACGCCAGCAATGCCTGCGGCGGGTCCGACACGCGCACCGCCACCCTGCACCTGACGGGCGGTGTGATGCAGGCAGCCGCCAACGAGACTGCTCTCGAAACCAAACTTAACATCGATAGTATTTACTTTCCCACCGACTGGCCCACCGTAAAGGACCCGCAGAGCGGCTTGGTTCCCAGCCAGCAAAGCCGCGTGGGAGAAGATGCCTCCGATTTCAAGAAATATCTGGGGCACCGGCCGGATGCCACATTGATTCTGGAAGCCTACTGTGACGTTCGCGGTACAGTGAAGTACAACCAGAGCTTGTCCGAACGTCGCGCCGAACTGGTGAAGAATTTTCTCGTCCAGCAGGGGATTCCGCCCGAGCAGATTGTGACCAAGGCCTACGGGAAGACAAAGCAGCTCGATGATAAACAAGTGGTAGACCTGGCCGTTCAGAACCCCGATGCCACTCCGGAAGAGCGTCGGCGGATGCTTCGCAATATCATTATTTTCCAATGGGCAAACAACCGTCGCGTGGATATTCGCTTGAGTACCACGGGCGAGATTTCCCAGCGCTTCTATCCCTTCAACTCCGCTGACCTGCACGTGCTGCTGGGAGTCAAGGAACCTACCAAAGGGACCGCCAGCTTGAAGTAGCCTTCGCCAGGGCTCGCCGGGGCCGGATCAGCGGCCTCGGCGGGTTCAGCACTCCCCCTTCTTCAGGACTTTTGCGGTTTCGGCCGCCTCACTGAACCGGGGCCTCCTTCAACAACTTCAGTACGTTGCCGATGATCTCACCAACAGTGTGAACGGTCGGTAAAACCACAGTGCCCTTTTGCAGGTCGATCACGGTCAAGGCAGCGGTGTTATCGAGTTTGGTGAGAGGCATGGTTTTTCCTTTCGCGATTTTGGCACATGCGCCGGTTTTCACTCAGGCGGTTACTCGGCTTGTTTCTTTGCAAAGTGCACGCTCAAACCGACTCGCGCAACGCGAGCGATAGCCGCGATGCCAACGCGCCGATTCAAAGATCAATGCAACTGCCGATCTGAACCATAAAACAGGTCTACGCTTCATCCCTGTCCGCCCGCTTCGGACAATCTGTCTTATTCTCGTCATCGACCATTCAAGAAAGCTAAACATACCCGTGATGAAATGTGCCGAAAGTTGACCGATGTTTAAAATTTTCATGACGGAGGGCTCATTGTGAGTCGATTATTCCGTTCGATAATTGTAAGTGTAACCATTTTTGTTGCGTTTTTAAGCAGCGCAGCGCTGGCACAGACCAATAAGGGCACAATCTCCGGACAAGTGACCGATCCAACCGGCGGCGTTGTCCAGGGCGCACAGGTGCAACTGCCGGGGATTACGGCGGCTTCGGATACACTGGGTGCATTCCTCATTCCGGACTTGGCTCCAGGAGACTACAGATTGGTCATAACGTACGTCGGCTTCAAACCGTTCGAAACTACCATTACCCTGAAGGCTGGTGAAGACCGCCATGTGGATGCCCATATGGACGTTGCTACCGCGAACCAGTCAATCACCGTATCCGATGAAGTCCCGCACGGTGAAGCGGAGTCGATCAATCTCACGCGCGCGGCGGACAACATCCTTCAGGTTCTGCCGGCGGAGGTCATTACCTCCCTGCCAAATGCGAATGTGGCCGACGCTCTTGGCCGTATGCCTTCCATCGCGCTGATACGGGACGAAGGAGAAGGCGAGTATATCCAGGTGCGGGGAACGGAGCCGCGCCTCACCAACGTGATGGTCGACGGAATATCGATTCCTTCTCCCGAGCCTTCCGTCAACCAGATCCGGCTCGACGTCATTCCGGCGGATCTCGTCGAATCGGTTCAAGTCAACAAAACCCTGGCGCCCAATCTCGATGGCGATGGAATTGGCGGCTCGGTCAATCTAGTGACCAAGACCGCAGGCGAGTTTCCAACCGTAGACGCCTTCGGCCTAGGTGGCTACAATCCCATCATGGGTGGCCGCACCAACAACCAGTTCGGACTGGCGGTGGGCCATCGCTTCCTTAACCACAAGAAACTTGGCATCCTCTTCGGCGCCACGGAGGACTATAATGGGCGCGGCATCGACAACGAGCAGCCAGCCATCGACCCGAACTCCACGTTCTCCGCCCCCTATTACGACAACAGCACCCTTCGCGAATACCGTTATTATCGCACCCGCTGGGGATACACAGGCAACGTCGACTATAAGTTCAGCGAAGGTTCCGACATCTATATCCGGGGCTTGTACAGCAATCTCAAGGACTATGGCGATAAGTGGTATTACGAGCCGCAAGACTCGGGAAATCCGAAGTTCTACACCTCCAGCAAGCGCCCTGACGCCTCCATCGGCAGCATCAGCGCCGGCGGCCGTAAACAGTTCACCTCCTCCATGCTGAACTGGGAAGTCTCTGCCGCCCGCTCCTACGAACTGGATTCTGCCGGGAACCCGAAAGCGACGTTCAAATGGATCGGTTCGAGCCTGAGCTGCGGCTTCCTTCCCGCCAGTGTGCAAGCCACTCCCAACTTTCCGCAATTTGGCAACGGATGCGATGCCCTCGGGTCCCCCCTTCAGGTTGCCAGCAACTATGGCTTAAATGAGGTGGTGACCTCCACGGGTCTGAGCGCGGACGTGAATCTAAGCGCCGCCGCTTCCTATCTAGTCAATTACCACCTCGGGTCGCACTACGCCATCCTCGAATTCGGCGGCAAAATTCGCAATGATCACAAGTTTCAGGACGCCACCGAAACGCAGTATGACGGGTGGAAGGCCAAGAATTATCCCATGACGATGTTCCTGAGCGGGTTCAGCAGCAACAACTATATGAATAACCACTATTTCGGAGGCCATTACGGCCAAGTATCGAACTTCGAGACCATCTCGACCTTTACCCTGGCGAACCTGGCGGCGAAGTACGTAGATGGTGAAGCGACCGCCGCCGACGGCGCCCCGAACCAGTTCGATATCCTCGAGCGCGTTTCCGCCGGCTACATCATGAACACGATGGATTTCGGTCGTTTGCACGTCGTGGCCGGAATCCGATTCGAAGGTACGCAGATGACCACGCGCGGGTACTACGTCACGCTCTACCCGGCAGGAAGCTCGAATTGCGTCAACCCCACCGGTTGCGGCGTGCCTGTGCCGGAGCAAACCAATCCTTCCTACGTAGACCCCCTCCCCAGCGTTTCGTTTCGCTATGCTCTTGACAGCAATTCCGGTTTGCGGCTAGTCTACGGTCGGGGAGTCTCTCGTCCCGACGCCTACCAACTGGTGCCCTATGTTACCGAGGACGACACCACCAATCCCCCGACAATTAGCGAGGGCAACACGAAGCTCCAGCCCGAACATGCCAACAATTACGATCTTCTCTACGAACGCTACATGAAATCGGTTGGGCTCTTTCAGGCCGGTTTTTTCTACAAGCAAATCGATGACACGTTGATCTACGATTCCTTGCCGGCGACCAGCGGGCTGTACGCCGGCGATCTCATCCAACAGTGGTTCAACGTCAGTCACGCGCGTCTCTGTGGCTTCGAGGCCTCGTACCAGCAGCGGCTGAACTTTCTCCCCGGTCCACTTGCTGGATTCGGAATGATGGCGAATTTCGCTTGGACGGGTTCAAAGGTCAACGTCCTTCCGGGACGACCTGATAGCCCCCCTCTGCAAAACCAGGTGCCCGTCACCTGGAACATCAGCCCCGACTACAGTCGCGGCCGCCTCAATGCCCGCCTCGGCCTCTCTTATAACAGTGCGAACATTTACAATTACATGTATCAGAGTGACACGGATCCGGTTAACCTCGGCCCGAAAGGTCCCAACGGCGATATATACACTCTCGCGCACTTGCAGGTTGACGCCCAGACAAGCGTGAGGTTGGGTCACGGTATCTCGGTCATGGTCTATGGATTGAATCTCACCAATGAAGTCTTCGGCTACTACCAGGGCAGTCCTATCTTTGTCAATCAGCAGGAATGGTACAAGCCGACCGTCGCTGTGGGCTTCCGCTACAGCCTTAACCGCGAGAACAAATAGGATCCGGAATGTATTCATGCTGACTTAAAGGTCAGCGCCACACACCAGTTCGCGCTGTCCGCTTGTCTCTGTCCTCTCTGCAATCTCTGTGCCCTCCTTGGTAAACGTTTTGTTACCGCCCGAGTGGAGGGAATGAACGTTGGCAGGGCATCGTGAAATTATGTTGAGACGTCTTCAAACGGCGCTCTTGTTCATAGTGGCTTGGGTGGCGGGCGCCGGCATTGTGGCCGCAAACCCTGCCGCACCACCGCAACTACGTTACGTAGTTATCATCACCCGGCACGGAGTGCGCTCGCCCACCTGGACTAACGACCGCCTCAATCAGTACTCGTCTGAGCCGTGGCCCGACTGGGGCGTTGCTCCCGGCAACCTTACCCCACATGGCAAAGCATTGATGGAGCTTATGGGAGCTTACTACCGCGCCAGGCTCTTGAGCCAACACCTGCTGAGTCCCCAGGGATGTGGAGACGCGGGCCGGGTCTATATTCATGCCGACACGGACCAGCGTACGCTTGAAACCGCCCGCGCCTTGGCAGAGACTTTACTGCCGGGTTGCCCAGTCGCCGTTCATTCGGTGGCGGAGGGCAGCCGTGACCCCTTATTCAGCTCCACGCCGACCGGTACTGGCTTGCAGGATGGGGAAGCGGCCGCCAAGGCTGTGCAAGACCGTCTAGGAGACAACGCACAGCATTTCCTGGACTTGCATCGTGCTGCATTCGAGGCGCTGCAATCGGTGCTGGTAGGAGGAGCAAGCGCGCCTCAGAAACTCATCCAGCCTCCGGAAGAGCTCACCGTATCGGCAGTGGGAAGCTCCGTACAACTCAGTGAATCTCTCAGCGTGGCATCGACCCTTGGAGAGGATCTATTGCTCGAATACACGAACGGCATGCAAGGCAATGATCTCGGTTGGGGCCGCCTCGACGCGGATAAGCTATTCCGCATTCTCGAACTCCACGCGCTGTCCTCAGACCTGACGCGGCGTACGCCTTCTCTGGCTCGGGCGAGGGGTTCCAACCTTCTGGATCATGTGCTGCTATCAATGGATCAGGCCGCAACCGGGAAGCCTGTGCCAGGAGCGCTCGGCGCGCCGGAAACCTCGGTCTTGATCTTGTCAGGCCACGATACAAATCTGTCGAATCTTTCAGGCATGCTCGGTCTCTCCTGGAACTTGCCC
>Ga0187783_10002545_pt1 | contig 13517 bp, 11 predicted proteins | sample 1015_SJ02_MP02_2_FD_132471 | JGI IMG/M metagenome (GOLD analysis project Ga0187783, IMG submission 132471) | Tropical peat soil microbial communities from peatlands in Department of Meta, Colombia - 1015_SJ02_MP02_20_MG | ecosystem: Environmental > Terrestrial > Soil > Wetlands > Peat | place...
CACCTGCTGTGCGGCCTGGCCGGCGCGATGCGCTGCCAGTGCATCCTGCTGCCCTCCGGCCAGGGCCAGCGCGTGCACATGTTCGGGTATGCCTCCGATATCGAGCGCGCCGACGTCCTGTACACCTCCGTGCTGGTGCAGATGTGGCGCGGTCTCATCGGCGCCGAGGTGCCGGCCAGGGCCTCAAGCGTACGGGCCTGGCGGCGCAGCTGGCTGCTGGGCTTCGCCGCCGCGGTGATCGCCAGGGTCAGGGCGGCCGAGGAGCGCGCCGAGCGCACCGCGACCGCCACCAGCGCAGGCCCGCACGGCAGCGCCGCCCTCGTACTCGCCGACCGCTCCGTGGTGATCCGCCGCAACGTCGCGACTGCCTACCCGGTCACCAGGACGGCACGCCTTACCTACACCGGCAGCGGCTTCGGCGCTGGCTACCGGCAGGGCGAGCGCGCTGATATCGGAACGGGCCGCGTCGGCCGGCCGCGTGACCGGTCGCTGACTGCCGCAGCCCGCTAGGCAGGACCCCGCCCTGTCCATGCCGCTGCGCCCGGACAGCTAGGGCGCCAGCACGATCCTGCCGAACACTTCGCCGTCGTCCATCTTCTGGTGCGCGAGCACGGCCTGCTCCAGTGGCAGCACCTCGTGCACGACCACCTTCAGCTCGCCGCGGCTGGCGGCAGCGAACTGGTCGGCCCGGACGGCACGTCGATCGGGCCCGCTGACAGTCGCCGCGCTGAAGGTGGCGAGCGACAGCGACTTCTGGAACGCCGCCATCATCGTGGCGCCGAAGTCAGCCGGAGGCTGGCCGCCAACCACGCCGACGACAACCATCCGGCCGTTCGGCTTGAGCCTGGCAAAGAACGAGGGCATGTCGGCGCCGGCGACAACGTCGATGATGACGTCGTAGGCCGCGGGGGCATCCTGCGTGCTCGCACCGGAGCGGTCAAGCACGTGGGTGGCGCCAAGCGCGCGCAGCCGGTCACCACGCCCGGTCGATGACGTGGTGACCGCCACCGCACTGGCCCCGCCGCGCGCTGCCAGCTGGACGGTCATGATCCCGATGCTGCCGGCCGCGCCCCGCACCAGCACTGCCTCGCCAGCGGCAAAGCGGCCGTGCGCAAGGCCGAAGTGCGCCACTACCCCGGAGCTGCCGAGCGTCACCGCGCCCGTGGCAGACAGGCCCGCCGGGAGCGGCACGATCTCCTCGACCGGGGCAACGGCGTGCTCGACGTAGCCGCCGCCCACCCCGGTGAACGCCCACACCCGCTGACCCAGCCAGGACGCGTCGACGCCGGCGCCGACGGCGGTCACCGTGCCGGCCACCTCGCTGCCAGGGATATGGCCGTTCCTGAACCCGTAGGCTGCCAGGTCACCGCGCCGGATCACCGTGTCGACGCCGCCTACGCCGATCGCCTCGACGGCGATCAGCACCTGGCCGCCAGCAGCGGCCGGGTCCGCCAGGTCGATGACTTCCAGACCGTCCGGGCCTCCGAATGCCTGGATCGCGACTGCCTTCACTGTCGTTCCTCCCGGCGCCCTGGCCGTGCTACGTCCATGCCGCAGGACGCTAGCGGACGCAGGCGTCCGGTTAGCTAAAGTGAGAGTGGTGACCGGCCATTTGCCTCACCCGCTGCGTTCTGACGCGCTGGACAACCGCGAGCGCATCCTGGCGGCGGCGCGAGCGGTGTTCGCGGCCGAGGGGCTGACCGCTCCGATGCGAGCGATCGCGCGGCTCGCCGGGGTCGGCCCGGCCACCCTCTACCGCCGCTTCCCGACCAAGCAGATGCTGGCCGCCGAGGCCCTCGCGGGCGAGATGCGCGCATGCCGCGACATCGTCGACGCGGGCCTCGCTGACCCGGATCCGTGGCGCGGTTTCTGCCTGGTGATCGAGAACATCTGCGAACTGCATGCGCGCAGCGCGGGCTTCACGGCCGCCTTCCTGTCGGCCTTTCCGCGCGCCATGGATATCACCGCCGACCGGGAGTACGCGCTCCGCTCCATGGCCGAACTGGCCCGCCGCGCCAAGGACGCCGGGCAGCTGCGCGCCGACTTCGTCCTGGACGACCTGATTCTCGTCATCATGGCCAACAGCGGCATCCAGGCGACGTCGCCGCAAGCCAGGATCGCGGGCTCCCGGCGCTTCGCCGCGCTCGCGATCCGGGCCTTCCAGGCCGTCCCTGACGCGCTCACGCAAGCCGCAGCCGACACAGCGGCCAATACGGGCTGAATCGGAGTAGCAGGACTTAAAACTTCATCGCACTATTCCCGACCATTCACCTTTAAGTCGTTGCGGTGCAGTGCGGCAAATGGATCGTCCTGGGTGCCAGTACCTGTACATCCCGGACGGAGCAAGCCTATGCCCGAGCTCACCAGACGCCGTTTGCTGACCTCAGCAGGCGCGGCAGCATCCGCGGCTTTCGCGGCCGAGTTCCTCCCGCTGAGCCTCCGCAAGGTGCTCGCCGCTGGCCCGCCGCGTGGCAGCGGGAGCCTGGCCGACATCGAGCACGTCGTCATCCTGATGCAGGAGAACCGGTCGTTCGACCACTACTTCGGCACGCTGCCCGGCGTGCGGGGCTTCTCCGACCCCACCGCCATCACGCTGAGCACTGGCAAGTCGGTGTTCTACCAGCCGGACCCGGAGAACCCGGACGGCTACCTGCTGCCATTCCGGCTGAACACCATTACCACTAGCGCGCAGGCCATTCCGTCGACTAGCCACGCGTGGTACTACCAGCACACCTCGTGGGACGGCGGCGCGATGGACAACTTCGTGCCCTCGCACATCGCGGCCAATGGCGTGAACGGCCCGTACACGATGGGCTACTACACCCGCGAGGACATCCCGTTCCAGTTCGCGCTGGCCGAGAACTTCACCATCTGCGACAACTACCACTGCTCGGTGCTCGGGCCGACATGGCCCAACCGGCTCATGCACATGAGCGCCTGGATCGACCCGCAGGGCGTCGGCGGCGGCCCGATCACCAGCAACATCGACCCGATCCCCTACGAGTGGCAGAGCTACCCGGAGGCGCTCACCAACGCCGGCGTGAGCTGGCAGGTCTACCAGGAAGTCGACAACTACGAGTGCAACCTGCTGGAGATGTTCGCCAGCTTCCAGGGCGCGCCGGTCAGTTCCACGCTGTACCAGAGCGGCCTGCGCACGCTGAGCAACGGCCAGTTCGAGTGGGACGCGCTGCACGACCGGCTGCCCACGGTGTCCTGGCTGGTCCCAACCAGCTATCAGTCCGAGCACCCCGATTACACCCCGGCGGCCGGGGCCGACTACGTCGCGAGCAAGATCGAGGCGATCGCCGCCAACCCGGACGTGTGGGCCAAGACGGTGTTCATCCTCAACTACGACGAGAACGACGGCCTGTTCGACCACGTGCCGCCGCCGACCCCGTCGGCCGGCACGCCGAACGAGTTCATCCAGGTCGGCTCCGACCCGAACTGGCCGATCGGGGCGGGCTTCCGGGTGCCCTGCATCATCGTCTCGCCGTGGACGCAAGGCGGATGGATCGCCAGCGAGACCTTCGACCACACCTCGGTGCTTCAGTTCCTCGAGCTGCTCACCGGCGTGACGATCCCCAACATCAGCGCGTGGCGGCGGCAGACGTTCGGCAACCTGCTGTCAGCCTTCGGCTTCCCTGCCTTCCCGAGCGCAGTGAGCCAGCTGCCGAATACCAAGCCGACGCTGGCCCAGGCCGTCTACAACGTCAACAACCTGCCCGAGCCCGTCTTCCCCACCACCAGCCAGACGGTGCCGGTCCAGGAGGTTGGCCCGCGGCCGCGGCCTCGGAACACCACCCGTGAGATCTGACGGTCAGGCGAAAGGAGAACCTCACGTGTCTGCAGACTTGAGCACCAGCCGCACGGACGCGGCACCGCCAAAGACCCGTGGACGGGCTGGCCGGCGGATCATCAGGCTGTCCTGGATGGCGGCGATCGCGGTCGTCGCGCTGGCTGTGCCCGCGGGCGCCTACGGCGTCGCGCACGGTTTCATCACGCACGGAAACAGGCCGGTGAATTCGCCGCCGAGCGCCATCAAGTACCAGGTGGGGCGGCACTCCGTGGTCAGCCATGCTGGCTCCTCGGTCCGCGCGGCCACCTCGGGCACCGGCTATGACGCCTACGTGGCGCTGGCGGGCGGCTACTCGATCGCCGAAGTGGACGTGTCCACCGACACGATCATCTCCGACAGCATCTCGGCCGACACTCCTGAGGGCGTGGCCGTCACGCCCGACGGATCGCAGATCTTCGTGGCCGAGACCGGCCAGTACCAGGTAATCGCGGTGAACCCGACCACGCTGGCGGAGACGCCGATCTTCGTCGGCGCCTACCCGCAGGACGTGGCGGTCTCCCCCGATGGCAGCGTGGTCTACGCCACCGTCACCGGCGGCGACACCGGAGCGGGCGGGTCGGACGTGGTGGCCGTCATCAGCACATCGACCGACACCGTGGTCGGCGACATCACCGTGGGCACCGCGCCGCGCCAGGTCGTCTTCAGCCCCGGCGGCGCCACCGCCTACGTCAGCACCGAGGACGGCGTCGACGTCATAGACACCGCGAGCCAGTCCATGGTCGCGCGGATCCCTGACCCGTCAGGCCCGCAGGGCCTCGCGCTCAGCCCCGACGGCTCGACGCTGTACGTCACCAACCCGGCACTTGACTCGGTCTGGGTCATCGACACGGCGACCGATCACCTCACCGGCACGATCTCCACGGGCGCGGAGCCCTACGGAGTGGCGATCACGCCCGACGGCACTCAGGGCTATGTCACGGACATGAACGCGGACACGGTCAGTGTCTTCGATACCGCTACCGATGCGGTCACCGCGACGATACCTGTCGGTCACCTGCCGTCGGCGGTCGCGATCGTGCCCGACGGCTCGCAGGTGTGGGTCGGCAACATCCTGGACGGCGACATCACGGTGATCGATCCGGCCACCAACACCGTGTCGGGCACCATCACCGGCGGCACCGGCACGGCAACCCTGGACGCGCAGCCGCTGTCCATCGCCTTCACCGCGGCACCGTAGCCCAGCGGCGCAACCTTAGCCGCGCCGCAGCAGCGCGACGAACATCGCATCGGTGCCGTGGCGGTGCGGCCAGAACTGAGCGAACCGCTGGTAGGGCTCCGGGCAGCTCAGGTCAGGGACGTCCGCCAGCACGGCCGGCGCGTCGAGCACTTCGGTGCGCGGCGCGCTGGCCAGTGCGGCTGCGACCACCTCGCGTGTTTCGGCGACGTGCGGCGAGCACGTGACGTACGCGACCACGCCGCCCGGCCTTGCTGCCTGCAGCGCGGTCGCGAGCAGGTCACGCTGCAGCAGCCCCAGGCCGGGGATGTCGGCCGGACTGCGCCGCCAGCGGGCCTCAGGCCGGCGCCGCAGTGCGCCGAGGCCCGAGCACGGTACATCCGCGAGAACCCGGCTGAATATGCCCGGCTGCCACGCTGGCAGCCTCCCGTCGGCTACCGCCACGCCGCAGGTCCCGGTCACCGTGGTCGCGGCCCGCACCAGCCTGGCCCGGTGCTCGCGCCGCTCCGCCGCCAGCAGCCTGGCGCGAGGCCGGGCCAGGCCGGCCAGCAGCCGCGCCTTGCCGCCAGGCCCGGCGCAGAGGTCCAGCCATCGGTCGTCAGGCCCATTACCGGCCGGCACCCTACTCAGCGCGAGCGCTGCAAGCTGGCTTGCCTCGTCCTGGACGCCGGCCCGGCCCGCCAGGACCGCAGCCAGCCCTGCGGGGTCACCCGCAGGCAGGTAGGCACCGTAGGGTGACCACCGGGCGGGCACGCAGCCAGCGCCGATGAGCTCCTGCTGGCTGGCAAGGCCGGGCACGGCGCACACGTGCACCTGCGGGCGCTCGTTGTCGGCCGCCAGCACTTCCTCGGTCTCCGCCAGCGCCCCGGCCTGCGGCTCGCCAAGGGCCTGCGCCACCGCCTCGACGATCCAGCGCGGATGGCTGTAGCGGACGGCGAGGGACCCGGCCGGATCCTGCTCCCGGTCCGGCGCGGCGATCTCCAGCCAGGCCGCCAGGTCCCTGGTGGCGACCCGGCGCAGCACTGCGTTGACGAACCCCGCGGGCCGCTGGCCCGCCACTTCCCTGACCAGGTCCACCGACGTGGTCACCGCGGCGTGCGGCCCTACCCTGGTCGCGAGCAGCTGATGCGAGCCCAGCCGGAGGACTTCGCGCACGACCGGGTCAAGCGCTGCGAGCTCGCGGTCGCAGCAGATGGCCAGCACGGCGTCGTAGCTGCCGCGGCCGCGCAGGGTCCCGTAGGTCAGCTCGGTGGCAAGGGCGGCATCGCGCCCGCTCAGGCCCCGCTGCCGCAGCAGCTCAGGCAGCAGCAGGTTGGCGTAAGCATCGCGGCCCGCAACCGCCAGCAGCACGTCGAGCGCCAGCCGGCGCGCGCGATCGTGTACCACGCGGCCGCGCTGGCTGCCCGCCCGGCCTGGCCGGCCACGGGCCTTCTGGCGTCCTGCGTGCTCAGCCACCTCAGCCGAGCACCACCCCGTGCCTGTCCCGACCGCTCGGGTCGAGCCGCAGGCCGCGAGCCCAGTCGGCAGCCTGCATGCGCCGCTTGCCCTCCTGCTGCACCTCGCCCAGCCGCACGGGCACGGTGCCCGTGCCCGCCAGCACGCCGTCGCGCACGATGTGCAACTCGCCAGGCGCCAGCGGGCCGGCCGGGAGCGGCTGCTCGGCTGGCTCCGGCCGCACCGGCCCGAGCTTGACCCGGTGCCCGTCCAGCTCGGTCCACGCGCCGGGAGCCGGCGTGCATGCCCTGATGAGCCTGTCCACCGCCATTGCCGACTGCTCCCAGCGGACGTGCGCATCGTCAGTAGTCAGCTTGGGCGCCATGCTCACGCCGTCCGGCGGCTGCGGCTGCGGCTGCAGCGCACCGGACTCGATGCCGTCGAGGGTGGCGACGAGCAGGTCCGCACCGGCGGCGCTGAGCCGCGCGAGCAGATCCCCGGCGGTGTCAGCCGGCAGCACCGGCTCGGTGAGCACGCCGTAGACCGGGCCGGCGTCCAGCTCCCGCACGATCTGGAAAGTGGTGGCCCCGGTGATGTCGTCACCGTGCAGGATCGCGTGCTGCACCGGCGCGGCGCCGCGCCAGGCGGGCAGCACGGAGAAGTGCAGGTTCACCCAGCCGCGGGCCGGGATGTCCAGCGCAGACTGCGGCAGCAGCGCCCCGTAGGCGGTGACCGCGCAGCAGTCTGGCTCTATCTCGCGCAGCCGGGCCTGGAACTCCGGATCGGCGGGCCTGGCGGGCCTGAGCACCTCGACCCCTGCCTGTGCCGCTCGCTGCGCGACAGGGCTCTGTCCGGCCCGCAGGCCGCGCCCGGCCTTGGCGTCAGGCCTGGTCAGCACCGCGGCGACATCGTGCCTGGACTTCAGCAGCGCGTCCAGCGACGGCACGGCTGCAGCCGGCGTGCCGGCGAAGACCAGGCGCATCCGCTAGAACGCCTTACCGTGGGTCGGATGCGGCGAGGCCTTCACGATCGGGACGGGCTCGCCCCACCACTCCGCCGCGCGGATCTCCTTCATGGCAAGCTTGCGCTGCACCGGGTCGAGCCGGTCAATGAACAGCACGCCGTCCAGGTGATCGGTCTCGTGCTGCACGCACCGGGCAAGCTGGCCGGTGCCCTCCAGCGTGACCGGCTCGCCGTGCATGTCGAAGCCCTTGGCGACCACGCCGTGGGCACGACTGGTGGGGTAGGCCAGGCCGGGGAACGACAGGCACCCCTCGTCGTCCTCCTCGCACTCGGCCGACAGGTCGAGCGACGGGTTGATGAGGTGGCCGACCACATCGTCGACGCAGTAGGTGAACACCCGCAGCCCAACGCCGATCTGCGGGGCTGCCAGGCCCAGGCCGGGCGCATCCATCATGGTGTCGGTCAGGTCCTGAACGAGCCTGCGCAGCTCGGCATCGAAGTCAGTCACCGGCTCGGCGGGTGTCCGCAGCACCGGATCGCCGAACAGGCGGATCGGCTTGATGCTCACTACGTTCCTCCAGGCAGGTGGGCTCGGTAACACGCTTGTGAGATGCCCTCAGTCTATGAAGCCGGCCGGCGCGGTCCGGCGCCTGGCGAGCGGGCCTTGAACGCCGCTTTCCGCGCGGCCCTGGCCACCGCCGGATCGGGATGATGCTCACTGAGCGTGGTGAGCAGGTCGATCACGCCAGGGTGGCTGACCTGCCAGAGGCCCGCCACGATCTCGGCCTGGGCGTCCGGGGGCACCTCGGGCAGCAGCTCGGCCACCACATCGCGCGGGTCGGCCTCCTCCAGCAGCCCGGCGCCAAGGTCGACCAGCAGCCAGGTCCGGTCGGCCGGCCCGAGATCGGCCTCCTCCCCGTGCTCGTGCAGCCACACGGCCGCGTGCGCGCGCAGCAGCGGATGCTCGAGCGCCGCCCTGACCTCTGGCACCGCCGCCTTGCCGATACGGTCGAGGACCGCAAACGCGGCTCCGCGCAGTCCTGGCGATCCCTCCGCCGCCGCGACGATCAGCTCGGCTGCCGCCTGCTCCTCTGACCGGCCTACCAGCCACGTGCTGATCTCTGCCTCGCCGTCCTCGGCGTCGCACCCAGCCAGCGTGAGCAGCAGGCCGACGGCGCCGTCACGGTCGGCTCCGCCGAGGACTGGGACGTGCCAGCCCTGCGCAAGCAGCCTGCGGTGCACGCCCCAGACGCCAAGCGGGGACAGCGCGACGGTTAGCCCCCCGCCGGTCTCCTCCGTGCCGAGCTCGACCACGCCGAGGTCGGCGAGCGTCTCCAGCGCGTGCGACAGCGCCGCGGCCTCGCTCGGGTCGGGCGCGCCGCCAGCCAGCCTGGTGCCGCGCTCGGCCCCGGCCCCATCGGCAGCGCCCTGGCTGCGGCCGCCCGGCCCGGTTCCGGCGGCCGCCGAGTAGGCGTCGAACAGCGCGTCGATGCGCACCGGCGTGCCGACCGTGTACAGCGCGGTAGCCAGGCCGTCGAGCTCCTCAGCGGCCAGCAGCGCAGCCAGCGCGGCGTCCCACTCCTGCAGCAGGTCCTCCGCGTCACAGCTCGCCAGCGCCTTGTCCATGCTCTTGAGCGGGTCTCCGGCCGCCGCCCGCTCGCTGGCCGCGGCGACAACCTGCCAGGCGGCGTTCAGCTCGTCCGACGTCAGCTCGAGCGCGTCGGCTGCCGCCTGCGCGTCGCTGCCGTCCAGCACCTGGCTGGCCGACACCTCGGGAGGCTCCCGCGCCCAGGTGGTCAGGTCGCGGGCGGCGCGCAGCAGCGGGGCGACCCGGGCCGCCGCCGCAAGCTCGTCGCGGGGCGCCAGCCGGACCGGCGGAAGGCGCGGCCGGTCGCGGGGGGCCTGGACATCCCGGCCGGCATCCGGCGCACCAGGGCGATCTGGCTGCCCGTTGCCGCCTGGCGCGCCGCCCCGCTGTCCCGGCCGAGAGTTGGTCACCCAAGTACCCTACGGCCTGAACGATACGTAGTCAGACCAGCGCGGCAGGGTCTAGCTGTACCCGGACCGATCCTGCCTCCTTGCGCGCGGACCGCCAGGCCTGCGCGTCGTGCAGCGCGGCAGCCAGGTCCGCACCGGATGACCTGGGCACTCGCACCAGATAGCGGACCATTTCCGGATCGCGTTCCCCGCCCGCGGCGCGCACCCGGCGCAAACTGGCAGGCACCGGCACCGGCCCGAGCACCTCCGCCCCGGCGGGCAGCAGCGCAGGGTCGAGCAGCGGCGCTAGGGCGTCCCCGGCGCCGGTGACCGCGGCCATCCGGGCGGCCGGCGGGAACCGGAGCTCTGCGCGCGCCGCCAGCTCCCGGCCGGCGAAGGTCGCGGGATCCCACCGGATCAGGGCCTGCACCGCCGGCTGACCCTGATCGGCCACCACTACGACCGTGCCACCGTCAGGCGCAGGCCTGACCAGGGCGGCCGCGTTCATCCAGCGGCGCAGCGCCTCCTCCGCCGCCCGCAGGCTCGGCCGGCCGAGCAGCACCCAGCCGTCGAGCAGGACCGCGGCGCTGTATCCGGCCGCAGCCACCGGCTCGGCTCCTGGCGTCGCGACGACGATGGCCGGCTCGCCGCCGACCGCCGCCAGTACCGAGCTGCCGCCCGAGGTCACCACGGGAACCGAGACGAACGCCCTGGTCAGCTCCTCGGCCGTGCGCCGTGCCCCGGTCAGCAGCGCGCGTAGCCCGTCGTGACCGCACCGGGCGCAGCGACGGCTCACCGGCGAGCCGCACCAGCCGCACCTCAGCTCGGCCCTGCTGCCCGGCAGTTCCGCGGGCCCGCCGCAGTCGCATCGCGCCTGCGCGCGGCAGTTCTCGCAGCCGACCGCGGCCAGGTATCCCTGCCGCGGCACCTGGACCAGGACCGGGCCGCTAGCCAGCCCGTCGCGGACCGTGCGCAGCGCCAGGCTCGGCAGCCGTGCGGACCTGGCGGCCTCGTCCCTGGCCAGTTCCGGGTCATCGCCGGCCGCGGCGATCGCCGGCGCGGCCGCCCGTACCGCGTCCCGCTCGGCGGCAACCGGCCTGGCCCAGCGTGCGGCCAGCAGCAGCTCGGCCTCTGCTGTCCTGGCGAAGCCGCCGATGAGCGCCCCCGCGCGGGTCAGGTAGGCGCGGATCGCCAGCACCTCCCGCGCGTGCGGGTATGGTGCCCGCGGCTCGGCCAGCAGGTCGTCGCCCTCGTCCCAGAGCACCACCAGGCCGAGGTTGGCGACCGGGGCGAACGCAGCCGACCTCGTTCCGGCAACGACCGCCACCTCGCCCCTGGCCGCTGCCAGCCAGCGCCGGTATCGCTCCGCCGGGCCGAGCCCGGCCGACAGCACGATGTGCTGGCGCGGCCCAAGGCGCGCGGCCAGCGCCGCGTCGACGCGCTGCAGGTCGCGCGCGTCGGGTACCACCACCACCGCGCCGCGGCCTGAGCCGCGCACGGCGCCGACCGCCAGCGCGATCTCGGCTGGCCAGTCGGGGCCTGGCAATGCCGACCAGACCGCGCGCGGGCCGCGGCCGTCAGCCAGCGCAGCCAGGAACGACGTGCCCGTGGCGTAGCGCCGCCACGAGCCAGGGTCAGGCGGCGGCGGTGGGCTCCCCGCCGGCATGTTGTTTCCGGCCAACACCGTGTTTCCGGCCGTCAGGCCGCCGGAATGAGCAGCCTCGGCGGCCGCGTGGCGTGGCGGGATCGCCAGCCTCAGCACGTCCGCGAGTGTCCCGCCGTAGCGGTCGGCGACGGCCCTCGCGAGCGCCGCGAGCTCCGGCGTCAGCACCGGCTCGGCGGACACGACGCGCTCCAGGTAGCCCAGCTTGCCCTCGTGCTCGCTGGCCGCCTTGCGCTCAAGCAGGAAGCCGCCGGTGAGCCTCCCGGCGAACCGCACCCGCACCCGGCAGCCGGGAACGGCCAGCTCGGCCAGCGCCTCGGGGACGAGATAGTCGAACGGCCGGTCCAGGTGCGGCAGCGGATTCTGCACCGCGACGGCGGCCACCGGCAAGCTCGCGGCGGGCCGGCGCTCGCTATGAGCCGTCCTGCTGCCCGCCGCCTGCGCCCGACCTGCCACGCTCCTGTCCTACCAGAGGGATGTGACGTAGCGGGCCGGCAGCCGTGCGCTGGCGCCTGCGCAGCCCGCGGCGATAGGAAGTACGGCTCTCGATCACTGCCAGCACCGCGGGACCGTAGGTCCAGACGTCGCGGTGGGCATGCACCCAGGCCGACGCGGCGCGGCCAAGCTCGGCTGCCTCGTCCCGGTGCGCGGCCACCCACCGCAGCCTGTCCGCCACGTCCGCCACGCCGGGCACGCCGCGGACGCCGCATTCCTCCCGGCCCTCGTGCAGGTGCGGCTCCCAGCTCGCGGGCGGCACGGCAAGCACGAGGTCGCCGGCCTCGCGGCAGACGTCGCCCTGTCCCTCGGATGCCAGCGCGATCACCGGGAGCCCGGTCGCCATCCCCTCGATCATGGGCAGGCCGAATCCCTCGCTGCCGAGCGCGAGCAGCACGTCCGCCTGCTGGTACCAGTGCGCAATGCCGTGCGTTCGCTCCTCGTCAGCCAGCAGCGTGATGCGCGGATCGTCGGGGAAGTCCTCCGGCCGGCCCCAGCGGCACTTCAGGATGAGCCGGGCCTCGGGGTCGCCGTCGAACGCCCGCTGCCAGGCCGCGATCGCCTCTGGCAGGTGCTTGCGGTCGCCGATGCCAGGCAGCCCAGCCAGCCGGTTGTAGGCCGCGCTGACGACAAGTGTCGTGACGCCGTCCCGGCGCGGCCGGGAAAGCAGCGGGTAGGCCTGCGGATCCACGCCATCGGGGATGACCTCGATGGGCACGCTCACGCCGCTGGCGCGGAATGCGTCGGCCACGAATGTCGACGGCACGATGACCACGCGCGCGTGGTTGAGCTGCGCCGCCCAGCCATCAGGCAGCCGGCTCGCCTCGTACATGGACCGCATGAACAGCTCGGTGCCGAATAAGCAGGCCAGGTCCGGCCGCATCCAGCTGGAGTAGAGCACCGGGCCGTCCACGCCAGGGCGAGAGGAGGCCCAGACCCTGAGGAGCTCTGCCGAGCAGCCCCACGGGTCCAGGTACTGCGGCTGCAGGTTGATCCTGGCTCCCGCGCGGTGCATGCCGAGCACCAGGTACTCGTTCATCGTGGCGTAGCCGGAGTACACCGCGAACTCGCCCACAACGGTGATCGCCATTGCCGTCCGTTATCCCGCCGTGCCGGGCGCGGGCAGGGCCGGCCGCCTGGCGATCGCCGCGAGCGTTCGCCGCCGCCGGAGCGCGCGCAGCGCGAGTGTCCCGCCCTGCGCCGCGATCACGGCAGCCAGCAGCCAGCCGAGCTGGCCAGGCCAGCCGATCCTGGTCGCGCCAAGCAGGTCGGCCCCGCCGTGCCAGCTGACTACCGCGGCCGCGGCCGCGAGCACCAGGTTGCGCGTCACGCCGCGCCAGGAGATCAGCTCGCCGACCATCGTCAGGCAGTGGCAGGAGATCTCCAGCTGGCGTGCCAGCGCGCTGCCAACCGCGACTGCCAGCGCCACCAGCAGCACCGCGCTGGTGAGGGCGGACGCGGCGCCGAGAACGCCGAGCAGCATGGCAAGGCCGCACCCTGTCTCGGCTGTCGGGAGCGTAAGCGCCACCGGGCGCACCAGCCGCCTTGGCAGCAGCCGGTAGGACGCCAGCCATAGCTGCCGCCAGGCGACCGTGGACACTAACTTGGTCAGCCCGGCCAGCAGCAGGCTGCCGCCGATCACCAGCCTCGTTACGAGATCAACCGCCAGCCACATGGTTACCCGAGGCTACTAGCGTGACCAGGCTGATGTTGTTAGATCAGCCTGGTCAGCTCTTGCAGGCGGTTGCCATCGCCGCGGCGTCCGCGGCCACCTGCTGGCGCATCTGCGAGTAGCTGTACGCGCGCCGGTTGCCCACCTCGCTGAGCACCTGCTGCAGCCCGCTGGTCAGCGTGGACATGGCGTTGCGCCCGGTCACCTGCTGGGCGCCCGCCGCGGCGGAGTTCGCCTGGCTGATGGCCTGCTGGAGGTCCGAGGTGAGCACGCTGCGCGGCGC
>Ga0187783_10002546_pt1 | contig 13508 bp, 14 predicted proteins | sample 1015_SJ02_MP02_2_FD_132471 | JGI IMG/M metagenome (GOLD analysis project Ga0187783, IMG submission 132471) | Tropical peat soil microbial communities from peatlands in Department of Meta, Colombia - 1015_SJ02_MP02_20_MG | ecosystem: Environmental > Terrestrial > Soil > Wetlands > Peat | place...
GTCTGGTCAGAACCGGCGGAGCCGCACTCGGGTGACCGCATGGTCGGGTCCCTTATGCAGGACAAGGCTGGCTCTGGCCCGCGCGGGCTGGATGTTCTCGATGAGGTTGACCTCGTTGATGGTCTTCCAGACATGGATGCCGAAGGCGTCCACGTCCTGCACGCTGACGTCGGCTAGCCGGCGGAAGGGTGACTGCGGCTCGGTGAAGGCGGTGAGCCGCAGCGCATGCAGCCGGCGCAGGAACCACTGCTGGATGTCATCGGGCCTCGCGTCCACGTAGATCGAGAAGTCCAGGAAGTCTGCGACGGCAAGCGCCCCGGCCGGGGCCGGCTGCAGCACGTTGATGCCCTCGATGATGACGATGTCGGGCCGTGACAAGGACTGCCGCTGGCCGGGCAGGATGTCATAGGCCAGGTGCGAGTAGACCGGCGCGGTCACTTCCGGCACGCCAGGCCTTGACCTGCTGGACGAAGCGCAGCAGCGCACGCCGGTCGTAGGACTCGGGGAAGCCCTTGCGGCCAGCCAGGCCACGCTCTTCCAGCACGGCGTTCGGGTACAGGAAGCTGTCGGTGGTCACCAGCTCGGTCCTCGGCCGCTGGGGCCAGCGCGAGAGCAGGGTCCGGAGCACCCTGGCCGCCGTGGACTTGCCCACGGCGACGCTGCCTGCGACCGCGATGATGAACGGCGTCGGCCGGATCGGCTCGCCCAGGAATGCCCCGACCGTCTCGCGCAGCCCGCCGCTTGCCTCGTAGTACAGGCGCAGCAGCCGGCTCAGCGGGAGGTATACGTCCTCGACCTCGCTGAGCTGAATCGGATCGGCGAGTCCGCGCAGCTCATCATGCTCCCCGCTGGTCAGCGACATCGGAGTGCTAGCGCGCAGGCCAAGCCACGCGCCACGGTCCAGATCCAGGTATGGACCGTCCCCATTTCGACCAGGCACCGTCCCAACCTATGACCGGCGCGGGCGCGGTGGCATAGTGGGCGGCGCAGGACGAGAGGCGCTGCAGCGGGTGTTCCCGCCACGCTCGTCCTGTCGCAAGCAGATGAAGGGCGCCTCCGATCAAGGAGGCGCACGTGAGCGATGTCGCCGAGCCGGCGCATGCTGGTCCATCAGGTTCTGAGACGTTCCCGAAGATCGAGCTGCACGTGCACCTGGAGGGCACAGTCCGGGCGCGCACACTGCTGGAGATCGCCAGGCGGAACAGCGTGCCGCTGCCCGCGGACTCGGTAGCCGGACTTGCCGGGCTCTACCAGTACCGGGACTTCGCCCACTTCCTCCGGGTGTGGCTGCTGACCACCGGGGCGCTGCGCACCGCGCGGGACTTCCGCCAGGTCGTGGTGGACTACGCGGCCGAGGCGGCCAGGCACGGCGCGGTCTACATCGAGGGAATCTTCACCCCCGCCGAGCCAGCCGGGCGCGGATGCGACTGGGACGAGGTGTTCACCGGTTACTGCGACGGCGCCCAGCAGGCAGCCGAGCAGCACGGCGTCCAGGTCCGGCTGACTCCCGACATCCCGCGCGGGTACCCGCTGGAGGCGGCAGAGCTGACCGCGCGGCATGCCGTGGCGTACCGTGAACGCGGCGTAGTGGCCATCGGCCTGGGCGGCCCGGAGGCGGAATACCCGCCAGAACCGTTCGCGCGGGCATTCCAGATCGCCCTGGAGGGCGGGCTCGGATCGGTGCCGCACGCTGGCGAGGCAGCAGGCCCGGCGTCGATCCGGGGCGCGCTTGACCACCTGCGCGCCGACCGGATCCGGCACGGCATCCGCGCGGCCGAGGACCCCGGGCTGCTGCGGGAACTGGCGGCGCGCGGCGTCGTGCTCGACGTGTGCCCAATCTCGAACTTGCGCACTGGCGTGGTCGGCTCGCTGGCTGAGCACCCGTTGCCCGAACTGACCGCCGCGGGCATCGCCTGCTCGGTGTCCACCGACGACCCGGCGATGTTCGCAACGGACCTGGCCGCTGACTACGCGGCCGCACTGCAGCTCGGAGTATCCGCCAGGGACTGCTACCTGGCCGGGCAGCGCGGCGCGTTGTGCGACCCGCAGACCAGGGGCGAACTGCAGCGGATCGGCGACGCCTTCGACTGGGCCGGGGTCGGCGGATGAGGCAGCAGTCAGCAGGTCCGGGTATCCGCCCGAGATCGTCGACGACTACTTAGGGTGCAGGTGAGCGCCGATCTCTCCCTGCCCGGCATCGAGAATGGCGGGCCGTGACGGCGTGACCGGAGTCGCCGCCGCAGCGGTGCTGGCCTGCCGCAGCGCGGCCAGTGCCGTCTGGTTATGGGTCAGCGCCGCGAGTATGTCGTTCTGCCTGGCCGCCATCTGAGCTCGCGCCTCGGTCATGACCTGCGACATCTTCTCCAGGACGCCATCGACCGTGTCGGCGTCAAGGACCTTCGGATCGCCACCGGGCAGCAGGCTCGCTGCCGCGCCTGACACGGCAGCGACCGCGTTGAAGGTAACGACGCCGGCATAGATTGATGCTCCTCCGGAAGGGATCGCCAGTGCGGCGGCGGCGATCCAGGTGACGGCGCTGAGAATGGTGAGGTAGGTCTTCGCCTGAGACTTCTCCGGCTTTCCGGCCGCCCGGACCGCCTCCAGGATGCTCTCCGCGAGCTTGATCATGTTCTCCTGCGCCTGACGGCACAGCGCCTGCTGCGCCTCCAGCAGCTCGCGAAGGGTCCTGGCGATCGTCTGCTGGTTGCCGGCGATGACAAGAAACGACGCCAGGAAGTTCCGCAGGCCCGTGCAGTAGGCACCGTCCCATTGGGAGGCGAGGTTTATCTGCGCGCTGGTGGCGACGCGAACCACCTGGCCATCCCCCAGCCGGTCCTCCGCCGCTCGGATGGCGTTCACGTACGGGGACAGGGCATCGGGGTCCGGCACGGCCCACGCCCGGAAAGCTGGGATGATCCACTCGCTGGACTCCTCGACATGCCGCTCATAGGCCGCGCGCAGTTCCGCCGTGCCGGATGGAGCCTGCTGGACGGGCGACACCACGGGCCTTGGGGCCGAATCCGGCACCGCCTTGGCGTGCCGCGCCGCCCACCACTCCTCGTAGGAGTGCTGCCACTGCTCGTAAGAGGCGTTCACCTCGTTCGCGTAGTCCTCGAACCGGCTCCGCACAAAGTCCTGGAAGCCGCTGTCGTCGTCCTTCTTCCGCTCGATGACCAGGTTCCTGATGGCCTCGGCGCGCCGCGTCACCTCAGGCAGGTACCTCGTGGCGGGTACCGCTTCGAGCGCTACCCGGCGGTCTGCCGCGTCGCCGCCTGCCAGCTCGGGCGGATTCTGGTCCGGGTCGCCGGGGTCAACCTCGCTGGGATCATGGATCAGCTGCCATAGCTGCCGCCCGGCCGCCGTGGTTGCGTTCGTGCCGTCAGCGTCCGTGCCGGTGTGCTCGGAGATCGCCCGGCCTACCGCCTGGCCGGCCCCCGCCGCGCGATCGGCGCAGACGGACAGGATGCGCAGCAGCTCGTCGTTGACCTCAGCCCAGGCGCGGAACACCGCCGCGACGGGCGGCCCGGCACCGTCACCCGCGTCGCCGGCAAGGACGACTGGCAGCGCTCCCGACTCCGCCGTGGGTCCAATGCTGGTTATGGCGTCCGTGTACACCTGCGCGATCTTCGGCAGCTCGACCCTGCCCACCTTCCACAGCGTCAGCAGGTCACCAGCGCCAGCCTCGGCCATGTCCCGATCACCCCACGACGCGAGCCGAGGGCGTCCCGGCTCCAGAACGACAACCGTATCAATGGGAAAAAGCCGCCATGCCGCCCGTAGCGGCAGACTATGAGAACGTCGTTTCGGCCGGTGTCCGCGGCCAGGGGAGGAACTGCCATGCATGCCAGGTCCGGGCGGGCCGCCTGATGCGCGACGAGATACGCGACGCGCTGGCCATCGACCGATCCTCGAGCCAGCGGGACCGGACGATCGACATCACCACGACCGGCCGGCGCTCCGGCCAGCCACGGCGGATCGAGATCTGGTTCTACCGGTTCGAGGACTCCATCTACCTGAGCGGGCTTCCGGCGCCGCGCACCCGCGACTGGCTGGCGAACCTGGCTGCCGATCCGCACTTCACGTTCCACCTCAAGCACGGCGTGGTCGCGGACTTGCCGGCCGTCGCCACCGTCATCACCGACCCGGCCGAGCGCCGTCGCGTACTGGCCGCCTTCGTCGACGACTTCAACCGCCGCCGCGGCTCCGGTGCCGATGCGGCCGAGGCTGACCTGGAGGAATGGGTGCAGCGCAGTCCGCTGGCGCGGGTCAGCTTCGTGGCGGCCGACTGAGCCGGGCATCCCCCGTCGCGTGGCAGGAATGGCCCCGCGCCGGGAAGATTCACCTCGAGTCAGCTTTTCTCAATATTCGCGCCCGACTATTCCCGTCCCGGTTTGCGAAAGCGCCCTGAGGACATGCGGCTGCTGCCAGAATTAGCGGCTTGCGGGCCAGTGACCCGCGCACAGAATCGGGCGGGGAAAAGCGATAATGAACGCGACAATAGCGCGGCTGGTGCAATTCGCGAAACGGAAGGCGGGCCGGGCGCTCGGCACCGTGGTGAGCGTCGGGCTTGCCGGGCTGCTGGCGCTATCCGGCACGGCAGCAGCGTCGGTGGCGGCTCGTTCGGGCCAGTCCGCGGGAGCGGCCGCCTCCGGGAAAGGGGCGACTGCGGACTGGCCGGCCTACCTGAACGGTCCCCTGCACACCTCCTACAGCCCGGCCGAGAAGGCGATCACCCCCGCCACGGCTGCTGACCTCGTGCTGAAGTGGCATAACCCGCTGAGCAAGGGCGTACTGGCCAGCCCGACGGTCGCGCTCGGAGCCGTCTACATCGGCTCGCGCCGCGGCTGGTTCTACAAGCTGGACGAGAAGACCGGAAAGGTGCTCTACAAGGTCTACATCGGCCGCGTGCCAACGAAGAACTGCGGCGGGCTTGGCATCATCTCGACAGCCACCGTTGCCCCCGATCCGGTCACTCACATCCAGACCGTCTACGTGTCGAGCGGCAACGGGTATCTCTACGCGCTGCGGGCGTCGAACCTGGCGCGCGAGTGGCGTTCGGTCATCGCGCTCCCGTCGCCCAAGGTCAGCAACTACTACGACTGGTCATCGCCGACCGTCGCGAACGGGAAGATCTACGTCGGCGTCTCCTCGGAGTGCGACCTACCGCAGATCCCGGGCGGCGTGATGGCGTTCAGCCAGGCGACCGGACAGGAACTAGCGCGGTTCTACACCGTGCCCAGGGGCGACATCGGCGGGTCGGTCTGGTCGAGCATCGCAGTCGCGCCCAACGGAGACGTGTTCGCGACGACTGGCAACGGACCGAACGCCCATCCCCTGCTCGGCTACTCCGAGTCGATAGTCAAGCTCAGTCCGGACGCCCTGAAAGTACTTGGGTGGTTCCAGGTACCCGCCGCGCAGATGTCCCCGGACGGGGATTTCGGTGCCTCGCCGGTGTTCTTCGGCGGCGACGTCGGCGCGTGCAACAAGAACGGGATCTTCTACGCGGTCTCCCGGTCCACCATGCGGGTGCGCTGGCAGGCGACGATCGGGGTGCCCTTCGGCCCGAAGGGCTCAGGCCAGTGCACGGCAGCGCCGGTGTACAACGGCCACGACCTCTTCCTGGGAGGAAACGAGACCACGCCCGGATCTGCGCTCACGGCCGCCGGCACAGTCCAGGAGCGGGTGCCGAGCACGGGTGCGCTGGTATGGGAGAGCCCGCTGCCCGATGGTGTCATCGGCAGCCCGACCATGGACGGCGGCGGCGTGATCGCGCTCGGCACCTACGGCGGCTCCCCGGTCCCGAATTACACCTACCTCGTCGATGCCGCCACCGGGCAGGTCATCAGAACCATTGCCCAGGGCCTGGACTTCGCGCAGACAGTCTTCGCCAGCAACTGGATGTTCGGCGCCAACAACAACGGCGTGTCCGCGTGGGCCGTGAAGCCGGGCTCATGACAACCCACCCGCAGTAGGGCGAGGCGCCTTATTCCTGTACCTCCACCTCTCTCGGCGAAGCCGGGACCGGCTGCGGGGCGGGGAGTCCGCAGACGAAGTTCGCGTACGGGACAGGTCGCAGGTGCGGGGGCCGGATCTGCCTGATGCAGTGCGACTCGAGCCACCGCACCCGCGGATCCTGGCCGGCCGGTGACACGGGCAGCACGAATACCCGCACGTAGCCGTGGCTGATATCGGCCCGCAGCGTAGCCAGCGTCGGGGCCGGAACGTTGCCGAGGTAGCCGCCGATCGGCAGCACCTCCCTGCCGCTGTACAGGATGTAGGCGGCCGCGAGCCCGGACGTGTCGGTGCCGAACAGGGCATCGCCTGGTGGCCGCTGAAGTTCCAGCCGCTGGATGGCCTGGGTGAGGGCGGGCGCGGCAGCGGCCAGCGCGTGACTAATGTGCGCGACTCGCGACGACTCGAACGGGGTGTCAAACGGGCCAAGCTCGCGGGCGACGCAGCTCACGGACGCGGCCGCCGGCAGCAGGAGCACCGCGGCAGCGGCGAAGGCGACCGCGGTCAGATGCCCGCCGGTGCCCGCGGCGGGCAGCAGCAGCTGAGCGGCCGCGGCCGCCGCCACGATCAGCGCCACCACGGTCAGCGCCACCGGGCCAGTCGCCGTCCCGGACATCAGGTAGGCGCCGTAGCCGACGCAGCCGAGCACCGTCGCCGCGACGAACAGCCGCACCCTGGACGGCCACGGGCCGGGCCCGCACGCGGCGATGCCGGTGCCGCACAGCGCGGCCACCGCCGGAATGAGCGCCGCGATGTAGTAGGAGTTGATGTACGTGCCGGCGCTGAAGAAGACGGCCAGGACCAGCCACCAGCCGCCCCACAGCACGACGGCGGCCCGCAGCGGGTCGCGCCTGCCTTGCCGGCGCCGGGAGATCAGCACGCCCAGGGCGGCGACTACGGCCGCCGGCAGCAGCCAGCCGCCGTCAGCCGCGAACGGCCCGGCCAGCAGCCGATGCCAGCTCGTCTCGATGCCGAAAGTCTCGGCATTCAGCAAGTCCCCGCTCTTCCTGGCCGCGATCACAATCGGGGAGGGCGGCCCGGCGACATGCGCCCAGTCACCGGTGAGCCGGCCAAGGCCGTTGTAGTCGAAGACCTGCGCGTACACCGAGTCGTTCGAGCTTCCGTCCACGTAGGGCCGGTCATGAGACGGGACCAGCGAGACCGCGGTCATCCAGGCCAGCGACACCACCACCGTGACCAGCCCGGCCAGCGCGACATGCGCGCACCGGATACGCAGTTTCGCCGCCGGGGCGGCAAGCAGGTACGCGGCGGCCAGCGCGGGCAGGGCCAGCCAGGCCTGGATCATCTTGGCCTGGAAGGCCAGGCCGACCCAGACGCCGGCCAGCAGCAGGTGCCGCAGCGATCCGGTGAGCAGCGCTGCGGACGTGGCGTCAGCGGCCAGCACGAGCAGCAGGATCAGCAGCGAGTCCGAGACGTTACCCCGGTTCAGCAGCACGGTGATGGGGGTGACGGCGAGCACGGCCGCGCCGGTCAGCCCGGCCACCGGCCCGGCCAGCCGGCGAACTGCCCGGTACAGCACCAGGACGGTGAGCACGCCCTCGGCTACCTGCGGCAGGACCAGGGCCCAGATGTGGAAGCCGAAGACCCGCAGCGACAGTGCCTGGAGCCACAGCGCGCCGGGCAGCTTGTCGACGGTGACCGTGCCGGCCGGGTCGAACGCCGCGAAGATGAAATCGTGCCAGCTCTCCGACATGCTGCGGGCCGCTGCCCCGTAGAACGGCTCGACGCTCGCGCCGGCCATTCCCCAGCCGTACGCGATCGCGGCGACGACGGCAATGGCCAGCAGCGCCGGCCGGGCCCAGCCAGGCTGATCGGCCGGCGAGCGCCACAGCGTCAGGGACCGGCGCCAGCGAGGTGCCGCCGAGACTGACGCCGGTGCCGTTTCCGGGATAATCGCCATTTTTGCCCCCAGCGTTCAGTTTAACGGGATGCAGTCCCTGAGGTCCCTGGAACCGGATTCAGGGTTGAGCCGGGGTTCATCCGGATCGACCCTCGTCCTGTGCAGCGGCAGCCTTGGAGTCGCGGGGCGGCGGCGCTGCTGCCCTGGCCGCTGGCTCTGCTAGCTCATCATGAATGGAGACCGATCGACATGCTCTGGATCATCGCCGTTGCCCTCATCGCCGTCCTGGCGCTGATCGTGATCGGCATCGTCCTGCACCTGCTGTTCTCCCCGTGGCTGCTGGTGCTGGCCATCGGCGTCCTGGCCTGGCTGACGGTCCGGCGTCGCCGTTCCCGCCCGTAGCCGGGGCTAGTTGACCGACCGGCTCGCAGCGACGCTGTCCTTGATGGCGTCCAGGTCCGCCGGACCGCCCCGGCAAGCTCGCCGCCGCGCACCGCGGTGAGCCTGCTGCCTGCAGTCCGGCCCTCCGTATCGAGACCCTGCGGTGTACGACGAGCCGCAGGAGTTCCGGCTCGGCCGGGACCACCGCCAGAGCCGGGCATTCGGGTATGGGCCGCACCGCTGCGTCGGCATCCACCTGGCCACCGCCGAGCTTCGCATCGCGCTGGAAGAGCTACTCCAGCTCACCTGTCGCCTTGAGCTCACGAAGCCCATCCGCTGGCGCGGGCCCGCCGAGCCCGACGAGCTGCTGGTCGCCGCGACGTCCTAGTACTTCAACCGCAGCCGTGACGTTCTCCTGCATGGCGTCGGGTCCTGCCGACAAATCCCTAAACCTCGGGGACTTCCACGATGCTGACATCCGCCACGCCGTCCTAGAGTCCGGCACAGGTCAAAGGCGCGCTTGGCTGCGCCAATTCAGAAGGAGGCGCAAATGCCTACTGTCCTTGGCTACGCGGTAGTGAACACCGATGGCACGGTCCTGCATCAGTCCGGCGTCCAAGAGGTTGTTCATGCCGGAACAGGTCTCTGGCATGTCTACTTCAACTTCGCTGCGGCAACCGCCTGTCAGGTCGCCAGCCTTGCCGACGCTGGCGCGCCCGCCGGCTGGATCTGCGCCTACGGCTACGGCGAAGGCACAACGGGCGACAACGTGGTGACCGTAGTGCAAGGCGGCTGGCAGGGCGAAGCGGGACCGAACCCCGGCGGAGTGGTTCCCGTGCCCGTCTTTGGTGTCGCCGCCGATCACACGTTCCAGCTGATGATCGTCGAGTAGCGCCCAATTATCTTCGTCTAGGTCCCGGCCGTTCTTCATGGTCGCCCTATAGCCCGAGGTTCGGTCCAACCAGCGCGCCCGCTGCGACGTCACAAACAGCGTCCATGGTGGACAGGACGTACTAAAAAGAAGGGCTGAGTGGACTCGATCATGAATGTTCCGTTCGGCCGGGCGATGGCGCTGGGCGCCGTGCCCGTACTCCTCGCGCTTGGAGCCAGCAGCGCATTGGCGGAGCCAGCAAGCGGCAGCCCGCCACCGAAGGTCTTCGAGGCGCAATCGGTGAGCTTCGTCTCGGCGAAGACCGGGTTCGTGCTCGGTACCCGCAGCTGCAGCACCCTGCCGTGCGCGGCGCTGCTGGAGAAGACCGTCAACGGCGGCACGTCCTGGACGTCGGTCCATGTGCCGGCCGTCTCCCTGGTGCCAACGTTCACCGCCTCGCCAGCATCGGCGGTGAGTTCGGTCCGGTTCGAGAACAGGAACGACGGCTGGCTGTTCGGGCCGGGTCTGTGGGCTACCGCCAACGGCGGCAAGCACTGGCGCAGGGTGCGGGCCGTTCCCGGCGAGATCATCGACCTGGCCGTCTCCGACGGCGAGGTGTTCGTTTCGACCGAGCCGGCCGGTGGCAGCCTCGATCAGGCGCGGCTGTACGAAAGCCGGGTCGGTAGCGGCAAGTGGACGCTCGTTCCCAAGGTGGCTCCGCTGAACCTGGTGACGGTATTCGGCCACTCCGTCTGGGCCGGCAGCGCCAACGGCGTTGAGCCGAGCTTCTGGACATCCACCGACAGCGGGAAGCACTGGTCCAGGCTGTCCTTCCACTGCCCGAAGGTCGCGGTGACCGCCAGCGCGGTGGCGGCGGCGTCCGCCTCCGACGTTGCGATCGCGTGCTCGGACCAGGGCTACCCCCAGCCCGGGCTGAGCGTCAAGGAGGTCTTCACCTCCGCCAATGGCGGCCACACCTTCCACCTGGCGGCGGGCACGCCACCCGAGGCCGGCCAGGTGTACGGACTGGCGATGCCGCCAGGGAACTCGAAGGTCATCACGATCAATGCCGCCAGCGGCGCGAGCTACTTCTACGAGTCGGCCAATGGCGGCAAGACCTGGAAGAGCGAGGAGTACCTCGACGCGGGCCTTGGCTTCAATGACCTGGCCTATGTCTCCGCCACAACCGGCTACGTGATCCACTTCCTCGGCACTCCGGTCATCGCCACCAGCGACGGCCTGCTGAAGACCACGAACGCCGGCAAGACATGGAAGCAGGTGACCATCGGCTAATCCGCCCGTGGTCCGCGGCAGCCAGGCACCTGGTCCTCTCGCCAAGCGGGGCCGGTGCCTGTCTGCTGCGCACGACGTGACATGAGAACGTGGGGCATGGCCCTGGCTGACCGCTTCATCGCCGCCGACGACGGCTGCGAGCTCTGGGCGTCCTTCCTGGGCGATGTCCGCGGGACAGGCGAGCCGCTGATCCTGTGCCACGGCGGACCGGGGCTGTGGGACATGTTCGGACCACTGGCGGACGAGCTTGCCGCGCACGTGCCGGTCATCCGCTGGGATCAGCGCGGCTGCGGCAGGTCTGCGCGCCGCGGCCCTTACTCGATGGCCCGGTCGGTTGCCGATCTGGACGCGGTCCGGCGGTGGACCGGGGCGGATCGGGTGGCGCTGCTCGGGCACTCCTTCGGCGCGACGCTGGCGTTGCGCTATGCGCTTGACCATCCCGAGCGCGTCAGCGCGCTGGCCTATGTCTCCGGAACCGGGCTCGGCTGGGCCTGGCACGAGGAGTTCCAGCAGCGCGCCGCCGACCGGCTTGGCCCGGTGGCGCCGCGGATGGCCGAGCTCGGGAGCCGGGACCGGGATGCGGCCGAGGACCGCGAGCTCGCGATCCTGTCCTGGTCCGCCGAGTTCACCGGCGGGGACGCGATGCGCAATGCCGAGGCGATGGCAACTCCCTGGTTCGGGATCAACCATGACTGCCACGACGCGATCTGGACGGAGCTGAAGCAGTCGTGGTCCGAGCCCGCGCTGGTGCCGCGCTGCAAGGAACTTGAGGTCCCGGTGCTGATCATCGACGGCGCGACGGACCTGCGGCCGCGATGGGCAGTCGACTCACTGGCCCAGGCCCTGCCGGTCGTGACCCGTGTCATCTTCCCCGCCGCCGGTCACCTGCCGTGGGTCGACGCACCCGCGGAGTTCCGCGACACCCTGCTGGGCTTCCTTGGCGCTCGGGACTGAACGGCCACGTTAAGCGCGCGCCGGGTTCTGGCTAGGACGGCAGCGCCCGCGACCGCAGTGCCTTCTCTGCCACGTCGCGGCCCTCAATCACCACCCGGGCGAGCGCCGGGTCGAGGTCGGGATCGTCGAGGAACTGCGCGATCCGGTCCAGCAGCAGGGGCGACGCCGCCGAGTACGGGAACAGCTCGTCGCCGAGGAACAGCCGCAGCAATCCGCTCCTGGCCGCCCAGATGCCCGGCAGCGCTTGGACCTGCCGCCGGCCCGACGAGGAGCGCACGAGGCAGTCTGGCTCCCACGCTGAACGTCGGGCCAGGCCCGAGCCTGCTTCCGCCCGGCATGCGCCGGGCGGAAGCAGGCAACCGGGCGGGCTACGCCACGAACCGCATCACCTGCGGCTCTGCACGTGGTCGTGGTGCCCCGCCTCGAGTTCCGGCTGGCTGCAGTCGCTGCGCGGGACCGGAACGGGATACGAGACTTCCTGGCTGCTCGTGCCGAAGGCCACCGCGTCGGCAAGGAAGTCGCCGGTGGTGCCGGTCGTGTTCGCCGAGCTAACAGACGACGTGCCTGGCACGTAATAGCAACCTGCCAGTCGGCCGAACACGTACTGCGGCGCGAAGAGCCCCGCCGAGGCGTAGTACGACCCGTCGTCATCAACCAGCGAGTCGTACAGCCCTGGAGTGGTCGGATAGATCGCCACGCGACCGTTGCCTGGCCCGCAGACCTCGATTTCGCCACCGCCCAGCGGTTGTGTTGAGCCCGCCTGGCCGCATGCCGAGCTACTGGTGGTGGTATCCCCCGACCGGCCCCGGAAAGCCACGCGGAACGCGCCGGTGGCGGTCGTGGTCCCGAAGCCCGTGGTCGGGATGGTGAACGTGTTCGACCTGGTCGCCGTCACGGTCACGGTCACCGTCACAGTCGTGGGGCTCGTGACGGTGTTGGTGACGGTGTTGGTCACCGTATTGGTGAGCGTGTTCGTCACGGTGTTGGTGACCGTGTTGGTCACGGTATTGGTGACCGGCACCGTCTGCGTCACCGTCACGGTCACCGGCACGGTCGTCGTTACCGTCTGCGTGACCGGCTCGGTGGTCGTGACCGTGAGCGTGCGGACAATCGTTGCCGTGGTGCCGGGCGCCGTGATCGTCTCCGTTGTGGTCACGGGCTCGGTGATGGTCTCAAGGGTGGTTACGGGCACTGTCTCCGTCTGCGTCTGCGTCTGCGTCACGGTCGTGCCGGTGGTTACGGTGTTTGCCACGGGGGTTAGGCAAACTCCGCCTTCAGCACACGTCGACACCTGGGGTAAGGCCGATGCCGTGGCGTCCACGAGTATTGGTCCGGCCATTACCGCAGACAGCGCCGCGCAGCCTATCAGGACGCCGCGGAGCTGTCTGTTTCGGGGAATTATTGTCATACCTGCTCAGCCTTTCTTGACTCGACACGCCAGTTGCGTTTTGGTGGCGTCTGCCGATTTATCAGCCTGCAGAACGCGCACCGATCGTCGCAGGTCAAGCAGACAGTAACAGGATCCTCCCGGCTATGAATGGTGACTCGAAGGTAGCCTGAGAAATCCGCGAGTATTTGCTAAGACCCAGATCCGTGAATTGCAGAGATCCCCGATCAAATCCGATTGTTGCGGGAAAAGCGGAAACGGTGCCGAATTCGCCTTTGGGGGCGCGCGGCGCAAGCAACCTGGATTACGCTAGCGGCCCGTGAGCCTCGCACCATTGGAGTTGCCCGCTGGGCCTAGCGCATGGCTTCGGCGGCAGGCGGCGGCTGCCGCAGCGAATGCCACCGCGCGCAACTGGGCCGGGCCAGTCGCGGTGACGGTGGCGGGCGGCGCGCTGCGCTTCTACCGGCTGACAACGCCGCGCTCGCTGGTCTCCGACGAGTTCTACTACGTGCCCGACGCCTACGGGATCCTGCGGCACGGCGCTGAGGTCAATCACAATCCCAACGCGCCGGCCCTGCTGCTGTACGGCCGGACGAACATTCTGGCCTCGGGAGGCGAGTTCGTCGCCCACCCGCCGCTTGGCAAGATCATGATTGCCGCCGGGGAGTGGATGTTCGGCCTGGACCCGTTCGGCTGGCGGTTCGCCGCCGCCGTCGTCGGGACGCTGGCCATCCTCATGACGATCAGGA
>Ga0187783_10002547_pt1 | contig 13506 bp, 15 predicted proteins | sample 1015_SJ02_MP02_2_FD_132471 | JGI IMG/M metagenome (GOLD analysis project Ga0187783, IMG submission 132471) | Tropical peat soil microbial communities from peatlands in Department of Meta, Colombia - 1015_SJ02_MP02_20_MG | ecosystem: Environmental > Terrestrial > Soil > Wetlands > Peat | place...
ATGTGGGACGTCGGTCGCCATCGCCTCCCGCTCGGGATCGCGGTCGTGGGACGGGCGTACCGCAACGAGATCGCGCCCCGGCAGGTGCTGTTCCGGATGCGCGCGTTCACGCAGGCGGAGCTGCAAATTTTCTTCGACCCGGCCTACTTTGACGTGCCGCTCGACCGGGTCCGGGACGAGCAACTCCCGGTCCTCCGGGTCGCCCGGCGCGAAGCCGGCGAGGAGAGCCCGTCCTGGGAGACGGCCGGCGCCCTGGTCGACGGCGGCCAGCTTCCCGCCTTCTACGTCTACCACCTCGTCCACACCTACCGGTTCTACCGCGACGTCCTCCGCTACCCGGCCGACCGGATCCGGTTGTTCGAGAAATCCGACGCCGAACGCGCGTTCTACAATCGGATCCAGTTCGACGTCGAAGTGAAGCTCGAGAGCCTGGGCTCGTACAAGGAGCTCGGCGCGGTGCACTACCGCGGCGACTACGACCTCTCCCGCCACAGCGAGGGGTCGGGGCGCGACCTCTCGATCACGCTCGACGGGGGGACCAAGCTCCTCCCGCACGTGCTCGAGCTCACGTTCGGGGTCGACCGGAACCTTTGGGCACTCGCCGACCTCCACCTAACGCACGAGGGGGAACGCACGGTTTGGAAGCTGCCGCCGTACCTCGCCCCGGTCGCCGTCGGGGTCCTCCCGCTGATGGTCAAGGAGCACGCGGCGTATGCCGAGCGCCTCGCCGAAGCGCTCGCCGCGGCCGGCCTCCGGGTGCAGTACGACGAGTCGGGTGCGATCGGGCGCCGGTATGCTCGTCTGGACGAGGCCGGGACGCCGTATGCGGTGACCGTGGACGGGACGACCGTGTCGGAGGGGCCCGACCGCGACACCGTCACCTTGCGGGAGCGGGACTCGAAGTCCCAGGAACGAGTGCGGGCGGCGGACGTCGCCGGCCGAATCCTCCCCACGCTCGTTCCGCCGCGCCCCCCGCGCGCGTAGGCTGGGGTTCGCGCGTTTCGCTCGTAGGATAACGGCTATACCCCCCGTGCCCCCTACTCGGACGTCGATGGCTTCCGGTGGGGGTACTCCTCCCAGCACGGGCGGTGTGACGACCCCGCTCCAGCACCGCCAGTCGCGGTGGCTGGGGCAGGGGTACGCGGACATCACGAAGCTCCGCGAGCTCGCTGCGAAGCACGACCGCGCAGCGGGCCGGAACCACCAGCGCGCCTCCCGACTCAATACGAAGATCGAAAAGCTCCGGCACCAGTCGACCGTGCTGCGCGAGAAGGCCCAGCGCGCCCTCGCCGAGATCCCCGAGATCGAGCAGCAGATGAAGCAGCACGAGCGGGACATCGAGTCCGGAACGAACCAGGCCGGAGGGGCGCCCCCGGGGTCCGACATCACCGCGCTCCACTACCGCGTCCGCAAGCTGCAGCAGAAGATCGTCGATAAGCAGCAGAAGGCGCGCACGCTCGAGCACCGCGCTGCGATGAAGACACAGAAGACCGCCGAGTTGAAGGTCAAGGTCGACCGGTACCTCGAGTCGGCCCGGCTCCAGGAGCAGGAGGCCCTGGCGTACCGCCAGCGGGCCGACCGCCTCCAGTTGGTCACCGAGTCCGACGTCGCCTCGAATCTGAAGGCGAACGCCGCGCCCCGCGCGGCGGACGAGGGTCCCCGGACCCTATGAAACTCATCGTCACGGTCGGCATGCCCGGTTCGGGCAAGGACGAGCTCATCGCGGTCGCCCGCTCGATGGGCCTCGCGACCCTCAAGATGGGCGACCTCGTTCGGGACGAGACCCGCCGGCGGGGCCTCGCGCTCAACAACGCGAACGTGGGACGCGTCGCCTCGGAGGAGCGGGACAAGCACGGGCCGGGAATCTGGGCCCAGCGGGCGCTCCCCAAGTTGACCGAAACGCGGATGCTGGTGGACGGGTGCCGGTCCGACAGCGAGGTGTCCGTCTTCCGCCACAACTTCGGCGACCTCTTCGTCCTCGGGATCTTCTCCTCGCCCGAGACGCGCCACGACCGGCTCTCTGCGCGGCGCCGGAGCGACGACGTCGACCTGCAGGACTTCTACGACCGCGACCGGCGCGAGTTGAAGTGGGGGATCGGCAGCGCGTTCGCGCTCGCGGACGGGATGCTGGTCAACGAGGGTACGCTCGACGACTTCCGGCAGCACGCCCGGGCGATGCTCGAGTGGATCCTGAAGCGCGACGACGACGACTGATCAGTCGTCCTCGATCCCGGTGGAAGCGGCGCCCGCGAGGAGGTCGCGGACCGGGTCGAATCGCTCGCGGTCGACGACGATGGCGATCCGGGCGTGCCCCGCCCCCATCCGCTGGGCCGCGCGCACGAGGTAGCGGTCCCGCGCTCGGGCGAACGCGCGCGAACCGCGTCCGTGCGCGACCTCCTGATCCCAGGCGAGCGCGAAGGCGTCGGCGGTCGGAGCATCGGGCGGCCGGCGCGACACGGCGCGTTCCCGGACCGTACGTCGGACGAGCTCGACGTAGCCGATGTGCTCGGTGAAGAGGGACGCCGTCCGCTCGTCGCTCGGGTCGAGCGCCTCGACGGGAACGGTCGAACCGTTTGCCCAGCGGAGCAGCTCGACGAAGGCCGGGTTCGGGACGCGGACCTCGCCGAACCGGGAGAGGCCGCGTACCTCGCTCGACTCGTTGCCCGTGAGCGGCACGATAGGGTCGGCCTCGGACGTTACGAAGTACTCCGTCAGCGAGCGCATCTCGTCGCCCGAGAGCCCGACGCCGACCGCGTCGGGTCGGAACTCCGCGATCGCCGCGAGCATCGGCCCGACGTCCTCCGCGAGCCCGCGAACGGGGGCGAGGAGCAGGACCTCGTTCCCGGTCGCGAGACGCGCGGTGATCACGGGCCTTCGCGCTCCGAGATCTCCTCGATCAGGTCATCCCGGTCACGGTGGCGCTTCAGTTCCTGGACGTTCAGTATCGGCAGTCCCGAGATCGACGGGCGGTGGATCCGCTCGCGCACGACGAACATCGCGTGGCCCTCCGATACGCGCGCGAGTCCGTGGAGGACCTCCGCGCGGTGGAGGGCGGCCCGCAGGCTTCCGACCGAGGCCAGAAGGATCTCTGGGGTGCGCGTGAACGCATCGAACGGCGCGCGCACCGTGACCGTCACCTCGAGTCCCATCCCGTCGAGCTGGTCGATGACGCCGTCCCGGAGGGCGTCACCCGTGCGCGGCCGGGGCTTCGCGGCCCCCGTCGACGGGTCGGCCGGTGCGGCGGCGGCAGGGGTCCCCCCTTCTCGGGCTCGCCCGCGCGTGCGGTCGAACAACTCGATCGGGCGGACGATCGGTTCGCCCAGGAAGGTCTCGATCCGTTCGACGACCCCGAGCTCGGCGCCGGCGCCTTCCTCGTAGAGCTGAATCGCCCGGCGGGAGACGCCCGCCACGCCCGCGAGGGCGCCCAGGGAGAGACCGCGGTTCTGGCGAAGGACGCGCAGTCGTGCGCCGTCGATGCGGGCGAAGGTTCCGCCGGGGCTCGCGTAGAGGAACGGCGGGAGCGCCTTGTCCAGGTACTCCTGGAGCGTCTCCTCGCTGATGATGGGGACGCCGTAGCGGGTGTAGACGACGCCCGGGTCGAGACGCGAGGCGCCCGAAGTCTGGCCGATGACGAGGGCGAGCGCGGGAAAGAGGCGCCCGAGCTCGAGCAGGCGAGCCGCCTCCTCGGCGTCGAGCGCGTCGATGTTCTTCAGGACCTTGACGAGGAGGAGCGTCGAGTCGCGCCGCGCGGCGAGGTCGAAGCTCGACGGGCGAACGCCGTGGGTGTCGGCGACGTAAAACCCGGCGCGCTCGAGCCGTTCCTGAACGTGCTCGATCCACCGTTCGCGCGACCGTGGCATCGCCGTTTACCTGCGCCAGTATCGAGTTATCGCTTCTATATGAATGAGCAGGTTGGTTTCTCTCGGAGCGACCTCCCTGGCGGGGCGCCCGGACGCGAAGCGTCAAAGCGACCGCCACGATCGCGTCGAGCGTGGCGAACGAGCTCCGACCGGTCCCGGATGCCCGGGCGCTCGTCCTGGAGCCGGACGACCCCCGCTCGGCGCGGACGGTAGTCGTCGCGGACCTGCACCTGGGGCTGGGGGGAACTCCGGAGCGGCCGGCCGGTCCCCCCGAGGCCTCCGCCGAGCTCCTCGCGCGCACGCTCGTTGACCTCGCTCGCTCCCAGCGCGCCGCGTCGTTGGTCGTCGCGGGGGACGTGAAGCATCCGATCGTCGGCACTCCGCCCCCCCTCCGACGCGTGCTGTTCGACTTCTTCTCGCACCTCCTGTCGGAAGGTCTCGCGGTCGAGGTCGTGCTCGGCAACCACGACGTCGGCCTTACCCGTCACGTTCCTCGAGAAGTCACGGTGCACCCTTCGTCCGGGGTCGTGCGCGAGGGCGTCGGGATCTTCCACGGTCATCGATGGCCCTCGAACGCGGTGCTCCGGGCCCCGCGACTCGTGGCGGGCCACCTGCATCCGGGGTTTCGGCTCGCTCCGACCCCCGACGACCCGGCGGGGAAACGGCCGTGCTGGGTGCGGGTCGAGCTCCCGCCGCCGCCCCGACGCTCGCGTCGGCGACGCCACATCGACCCGCGCGCGCGCGAGATCGTGATCCTGCCCGCGTTCAACCCTCTCGCCGGCATCGAGGCGCTCAACCGGGAGCGACCGGCCCGAGGCCGGTCGTTCCTGTACGGTCGTTTTCTCTCGCGGGGCGTGGCCCGTGCCTACCTGCTCGACGGGACCGACCTGGGCGTCCTACCTACCCCGACACGACCCGGCCCGCGGCCAGTAGCGGCGCGAGGCGGGCGGGGTCGGTGACGGGCGGAGCACACGCCGTCCCGAAACAGACGAGGGCGCGGTCCCCCGCTCCGGACCCGCGCGCGTCCAGCTCCTCGGGCAGCGAGAACGGAGGCGGCGGCGTCCCCCGGAAGACGAAGAGATTCGGGTGCCAGGCGCGCCGCGCGGCGGCGAGCAACGCCCCCGCCGCCGGACCGTCCCCCTCGACGACGACCGTCGCCGGCCCGCTGAGGGCGAGTCCCCCGGCGAGCGCGGACCCGGCGGCGAAGACTCCGGCCCCCGAGATCCGAGCCGCGATGGGGGCGAGGAGCGCCCGGGCCTTCTCGCTCCACCGGTCGTCCTTGATGAGGGCGCTCAGCCGGAGGAAGTCGAGCATCGCCCCGGCGTTCGCCGAAAGGTGCGGGCTGTCCTCGAGCGGATAGCTCGGCTCGTCGACGGCGCCCATCTTCGGACCGTCGTAGAGCCGGGGCGCGAGGTCCCGCAGCAGCCCGTCCTCGCCTCGGAACTCCCGGTCGACGAGCTCGAGCAAGCGGACCGCCGGGGTGACGTACTTCGGCTCCGCGGTCGCCCCGGCCAGCTCGAGGAGGCCCGCGGCGAAGGCGACCTGGTCCTCGAGTAGGCCGAACCCCGTCGGTCCGCCGGTGTCGAGTCGATGCGCGACTCCGGAGTCGGGCCGGTACGCGTCCTTCAGGAAACGGTCGATGGCCCTGCGCGCGTCCGCGACAATGCTCGCGTCCCCCAGGAACATGCCGGCGCGAGAGAGCGCCGCCGCGAATCGCCCGTTGATGTCGGCGTAAAGCGCCCGATCGACCGTCGGAGTCGGCCGCCGACGCCGCGCGGCCGCGAGTTGGGAGGTGACGCGTGCGAGCGCCGCGGAAGGACCGCCGTTGAGATGGAGGCCCTCTGCCGCCTCGTCCGGCGACAGCATGCGGAAGAGCACGTTCCGCTCGGGGTCGTGGTGCATCCGCCCGTCGGTACCCAGCCCAAAAAAGCGTGTCGCGAACCGGAGCTCGTCGCCGGAGAGTACCTCGCGGAACTCGCCGCGGGTCCAGGTGAAGTAATTGCCATCGTCCCCGGGAGCGTTGTCGGCGTCCTGGCTCGCGCCGAAGCCGCCGGCCCGGTCCTCGAGCACCTCGCGGACCCAACCGACCGTGCCGCGCACCGTCTCCTCGAAGCGCGGCTCCCCGAATCGCTGGGCCCCGTCGACGTACGCCCCGAGGAGGGCCGCGTTGTCGACGCCCATCTTCTCGAAGTGCGGGATGTGCCACCCCTCGTCGACCGAGTAGCGGTGGAACCCCCCGCCGACCTGGTCGTACATACCGCCGTCCGCCATCCGCAGGAGGGTCTCGCGCGCGTGCTCCGCGCTCACGGCCGTTCCGTTCGCGAACGCGTCCCAGAGCAGGAACGAGACCGCCGTCGGGTGTGGGAACTTGGGCGCGCCGCCGAAGCCACCGTGCGCCGGGTCGAACGATGACAGCAGCTCAGAGCGGACCCCGGCGATGAACTCGTCGACGGGTGCGGCCGAGGGGGCCCGGCGGCCCCGCATGCGGGCGAGCGCGTCCCGGATCGCGCTCGCGTTCTGTTGGATCCGTTCCGGCTCCTCGGACCAGAGCCGGGCGACTTCCTTGAGGACGCGACGGAACCCGGGTCGGCCGTGGCCGTCGGACGGCGGGAAGTAGGTGCCGCCCAGGAATACCTCGCCCTCCGGGGTCAGGAAACCGGTCAGCGGCCACCCGCCTTCGCCGGTCAGCGCGCCGACCTGCCGCTGGTAGCGTCGATCGATTTCGGGGTTCTGGTCGCGGTCGACCTTCACCGCGACGAAGTGCTGCAGGAGGAGTCGGGCGACCTCCGCGTCCGAGTACGTCCCCTCGTCCATCACGTGGCACCAGTGGCACCAGGACGCTCCGATATCGAGGAGGACCGGCCGCCCCGTCCGCTTCGCGATCTCGAAGGGCTCGGGTCCCCACGGGTACCACTCGATCGGCTGCTCGGCCGCGCTTCGAAGGTACGTGGACGAGGAATCAGCCAGGCGCCAGCCGCCGCTGCGGCGAGCGCCCTCGGATGGAGTGGCCACGACGAGAACGACCGCGCGGCACTCTTACCGTTGTCGTGGACCGTGCCACCGGGCCCGAACCGCCACGAACGCGGCGTAACCGGCTGACGGTAGCGTTACTGCGCGGGGGTTCGTTATAAGGGGGACCCGAGTGCCCGCGCCGGGTCAGCTCGATGGAGATGCAACCGGGCCAGATGGCCTACGACCGGGCGATCACGGTCTTCTCCCCGGACGGCCGCCTCTTCCAGGTCGAGTACGCCCGCGAAGCCGTGCGGCGCGGCGCGACGACCGCTGGGGTAGTCTACTCGAACGGGGTCGTGCTCATCGCCGACCGTCGCATCCCGAACCCGAAGCTCGCCGAGGCGGCGAGCTTGGAGAAGATCCACCAGATCGACGAGAACATCGCGTGCGTCTCGGCCGGGCTCGTCGCCGACGCGCGGGTCCTCGTCGATTACGCCCGACTCTCCGCCCAGATCAACCGCGTCACCTACGCGGAGCCGATGACCGTCGAGCTCTTGGTACGACGCATCTGCGACTACAAGCAGCAGTACACGCAGTTCGGCGGCGTGCGGCCGTTCGGGACCGCGCTCCTGGTCGGCGGTTACGACGACAGCGGCGTCCACCTGTTCGAGACCGAGCCGTCGGGGTCGCTCACCAGCTTCCGCGCGGCGAGCACGGGCGGCAACAAGAGCCCCGTGATGGAGCTCTTCGAGCAGAAGTACCGCGCCGGAATGGACCGAGACGCGGCGATCCTCCTCGCGCTGGAAGGATTGAAGGCCGGGCTTGACGAGGGCGGAAGTCTCGCCCAGGTCGAGGTGTGCACGGTCGAGGTCGGACAGGGAATGACCCGACTCCCTCCGGACGACATCCAGAAGTACGTCGCCCGGCTCCCGAGTTCGAGCGCGCCGGGCCGGTCGTCGAAATCCTAGGCCCTCCGCGCGGAAGGGAATCCCGCTCCGATGGTGACGGTCGAGGACGCGGTCATCGCGCGGTGGGAAACGGGCGGTTCCCGATTCGAGGTGCTGGTCGACCCGGCCGCCGTCCAGGACCTCAAGGACGGCAAGGACGTCGACCTCTCCGACAAGCTCGCGCTGGACCAGGTCTTCAAGGACGCGAAGCGCGGCGACAAGATCTCCGAGGAGCACCTCGAGAAGACGTTCCACACGCGGAACCTGGCGGCGATCGCGAAGCAGATCGTGCAGAAGGGCGAGGTCCAGGTGACGACCGAGCAGCGCCACAAGCTGCTCGCGGCGAAGACGAAGCAGATCGTGACCACGATCGCGCGGAACGCGATGAACCCGCAGACCGGCGCGCCACATCCGCCAGCGCGGATCGAGGCGGCGATGACGGAGGCCAAGGTGCACATCGACCCGTTCCGACCGGTCGACGTTCAGGTCCAGGAGGTGCTCCAGAAACTCCGGCCCCTCCTTCCGATCCGGCTCGACGTCGTGAAGGTCCGGGTGAAGCTCCCCGCGCAGCACTACCCGCGCGTGATCGGGGACCTGAAGGGATTCGGGCGCGTGATGGACGAGCAGTGGCTGGGCGACGGCTCGTGGAGCGGCGTCCTCGAAATTCCCGCCGGCGTGCAGACGGAGCTCTACGAGAAGCTCAATGCGCGTACGAAGGGCGCCGCCGAGACCGCCCTCGTTAAATAGAGACCCTCCGTCGCGCGCCCCGGTGCAGCACGCAAAATGGATGGTAGTCATCGTCCCGGCCCCCGCCGGCGGGGCCGCGAGGGTTCATCCTCGCATCCCCCTCGGGACCGGGTACTAGTTCTTCCCGGCGAGGAGATCCCGGGCCAGGGCCTGAAGCCCGGACCCGGCACGTACCGGGTGGGCGGCAAGGTCTACGCGAGCGTGTTGGGACTCCTGTCCCCGCGCCCCCCGTTCGTCCAGGTCGTTCCGCTCTCCGGCCGCTACATCCCCAAGCCGAACGACGTGGTGATCGGCACGGTCACGGACGTCCAGGGGACGTTCTGGCTCCTCGACATCGGCGCGCCCCGCTGGGCCCCGCTCCACATGACCGGCACTCCGTGGCAGGTCGAGATCGGAGAGACCGAGAAGTTCCTCCACGTAGGGGAGTCGGTCGTCGTCCGCGTCGAGAACTTGGACGCGACCGGCCGCATCGGCGTCACGATGCTCGGCGAGGGATTGGGGAAGCTGGAAGGCGGCTCGATCGTCCGGATCTCGCCGGCCCGAGTCCCCCGGGTCGTCGGCCGGGGAGGCTCGATGATCCAGACGCTCACGCGGCGCACGGGCGCTCAGGTTGCGGTCGGGCAGAACGGTCGCATCTGGATCGACGGCGACCCCGACGCGATCGCCCGCGTCCGCGAGGCGCTTCGCATGATCGACGAGGACGGGCATCGGCACGGCTTGACCGAGCGCATCGACAGCTACCTCAAATCGACCGGCGCCTCCGGCGAGGAAGGACCTCGGGAGCCGCCGTCCGAGAGCGCGCACCGGGACGCTCCCGGTCAACGCTACCCTCCTCCGCCCGACGTCGACCGCGAGGTCGGCGACGACGACGAGCCGGCGGAACGCGAGGTCGACTGAAGTTCCAGGAGAAATCACATGGGAAACGTAGGAGCCAAGGACGTCCCCGTCCTCATGAGCCCCGAGGGGCTCCGCCTCGACGGGCGACGCGCGAACGAGCTGAGACCGATCAAGATCACGGCGGGCGCGCTGAAGCAGGCGGACGGTTCCGCGTTCGTCGAGTGGGGCGCGAACAAGGTGATGGCGGCGGTGTACGGACCCCGCGAGGTCCATCCCCGCCACCTTCAGCAGAACACGAAGGCGATTGTCCAGTGCAAGTACAACATGGCGGCGTTCTCGGTCGACGAGCGCAAGCGCCCGGGGCTCGACCGCCGCTCCCAGGAGATCTCGAAGGTCATCGCCGAGGCGTTCGAGTCGGTCGTTTTCGCGGAGGAGTTCCCGCGCACGAGCATTGACGTCTACATCGAAGTGCTCCAGGCGAACGCCGGGACGCGCTGTGCCGGACTCGTCGCCGCCTCGGTCGCGCTCGCCGACGCCGGGATCCCGATGGCCGACCTCCTGCCCGCGGTCGCCGTGGGGAAGGCCGGCGGGCACCTCGTCCTCGACTTGAAGAAGGAGGAGGACAACTTCGGCGAGGCCGACCTCCCGATGGCGCTCGTGCCGCAGTCCGGCCGGCTCGTGCTCCTCCAGATGGAGGGTCACATGACGCGGGACGAGCTCGCGACCGCCCTCGATATGGGCGTCGCCGGCTGCAAGGAAATTTACGAGAAGATGAAGCAGGCACTGCGCGACCGCTACACGGTCAGCGGGCCCGCGGACGGTGGCGCATGAGCGACGAGGTCACCGCCGAGATCCTGACGAGCCATCTCCTCGACCTCGCGTCGCACGGCAAGCGGCTCGACGGCCGCGGCGCGGACGATTACCGGAAGATCACGGTCGAGCCGGGGTTCGTCAGCACCGCCGACGGCTCGGCGCTCGTCCGCATCGGCGACACCGCGGTCCTCGCGGGGATCAAGCTCGAACCGGGGAAACCGTTCCCCGACACGCCGAACGCGGGCGTCCTCACGACCAACGCCGAGTTGATCCCGCTCTCGAGCCCGGTCTTCGAGCCCGGTCCTCCGCAACCCGGAGCGATCGAAGTCTCGCGCGTCGTCGACCGGGCGATCCGCGCGGCCGAAACGATCGACCTCACCGCCCTCTGCGTGACGCCCGGGGAGAAGACGTGGGTCTGCTACGTGGACGTCCACGTGCTCGACCACTCGGGGAACCTCATCGACGCCGCGCTCCTCGCCGCGCTGAGCGCCCTCGCCCACGCCACCGTGCCGGCGAAGCGCTTCGGGATCGCCGACGCCGACTATGCCCTCGAGGTGAAGCACTACCCGGTCGAGTGCACGTTCGTCCGGATCGGCGACACGATCATGGTCGACCCGTCGTTCGACGAGGAGCGGGCCGCCCAGGGCCGTCTCACGGTCGCTACGGACGAGACCGGCCGAATCGTCGCGATGCAGAAGGGGCTCATCGGGGCGTTCTCCCCGGACGACGTGAAAGCGATGGTTGACCGGGCGTTCCGGCACGGGGACCGCATGCGCGCGCTCGCGCGCGGGGAGATTGCATGAGCAAGCGGACGAAGAAGGTGGGCTCGGTCGCGTGGATGGGACCGCGCTACGGGATCCGCATCCGCCGTCGGGTCCTCGAGATCGACCGCGCGCGCGCGAAGGCCGCGGCGTGCCCGCGGTGCTCGACCGTGACGCTCTACCGCGTCGCGAGCGGGATCTTCGAGTGCCGCCGCTGCGGAACGCGCTTCGCGTCGAACGCCTACGTCTTCCAGGCACCGCCCGCGATCACGCGGGCGGCGGACGAGGCGGCGGCGGGCAAGGCTTAAGCCCGCACGCCCGGTCGTTCGCCGGCTATGTTCCGCTGCATCCGGTGCGGGGAAGCTCTCCCCTCCGACGCGAACCTCTTCGGCGTTCGGTGCGACAACTGCGGTGGCAAGATCTTCACCAAGGAGCACCCGAACGTCAAGAAGGTCCTGAAGGCGCGCTGACGGCCGGCCCGCCCGCCGTCGCCGCGGGACTCTGGATCTCGATCCAGATCCCGTCCGGGTCCTCGACGAAACCGATCCAGTAGCGCCCCTGCTCGAGCCAGGGCTCGACGGCGACCCTGGCCCCCATGCCGCGAAGCTTCTCGATCAGCGCGCGGGCGTCGGGCACGTCCAGGCCCAGATGGTCGAGCCCCTCGCCCACGACATACGGGGTCGCGTAGACCGAGTCTCCGGGGTAGAAGTTGAGCTCGAGCTCGAAGTGGGATTCGGGGTCTTCCAACCCGACGAACTCCCCGCCGTGGCTCATGCGTCCGCGCCCCTTGATCCGGAGTCCGAGCCCTTCCGTGTAGAATCGGATCGAACGGTCGAGGTTGGTCACGCGAATCCCGGCGTAGGTGATGCTCATCGGTGGACCCCGGGGGCGCACGCCGGCGGGCCCTATCTCCGTCGCGCTCGAAACCCCTAAGCCCGGCGCCCGTTTCCCGCCGGCGTGCCGCCGCACGTCACTGTGACGTTCCTGGGCGGCGTCCGGGAGATCGGCGGCAACAAGATCCTCATCACCGACGGGCCCGACCGCATCCTCTTCGACTTCGGCCCGTCGTTCTCGCCGAAGATGGAGGAGTTCTACGTCGACTTCCTCCAGCCCCGCTCGGCGAGCCCCGTCCAGGACCTCCTCGAGTTCGACCTCCTGCCGCGCGTCGAGGGGCTCTACTCGCGCGCGGCGCTCCACGACGCGGACCTCGCTTACCGGGCGCCCGAGGTCCACGGCCTCTTCGTGAGCCACGCCCACGCCGACCACGCCGGCTACCTCAGACTCGTGGACCCCGAGATCCCGATCCACGTCGGGCACGGGACGAAGCGCCTCCTCGACGCGATCGAATCATCCTCGCCGATGATGCGCTACGGCGAGCACGCGTGGCACGAGTTCGGGGACCGCACCCCCGTCCGCGTGGGGAACCTCGAGGTCGTCCCGTTCCCGGTCGACCACTCGATCCCGTTCGCGTACGGGTTCCTCATCCGGACGTCCGAGGGCACGATCGTCTACACAGGGGACTTCCGCCAGCACGGCCCCCGCGCCCCGGACACGCAGGCGTTCCTGGCCGCCGCCCAGGAAGAACACCCCGCGGCGCTCATCGTCGAGGGCACCCGGGCGGGCCCGGACCGACGGAAGGATTTCAGCGAAGCCGGCGTCCGGGAAGGCGTCGACCGGCTGCTCGAGGTCACGCCGACCCTCGCGCTCGCATGCACCTACCCGCGCGACATCGACCGGCTACGGACGCTCTACGACGCCGCACGGGCCGCGGACCGGGAACTAGTGGTCTCGGTACGGACGGCGTACCTCCTCGCGCAGGTCGCCCCGCTCCTGCCGGCAGGCACGGTGCCGGTCGCCGGGACCAGTCCCGGACTCTCCGTCTACCAGCGCAAGAAGCTCCGGACGTTCCGGTGGGAGGAACCGTTCCTCGCGGACGCGTTGGACGCCACCGAGCTCCGCGCGAAGGGCCGTGGGTATCTCCTCGCCCTGGACCTGATGCACTTTCCCGAGCTGATCGACCTGCGACCGCCTCGCGGGAGTCCGTTCGTCCACTCGATGAGCGAGCCGTTCAGCGAGGACGATGTCGACGACCGCGTGCTCCACAACTGGCTCGACCATTTCGGCCTCCGGTTCCACCAGATGCACGCCAGCGGGCACGCGTCGGGCCCCGAACTCGAGCAGGTCGTGCAGACGGTCGGGGCTCGGTCGGTCTTTCCCATCCACACCGAGCATCCGGACTGGTTCACCCGCACGGGGGCGCGGGTCCGGCTTCCCGAGCTCGCGACCCCCTACGGACTCCCGGCGTAACGGCGGTCGGCCCAGAGATTAAGCGTCCGTGACCCTCTCTGCCCTGTCGTGGCAGGGGAGCGGCTCGCGACCGGGGTCGCCTCGGTCGACCGGCTCTTGGGCGGTGGGCTCGAGTCCGACTCGGTCACGGAGATCTACGGCGAGGGCGGGAGCGGCAAGACGATCTTCTGCCTCGACGTCGGGGTGCGGGTCGCCCGCGAAGGGCGCTGGGTCTTCTACATCGATACCGAAGGGGTCAGCGTAGACCGGCTGCGTTCGATCGCCGGCGCCGACCTTGAGCGC
>Ga0187783_10002548_pt1 | contig 13505 bp, 13 predicted proteins | sample 1015_SJ02_MP02_2_FD_132471 | JGI IMG/M metagenome (GOLD analysis project Ga0187783, IMG submission 132471) | Tropical peat soil microbial communities from peatlands in Department of Meta, Colombia - 1015_SJ02_MP02_20_MG | ecosystem: Environmental > Terrestrial > Soil > Wetlands > Peat | place...
ACGGAGCAATTCCGAAACGATCCTCGCGGCTGGTATCTCATCGTTTTTCGCCAACGCAGCAAAATGATCAAGCAACCGGCTAGGCCGCGCGTTATCGCCATGCCCGAAGATGTCCGGTCTAGCAGCGACAACTCTGCCAAGGCGGCGCAGCAATTCAGCGCGGCCGCTCACTCCAACAAGTGGATTGGAGCCAGAGACTTGTAAGCCCTTGCCAAGGACTTCATCTGACAGATGCATTAGACCTTTGGCATCGGCCTGCAGCGGTTCGTTTGGCTTCGATGAAAAGCTCCCTCGGCTGAACATGTCCAAGCTAGCGAGTGCCAACCCTTCTGAGCGCCCCACAGCCTGGCCGGTAGCGGCATCCCGATAGTGCCATTGCAGCCCGGCTCCTGCGTCCAGCAGGACACTTATGATGATGAGATCGAACGCCGCATGCAGCCGCGTTGCATCGTCGTCCCACGTTGTCGCTGTGTCGATGACAGCCCAGCGGTCCTGGCCATTACGGACAAAGTGACGCCAGCGTGAGTGCAAAGGGATAACAAGCGACGGATAATTTCGCCGCGTCGTCTCGACGACGAGGTCGACCGCATCCTCGAGACAGGAGAAATCTATGCGAAAGTGAGGAAGATGGTCGTCAAGCCCGAGGGCCAGCATGCGGTGCGAACGGTCACGAACCGCCTGGGCGCTCAACAGAGATAACGCGGCCGTTTCGGATCTCACAGACGGTTTGCGGCTCCAATCTCAGTACTTTTCGAACGGCCGGCCAATTGAATGGGGCAAGTCCTTGGGCTTCGAAGGTTCGGGGGAAAAGTAGCCGGCAGCTTTTTTGGCCGCGATTTCGACGTGGGCATCGGCGGGAATAAGATCGTCTGGAATGGGGACGCGTTCGACAATATCGACGCCCTGAGCCGTCAGGGCGTCGTATTTCATGTCGCTCATCGAGATGAATCGATCGATTCGTTTCACTCCGAGCCAGTGTACGGCATCCGGCATGAGTTGTTGGAAGCGAGCGTCTTGAACACCTGCGACGCATTCCGTGCGCTCAAAATACGCAGATGCTGCATCGCCACCCTCCTGCCGCTTGCGCGCGTTGTAAACAAGGAACTTAGTGACTTCGCCAAGCGCGCGGCCTTCCTTGCGATTGTAGATAATGACTCCCACGCCGCCCGCTTGGGCACCGCGTGCACATTCCTCTATTCCGTGAATCAAATAGGGACGGCACGTACAGATATCCGAGCCAAAAACGTCAGAACCGTTACATTCGTCATGCACGCGGCAAGTAATACGCGTTTGGGGATTGGAGAGCCCTGCGACATCACCAAAAAGATAAATCGTTGTACCGCCAATTGGTGGCAGAAAAACTTGCATGTCCGGTCGCGTCACCAGTTCGGGAAACATGCCGGAAGTCTGCTCGAACAGCGCCCGCCGTAATTCATTTTCGGTCGTTCCGAATCGTTGCGCGATTCCGGCCAAAAACCAGACCGGGTCAATAGCAATCTTGACCACAGATACGCTGCCGTTTGCATGCACGACATTGCCGTCATTGAAGAGACGCCCCGAGGTAAGCGCGTCTCGTATTTCGTGAAGCTCCAGGCGTGCACGGGTAATGGCAATCGTCGGGCGAACGTCGTTTCCTTCCGCAATTTCCGACTTGAAATCTGTCGCGACCAGATGGCCCCAAGGGTCCAGTGAAACAATGCACTGCGGCTCCGTCCATTGTGCGAACGGGCCGATCGTTGCCGCCGGATAAGTATTGGTCAGGTCTGGGCGACGGATCGGGTCAAGAGCGCCGGAAGAGACAGCGAGCGCCCGGTAGACAGCATAGGATCCGCCGTGACTGCCGATCACGTTGCGATCCTGCGGCTGGGATACCGCGCCAATAATAGGTCCGCGTTCACGTGCGGTAGTGGCACCCCATTTGATCGGAAAACGAAGTCTTGCGCCGGGCTCTGGATGTGAGGTGAGCCGAATATGTTCCGTGCGATTGGAACGATTCATAAAGATAAATCCGAAAAGCCATACGACCCGCCACGATGACGGGCCGCGCTCTACCAACTGCCGTGAATCGTGCGAATCTTTGCCGCGCAGGCAGAATTATACCAGTTACACAGACCTACACAACAATACGAAAAGCGCTCTGAATACTTAGCAAAAATGGTGCTTACCGGGCGCTATTCAAGAGGCGCGCCTTTCTTCTCCGGGATGAGCAAAGCGGTCGCGACAATATCTACGAGATAGATGGTCGCCAGTAGCGCGATCGCTACCGTGAAGGAATACGCTACGGCGACAGTCGCAACCACAAACGGGCCAAAACCGCCAACACCGCGCCCGAGGTTGAAAATCACGTTTTCTGCAGTTGCCCGAGCTTCCGTCGGGTACAGCTCGGACAGAAGGGCACCATACCCGCCAAGCATGCCGTTGACGAATATCCCCATGATCGCTCCGCCAATCAAAAGCGCGATTGGACTAGTCAGCTGCGAATAGAGCAAGACCATAATGAAGGCGCCGGCCTGAAAGGTGAATAAAGCGGGGCGGCGCCCAACCCGGTCCGCGAAGTGTCCGAACACCAAAATACCGAACGCCATGCCCAGCACTGTCACCGCGGTCCAAAGAGCCGATTGCGTCAGCGTGTAGCCGAAATGGGCCGACAAATAGCTCGGCAACCAGATCATTAATCCATAGTAGCCAAAATTCTGAATCGAACAAAGAATCAACATTCCAAGGCTGATCCGCATTGTCGGACCGTCTTTGACGAGCAAGCCGAGCGGCATTTTTGGATTTCGTGCCTTCGCCCGCTCCAGAAATATTGCCGGCTCGGTGACATTCCACCGGACTACGAAGGCGACGAGCCCGGGAACGAGACCGAGGAGGAACATTCCCCGCCAGCCAATAACGGGCAGCAGAAGCGGGGTCACCAGGGCAGCTGCCAATACGCCCGCCTGCCAGCCGAGGGCGACATAGGTGCAGCCGCGCGCACGATACTTAGGCGGCCAGGCCTCGGCGACCAGTGCCATGCCGATTCCGAATTCACCACCCAGTCCGAGGCCGGCGATGGTGCGGTAAACAAGGAGGTCCAAGTATCCTTGTGCGAACGCGCACAGGCCCGTGAACAGCGCAAAGAGAAGGATCGTCCAAGTTAGGACTCGGACTCTGCCATAATAATCACTGAGTATTCCGAAAAGAATTCCACCCGCTACAGCACCTATAAGTGTCCATGTCACGAGTGATCCGGCTTGAGGTGGCGTCAAATGAAGCTCGGCGGAAATTGCGCGTAGCATAAATCCAAGAATGAGAAGGTCGAAGCCATCCATTGCGTATCCAATGGCAGAAGCGGCAAGCGCTTTTTTCGAAAACGAATCGATGCTTTCAGCCGAATCAAATACGACGTCTGCATTCACAACAACCATTGCCGCTCCCCAACAAGAGTGATGCAATTTGCCGACATTCTTTCAGCCCCTCAAGTCCACTATTTCAGCGCGATGTCCATTATTGCGGAACCTTGATTTGAAAGGCCTCCTTGCGTCTGAATGAAACGCATAATTGTCTGAAGGCCTTCGCCTTGACGGAGGTTAGTCATAACAAACGGGCGACCGCCGCGCATTCGCTTCGCGTCGTTTTCCATTTTGGCCAGCGATGCACCGACGTAAGGTGCAAGATCGATCTTGTTTATAACCAAAAGGTCGGATCGTGTGATACCCGGGCCACCTTTGGACGGAATCTTATCACCGGCCGCCACGTCGATTACATAAATCGTCAAATCCGCGAGTTCGGGCGAAAACGTTGCCGCAAGATTGTCGCCACCCGATTCAATCAAAACCAGATCAAGGTTTGGAAATCGTGCCTGCATATCGGCGACCGCTGCCAGATTCATCGAAGCGTCTTCACGAATCGCCGTGTGCGGACAGCCGCCGGTTTCGACACCGACGATCCGGTCTGGATCGAGCGAACCCGACCGGACCAAAAATTCTGCGTCCCATTTCGTATAGATGTCGTTGGTAATAGCGGCGACATCGTACCCGTCCCGCATAGATTTGCAGAGTGCGTCCATCAATGCCGTCTTGCCTGAGCCGACCGGGCCGCCGATGCCGACACGAAGCGGACCATTTGGACTGGGCATTCTTCAACCTCACATTAACTGCGAAACAATCGCGTATATTGCGTTTCATGCCTGGCGCTAGCGATATCGGCGCGAAATGTCGCGCTGGCGAGATCGTCGAGCCGTGCTCCCACGGCGCGTTTCACCGTTTCCACAACTGACGTTTCGAGCGCCTTTAGAACCCGCTGGCTGTCGGTATGGCCTAGGGGGATCAGGCGAACGGCGGCCGATATCCAGTTCGAGCATAAGGCCGTGAGGAATCCGTACGCCGCTGGTGCTAGTGGGATGCTGTGCCCCGCGCAAGCTGCCCCGAGGGCCACAGGATAAGCAACCGGGCCAGTCCAGAGAGTCTGCAGCTTGGTCAACGCAGCACAGGGCCATGCGACCCGCGTTACTTCGACAAAAGCCCGACCTAATGTTGTCGTCTCGTAATAACGTTCGCGTGTTGGCGCGAACGCAGCTGCGAGTTCCGCAGTCTTAACAATCGCGACATCGTCGTCGTAAGTCACTGCGCGATGAGTCTGACTAAAAAAAATGCCTTCGTTTATGCCGCTGCCGGCAGTCAGCGTAGCTTCAATCCAGTGTCGCAGTGTCTCGGCGTCGGTAATATCGCCGGATTCGACGGCCCACTCGATGCCACTTGAATAAGAAAATGCGCCGACCGGGTAAGCCGGCGACAACCAAATCATCAGCCTATAGAGCGCCGCCTGAGGCACGAGGTCTGCCACTGGCGAACTGACCCACCAGTCGTTACCCACCAACCGCTTTTCAACAGTCATGGTTGTGGCTCGTATGATGATGGCTTGGCATAGAGTAGGCGCCGCCCTCGGGATCAAATGGCGCTTCAATTTCCATGACCTGCGCGCCAAGATGTTCTGCCATCTCAGCAATGACGTGATCGCGCCGCACGCGAAGCATCGCCGGCAGCAATTGTGTCGGTACATGCCGATTACCCAGATGCCAGGAAACGCGGGCGAGATGCCGCGCATTGGTGCAACGGATCTCAAGAAGCGGCTCGGGCGCAGCAATGACCTCAATCAGCCGTCCATCCTCCAACACAAGCGCATCGCCGCCACGCAACCCGGTGGCGGTTGGCAAATCGAGCAAAAAGAGCGAGCCTTTCAAGCCACGCATCGACACTCGACGGCGGTGGCGATCGTCGTAGTCGAGCACAACACTATCGGCCGGTATGCCTGACCATGTTGCCGCCAGTTTGATCGAAGTCGCACGCATTTCTATCGTCATGGTTGCCTCAGAACAGAAAATAGCGCTGAGCCATTGGCAATACTTTAGCAGGGGCACAAGTCAGCAATTCGCCGTCGGCGCGCACTTCATATGTCTCCGGATCGACTTCAATGTGCGGTGTGGCGTCGTTGTGAATCATGCTTTTTTTGGAAATTCCACCGCGCGTGTTTTGGACGGCTACGAGACTCTTTTGGATTCCAAGCTCTTTTTCCAAGCGCCCGGTGAGGGCAGTCCTCGAAACAAAGACGACAGACGATGCTGTGCGTGCGCGGCCGAAAGCACCGAACATGCGACGGTAATGCACCGGCTGTGGCGTTGGAATTGAAGCGTTAGGGTCGCCCATCGGCGCTGCGACAATCGATCCACCCTTGATGATGCAGTCGGGCTTCACGCCGAAAAAGGCCGGTGACCATAGTACGAGGTCGGCTAATTTGCCCTTTTCGATGGAGCCGATGAGCTTTGATACTCCATGCGTGATCGCGGGATTGATGGTGTATTTAGCGATGTAGCGTTTCACTCGCGCATTGTCATTATCACCTTTTTCCTGCGGTAAGCGACCGCGCTGCTTCTTCATTTTGTGGGCAGTCTGCCACGTCCGGATGATGACCTCGCCGACCCTGCCCATGGCTTGTGAATCCGACGACATCATCGAGATCGCGCCGATGTCCTGGAGAATATCCTCAGCGGCAATCGTTTCCTTGCGTATGCGGCTTTCGGCGAAGGCGAGATCTTCCGCGATTGACGGGTCGAGATGGTGGCAAACCATGAGCATGTCCAGATGCTCATCGATGGTATTGCGCGTGTAGGGGCGTGTCGGATTTGTCGAAGATGGCAGCGCATTTTTCAGCCCGGCCACTTTGATGATGTCCGGTGCGTGGCCCCCGCCGGCACCTTCGGTATGGAAGGCGTGGATAGTGCGGCCCTTGAACGCTTGAATCGTGTCCTCGACGAAACCGGATTCGTTAAGCGTATCGCTGTGGATCATGACTTGTACGTCGTAATCGTCGGCAACCGACAGGCAGCAATCAATCGCCGCTGGTGTCGTGCCCCAGTCTTCGTGCAATTTCAGCGCGCAGGCACCAGCCTTGATCATTTCCTCAAGCGCCGCTGGACGCGAGGCATTGCCCTTGCCGGCAAAACCGAGATTGACTGGAAATTCGTCCGCCGCTTGAATCATGCGCGCGACATGAAACGGACCGGGCGTGCAGGTCGTCGCAAACGTACCGTGGGCCGGTCCAGTGCCGCCGCCAAGCATGGAAGTGACGCCCGACATCAGCGCCTCTTCAACCTGTTGTGGGCAAATGAAATGGATGTGCGTGTCAAAGCCACCGGCAGTTAGAATCTTATTCTCGCCGGCGATAACCTCGGTGCCAGGCCCGATGACGATGTTGACATTGGGTTGAATATCCGGATTGCCGGCCTTGCCGACGGCGAAGATGTTGCTGGCCTTGATACCGACATCAGCCTTGACGATTCCCCAATGATCGACAATCAGTGCGTTGGTGATGACGGTATCAACCGCTCCCTGTCGGTTGGTGATTTGCGATTGACCCATGCCGTCACGGATCACCTTGCCACCGCCGAACTTCACTTCTTCGCCATAGACGGTGAAGTCTTTTTCGACTTCGATAATGAGATCAGTGTCGGCCAGTCGAACGCGGTCACCGATTGTCGGGCCGAACATATCTGCGTAAACACTGCGCTTGATTTTGGCCGGCATAGCGTACCTTAGAGTTTTCCCATAATCTCTTGACGGAAACCGTAAATTATGCGCTTGCCGCCAATAGCAACGAGTATGACGTCGCGTGATTGTCCTGGCTCGAAGCGCACTGCAGTTCCCGCTGCAATATCGAGTCGCATGCCGCGTGCTTTAGCGCGATCGAATTTGAGCGCTGGGTTTGTTTCGAAGAAATGGTAGTGCGAGCCGACCTGGATAGGCCGATCACCGGTATTGGCAACCGTCAACGTGATTGTTTTACGGCCTTTGTTTAATTCGATCTCGCCGGCCCTGATGAACTTTTCGCCTGGGATCACGGCTGCCTCATCTGATGGGCTGGTGTACGGTGACGAGCTTGGTACCGTCTGGGAAGGTAGCCTCGACTTGTATCTCGTGGATCATTTCGGCGATGCCATCCATCACCTGTCCGCGTGTGATAACGTGCGCTCCCAGTTCCATCAGCTCGGCGACGGCACGCCCGTCACGGGCGCCTTCCAAAATGAAGTCGGAGACGAGAGCAACTGCCTCGGGATGATTGAGCTTAACGCCGCGTTCCAATCGGCGCCGTGCTACCGTCGCAGCCATTGCGATTAAAAGTTTGTCCTTCTCGCGCGGTGTCAGCTGCATGGCGATCCTTCAGTTAAACCACAATCGCGGTAACGGGTGCACGCCGAACGCTTTCAAGACGTCGCCGAGATCGTGGTGCAGCGTGGCACCGTCCGGCGCCACGAGCCGCGCCAAAGCAAATCCGTTCCAGATCGATATGCCAACTTCTCCCACACAACTATCTTGTAGCGAATGCATCGCTGCCGCGTCTTCATCGCCGACCGGAATTTTCAGGACGCTGCCAATAGCAACGCCTCCTCTCGTGACTGCTCGCTGCGCTAGGCGTTGGGTGATATTGCCATCAAGACCGATCGTCTCCGCGAAAACCAGCTTCCCGTCGACGCGGACGCGACGGCGATCAAAGAAATGACCTTCGTGCACGCTTTCACCCATGGCGCCTCGGCCGAATACAGTCACTTCGGACAGGAGCAAATTTGCACCATGTGCCATTGTGACATCGATTGTGCGCTGTAGTCGCATTCGATCGAAAACGATCGTTTCCTGGGGTACCCAGACAAGCGTGCCCCCACGACCCACTCCAAGCTTAACAGCGATCTCGGTTAAGGGTCCGAGTGAGCGATAGATCTTCTCTGCAGCAGCGGTCGTAACCGTCAGTTTTGCCCCGGCGTCCACTTGGATATCGAAATCGAAACTGTCGCCGCCGGCCATTCCGCCTGCGGTATTAACAATGACGGCATCGAGCGTGCCGCTTACCTGGCTGTTCGGAAAGCGCAGTCTCAGCGATCCCGCCTCGTGTACGTGCGTGCGGACTGTGCCTACCTCGGTGGCAGCGACTCCGAGCGAAGCGCGTCCTACCGCACGATTGGCGGCGAAGACTTCGCTAATTGTCGCGCGCGCGCTCATCAAATCGACATTGCTTTCTGTAACGCCACTTCATCAATGGTATCGCGGTTGCAGGAATAGACGATGGCCCCTCGATCCATGACCACGAAGTAGTCGCCGAGTTCGCGGGCAAAGTCGAGATATTGCTCGACCAACACGATGGCGATCTTTCCGAGCGAACGGAGGTAAGTGATAGCGCGACCGATATCCTTGATAATCGATGGCTGGATACCCTCAGTCGGCTCATCGAGGAGGAGCAGACGCGGCCGCATGACCAGCGCGCGGCCAATGGCTAATTGCTGTTGTTGCCCACCCGATAGGTCGCCTCCGCGTCGTCGTAACATGTTTTGGAGTCCCGGGAATAAGGAAAACACCTCTTCCGGTACGCGACGCTCGTGGCGATTGAGCGGTGCAAAGCCGGTTTCCAAATTTTCCTCCACCGTCAGCAGCGGAAAAATTTCGCGGCCCTGGGGCACGTATGCGATGCCACAGCGGGCACGGTCTGGCGGACGCAGCTCGGTGATGTCGTTGCCCTCCCAGGTGATCTTACCCCGGGTTACCGGATACTGACCGGCGAGTGCATCGAGCAAGCTAGTTTTGCCGACCCCGTTGCGGCCGAGCACGCAAGTTATTTTGCCGGGCTCGGCTTTTAGCGAAACTCCGCGCAACGCTTGCGCCGCGCCATAGTACAGATCGATGGATTGCGCGTTTAGCATCGTTTATCGCCCCAAATAGACTTCCACTACGCGCTCGTTTTGCGAGACCTGATCGATCGTGCCCTCCGCGAGTACCGAGCCCTCGTGCAGACACGTGACCTTGACGCCGAGTTCACGCACAAAGGTCATGTCGTGTTCGACTACGACGACGGTGTGTCCACGGTTTATTTCTTTGAGTAGCTCTGCGGTTTGGCGAGTCTCCGTGTCGGTCATGCCGGCAACCGGCTCGTCAACCAGTAAAAGCTTTGGATCCTGCGCCAGCAGCATACCGATCTCCAGCCACTGTTTCTGGCCGTGCGAAAGGCGACCAGCGAGTCGATTCTGCAACCTTGTGAGGCGAGTAATTTCCAAAATCTCGTCAATGGCGCGATGTTCATCGGGTGTTTCTTGCCACCACAACGATGCTCGTGCGCGCCTGTCAGCTTTGAGGGCCAACTCAAGATTGTCAAACACCGTGTGACTTTCGAACACCGTCGGCTTTTGAAACTTGCGACCAACACCGAGCGCGGCGATTTCGGTCTCGTCGAGCCGAGCTAGATCGTGAATCGCGTCAAAAATGATGGCGCCGGTGTCTGGTTTGGTCTTGCCGGTTATCACGTCCATCATTGTCGTTTTGCCGGCGCCGTTTGGACCAATGATAGCGCGCATCTCGCCCGGTTCGACGGAAAAGGAGAGATTGTTTAGAGCCTTAAAACCGTCGAATGAAACACTCACGTTTTCCATGTAAATCAGAGTACGATTGAAAACCTCCATCAACCGATTTTCAGCCTGCGTGAGGCGCTCTTGAATCTTCATGATGGCCTCATTCGGCCGGCTGGGGATCGGGCGGAGGTGCAGTCACACCATCCTCCGCGGCTGCAGAGATGCGGTCGCGCCGCAAGCCCGCCCAATGGTGCAATGAGCCAACTATGCCGCGGGGCAGAAACAAAGTGACTCCGATGAACAATCCGCCGAGCATAAACAGCCAATAGGGCGCTAGCGCGCCCGATGTGAAATAGGTTTTTGCGTAGTTCACGAGAAATGCGCCGATCGCTGCCCCGGTCAGCGTACCACGGCCGCCAACCGCAACCCAGATCACCGCCTCGATAGAATTGCTTGGCGCAAATTCGCTCGGATTGATAATGCCAACTTGCGGCACGTAAAGCGCCCCGGCGATGCCAGCGATACAAGCGGACAGTGTGAACACGAGCACCTTGTAAGATTCCACTCGATAACCAAGAAATCGCGCACGCCCTTCCGCATCGCGAATCGCGATCAGCACTTTACCAAATTTCGAAGTAACAATGGCGCGGCAGACCAGAAAGCTCAGAATCAGCGTGATGCATGAGATTGAAAACAATACGTTGCGAGTCGCCACGGCTTGCACATTGAAACCAAGAATGTCCTTGAAATCGGTCAGTCCGTTATTGCCGCCGAATCCGAAGTCGTTACGGAAAAATCCGAGCATGAGCGCGTAAGTAAGCGCCTGAGTTATTATCGAAAAATAAACACCAGTGACGCGACTGCGAAATGCAAACCAGCCGAACACAAAGGCTAGCGCACCCGGCACCAGCACTACCATCAGCGAGGCATAGGCAAAATGCTGGAAGCCATACCAATAAGCCGGCAGGGACTTCCAATTTAGGAATACCATAAAATCCGGGAGGATCGGGTCGGCATAAACACCGCGAGCACCGATCTGCCGCATCAGATACATGCCCATGGCATAACCGCCCAACGCAAAGAATGCGCCGTGACCAAGCGAGAGAATGCCGCAATAACCCCAAATCAGATCTATGGAGAGGGCAAGCAGCGCGTAGCAGATATATTTCCCGAACAACGCTACCAAATAAGTCGGTACGTGGAAGGGAGACGATTCTGGTAGGCCCAGATTAAGGACCGGCACAACAGTAGCGATCGCCGCTACCGCGATTAGGAAGAACCTCGCGTCGCGATCTAGCGAGCGAATAAGAATGTGGGAGGTCATGTCTCGACCGTGCGGCCCCTAAGGGCGAACATGCCTCGCGGGCGTTTCTGGATAAACAAGATAATGAGAATAAGGATTGTAATCTTGCCAAGCACCGCGCCAGCATACGGTTCGAGAAATTTGTTGGCGATCCCGAGCACGAACGAGCCAACGAATGTGCCCCAGAGATTGCCAACGCCACCAAATACCACGACCATAAAGCTGTCGATGATGTATCCTTGACCGAGATTGGGGCTGACATTGTCGATTTGCGACAACGCCACCCCCGCGATTCCGGCAATGCCAGAGCCCAATCCGAAAGTCAGTGCATCGACACGGCTTGTGCGGATGCCCATGGATGCCGCCATGCTGCGGTTTTGGGTTACCGCGCGCATTTCCAGCCCAAAGCGGGTGAAACGCAGTAGACCGAGGAGCGCAATAAAGACCCCGAGCGCGAAGCAGATTATCCAAAGCCGGTTATAGGTTATCGTGATACCGCCGAGATCAAATGCGCCGCTCATGAAGGACGGATTGCCCACTTCACGATTATTCGGCCCGAACACGGTGCGTACAGCCTGCTGCAAAATGAGCGACAGACCCCATGTTGCGAGCAGCGTTTCGAGTGGTCGTCCATACAGAAAGCGGATGATGCAACGCTCGATCAAGATGCCGACAAAGCCTGCAACAATGAAAGCCAGCGGAATGGCAATCGCCAGTGAGTAATCGAACAGCGTCGGGAAGTTGGTGCGGATTTCTTCCTGCACGACGAATGTCACATAAGCGCCGATCATGACCATCTCGCCGTGCGCCATGTTGATGACGCCCATGACGCCGAAGGTAATGGCGAGCCCGATCGCGGCAAGCAGTAGTACCGAACCTAGCGACAGACCATACCAGGCATTCTGAATCGCATCCCAGATTGCGAGCCGGTTTTCGATCGAGCTAATCGCCGACGCGGCGGCCTTGGCGACTGGAGCTGAAGTGCCAGCAGGCAGACTTGCCAGCAGACCGACAGCGTCTTGATCGCCGCGCTGTTGAATCACGCCGATGGCGTCGAGTTTTTGGGCGTCGTTGGCGTCGCTTTTCGAGAGAATGATGGCAGCGCGAGCCTCTTCAAGCACCCGCTTGTTGCGACTGTCGGTTTCGTTGGCGATAGCCTTTTCGAGTGTCGGGAGCGTGCCCAGCTCGCGCGACTTGAATACAGCCTGTGCAGCGTCAAACCTTTTATTCCGATCGCTGGACAACAGCGTCAGTCCACCAAGCACGGCGTCAATCGTTCCACGAAGTCGGTTATTGATGTGGACGTTGTCGATGTCGTCCGGCGGGTCACCCGAAATGGGCAGCCCAGAAGCCGCATCGAACAGCTTGTTGTCGTCATTCTGGATATAGACCGTCTTTTTTTCGGCGCTGAACATCAAATGCTCGTTCTCTAGCGCGCGAATGATGGCTTCTGCCCGTGGACTGCCGCTCGCCGCGACCTCGCTTATGCCTATCGCCGTTTCGTCAAAATCGTCGGTGGTGAAATGAGCAAGCGAGTCGACAAGGCTCGCGGCCCGGGCGGTGAAACAGCCAAAAGCGAAATCGAGGACCAAAACCAAGACGATGAGGCAAGCTCGGCTGGAGCACATCGGAAGAGGCCCGGGCTTAAATGGTGGGAGGCCGGATCTGCCGGCTTCTCCCGTACTTAGTCTTGTCGTGCCGCCGTCCGGGTCACGACGCGCCGCCACATTTCTGCGTGACCTTGTTGAAGTTGCCGCACTTCAGCTTCACCCAGTCCCCCTCAAGATCCTTCGATCCGGGAAGGTAGGGCGACCATGCAGCGCCAGGGATGAGATCCTTGGTTTTCCAGACTACGTTGAACTGGCCGTCGGGTCTGATCTCCCCGATATAAACCGGTTTTGTGATGTGGTGGTTCGGCAGCAAGGTGGAGATACCGCCGGTTAGGTTCGGTGCCTGGGTGCCGGGTAGTGCATCGATGATTTTATCAGGATCAGTCGTGCCGATCTTCTCTACTGCCGTTACCCACATATGGAAGCCGATATAGTGCGCCTCCATCGGATCGTTGGTGGTTCGCTTCGGGTTCCCGATGAAATCGTGCCATTCCTTGATGAAAGCCGCATTTGCCGGCGTCTTGATTGATTCAAAATAATTCCACGCGGCAAGGTGACCGACCAGAGGCTTAGTGTCGAGACCGGCAAGCTCTTCTTCGCCCACGGAGAATGCCACGACCGGAATGTCGGTGGCCTTGATACCTTGGTTACCCAACTCTTTGTAGAACGGTACGTTAGCGTCGCCATTGATGGTGGATACGACTGCCGTTTTCTTGCCCGCCGAGCC
>Ga0187783_10002549_pt1 | contig 13502 bp, 10 predicted proteins | sample 1015_SJ02_MP02_2_FD_132471 | JGI IMG/M metagenome (GOLD analysis project Ga0187783, IMG submission 132471) | Tropical peat soil microbial communities from peatlands in Department of Meta, Colombia - 1015_SJ02_MP02_20_MG | ecosystem: Environmental > Terrestrial > Soil > Wetlands > Peat | place...
GACGCGGAGCCCGTGCGGCCTGTCTCCTACCGAGATCCGGAGCTGGTCGAACCGCCGGCCGTTCATGTGACGCCGGAACCACTCTTAGTGGACGACGAGGCGCCGGCTCGGTCTCCCTACGGCACCGTCCAAGAGCCGGATGTGCAACCGCCACACGCGTTTCTGATGTCGACCTCTGCGGCGCCCCCTGTCGAAGAGCCTGCTTTGCCGGAGCCCCCCCGCAGTGGCATGGAGCCGGCGTTTCAGGAACAGGCCGTGGAGGTCGAGGTGAACGAGCGCATCCCGACGGGTCCGCCTCCGAACCGCGAAGCCCTCGCGGAGATTCCTTTCCTGACACCTCCACCGGATTTTCAGCCACAGAAACAGGAACAGGCCGCGGCCGATCCCCACACGGTCGATGCCGTGGTCCAGAAGGTCCTCCAAAAGCTGGAGCCCCAGCTCCACGATCTACTCTCGCAGGGCGTCCTCAAACCACTGGTCGAAAACCTCCTCCAGAGCGAGCTGACGAAGAAGGAAGAGTGACGATCCGACGTCGCTGAAATCCTCCTCACCCTCCGCCATTTGACGCGCTCGGCGCCCGCCGCTTATATTGAATGTTTTGCATCTCTGAGAAATTCAATCCATAAGGAATCCATGCCCCGGGAAATTCCCAAGGCTTATCAGCCGCAGGAAATCGAAGAGCGCTGGGCGAAGCTCTGGTTCGAGGAAAGGCTATTCCGCGTCGAGAATTCCCGCAATGGTCCCGCCTTCTCCATCGTGCTGCCGCCGCCGAATGTAACCGGTTCCATCCACATTGGCCACATGCTCGAGCACACGCTGATCGATATGGTCGTTCGCTGGCATCGCATGAAGGGCGACCGCACGCTCTGGCTGCCGGGCATGGATCACGCCGGTATCGCCACGCAGTACGTCGTCGAGCGAAGGCTGGCGGAGCAGAACCTTGGCCGCAAGGACCTGGGCCGCGACGAGTTCGAGCGGCGCGTTTGGCAATGGAAAGCGGAAAGCGGCGGCGTGATCAAGGACCAGATGATCCGTCTCGGCGCTTCCTGTGATTGGACCCGCGAGCGTTTCACCCTGGAGCCGAAGCTGTATCGCGCCGTTCTGGAAGCATTTCTGCGCCTCTATGGCGAGGGCCTGATCTATCGGGGCCGCTACATGGTCAATTGGTGCCCGCGCTGTCAGACGGCCATCAGCGATCTCGAAGTGGTGCACATCGAGCGCCCGGGAAAACTGTGGTACCTCCGCTATCCGATTCTCGGCTCCAAAGAATTTCTGGTGGTGGCGACCACGCGTCCTGAAACGATGTTGGGCGACACGGCCGTCGCCGTCCATCCCGATGATGAACGCTACCGTCGCTTCGTTGGCAAGAGCGTGCTGCTGCCGCTCATGAACCGCGAAATTCCCGTGATTGCCGACGCCTACGTCGATTCGGAATTCGGCACGGGCGTGGTGAAGATCACGCCCGCACACGATCCGAACGATTTCGAGGTCGGCAAGCGACAGCACCTGCCGGAAATCGACGTGATGACCAATGACGGGCACATGAGCGAAGCCGCCGGGCCATACGCGGGGCTGGATCGCTTCCAAGCGCGCAAGCGCGTTTTGGTCGATCTGGAGCAGCTGGGTCTTGTCGAACGGATCGAAGACATCACGCACTCGATCGGTGTTTGCGACCGCTGCAAATCGGAGATCGAGCCTCGCATTTCGACGCAGTGGTTCCTGAAAATGAAGCCGCTGGCCGAGCCGGCCAAGCAGGCCGTCCTCGACGCCCTCATTGAGGTCGTGCCCGATAACCAACGTACGATTCTGCTGCAATGGCTCGACAACATCCGCGACTGGTGCCTCTCGAGGCAGCTCTGGTGGGGCCATCGCATCCCCATCTGGCATTGCGACAGCTGTCAGGAAATGGTTCCGGCGGCAGATTCGCGCGTCGAGATCACGCAAGGCCACGCCCGCGCGGCCAGCGTGCCGACGAACTGTCCAAAGTGTGGCGGCTCGAAGCTGACCCAGGACCCAGACGTCTTGGACACTTGGTTCAGCTCGGCCTTATGGCCGTTTTCCACCCTCGGCTGGCCGGACGACACGCCCGATCTGCGCCTGTTTTATCCGACCAGCCTGCTCATCAGCGGCTACGACATTCTGTTTTTCTGGGACGCCCGGATGATCATGCTGGGCTTGCATCTCGTCAACGGCCAAGCGCAGGCGCTCGAGCGCATCCCCTTCCGCCGCCTGTATCTGCATGCGCTGGTTCGTACCTCGGAGGGGGCCAAGATGTCGAAGACGAAGGGCACCGGTGTCGATCCGCTCCAGCTCACCCAGCAATACGGCACCGACGCGCTCCGCTACATGCTCGCCAGCATGTCCGCTCCCGGCAGCGACATCATCCTGAGCGAAGATCGAATTTTGGGAGCACGGGCGTTTGCCAATAAGATCTGGAATGCCGCGCGATTTCTCTTCGTGAATCTGGAGAAGGTCGAGGCTGGCGGCCTCGGGCTCGACGATTTGGCCGCCCCGGAAATTCGCGCCCAAGCGCCTTATCCAGTGGCCGGCGAAGGAGGGCTGGCCCACCGCTGGATCTTTTCACGGCTGGCCTCGGTTTCCGCCGAGGTCAACGACGCGCTGGAACAGTTCCGCTTCCATGAAGCCTGCCAGACCATCTATCAGTTTTTCTGGGGCGATTTCTGTGATTGGTACATCGAGTGGGTAAAACCGCAACTGGCGGCCACAGGCGCCAACGTGGCTGTTCAGGCGTGGCAAAATATCTTCGCTGCGCTCGACGCGGCGCTGCGCCTGTTGCATCCGGTCATGCCCTTTCTCACCGAAGAGCTGTGGCACCGCTTGCCGCAGCCAGCGGGCGCGCGTTCGATCGCACTGGCCCGTTTTCCGACCCCCGGATGTGCCGATTCGTCTGCCGACCAGGCCATGGCCACGGTCCAGGAAATCATCGTTCGAGCGCGCCATATCCGCGCCGAGATGAAGCTGGAACCCAAGCGGACGGTGCCCGCCGATTTTTCAGCGGAGGATCCGGTCCTGCGCAGGCTGGTGGAGGAGAATAAGGACGCGGTTCTGCGCTTGGCGGCCCTTTCCGAATTGAGAGTCTCATCGGGCCGGCTCGACGCCGCGGGCGCGGCCATCGGCTCGACGGCGCAATTTGATTTGCGCATCGGTTACGGCGAAACCATCGACAAAGCGGCGGAAGTCGCGCGCCTCGGCAAGGAAATCGATCGTTTGGCGAAAGACATCGAATCGAAACAGAATCGGCTCGCCGACCAAGAGTTCACGTCGAAGGCTCCCGCGCAAGTGGTGGAGAATCTCCGCAAGACCCTCGCCGAACGCCAAGCGGAGCTCGTGAAACTGAAAGAACGGCGCAAGCTGGCGAGCTAAGCGAGAAGCGCTCAGCCGAAACTTGTGGGCTTCGGTCCCGTCGAGTATGCTTCCTGGCCTCAGTCCATGGCCATCAAGAGAATGGCGGTCCTGCCGGGCACGACGGACCGGCGCATCGACGCGCTGCTAACCCTGCTCGCCGAAAACTCAACGATCGTCATCAGTGGCGCTAAAATCGCCAGGGAAATCGGCTCGACGCGGCAGCAGGTGTGGGGCTGGATTGAGCGGCTGCGGGCTCTCGGCGTGCGCGTCAAAGGCCATCCCCGGACTGGTTATCATATCGAGCGCGTGCCGGACCTGCTGATCCCGCAGATGCTGAGCCATCGCCTCTACGGCACGCCCTTCGCGCGCCGCATTTTCCACTTTTTCAAGATCGACTCGACCAATTCTGTCGCCATGCGCCTGGGCGAATCAGGCGAGCCGCACGGCACGCTTGTGGTGGCCGAAGAGCAGACCGCCGGGCGCGGCCGGGCGGGTCGCTCCTGGGCTTCTGAGAGGTCGGCGGGAATCTACGCCAGCATCCTCCTGCGGCCCGCCCTTCCGCCCGGCCACGCACCGCTGCTTACGCTCGTCGCCGGACTAGCGGCGCGCGATGCCGCAGCGGAAGACCTCGACGCGCAGCCCGACGTTCGTTGGCCCAACGACTTGCTTGTCGGCGGCCGCAAATTCTGCGGCGTTCTCACGGAAATGCACGCCGAACCCGATCGCATCCACTACGCCGTTGTGGGCATCGGTATGAACGTGAATCAAACGAAGATGCCCGGCGAGCTTGCCGATCACGCCACATCGTTGCGCATCGAGACCCACCGAACCCATTCGCGCTTCGAACTGCTGATCCGGTTGCTGCGCTCGCTCGACCGCTACTACAATCAGATCCTTGCCGATGGCGCCACGCCGATTCTCCGGCGTTTCGCTGAGGTTTCAACCTACTTCAAGGGTAAGCACGTGCGCATTACCAACGCCACGGAGAGTTTCACAGGCACCACGGCCGGACTTGAGCCCAGCGGCGTTTTGCGGGTCACGCGCGACGACGGGCATGGAGTCGTCTCGGTTCTCTCCGGCGACGTCGCGGAGGCATCCTGATGCTTCTGGCAGTCGATGTGGGCAATACCAACACGGTGCTCGGGGTCTTTCGCCAAAGAGAGCTCGTCGCCCACTGGCGACTGACCACGGCGCGCGACCAGACCGTTGACGAATACGGGATCCTGACCCGTGACCTGTTCACGCTTGCAGGACTCGAGCCCCGCGAAATCGGCGGCGTGATCATCAGTTCGGTCGTTCCACCACTGAATTCGACGCTCGCGGGAATGTCGGACCGCTATTTCGGGCGCAAGGCGCTTTTCGTCGAGCCCGGCGTTAAGACCGGGATGCCCATCCACTATGAAAACCCGCAGGAGGTCGGCGCAGATCGCATCGTCAATAGCGTCGCGGCCTTCGAGAAATATGGCGGCCCCTGTGTCATCGTTGATTTCGGCACGGCCATCAATTTCGACGCCGTTTCTGCGCGCGGCGAATATCTCGGGGGCGTGCTTGCTCCGGGCATCGGCATTTCGGCCGACGCGCTGTTTCAGCGGGCGGCGCGCCTGTTTCGAGTCGAGATCAAGGACCCCGGAAAAGTCATTGGCACGAACACGGTCGCATCCATGCAGTCGGGCCTGTTCTACGGCTACACCGATCTGGTGGACGGCATTCTCGACCGCATGAAGAAGGTAATGGGGGCGAAGACGAAAGTCGTGGCCACCGGTGGCCAGGCTTCTCTGATTGGCGGCGCATCCCGCCACATCGAAACGGTCGACGAGTTCCTCACTCTGGAAGGCTTGCGCATCATCTGGGATCGCAACCAATCTGCCGGAGAGGATCGGGCGGGCATGAAGAAAAGAACGCCCAGCCGGGCCACCGGTTGACCCGGGTCGGATTGCTCGAACCCATGCCATCGTTCAATTACTTCAACTATTTCACAGAAATCGAAGAGTACTTCTGGCGCAAGCGGGGCGCGCATCTGCTCGTCTCACCGCTCGATTGGGCCATCGTCGAGACGTGGCAAAAGGCGGGAATCCCGCTCCCCGCAGTTCTCCGAGGAATCGATCGCGCCTTTGAGAGTTGGAACCGCTCCGGCCGCGCCGCCGGCGGACGAACGCTCAAGAGCCTCGCCTACTGTGTGGACGCGGTGCTCGAGGCGGCCAGACTGGCCGAGGAAGTCGCTCGCGGCAGCGGCCCGGAAGTCGGGGCCGCGGGCCCCGCCCCAGAGCCATTTTCGCGCGACGAGTTGAAGCAGTACTTCGGGCGCAACGGGGCGCGCCTCCGGGTCAGTGCCGAAAAACACCGCGCCACAGATGCCCGCATCTCGTCTCGCCTGGAGGACACCGCCGAGCGACTTCGGGAAATGGCTGGCCTCGCCGACTCGCCCGGCGCGCTCGATCTGGAAGACCTGGAGCGCCGCCTAACCATCCTTGAAGAAAAGCTAACCGCGACGCTCGGAGCGGATGCCGACGAAGAAACGCTGCTGGCCATCCGCCGCGAGATGGACCGTTCGCTGGCACCCTATCGCCGGAAACTGTCAGCCGAACAGCTTACGCAGCTCGAACGTCAATACACGCAGAAGCGCCTGTTTGAGCGCTTCGAGGTGCCGCGGCTGAGCCTGTTCTATCTCACTTGATCTCGGATAGGGATGGCTCGCTTGACGGCCCACCGAAACGCTGCTGGAATCGAATCGGCTCGGTGACTCTCTCGCTTTCTATGGACATCACCATCGAAAAGCTCGTCTATGGCGGTGAAGGCCTCGCCCATCACGATGGTTCGACGGTGTTCGTACCCTTTGTGCTGCCCGCCGAGCGCGTCTCGGCTGCTCCCATCGAGCACAACAAGAAGTTCGTGCGCGCCAGAGTCGAGCGCCTGCTCGAAGCCGCACCCGAGCGCACTCCGGCTCGCTGTCCACACTACGGCGTCTGCGGCGGATGCCATTACCAGCACATTCCCTACCAGGCGCAGCTGACATTCAAGACGGAAATTCTGCGCGAGACCTTGCGCAGGATCGGCCGGATTCACTGGTCCGGTGAAATCGTCGTCCATCCGTCTCCGCCATGGGGCTATCGCAATCGAGCCCAGTGGAAAATCCGCGCCTCCAGGCCAGCGGGTCCCTCCGGACTCGCCATCGGATATTTTCGTCAAAACTCAACGACCCTCTGCCCCATCGAGGAGTGTGCGATTCTTTCGCCGCTGCTCGCGAAGACCCTTGTCGCCATGCGCGCCGCTCTCGCCGAGCGGGCCATACCGCCGGAGCTGCGCGAAATCGAAGCATTTGCCGGTGCGAACGATACACGGCTGCTGGTGACGGCTACCTTTGCCGGGTTTCCTTCCCGCCGCCAGCAACTCGCCGACACCCTCCGGCGCGTTGTGCCGGCAATCCAGAGTCTTCTGTTTCACGATCCGCAGAGTGAGCGGATGGAGCTGGATGGGCCAGGCTACGTGGAGTCGGAGGCGGCGGGCTTCGACTATCGCGTCGGCCACCTGTCGTTTTTTCAGGTGAACCGCTTCCTGGTGAGCGAGCTTGCCGGCGAGGTCGCTCAAAGCGCAGACGGCGGCCAAACGGTGTTCGACCTTTTTGCGGGCGTCGGCCTTTTTTCTGCGCTCCTGGCCAAACGCTTTGAGCGGGTGGTGGCCGTCGAGGCGAACCCGGCCGCGGCGCGCGACCTCGAAACGAATGCCTCGGGCCACGGGATCGAAATTCGAAACGTGGCTGTCGAGCGGTTTCTCGAGAAATGCCGCGAGAGTCCCGATCTGGTGGTGCTCGATCCGCCGCGAGCCGGGCTGTCACGGGAACTGATCGGCCACCTGGCCCGTATGGCCCCTCGGCGGATCACCTACGTTTCCTGCGAGCCGCCTACCCTGGCGCGCGATCTGGCCGCACTGGACAAAGCCGGATACGAAATCTCCCGCCTACACCTGTTTGATCTGTTTCCGCAGACGTTTCACATCGAGTCGGTGGCTTCGCTGAGCCGCCGCTTGTGAAACATGTTTCATGGCCGCCGCTTTAAAACAGTGACAGGCGCCCGCCCGGTCTCAGAAGACCAAGTACTATTGATCTTCGTTGTGCGAGGGTTCATGATGGTCGTTAGCCAACCATGGAACCCCTTCGAGACAGCGAAGAAGGAACCCCGAGCCAGGCAGAAATCGACGAAGAAAGTAGACGCATCCGGCGCCTGCGGATTCTGGTGCATCTGACGCTGCAGGAAATTGCGGCCGGTGACCTAAGCGCGGAAGAAGCCGCGGGAATGATCGCCGCAACCCGGCGCGCTGCACTCGAGATGTTCCCGGGCAAAGAAAGCGCCTTCGATCTCATCTACAAACCCCAGTTTCAGCGCATGATGAATGCCGTATACCGACTGCAGTAGGATCGTTTTCCGCCGCCACCAAGCGTCAGTAACCGAACAGCGCTCGAAGCCACATGCGCAGCCACACGGCCGCGAGTGCGGCGATGGTTCCTAGCAGCGCTTGATACTCGCGGTTTCGTCGGTACTGCGACCATGAAAACCGACTACCCGGATGCTCAGACCGCTCACCCGGGAAGCGGGGAAAGAACAGTGGCACGCGACGGGCGTATTCATCAAAAGCAGCCCCGAAGCGCTCGCGAACATCTTTTTCCTCGCTGCGCATGACCGCATAGTAGAAGACTGCGAAATATGCGATCACCAGCGTAGCAGCGATCCAGGAACGCCCTGCTGTCAGGAACCCGGCGGCAAGAAACGCGCTGCCGAAGTAGAGAGGGTTGCGCGTGACCCCATAGGGCCCGGTCGTGGCCAGCGTCTCGTCCTTTCGCAAATGGCCCGAGGCCAATCCGCGGATCACCAACCCGAGCGCGGCAATGATGGCTCCGATCAGGATCGACTCTGACGTGGGCGTCGCCAGCAGCCAGTAGATCGCGGCGACCAGATAGCCCACACGTACGCGCCAGCGGGCCCAGAATTTTCTGGGCTGGACGACGGCCACCTCCCCCTCAACCGGCACAAGCATCGCGGAAAACTAGCACAGCGCGGATGGCGGCCGCAATGCTGCTGGGCAAGTTCAGCGAACAGGGACCTTTTTGAGATCGTCGGTGTGCGGCCGCGATTCGACCTTCGTTATGATGGCACGCCAGAACTCCTGTTCGCCTTCCACCTGGAGCGAGCTTCGGCCATAGTACAGGGGCATCGATGGCCAGTCGATTCCCGTCAGATTGAACAGATCCTTTTCCGTGCACAGCAGTGCATCGGCACCCACTTGACGCGCCGCCGCTTCGAGAAACTGGGCATTCTGCTGGTCGTATCGATGGTGATCCCGGAAAAACCGATGCCCGACGATGTCCAATCCTGCGCCCCGCAGATCGCCAAGGAAGGCGGAAGGATTGCCGATTCCGCAAAACGCGAAAAACCGCCGCGCGCGGGCCTCGGGGTCCTCCCCGCCCGGATATTTACCCCTCCAGGCGTGCAGGGAATCCAGCCGCATTCGCGCATAGAAGATCGGCGCGTTGGTCTCGCGGCGGATGACGGCTTCGACGGCGGGAGCGTGGACACTGCGCGTGATGGCAATGACATCGGCACGCGCCAGAGCCGATTTTGGCTCCCGCAGGCGGCCGGCCGGAAGCAGGTGACCGCCGCCAAAAGGGTTCGTTGCGTCGATAAGAACGAGGTCGACGTCCCGCGCAAGCTGGAGATGCTGAAAGCCGTCATCGAGGACGAACCAGCGAACGCCGCGCGCTGAAAGTTCGCGGCCCCGAGCCCAGCGATCGGCGCCGACGCCCAGGGCCACTTGATCGCCCAACCGTGCCTTGAGCAACTGCACCTCGTCGCTGGCTTGAGTTCCCGCGGAAGACTGGCCGCGATAGCCGCGTGTGAGGATACCGGTCTTTTTCCCTCCGGCGATCAATCGCTCGATAATCCAGAGAACCATCGGCGTCTTCCCAGTGCCGCCGACCGTGAGGTTGCCCACGCTGATGACGATCCCGTCGAGGCGCCGCTGTCGCAACACACCCCTCTGGTAGCCGCGCGCTCGCAGACGGGCGGCGGCACCGAAAGGCAGGGTCAGGGGCCACAGCAGTGTTTCGAGGAAATTCACGCCGACGGCTCCCGCCGGCCGAGCACACTGGCGATACGTTCGACCGATAGCAGAGTGGCGCCGCGGTTGCGTTCGGAAAGCTCGCGAGCGGCACGGCCCATTCGCTCGCGCAGTCCGCTATCTTCGATCAGCTGAACCCAGACTTTCCCAAGTTGCTGGCCGCTGGTGACTTCGACGGCCGCGCGGGAGTTCAGAAATTCGGTCGCCATGTCGCGAAAATTCTCCATCGACGGGCCAAACACGGGTGGTTTCCGAAACCAGGCTGGTTCGAGAAGGTTGTGACCGCCGGCAGGCACAAGCGATCCTCCGATGAACACGGCGTCGGCCAGCGGGTACAGTCCTGCGAGCTCGCCGATGGTATCGAGCACGAGCACGTCTGCGGTCTCATCGAGAGGTACATCGAGATGCAAGCGGCTGCGACGGACGACCTGCCAGCCGCCGCCACCGGCGACCGCCACGGCCTGGTCAAATTGATCCGGTTTGCGCGGGGCCAGGATCAGCAAGGCGCGGCGCCAGCGGCGCTGCACGATGTCGTAGCCGGCCAGCACGGCTTCTTCCTCGTCTTGAACCACGCTGCCCGCTACGATCACGGGCCAACGCTCCTGGCGGGTGATTTCCTCTTTGAGCCAGGCGCCGAAGCGGCCGATCTCCGGCTCGTCGCTGTCGTACTTCAGATTACCGGTGACTTCGATGCGATCTTCGGGCGCGCCCATCTCGGCCAGACGGGCGGCATCGTCCTGGGTTTGTGCGAGAAACAGCTCCGCGTCGGCCAGAACCCGGGAGAAGAAGGGGCCGATCAGGAACTGCCAGCGTCGGTAGCGCGCAAAGGATCTTTCTGAGATGCGCGCATTTGCGAAGATCACCGGAACAGCTTGCCGGCGTGCCTCGCGCAGGAAATTGGGCCAGATCTCTGTTTCCATCACGATCACGAGTCGAGGGCGAATCGCGCGCAGTGCCCGACGAACGGGCACCACCGAGTCCAGAGGAAAATAGAAGATGCCGTCGACAAAGGCCAGACGCTGGCGCGCCAGACGCTGGCCTGTCTCCGTTGTCGTGGAAACGAACAAACGGCAGGGAGCGAATCGATCGTGGAGTCGTTTGGCGAGGGGTTTTGCGGCGAGAATTTCGCCGACGGAGACAGCGTGAATCCAAATCGCCCCCACCTCGGATGGGCCGGCCGTCGCGCGCTGGGTAATCTCCGCCGGCAGGCGACCCAAACGTTCGCCCCATCGATCAAAGCCCTCGCCGCGCCGCCATGCCCGCAGCGCGTAATAGGGCGCAAGAAAAATCATGCTGGCGGCAGTGAGGATGCGATAGATGAAATACATTCGGACGAGGACGCGGCACCAGACCGCGAGCAAACCAACGATTATAGCGCGGCTTCTCGCGTCCGAGGCCTATCGGCAAGGGGCGGAGAGCTCCGTCAGGCGCGCGGTTTTCTGAGGCCCCTCGGCCAGATGCCGTTCTTGCCAGGCGAAAGGATGCCGTCCGGGTCGAGTGCGTCCTTGATTGCTTCGTCGAGGCGCACGAGCGCGTGATGGTTAAAAGAATAGGCGTCCATGATGTCGCCCATGAACGCGGTGTGCGTGCGATACTCGCCCCAACCGTGCTCCGCCGCTGTTTTCACCAGTCGGCGAAAAATCTCGCGATTGCGGCGGTTCTTTTCAATATCGTGCTCGATCGGAAAGAAATAGATGATGACGAACGCGCGAGCAAAAAAATTCCAGACCGGGAACCCGGGCCCGGCGCCGCCTGAAGAGCCCAGCTCCTTGTAAACCTGGTCGAAAACGCTCTCGGCCTCCAGTACGGCTTCGCCCGTCATGGGAATGATCGGAGAGAACCACATGTGCCCCTGGCTGCGCGGGCCGCCGATCGAAAAGGTTTGTAGGCTGGGCACCCCGAAAGGCACGGGATTCACAATTTTCACCAGCTGATCGGCATCCAGGGGGAAGCGATAGGACGCGCCGTCCTGAAATGTAACTCCGGGAATGGCCGAAAACCTCTGCCGGGCGTACTCCCACTGGGCAGCGATGACTTTGGCTGGGCCATAAAACGGCAGCGACACGCTCCAATAGGGAATGCTTCTCTCCGCTGCGTATTTCTCGACATCGCTGGTCGAAGCGCCGGCGCGCAGCCAAGCCAGTTGCGGATCGCGCGAATAGGCGATTGGGCTTACCACCGTGGTCGTTGCCTGCACGATTCCGGAGTTCATCAGGTAGGCGAACGTCTCCACCAGCCGAAACAGGTCGTCATGCTTCGCCACCCGAACCGTTCCCGAAAAAAATGCTTCCGGCTGCGGGTAGAGCCAGAAACCCATCTTGGTTACCACGCCCAGATTGGATTGGGAAAAAATGCCGTCCACGTAGGGGCCGAACCCATACTTGTATTGCTGCCAGGTCCGGGCCTGGGGAAGCGCGCCCATGCCGGTGCGGACGATTTCACCGCTGGCCAGAACGATTTCCATGCCGCAGTGGGCGTCGAAGTGATCCCGCAGGGGGGTGTAGCCACCGCCTCTCTCGAGCGCGTTGCCGATGAGGCTGCCCCAGCCGGGGTCGGGAGGGTCGATCCAGACCCTTAGGCCGCGATCCTGAATATAGCGGTACAGATCAAAGTAGCTGACGCCCGGTTCAACCAGTGCATAGTGATTGCGGTCGTTCACCTCGATCACACGGTCCATGCGCTTAAGATCGAGCACCACGCTGCCCGACAGAAGCGGTGCCGAGCCGCCATAACCCAGATTCTTGCCGGTGGAGATCGTCCAAAGAGGGATCTTATGCGCGCCGGCAACCCGGATGACCTGCTGGACCTCGCCCACGGATTTCGGCGCCACCGCGGCCGACGGGACGGGCTCTTCGCTTTCGTGCCAAAAGGGGGAGTAGGAATCGCGGTAGGTGTCCAGGTCCTCGTCAGCGGAGAAGACCCAGTCCTTTCCCACGGCCTGTTCGAATTGCTTGAGGGCGTCGGCAAAATCGGCGGCGGTCAAGCCAGGAGGAGTTCTCATGCGTTCGATTCTACGCTCGGGTGCCGCGCAGGCGCCTGGGCCAGATCCCGGATTTCCCCGGGGAGAGGATTCCGTTGGGGTCGACTGCCTCCTTGATCGTTTCGTGGAGGTGCCGCAAGGCGTGATTGTTGTAGGAATAGACGTCCGATACGACCTCCATCATGGTCGTGTGCGTGCGGTATTCGCCCCAGCCGTGCTCGGCGGCCACGGCCACAAGTCGCTTGAAGACTTCGCGCGTTTTCCGGTTCCGTTCGACATCATGCTCGATGGGAAAACCGAAAAGAAGAACGAAGGCGCGCGGGAAAAATGCCCAGGGCAGAACGAAAAACTGGTTTCTCGGCTCCACGCCGAGTTCCGCATAGGCCTGCCCAAAGACCTTGAGGACTTCGAAGACCGCTTCTCCGGTCATAGGGATGATCGGCGAAAAGTCCATGTGTCCCTGAGCGCCCACGATCAGGCCGAACACCGAGAGACTCGGGATGCCCAGCGCTCCGCGCGGCGCGTCGTCGGTTTGTTTCAGTTCCAGAGGAAAACTGTAGGACCTGCCGTCGTGGAACGTGGCTCCGGGAATGGCGGAAAACTTCTCCTTGGTGTATTCCCATTGGGCGTCGATGACCTTCGGGGGACCCCAGAAATGCAGCTCGGCGCCCCAGTAGGGAAGATTTTTCTCCTGCGCGAGCTTTTCGAGTTCCGCCACCGATGGTCCGCCCGGCCTATCGAGGACCCCGCCGCCCTGTGACAAGCGGTAATTGAGCAGAGGGCTATCGAGCAGCATCGTTCCGCGCACAATCTCGGAGTTCATCAAATACGAGAGCGTCTCGACAAAGGGAATCAGATCGTCGTGCCGGGGCACCATCACCGTGCCGTCTCGGTAAGCTTCCGGCGACGGCATCAGCCACACCCCCATCTTGGTAACGACGCCAAAGTTGGATTGTGAAAACAGGCCATCGAGGTAAGGGCCGAAGCCGTACTTGTACTGTTGCCAGGTTCGCGAGCCCGGCAGCGCGCCCATGCCCGTGCGCACCAC
>Ga0187783_10002550_pt1 | contig 13501 bp, 12 predicted proteins | sample 1015_SJ02_MP02_2_FD_132471 | JGI IMG/M metagenome (GOLD analysis project Ga0187783, IMG submission 132471) | Tropical peat soil microbial communities from peatlands in Department of Meta, Colombia - 1015_SJ02_MP02_20_MG | ecosystem: Environmental > Terrestrial > Soil > Wetlands > Peat | place...
CAGAGAACCCCCCGAGAAGAACCGGGGAGACACTCGCTTTGCACGGCCGAGCCTGGTCGATGCTCAAAATCGTCTTTTCGCAGGCGTCGTCCCTGTGACCGCCGGCCGTCCCGGCAGTCAGGGCTTTACTGCGGCGGGTATGTATGCTACTATTCGTAACGCTACGTCAAGTAATGAAAGATCAGCGACGAGTCGACCATGCGCGTATACTGTATTTTGTCCGCAACAGCCTTCCTGGCGATCGTGACCGGGACTTCTGCCGTTGCCGAGCAACACTCGCAGGCCCAGCAACCACATTCGCGCGACTTTGGAACCTGCAAGAATTTCGTCATGGAGCTTCCAACATATCGGTTGACCAATTATCAGTGTGGGTTCAGGTGCGGCGCTGCCATTCGCCGATGCATGCGCGGATGACCAATTTGACCGATGGCGTTGCGGCTCAAGACCGCAATGCCGGCACCGGGTTCCCGGGATGGCGCGCGGCGGGGTCAGCGTGTGATTTGGCCCCGGCGAGCGTTTTGCCGACGATTGCCGGTCAGCTTTGAGGATGATGTCGATGGCCTCCGACCCGAAGGAGGCGGCGCTGGCGCTTCATCGTTTCGGTTTCGCTCCGCGAGCCGGCTCGATTGCTGCGATCGCCTCCGATCCGCGCGGTGCAATCATTGCCGACCTGGATCGGCCAGGCGCCGGCCAGATCGCGGCGCGCGATCTGCTGACCAGCGGAGGCGCCAATCGTGCGGTGTTCGAATACAACGCCGAGCGAACTGCAGCGGCGCGTCTTGAGCGCAATCGCCAGGAGGCGGCGCAGCGCTCCATGGAAAATTCGGCTTCGGAAAATCCAGCCGGAAAGCCGCAGTCGCCGACACCCCAGTCAGAGGACGAAGCCGTGGCACTGCCGCGGCAAATCTTTCTCAATGAGGCGCAGTTGCGCTTTGATGCCGCAGTCGATGCCGAAATCGGTTTCGTCGAGCGTCTGGTCTGGTTCTGGTCGAATCATTTCTGCATTAACACTCAGGCGACAGTGATGGCCGGCGCCTACGAACGCGAGGTCATCAGGACTCACGTACTCGATCGATTTGCCGACATGCTGCTCGCCGCCGAGGGGCATCCTGCGATGCTGCTCTATCTCGACAATGCACTGTCTATGGGCCCGAATTCTGTGGCCGGCATTAATCGGGACAAAGGCCTTAACGAAAATCTCGCGCGCGAAACTCTGGAGCTGCATACGCTCGGCGTGCGTACCGTCTACACCCAGGACGACGTCATCAATTTTGCCAAAGTCATCACTGGCTGGACGATCCTGCCGACCGCATCAAATCCTGAGCATGGCGGCGAGTTTGTCTTCAATCCACGCATGCATGAACCCGGATCGCAGGTGGTCGTTGGCCGAGCCTACGCGGATACCGGGGTCGAGCAGGGGCGGACTGTATTGCTGGACCTCGCCCGCCATCCGGCAACGGCGAGACATGTCGCAACCAAACTGGTCCATCATTTCATCGCAGATGAGGCGCCGCCTGAGCTGATCGACCGGCTGACCCGTTGCTTCGTCGAAACCGACGGTGACCTCAAGGAACTGGCGAAATGCCTCGTTCGCGCCCCTGAATCGTGGGCTCCGGAGCGGGCCAAGGTCAAGCGCCCGGGCGAGTGGATCGTGGCGGCGTTGCGAGCAACCGGGCTCCGAGGCAGTATTCTTCGGATCACGGCAGGGCTGGCGCTGCTGGGCGAGCCGCTGTGGCAGCCGCCTGCGCCCAAGGGTTTCGCCGACGAAAACGCCGTATGGCTGGGTGGTCTTGGGCAGCGGCTAAGCATCGCCAACACTTTTGCCGCACGGGTCGGTCAGCGGATTGATCCTCAGGCAGCCGCCGATGCGGTGCTCGGTCCGCTGCTCTCATCGCCAACGCGGGAGGCCATTGCGGCCGCCGAGAGCAAGCCACAGGCGCTCACATTGCTGCTGATGGCCCCTGAATTCCAGCGGAGGTGATCATGCCCGCTAATCTCCATGTTCCGACACGCCGTCAGTTGCTGCTTGGCTCGGGCGTGCTGTTCGCCTGGGCCTTTGTGCCGCGAGCTGCGCGGTCAGAGGGCCGAGATCCGCGTTTCCTGACCGTCATCTTGCGTGGCGCACTTGACGGGCTTGCCACCGTGGCGCCCGTCAAAGATCCGGATTGGGTCAAGCTGCGCGGCGACAACGCGCCGACATTTGATGGGAAGTCGCCAGCCCTGCCGCTTGACGGGTTTTTTGGCCTCAATCCGGCCATGCCGAATCTGCACCGACTCTATCAGGCCGGACAAGCCACCATTGTCCATGCCGTCGCCACTCCATATCGGGAGCGCTCGCATTTCGACGGACAGGATGTGCTGGAAAGCGGTTCGTCCAAACCAGACGGGACCGACACGGGCTGGCTCAATCGCGCGCTAGCAATGCTTCAACCCGGGGAGCGCGCCAGTACGCGTGGCCGGCAGGCTTTTGCTGTCGGGCCAACGACGCCCCTCGTCGTCCGCGGCCCTGCGCCGGTCCTCTCGTGGGTCCCACCACGGCTGGAGCCCGTGAGCGATGAGACGACGATGCGCCTCCTGGATCTCTATCGCCATACCGACCCGAGCTTTGCTCGGGTGCTCGAGGATCGCGTAGGGTTTGCGGCTCTGGCGGGCGCCAGTGGCCCCGAGGGCCGCATGAATGAGGAGGGACCGGTCAATCAGAGCGGCGGTATTGCCAAAGTTCGCGCGTATTTCGCCGAGGCAGCTGGTGCGGCGGCCAAGTTTCTGGCGAGCCCCGAAGGCCCGCGCGTCGGCGCGCTCGCCTTTGACGGTTGGGACACTCACGTCAACGAAGGGATGGTCAATGGCCGGCTTGCCGCGCTGCTCGGTGCCCTTGACGGAGCGATCGCCGCCATTGAGACCAATATGCACGATGCATGGCGGGAAACCGTGGTTGCGCTCGTGACCGAGTTTGGCCGCACCGCGCACGTCAATGGCAGCGCGGGTACCGATCACGGCACCGCGACCGTCGCGCTTCTGGCCGGCGGTGCCCTCAAAGGAGGTCGGGTGGTGACTGACTGGCCGGGTCTTAGGGAGGCTGATCTTTACGAACAACGCGATTTGAAGGCCACCATCGACCTGCGATCAGTCCTGAAGGGGATTTTCAAGGATCACCTTGGGATTGACGATCAGGCCCTTTCGGCTGAAGTTTTCCCCGACAGCGCCGCGGTCAAGTCGATGACCGGTCTATTTGGCTAACGACGTCGGGTGATTCGGCCTTCGCCCACGTCGCCGGCAGCTCGAGGTCTGACAGCGCCGGCCGCCATTGGTGTGATCGATCTTAAGGACCGCATTTTGCAGACCGAGTCATTTCGGCTCACCGCGTCGATTCTGCCAATGTTTGATTGCCCAGCCTTATGTCGGATGCTCAAGAGTCAAGTCAGTCGAACAAGTGATTCGAGCTATCCCGGTGACCCTGCCGACACGAATGCTGATGGGTGTGGCCTTCGGTGGTGGACGTCACCCGAAGGCGCTTCAGCGTGGCGATTCGTGCGCCGTCGAGCAAGCGCCGACGACGAGTCGCACACTTGTCAGCAAAACGCCCAGAAATGTTCATCCTGTCTTTAAATCCGCTCCACAAATTCCCGCTAGCTCATTCACGGGGCGCGGCTCAGGGAGTTCCCAATGGGGGTCGTAATGATCAGGTGTCCGGCTACCGGACGTGAACTTGCCACCGGTATTCGGATGACTCATTCGGAATTTCAGCGCATGCCGGTATTTTTTGCTCGCTGCTACTGTCAATTCTGTCGGAGCGAGCATGAATGGTTCGCCAGAGATGCTTGGATCGAAGATGAGCCCCTGCCCCATGAGGGTAGAGCCGCGTGACCGTCAAATCGTCGCTCGTCTCGATCGGCGGCCCGATTTCGGCCGTTGAGGTTGGCATCAAGATCGTCTGTTGGAACCCCGCCGTCGTCGGCGCGGAAGCGCTGTGCCATGGCAGTCGTTATTTGACGGGCTCTGGCAGCGTGTCGAGTCGGCGGCGTGCTTCGGTCGCCCCAAGGCTCGCGGCTTTTTCATACCATGTTCGTGCCGATACAGGGTCGGGCAGGACGCCCTTTGCGCCGACTCGTTCGAGCACTGATCCATCAAACGTTTCGGCAAGCGCAAGTGCTGCGCTTGCTTCGCCCGCTTCGGCTACGCGTTGAAATATCAATCTCGCAGGCGCTATCTGCCCATTTGCCAACAATTGCCGGCCCTGCTTCATGAGCCGAGCGATTTCGTCTCCCTCAAGTCGCAGTGCGGCGGGGACATCAGCCGCTCCTGGAGGCACCGTCGACGACCATTCAAGCGGCAAAGTCTGTCGATCCGCGGTCACACCGTCGGCCTGACGCAGCTCGACAGTCACGTTCATCGTCCCCGCGAAACCTGGGGGTGGGATGATGACGGCATCGCGGAGATCGTTGGCCGATATAAGCCAACTATCTGGTGTTGACGGCCGATCGGGGGAGATTTTTGTACCAGGGGAGAGGCCGCTGATTACAAAGACGGCGCCATCCTGCGGCGTGCTCAGCCGTGTACCAATCGGGTAAGGCTGGTCGCTCGGCAAGGCTTGAGGTTGTTTTATCAAGCCGAGATGTTGCCGCTTCGACCCGGTAGGTTCCGCCGTGGCCGGATTTCCAGTTGGCGATTGCGGCAAGCTCAATCTGGGCTCCTCGCCTGGTGGGCGGGTTACGATGATGGAAACCGGTGGCAGCCTCGGCTGAACGAAGCTGATGATTGCCAGCGCGAACGCAATGATGAAGACGATACGCCCAAAGGCAGACGATTTCGCAGAATGCTTTGGAAAGCCGACAAAGTCCGGCATCGCTCGGGGATCAAGCGAGGGAGGCACTGGGACATTGTCAATCATCAGACAATCACTGGGCGAAATTCGATTTTCAGGCGATGAGCCATTGGCGGCCACAGCGGCCTGATCGTCGCGACTCGCCTCCTCTTCACTCTTTGCTGACGATGCATTTGGTGTTGACTCGACGAACGGAATGCGGCGGATCGAGGAACCGGACATGTGCGACCTCGATGCTTGATTTCGGAGTTCAAATCGACGCGACCAGAGGCCGGTAATTGGACAATTTGGTGCGTTATTCCAGCAAACGAATCAAAGTGAGCCCATAATCAACACATGAGATTTTAGCCCAAGAGGTACCACCAGCCAACCATATCAACCAGCGCGTCCGAGCAATTTGTCGCGAGAACTTGGCTCTATTTGGTCGTAATGCCATATAACAATAATCTATGCCCAATTGTCATGTGCAAAAGGTATGGACGTATTTCACTAGTCGATGTTATGTGAGTTTCGTTGCAAATTATGAGACATTACGGTCTCACTGTTACTTTCCCTTCATTGTGCCTTGCCACGCTGCAATTTGCATGTCCGAGCGCACCGCCGATGGTTTAATGACCGCAAACCTCGCACAGACCACTCAACGTCCAAGCGATCTTCGCCGTTCCGAGGCATTTCGGCAGGCATTTGCAAGGGTCTGAGTCGGCGTTCGGCAGACAACGGTTCTCGCCACCAGAGCGTATAGCGAATTGGAAAGCGCCGATCTCTGCGGCTGACAACAGTGACGTCGCCTAAAGAGCGTCCGCTATAGCTGCCGCCGTAAGGTCGGCGACTTGTCGCGTCACCGTCCCTGTCTATAGCATTACCAGCCCGAGTTGAGCGGCTTTGGTTACTGCTTCCGTGCGGGTATCGGCGTCGAGTTTGGACAAAATGGCGGTCACATGAAATTTAACAGTATGGAACGATATCCCCAACCGGCGAGCGATGGCCTTGTTGGACGCGCCGTCGGCCATGCAGCTGAGCACCTCGAGCTCTCTCGGCGTCAATGTTACGCAGGCGCCATCGCCATTTTGGATATTGGTTTCAGGTGCGCGCGCGCTCAACCGGGATTGCACCACAGCGCGCGGAATCACGCTAAGACCGCAGCTGACCGCTTCAATGGTCGCCAGGATTTCGCGGACGCCCGACGACCGCGGCAAGATTGCTTGGGCGCCGGCACGGAGCAGATTAAATCCTTCGTCATTCGCGTCGTCCGTCAGAACGACGAAGGCCGGTTTTCGATATTGAGAAGTCCATCGGATCAGCTGGTCAATTGGCAACGAGTCAGCCAAAACGATGTCAACTTCATTGCTCTCGATCAGGCGCGTCACTGCGGTCGCATCCTCGGCGACACCGACGACGGTGGCGCTTCGGCGCGATAATTCTTCACGCAGCAGGTCTTCCAGCTTGCGACACAGCAGGCGATCGGAACATAAAAGCGCGATTGCGGCCATCGGTCCTTGGTTCGCCGGAAAACGTGCAGCCCTCAACGATGACATCTGGTCACGTGCACCCTCAGGATCAAGTCAGCGGACGCTCGTCGATCACAGCCGCAAAGGCCATTCGCGCTCCCCCACGGATCACGTCGAACGTGACTGTGCCGCCGATGCTCTCGGCCCCGAGGAACCCGACAACATCGCGCACCCGCTTGACTGGCTTTGAATCCCACGCGGTGATGATGTCGCCGACCAACAACCCTGCGCGTGTGGCTGGTCCCTCCGGGTCGATGTTTACGATGAGAACGGCCCGATCGGGTTCGCTACCTGCCTGACCGTGAACACGCACATTCTGCAGACTCGCCCCAAGATATCCGCGTCCGACATAGCCTTTGGCCAAGAGCTGATCGACCGCACGGTCAATCGTCGACGCCGGGATGGCCAGCACCCGGCGACGGGGCGCTGATACCGCCATGCCGAGGACTTGCCCGCGCACATCGACGACCGCACCGCCTTCGGCGGTGGGATCGAGCACCAAATCCAGTCGCAGAAGGCTGTCAATCGTCCCGCCCCGCAGGCTGCGCCAAGCCCCTCCTACGAACGCAACAATGCCAAAGCTGGCGAGCGGCAGGCCGTCATGCTTACCGATCGCCAGCACGATATTACCGGGTTGTAGCGGGGCGGAGCCGACCGTTTGTGCGATCGACAGTCCGTCCGGCTGGATACGCAGCACGGCGACGTCGGTGCTGGGATCGCGCCCAACCAGAGCGGCCGCAACCTGTCGCCCATCCGGGAACGCGACCGCGATGTCTTCGTCGCGCTCCAGCACCTCCTCGGCTGTGACCACTATGCCGGCACGCCAGTGAATGCCGCTTGAACTGCGCCGGCCGCCATGAACTGCGACGACGCTGCCTGCCGAACGCTCGACAAGTTGCGCCGTGAGGCCCGAAAGAACATTAAGCGCGTTGTCGGTATCGACCATGGAACGGCCCTCCAAAGATTACCTGGCGAACCATGGCATGATGGCAACATGCTCGGTACTGGCCAGATGGGCGGGGCGATTTGACCGCAACATGCGCACTGACAGCGCAGTGCCAAAGCGCCGACTTGAGCTAGCTCAGGTCTTCGGAGAACCACCGACGATTTCGACCGCGACTATGTTCGCTGCTGACGTCTACCCGGCAACCGAGTCCCGACGGAGGTCACGGTTCGCGGAGCGCTGTCGTTCCATTCTTCGGAATCGCAGTATGGTGACCAGATTGTCACGTTCATTTAACGAATCTAAGGCAAAATGTAACGACCTGAGAGTTAGATGATGAAGATTCGGTATCTAGCCCTCGGCGACAAATTGATCGTCGAGAGCAGGGCGCGTAGCGGTGCGTCGAATCCGAACTGAAAAATTCGGAAACGAACATCGTCTTGCATTCAAACCTAACTCACCGACCGTGGTTCCAGCGGCGCAAGAGTCGACGAGAACCAGCAGAATATCGGAGGACGCCATGTCGCAAATTAATGCTCCCATCATCAGGACGTCGAGCACCGATCTTGATGAGCACTACGGCCAGATTGGCATTTCGGCGCTAGCAGCTGCCATCCGTTACAAAGGTGAGACGCGGAACCCGGCGTATTCGCCGGTGGTTCCCTGTCTGGACAACCGACTGTTTGATGACTGACGCTCAGGGGTGTCGGACGGAGCCGCCGATTGAGCCCGCAGTAGCTTTTTGGTCGGCCAACCTCGGATGCGGGGATGTCATTCGGCGGATCATGTCATGACCGCCGGAGTCATGCCCGGGGACGATTTGCTAAGCGGCGCCGCTCCCACTGGGTGGCGGCGCACCGGCATCGGTCGGACATGGCGGCGAGACGGCTCCCTTGATCAACATCGAGAGCCTGACGCGCCGGCCACCCGGCGCGTCGAATCGGCACTTGGCGCGCTGATACCCTGCGTTCTTATAGATACCGAGACTCGCTGAAAATTGCCTGAGCCGCCAGCTTAATGGCTCGGCTCACCCGACGCATTCGATTCGTGCTCAATCTGGTTAAACTGTTCCGGCGTCATTTTCGGCAGCCGTTGTACGAATGCGACCACGTTCCAGATCTCATCATCCTTGTGAGTCGAACCAAATGCCGGCATTCCCGTCATTTTGATTCCGTTTTTGACAATCCAAAACAGTTCCTCGCTGGTCCAATGTCCGGCCGTGTCCGGGAGATACGGTGGCTCCGGATTGAGACCCTTGCCGATATCGGAAGGATCTCTGCCTGGGGCGCCGTGGCAGTAGATGCAGGTCTCGCTGTAAAAACGATAACCTTCATGAGCCTGAGCGTCGGTCAGTTGCGGCGCGGCCGCGTGATCGGCGTGCATCGCCACCGAGCGCTGCATGGTGGTCGATAAAATCCACGCGCTTACCGGATTGTGGGGAACCGAGGCGGCGACGTTGTAGATGCCGCTATATACGAAGGCGATTCCGGCCAGAATGAGAACAATCACAGCCGCAAGAATTCCTCTCACTGCTTTCATCTCCTGCTCCGACCAAATGGAAAATCCATTTTGACGACAGTCACATTCACCCGTGAGGTATAAATGTCCCCACCCCGGTTTCGTTCCGCGGAACAAGCCTGAGAGCCCATGTATTGATAGCCCACCGCGCATGCCATTCCAAGCGAACTCTCGGTGGCTTGGGCTCTCAATAAGCTGATCAGCGGGTCCTATCCCGAACCGTCATCGCAATCTGCGCTCGCCAACTTGGTATGGCTTGGATTGCAAGCCCTGTCCGACCGGCACCGTGAGCAGCACGCCGCGCTAGGTGGTTGCGAAGCGGTGGTAGCGACGCTGGTTATTTTTACAACTTGCACAGCGCTTGACGTTACAAATTCTTTGGACGTTTCGTAGTTGCTACAGGAGCGGGTCGCTGATTCAAGGATCAATCCAAAAACATGGTTTGCTGTTCGACGGTACGACTGACCACCGGTCGCCGGCGTCGTCCGGATGGTTGTTGATTACGCCCCTGCTTGCTGGCGACAGGCGACGATCACATCGAGTTCCACGCGGGCGCCCGGGGAACTTAGCTGATTAACGCACAGCGTCGTGCTGGCCGGCTGCCAGCCGGCGAAATAGGGGGCTAACGCGGCGTGCAAGCCATCGAAATCACGAATGTCCGTCAAGTACTTGGTAATTTTCACCACGTCGCGCCACGTCGCGCCAGACTTATCGAGGACCAGCCTGATATTCTCCATGGCACGACGGGTCTGCTCCCCGATGTCGTGGGGATGAACGTGCTCGTCATCAACATGCGGATGCTGATGATAAAGCGGCGATGGCGTTGCCCCGGAAATGAACAGGAGATCGCACACGCCGACGATACGAACGGCCGGCGCGTAGGGCATTTCGTGCACCCGTTCCGGTTTGGGATGAACAGCCTCGAGTCTGAAGGTTGATCGCTCGCCGGTCATGGCATTCGTCTCCTGTTGGGGCTCGATTGTATGGGACCAAGTGTCCTTCGAGTGGCGCCATCGCGCCTCGGAGAGGCCGAAGCACCGCCGCTATGAGTAGCCACCGATCAGAGTTTCGCCTTTTCATAGGGATAAATGAGTGTTCCGGACTTGTATTCAGCCGGCCAGAGGATGGTCTCAACAGCATCCCCCTTAAATTGGGCCAAGTCATTGCCCTTGATGTCGTGGAATTGGATCAGTAGGACTCGCGAGGAAGCCCAGTCGCCATTCGGACCGAATTTGACGTCGCCGACGACGGTCTTGAAGGTCGCGTTGGCGACGTAGCTCGCAAGCTTCTCATCGTCGAGAGTCTTTGTATTGGCGATGGCGTCACCAAGTACCTGCAAATATGCATAGGCCCATGGGGCCATATAGTAGCCGAGCGGATCGACCCCTTCGCCCTGCGCGCGTGCTTGATACTTTGCCATGAGCTGCATCACGCCAGGAAACTCCATTGTCTTGACGGGCAGCCAGAAGTCGAAGTTGACAAAGCCGTTGAGAAGCGGCCCCATCTGAGTCTTGAAGGATGTCGAAGAAGGACCGACCATGCCGCCACCAAGCATCTTCGGTTTGAATCCGATCTCATTGATGGCGCGCACCATTCCGGCAGAATCCAAGGGATAGGAGCAGATCACCAACACATCTGGGTCTGATGCCTGAACCGCGTGAACGATTGGTGCGAAGTCCGTGGTCGATGGCGGATAAGAGCGGTCATAGACTATTTTCAGGCCCGCTGACTTGGCATTTTGTCGTGCGCCGTCAGATGCATTGCGGGCAAACTCGGCATCGGCTGCAACAATTGCCACTGTTTCGGGTTTCGGATTCTGTTTCACTGCGAGTTCAAAGAACCCTGCCGTAAGCGCACCCTTGGGATCTGAACCGGTCGGTATCATGACAAAGAATTTTGAATACTTGAATTCGCTGTTCACAGCGGTGCCGAACAAGCCGATGAAGAGTTTATTTCTTTGCATTGCAACCGGCATGGCCGGCGCCAACATATTGGTCGCGTAACCGCCCATGATCAGGTCGACTTTGTCGACCTCGAGGAGTTTCGTGTAAATGCCGGGCACCGTCGACGGGTTGCTCTGATCGTCATAGTAGACGAGCTTTACGGGGCGGCCGAGGATCCCACCTTTGGCATTGGTGTCCTCTTCCCAAATTTTCATTGCCAGTAGTGCGGATTTACCATTAGCCGCGAGAGGTCCAGTCAGGGCCATACCAAATCCGATCGTGATCGGGCCGGCTGCCTCGGCGGGCGTCGCGAGAAGCGACGTGAGGGTCGTTGGTGCAAGACTTGATGCTGCCACAACCTGGATGAGCCTTCGTCTGTCAAGAGAGCGATCCATACAATTCTCCCCTTCCTCGGATTTCGAGCGATCCGTGCCGCTTGGAGCGATCGGGGGTCTGCCAGCAAACCTCCGTCACTCTGTGGTCCCTGCTTTCCGACCATCACGGTACGATGCTTCCGCGTCACTTTCCAGCAAGCAGCAGCTCGCCCGATGCGCGTCGATTGCAATCTTCGCGAGGGCGAAGGGTGGGGGGATCGCGGTACCAGGGCTGTCGACAGCGTGAGCACCGTCCCGCACCGGATGGGCATCGACAAAACCGTCGCCGCCAAGGTAGGCCGCCGTGGCACCGCACCGCAGCAAAGGTCGGACCTTGCATCGAGTGACGGAAGCCATATCTGGCTGTCGCACCGTGCCGGATGGGTGAATTGCTGTGCGCTCCGCCCTACCGATGAGATCCTGTCGGCGGAAAAACAACGATGGTGCGGTAGAGATGCCATGTCGTGTGCCCTAAGATTGGCACTACAAACACTAGGCCCAAAAAAAACGGTAGCGAGGCAATGACCAGGAGCGCCGCGATGGTGACGGCCCAACCAAACGCCGGAACCAGACTGAGGACAACTGCCCGAACACTGAAGATCATCGCTGTCACAAAGTCGACGTCGTGGTCAAGCAAAAGAGGAAATGAGATAAAAGTCACAGAGAAAAGTAGCAGTGACAGCAACGCGCCAAATGTATTGCCCAGCAAAAGAAAAACCAAGCCTTCGGGCGTCGTCGTCAGGATGCGCAAAAATTCATGAAGACTACCAAACGGCGCCACCCCAACCAGCAGTGTCAGCAACAGTTGTGCCTGGTACATCCATACAATGAAAATACTCAGTACCACCAGCGCCATCCACGCAAGCTGGCGATTGCGCTGCTCAATTACAGCCCCGAGTACAGCTGGCCATGACAATTCGATGCCCAACTCGCGTCGCCGACTGACCTCATAAAGACCGACCGCTGCGAACGGACCGATCAACGCGAACCCGGCCGCCAGCGGATAAACCAAGTAGCTCAAGCTGAGGGCCCAAACCGCAAGGATGAGCAAGATACCGGAGATGGCATAAAACGCCCCGAACACCAGCCCGTATGCCGGCGCGGCTCGAAAGTCCAACATGCCGCGAGCCCATGCCGCGTTGATGTCAGCCGCAGTGAACGGATGCACGATCTGGTCTACTTGGGCCAATCCGAAGGGAATTTGTGTCGATTCATTCCGCAGAGGTTGATTTGCTTCGCCCATCCGTCATTCTTTCGTGAGTGGTGATACGTCGCTACCCTGCGTCATCTTGATCTCGGGGCGTTCGAAAAGGCCACAAAGGTGAATGCAGTGGAGCCAACCGGCATTGATCTTTGTCAATGCTCGACGGCCGTTGCACACGCCTGGCCTGCAGCCGAGGATAGCAAGCGGCGACCTCCCCGTCGGCTGTCTATACCAGTCTATGATGGGGTGGGCTAAATTCGGTGTCTCACGTCCTGTGCAACGCCAGACTTTGGCATGTCGATCAGTCGAAAAGATCGAGAAGCAAACATGATAGCATTATGATAAACATCATTAATCAGAATGCAATCAAACACAGATCACGACACGCCACCGGAGTCGCCGATTTGTTTGCTATGGAGTGTTATGAAAGTTGGATATGCTAGCGCTACCCGCCGTGATCTGGCGATATTGTAAGGTGACAAATGTTCTAGATAATGTTTTAGCTAACGCTATGGATGAGATCTTCGATCAGTATGCGGCTCGATATGGCTGTCGTGATCGTCTATCTTCACGTGATAGATCAAGCGGACGTCAAATGTGTCTGCGAGCGATCACATTGTCTTTCGTGAGGGTGCCGAAAGCGTTAATCGCAAGCATTTTTTGATAAAAGTCAAATTGACGCCCATCGGTTTCTTGATGCAGATCAAATTACCTGCGGTTATCAGTCATCTATGATGAAATAGCATCCGAGCTAATTCGAGATGAGATGAAAAAATCGCGGTCTGGTAAAGCCGAATGAATATCTCGATTGAATCGAGCAACGCATTGTTAGTATAGAGTTTTTGAAGCAGATGTTCGTTGGATCGGGGTGGGTGGGTGTTCGTCACGTCCACGGATCAGGGTCGCAGATGACGGGACCTTGAGCATCGATCTGAGCCACAGATAGCGAATCGCCGCGGGAGTTTGATTGAAATCAAACTTTGTTACGATTCTTTGGTGCAAAAGAGAGAAGCAACTTATAATTCGGGAGGTGAAGTTGAGTACTCGAAGGATTCCCGGGGCCGCTGCGGCGACTATTGGCATGGCATTAGCGGCTGCTTCTCTATCACCCGCAGGCGCCGATCCCTACCAGGACCTGCCGGTGTTTGCTTCCGCAAACGGGCTCCTCAGCCTGGTAGTTGTAGCGGAA
>Ga0187783_10002551_pt1 | contig 13500 bp, 23 predicted proteins | sample 1015_SJ02_MP02_2_FD_132471 | JGI IMG/M metagenome (GOLD analysis project Ga0187783, IMG submission 132471) | Tropical peat soil microbial communities from peatlands in Department of Meta, Colombia - 1015_SJ02_MP02_20_MG | ecosystem: Environmental > Terrestrial > Soil > Wetlands > Peat | place...
ATGTAGTTCTCGGTCACCGTCAGGTGGCCCATCACCGACGGGTCGTCCATGTGGTACAGGCCGACCTGGGCGCCCCCCGGGAGGAAACTCCAGCAGGCCTTCTCGAGCTCGGCGGGGGTGAACCAGTCGCGGGCACCGTCGCGGCCCTTGGCGATCCGCTCGTCGCGGCCCGCCTGGTAGGCCAGGCCGAGGATGAACCTGGACTCCTCCTCGGCCATGCGCGCACCTCCCGGCAAGTGCTGGGATGATGGCGCCCATGAGCACCGAGGAAGACGGGTCGGCCGCGCAGTTCCGGGCGATGACGCTGGCGGCGTTCGGGCTGAAACCCTGGGACATCGGCACCGCGCCGGTCCCGCTCCGGGTGCGGGTCTGGCGCGCGGTCACCTTCGCGTACCGGCGCGGGAAGGCAGTCGACTGGCGGTCGTACAACGCGGTCGAGGCCGAGTACCGGGCCCGTCAGGAGGAGTTCGAGGCCGCGCTGCCCGGACGTGCGCAAACGGTCGCGGACCAGCTCAGCGGCATTCTCCCGGCCGGGTTGCGGTTCGAGTGGGGTGTCACGCCGGAACCACCGCACACCGGCACCTCGGATGCGCCGGGCACTCCGGTGCCGCCGTGATCGGGTAGGGGCTGCCGTGCGCGTTCGCCACGCACACCGGGCAGGCGTTCGCGTCGTCCGTTTCCCACCGGACCTGCTGCACCTTCCGGGCCAGGTACACCGCCATGGCCGCCGCCCCGGCAGCGACGAGGAGCTGTGCCAGGACGGAGCCGTTCGCGTAGTCGGCGTCGGATAGCGCGGCGAACACCGCAGCCCCGAGCACGACCGCCCCGGTCCCCTCCGCGAGGCCGTCGACCAGCGCGCGGGCGATCTGGGTGACGAACCCGGAGGCCATCTCCTCCGCTGTCATCCCGACCCCGCCGAGGGCTGCCGCAAGCCCTGCGGCGACGCCGAGAGCTTCCGCCTGTCCCGTGGCCACGTCCGTGTCTCCCGGCGTCCAGCCGCCCCAGTCCGGGCCGGTTCCGTCCGCCATGGCCGCAGCGCCGACTCCGCCGATCGTCCAGCCGTCCGCAATCACGCCGGGCACTAGCTGCTGGCATGTGCCAGCCAGGTCGATCTGCTGCGAGGCAAGCCAGCCCAGGCACCACGCGGTGGCAGCCTCGACCGCTTCCCGCTTGCCCTGGCCGTCCTGCGGGCCTTCTGGGTGCTCGGCCATCCACGCCCGGGCCATCTCCTCGGCGCGGGTCTTCCCGATGATCTTTGTCAGGGCGGCGATGAGGAGGGCGGCCCAGTAGCTTGCCGCGGCGAGGTCACGGCCCCAGCCGGGCCACTGAGGGGCGGCCTTGGCGACCGCCTCAGCTTTTGGGGCCGGTTCGCCGCCGCAACTGCACCCGCCAGAGCCTCCGCAGCATCCGCCGTCACCCTGGCAGCAGTCCCCGCCGCAGCAGTCCGGCGAGCAGCCGAGAGCGGCCATCACCGCGTCCAGGTCCGCCGCGAGCTCGGCGCGCAGCATCGGGTTGCCTGGCAGGTCGGCCGGGTCCATCCACAGGATCGCCTCGACCTGGTCGCCGTCAGGATCGTCCGGGTTCGGGATCACGTTCGGGCCGCGCACCGGCACCGAGGCCTCGGAGTCAGCCGTCCAGACGATGCCCTGGTAGATGCCGTTGGAGCTGGTCCACGAGCCTGTCTGCACGCCTGGCGGCGGGACGCAGCCAGTCTCCTCCGCGAATTCGCGCCACGCGCCCCGGAGCGGGCTCTCGCCGTTATCCAGGTGGCCGCCGGGGAACTCGAGCTTGCCCGCCGCCGGGTCGTCACCGCACAGGGCCCGCTGCAACATCAGCACGCGGCCGGTGTCCGCGGCGAGCACCGCCAGCCCGGCCACGGCGATCTCCCCCGCGGCCTTGCGTACCGCGAGCCGGCCGCCGTCGTTCAGGTTGTGCGCGTCGACCGCACGGACGGCCTCGAACCGGAAGTCGCGCCACCTGCCGGACCTGAGCCGGCCGGCTGAGTAGCGGCGGAACGCGGCCAGCTCCTTGGCGACAGCCTCCGGGTCGTCCCCGTCCTCGTCGTCGCGGATGAGCGGGTCACCGTAGATCCCGGTGCCGCTTGTGATGCCGGGCGCGGCGCCGCCGTCCTTCTTCACCGGCATCAGCGACTGGGATTCGGTGTGCGCGGGTATCGCCTTCGGCCCGTACATCTGCTCGGCCAGGGGCTGCCCGTACAGCGGCGGGTTCGGCTCGACGCCGGGGACGCCCTCGAACACCTCGTGCGGCAGCGGCGCGCCGATCGCCGGCAGGGCGGTCTCCGGGTCGACCTGGCCGGCTACCGCGTCCAGCGCGTTGACCGGGATCGGGCCGGACCGCTCGGTGAAGATGTACCTGGGGACCGGCCGCGGGTCCGACCAGCCGTAGCGGAGTTCCCGGATCTCGCTGACGCCGACGGTGGCGTTCTTGATGTAGATGTCGTCGGCCTGCGCCTGGGCCAGCCGGTCGTCCTGCTCCTCGCCCAGGTCGAACGCGAACCGCAGCGGCAGGCCGAGGTCTTCCTGCAGCCACGCGGACAGGATGTCCTGCACGTGGTGGGCGAGGGGCAGGTCGCCGGTGCGGTGCTGGACGTCGGCCTGGCTCTCGCCCGACGAGCGGTTCACGTCCTCGGTGAACCCGAGGTCGGAGGGGACCGTGCTGAAGCTGGCGCACGTCTTGCGCATCATGAACAGCGAGAAGCCGTCCGAGAAGTCCTTCTCGTTCGACCAGACCAGCTTCGAGCCGGGCGGCATCCACCGCACCTGGTGCTTGCGGGACTGGTCGGCGTACATGAAGCTGTCCCAGTACTCCTGGAACTGCTCGATCTGGTCCGGGCTCCACGTGTCCGGGGCGGACGCGAACGCGGCGGGCAGGTTGCCCTCGGTGAACCGCTGCAGGAAGTAGACCTGGAACCGCAGGTCGGTGTTCGCGTTGAGGATGACATCCTCGATCGGCGCCCGCCCGTACAGCGACCCCGATTCGGGGTCGAACGGCTCGTAGATCAGGTCGTCGCGGGTCAGCCAGTTCCACGGCAGGCCGTGCGCGTACTGGACGAACCCCTCGGCCGGGGGTTCGGGGATCTCGCCCCAGTAGTCCTGCAGCGGGGCGATCAGCCGGCCGTCGATGACTTTGAGGCCGACGCACCGGCCGCCCCGGTTCCGCATCCGGTACAGCGTGCCGGCGTCGTAGCCGAGGATGTCCCTCAGCCATTTCGCCAGCCACGGCTTGAACAGCGTCTTGCGGTCCGGGCGGTTCAGCGCGGCCATCCCGTAGGGGATGGCGTCGGTGACATCGCCGGAGTAGCCCTCGGCGGCGATGAGCTTCCAGTCCAGCGAGCGGATCGACGCGATCCTGTGGCGGATGCAGATCCTGGCCACGTCGTAGGTCTCGACCAGGCCGGTCAGCACCTCGAAGCTGACGCGCTCGTGCAGCCGCGGCCGCGCGGCGATGTTGTAGCCGGGAGCGTACTCGTGGGCGAGGGGCGTGCGCCGGTAGCCGTCGTAGGGGCGGAGCGGCTCGCCCGGCGAGAACGGGGTGGCGGGCGTCATCTGCGCCGCTTGCATGCCCTGCTCCATCGCAGCAGGCACCGCCGAGCCGTACGACTTGGCCACGGCAGCGCCCGGCGCGGGCCGGTCGAGGACTGCGGCGCGGGACCGGACGCTCATTCAGCCCCCCGGTTCACCGTTCAGCGGGCGGCGTCCAGCCGAGCGACCTGAGGGCCTCCGCGGTCTCGTCGGCGACCTGCACGCGGGCCGAGCCGAGCAGCAGCCGCAGCGCGCCCGGGCCGACCAGCGTCACCGTCACCACGGGGATGCCGCCCTCGTCAGCCTTGACCGAGAATGCGGTGACCGAGGCGGCCGGGTGGCCGTTGATCTCCGGGGTCCCGGTGAACGGCCACGTCCCGTCGAATGCGAACGCGGGCGGCGTCTGGTCGGCCAAGGCTCTCCCCTGCTGCTAGCCGTGACGGGGCGGCACATGGGGGCCCGGGGGCGGCGGCTTGCGGCGGTCGTGCTCGCCGAGCTTCTCCAGCGCTCCCTTGACGTCGGCGAGGCCGCCGGGGCTGTCGGTGTCGAGCAGGTCCGCGATCCGTTCCTGCCTCGCCGCGGCTTTCCGCAGCGGCCGCCACGCCACGGCGTGGGTGACGACAAGGCCGATGCCGGCGGCGATCAGGTCCCGGTACAGGCCGTTGACGACGAGCCAGTGCCAGGCGTGCACGGCACCTCCCGGGCTACCGCGCTCCCCTGATCCGCGGGGAACTCGGTCAGTGTCCGCGTCCGCGCCACCCACCGGGACCCGAGGCCGAGCGCCGGGTCGTCATCACCGAACGGGAGCACGTAGCCGAACTGCGTGATGACGGCGCCATGTGACAGCTTGGCCAGGATGCCTGCCTTGTCGCAGGCGTTGAGCGCGCCGGCGAGAGCGGCGAGCAGCGCGGGGGCCTGCGCTTCGGAGCCCATGCGCAGGGACACGTCGCGCGGCAGCTCGTACGGCGCCTCGGTCATGACGGCCTTCAGGGCTTTCCGTGCGGGATCCGCGCTCACTGGCCGGCCACGCGCATCCCGGCCACGTCGAACCGGAACACGCCCGTGATGATCTCGCCGTCCCTGACGTGCGGCTTCCCGCCGTAGACCGGGCTGCCGTCCTCGTCCGCGAACAGGGTCAGGTCGGCGGTGATCAGCGATTCCGCGTCCGCGTCCACGACGCGTATCCGGCTGGCGGTCATGATCTGCTCGCCCGTGGCGGCGTCGTAGATGGCGGTGTCCCAGCCGGGCATCATGCCGCTGCGCGGGTGCCCCCACTCGATGATGATGCTGCGCCCGGTCACGACCGGGTCTGGCGGCAGCGAGACGATCTTGTGGCGTCCGGCACCGTCCGCGAGCGTTTCGTCGTACAGCCGCTGGAACTCGGCCACCTGTTCGGGTGTCCATGTCTCGGCCGCGCCTGATATGGCGGCGATGAGCGCCCGCACCGTCTCATGGTCGGCGACCTTCACCTCAACGACGGCGGACTTGGCCACGCCCCTACCATCCTTTTCGCTGCTGGGCGAACATCGCGTTACGTGCCCGGGCCCGCTTCTCGGCGTCGGTCAGGACAGGCCCGGGAGGTTCGCCTGCTGGTGCCGCCCCAGGCTCAGGCTGGGGCTCGGGGTGCGGGGCGTGACCGTCTGGGCGGCCGGCCGGCTGCACGTCCGGGGGCTCGGCTGACGCGGCCAGGGCCTTCTTGCGCGCCCAATCGATCCAGGCCTGGGCGCCCCCGCCAAGGTTGATCAGCAAGTACCGGGCGCAGTCCGGGAGGTGATCCTCGGCTTCAGTGTCGGCGTCCTCAGGATCGCCTTTGGTGGCCCTCGGGAGGTCGCTGAGAGTGCGGTAGAAGTTGGGCAGCGTGCTGAAAATATGCAAACGGGGGCAGCTCTCCCAGCCCATTTGCCGGTGGTGCAGGCAGGCGGGCGCCTCTTGCAGATATGACCTCACGCGCTGCCAGCCCGGCACCCTGGCACCTTTGCCGGCCGGGGTCAGGTTCACGCCGTTCTGCTGGTAGATGGTGCTGATCGGAACGGCTTCGCCCCTGCGGGCGAACATCGCGTCGTCACCGAAATACGTGGTGATGTGCTCGCCGGGCGCCTGGGCGGCGAGAATCTTCCGGGCCTGCTCGGACTCGCCGACGCCAGCTTCGTACAGCTCCCGGAAGAACCAGGCGCGGCCGTCCTCGTCAATGGCGGCGAAAAGGACGCCCCACGGATTGAGGTGGCCCCAGTCGACCGAGCAGTACCGGCGCCACGACGCGGGCGGCATGAACGGCTCCACGACGTGCCGCTCGCGGGAGAGCTCGGGGAACATCATGCCCGCGAACACATCCCAGTTCCCCTCAAGGAATGCCGCGCGCATAGTAGGCGGCAGGGCTCTCAGGTCAGCCGCATACTCGGGGTTGACGTGCGGGTTGTCTTGCAGCGAACTTGGCACGAAGCGGACGGTCCGTCCCCGCTCGTCCAGGTAAACGTCACGCCCGTAATTGGTTTTCGTAATGTAGCGCAACTTGACGGCAGAATGGCCGGGCCCTCCGGGGTTGGCTGAAGATCTGATGCCCAGTACCGGGATATCTGCGCGGCCGGACCGCAGCCGTGATTCGATGAACGAGATAACATCGGCTCCGGTCAGGCTGCGTTCATCAAAGCAGACCAGCTGGTACTGGCCGCCTTGCCTCCGGGTAGCGTCTTTCACGGTCTCTGCATAGCGGAACATTATCAGCGAGCCGTTCGGGAATCGCAGCTCGTGCTCTGTCCCGTTCCAGGATGCGCCAACTGCCCGGGCGAACGCGAACGTGTTGGCCAGTTCGGCGAGCAGCGATTCCCTCAGTTCCGGGTATGTCCGGCGGAATGCGCCGACACGCAATCCCGGATAGCGGACGCACTCCCGGATAGCGTGAGCCGTCAGAGCGCAGCTCTTGCCCCCGCCGGAGCTTCCGCCAAACAGGACATCCCATTCCGTCGCCTCGTGAAATACCCGCTGTTTCGGGGTAGGGACATATCCGAGCGCGTCGAAAACTGAGCTCTTCCGGTCGGGAGGGTCCAGGCGGTCAGCCAGTACCGCAGCAAAATCGAGCGACACGGCCCCTCCGGGCTAACTGACGATGCGCAGCCGCCGTCCGACCCCCGTCATGATGTCGCGCTGCTGCTCGGCGGGGAGCCCCGCCGCGGCCAGCTGAGCCGCGAGAGCGTCACGCACCAAGGTGACCTGCTGCTCGGTTACCGTCGCCAGCCGCTCTTCGATGTTCAGCTTCGCGATGTCCACCAGGAGACGGCCAGCGCGGTCCATCGCTCGCTCAAGCACGGCGACCTCAGCGCGGAGCTGCTCGCCGCCCGCTTCGCTGCCGTACCGCAGCGACCGCAGTTCGTTGACTTTCTCCCCGATGAACTGCTCCATCGCCAGGACGCGGCCAGCGAGACGCTGAAGAGCTTCAAGGTGATCGGTGACAGCGGGAGCGTCGTGCTGGTACAGCAGCCGCTCCGCCTCGGCCTCGATCCGCTGCTCCGCCGCCGACTGGCTGCCGGTCGGCGAACAGCCGCCGTGCCATGAGCAGCGTCCGTACCCCAGGTGGTCGGTCCCGGCCCCGGCGTCGCGCTCGCAGGTGCCGTCCCGGTGCCGCAACTTGCCGCCGCAGTAGGGACCTTTGCTCTTGCCCATAGAGAAGCCCCCTCGCACCCAGTTCATAGAGGGTGGCTCAAGTTCAGGCGGCGAGCGCCTCCGGGGTAGCCAGCCAGGAGTCGGCAACGTCCAGGATTAGCGCCAGGCATGACGCGTCGAAATACTCCCAGCCGCGCACCGGCTTCTCGCCTGCAAGGGCAAGAGCGGACTTCACGGCATCTTCGACGGCTAGGGCCGCGCCTTCGGGCAGGTCGGCAACGAGGCGGTGGACCTCGACATAGCCGTGCCCGCGGTGCTTGGCGAGGCGTTTCCGGCCGTCTCTGTTGCTGACGCCGAATTTGACGACGGGCTGAGTGTCGTGCTCTAGGACATAGAAGACGCTGTGCGCTCCCGCGCATTCACGGCACAGTCCGCTTCCCTGCTGGACGTCGTTCGGCCGCGGGCGGCAGGTGTGGCCTTGGGGGCATCTGACGAGGGTCGGCGCCTTGTTTCCGCGCCATCGATCCCATAGCGGCGTACCGCCGAGGCTGATCACCAGCGCGCAGTATGCTTCCTCGGCCGCGGCTGGATCTAGGCCGACGCATGCCCGGCAGATGCCCTGCCCCTGCTGGACGCTGGCCGGGGCTGGATAGCAATTGTGACCCGCGCTGCACTTGACGTGGTGCGGATGGTTGGCCCCTCGCCATACGGTATAGGCGGGCGTGCCGCCGAGCGCTTCAACGCGGGTGCGGAACTCGGCCTCCGCGACGCCGGGATGGCGCCCTGAGCAGGACCAGCAGATCCCGGTACCCTGCTGGACGCTGGCCGGCCGCGGGTAAGCGTCGTGGCCTGCGGCACACCTGACGTGATGCTTCTTCGCGGCGCCGAGCCACCGGACCTCGAGGACTTCGCCCCCGAGCTCGGCGACGCGCTCGCGGAAGCGTCGCTCAGCGTCAGCCGGATCGTGACCCACGCATGTCTTGCAGATTCCCCGGCCCGAATTCACCTCGTGAGGAATCGCGCCGCACGAGTGCCCGGCCGCGCAGATGGCGCGATGCCTGATCCTGGCACCGAGCCATTCCGGCTCCAGCAGGGTCGCGCCGAGCTCCTTCAGCTGCGCCCGGAAAGTCACCTCTGCGGCTAGCGATCTGGCGCCACGGATGGCCATCTTCCGATCATCCCGCGCGCCACTGACATTCCCGCGGGTCTAGCGTTCAGGCCGCGTCTGGCTCATCGCCGCTGTCGCCTGCGCCGGATGGGCCGAGGTCGTGTTCCTCGTCGTCGTCCAGGCACACGCAGTCGCTGAGGAGTTCGAGGCACCTGCTGCACTTGCGGGCCATCAGCCGGGCGCCGTCACGCTACTGAACGACGGGTAGGTGACGGCCGGGACGGGGTTGATGCCCACCGTGCTCGTCATCGCCACCGGGAAAGCGATCGTCCGGTACCACGGCGGGACGCGGGCCATCGCGCCGGAGGGCGGGCGGAGCGGGTCGTGGGCCGCGCACCCGTACCGCAGCCCGGTCCCCCAGTCGTACTCGCACACGGCTTTCTCGCCGCAGCCGGAGCACGGCCTGGGCGGCAGCGTGACGGGAGCGGAGTCCATCAGGACGCCGCCGGCTCCGAAGACGCGGACGGCTCGGCGGGGGCCGGCGCGGGCGCGGGGACCAGGGAGGTGATCTGGGCCACGGCCGGGTCCAGTCCCGCGACCGTCGACTTCGCCGACGCCACCGCGGCGTCCAGCGCCGAGGTGTTCACGCCCTGCGCCTGGAGGCTGGCGATCTCGGCCTCGATCGCGGTGAAGTCCGACCCGAGGGTGGTGACAACCCCGGCCACGTCGGACTGGATCTGGGTCAGCAGCGCCGTCGCGGCATCGACGTCGGCCTGGGTGGTGCTCTGCTCGGACATGATGCGATCCGCTTTCTGGTGAAGTGACTGGAGTGACTCGTAAACCATCGCCAGGGTGACCGGAGGCCCGGACTGCGCGGGGCCGTGGCAGTGCCCGCACGCCTGCTCGGCGGTCACGTGGAGCATGTGCCGGCCGATCCCGTCCAGGAAGTCGCTGACCGGCTCGGCCATCAGGCACCCCCCGGGTTCAGGCTGCCAGCGGAAGATCCGGCTCTTGCTCGCCGCTGCCCTCGTCATCGCGTCTGCGTCCCGGTTTCAGCTCGGCCAGCAGCGGCAGCACGACCAGGGCGGCGAAAGTGAACGCGGAGAGGATGACCTCGGGGACGGTGACGTGAGGCAACACGGGAGCCGATCAGGAGACGCGAGGCGGAAGGGGCCAGAGTGGCAAGCGGTACCGTAGCACGTTCCCGGTGCGGTCAGGCGGCTGCTGTCTCGCCGCGGGCGAAACCCTGGAACCGGTGCTTGCACTTGGCCACGTCCAGGGCCCGGAACACCGGCCAGCCCCGCTCGTTCAGGCCGGCCCGCTCGATGTGGCCGCGCTGCTCCCACTTGCGGAAACGGCTGACCTTCACCCCGGCGACCTCGGCAGCCTCGGCCCTTGTGAGGAGCATGTCCGGGCTCGTGATGACGACCAGGGCGGCCACCTCCCCGGGCATCAAAAAAGACCCTCCGCCAGCGACCGGGCAGAGGGCACAGAGGTTCTGCTGCTAAGGGTGGGACACGTACCCGCGGAAGTCAAGTCAGGCCGCGCTGTCGAGCGCCGCGAGTTCCTCGCGGGTCATGCGCCGGTTGCAGTCCGTGTTAATGCACCTGACGTAGTCCTCGCCGTCGCGGGCCCAGAGGGTGTACAGGTTGCAGCGGGGGCACGGGCGCTTGACGTGCTTGTCGACCTGGCCGGCCCTGGCTTTCTCGGCCAGCTCGCGGTGCCAGCGGCGGATCTCCCGGCCGAAGTCCACGGCGAGGTCCGGGTGGGTGATGCACTTGCCGAAGTGGAACACGAGCCACGCGGTGATGGTGGTGATTTCCGTGGCCAGGTAGCCGCGGTGCGGCTTCGGGTCCTCGGCGAGGCCGCCGGCGGCCAGCACGGCCGGGCGGAACGAGGACTCCCAGGATCGCAGCCACTCGCCCAGCTCTTCGAGGTCGTCCATCCGGCTCGATGGGGACGGCGCGGCCCTGCTGCCGGACACCTTCCCGGCCCTGTCGTCGCCCCGGTCGTTCAGGCTCGCCGGCAGGGCAGCCAGGATCGCGGCGGCGTCGTCGATCTGGCCGAGCATCTCATGCAGCTGGGATTTGCAGCGGCCGCACCACGGGTCCCCGTACACCGGATAGAAGTCGGGAGGATCGGGCCGGGACTGGGCGGAGTCGAGCGGGTCGTAGCCGGCCAGGTCCCGCTGGTATTCGGCGTTCGCCTTGCGCCACCTGGAATTGCACGGGCCATCGCACGGGACCTCGCTGCTCATGGCGTTTATCTTCGGGCACTGCGCATCCCGGTGCCAACAGGAGAGGACCGGAGTCAGCTGGAGACTGATGCGGACGCAGGGCCGGTCTGCCATGATGGGGGCCGTGATCAACTTTGTACCCATTCAGATCGTGAATGACTCGATCGTCGTCCAGGGCTCCGTCAACGGCCAGCCGGTCACCTTCGTGCTGGACACCGGGGATGCCATCGGCCCGACGTTTTCCTCTGCTGACGCGCAGCGGCTCGGCCTGGTGCCGTCCGGGTCGTTCGGCGTCGAGGGGGCCGGGGGCGCCTCGCAGGTGCAGGCGTGCACGGCCTCCGTGACGCTCGGGAACGACACCTGGCACTCGGAGCCATCAGCAATAGACCCGGATCTCGGCCAGTCGCTGATCGGCTTCCCTTTCTTCGCCCGCGAGTGCTCCATCTTGTCGCTCGACCTGGTGAACGGGTACCTGATCATGGTGCCGAGAGGCTCGGCTGCCGCAGCGTAACGCAGCTCCAGGATCAGCCGCCAAGCGCCTGCAGCACCTGCTCGGCCTCAAGCAGGTCCCGGAACCTCTCCGGGTACTCGGCGGCGAGGCATGCCAGGGCGCGGAACTCGGCGGCCAGGGCGCCGCGGGCACCAGAGTCAGGCTGGGCGTGGGCGTCGGCGTGGATGACGGCCACCGGGTCGCGCGCCCAGGAGGCCATCTCGCCGCCGCGGCACGACACGCACAGCGGGCATACGGCCGTCCATGGGGGCGGCTCGGCCAGCATCGCGTCGAACTCGGCCAGCGGCACGACACGCCGACCGGCGGTCCCGTAGCCGCACAAGGTCACGTCCGGTGTGGTGCGCCACGGCGGCCCCGCGCGGAGGGCGTGGGCCCTGGCAGGCGGCGGCACGAACCCAGGACCGCCGGCCAGCCGCCAGTACCGCGACTGCATGTCCGGCACCTTCAGCCGCTCCACCTGGCCCATGCGCTCGAGGCGGCGCAGCATCTGGTAGGCCGGCGAGCCGTACGGCCGGTAGCCGGCGCGCCGCTCGATCTCCAGCGTGGCCAGCGGCTCGGCCGCTTCGCGCAGGACGGCCAGGATCTGGTCCGTCACCGCCACGCTACGAGGGCTGAGGCTGGCCATCGGCGTCTTCTAGCGTGCAGTCCTTCAGCCCCGCGGCGAGCCCGGCCCTGTAGTTCGCTTCGTATCCGCGCCAGAAGCTCGCCGGGATCCCCGTCCCCATGGCCAGGATCCGGGCGTGCAGCTCGGTCAGCGGCTTACGCTCGAGCACCTCGGTGACCAGGGTCTCGGCGGGGTCCGCGTGGTCCCGGCCTACCGCCGCCACGGCCAGGACGCGGGCGGTCAGGCCGTGCTCCCTCATCCACTCGCGGAGGCACACGGCCGGAGCGAGCGTCCAGTCGGGCCTGAACTCGTGAACCTCGGGCTCTGCGCTCACCGCAACCCCCAGTCCGGCACGTCGAGCATCCCGGCGTCCTTCATCGCCGCGATCGACTCGGCTACCTCATCCTCGTCAAGGCCCTGGTCCCGTAGCTCGTCGCGGACCACGGCCTCGAGGATCTCGTCACGCACCGGGGCGCGCCAGCAGCTCGAGGTCGGCCGGGTCCGTCGCCCTCGGGGTCGATCCGGGCGTGCCGTAGCAGACAAACACGAAGCGCTCGCCGACACGGACGATCAGGCCGTCCTCGGCTTGGCTGACCGGCGAGCCAGGCCGCCGGTAGACCACGCCGTCGCCTATGTGGTCATGGGCCTCGTCAAGGGTCACCGGGACTCGCCTCCTTGCTGTACCCGATCTCCAGCAGGCAGTACCGGCCGGCCTGCGCTTTCAGTTCCTCCAGCAGGTCATGGCCGCCCACCTTGATGTCCTCGTCGGTCCACAGGTAGCCGGTGATCTCCGAGTAGGCGTTACGGAACTCGGCTTCGCCGGCGCCGAGCAGCTCCCGGAGCGCGCCCTCGATCATGTCGTCATCGGAGCGGGACGTGCCGGCGGTCCAGTAACGCACCGTCAGGTAGCGGCCGTGGCGGTCGATGTCGTCGGTGACGATCTCCGCGAGCGGGTCGTCGTAGCCGGGCCTTTCCGGGTTGTCGAGGAACAGCACGTCCATCGCTTCGTCCCAGTCGTGCAGGGCGAGGATCCCCCGGTACCGGACGGTCTCAGCCACCGCCGCGCGCCGCCTTTCGTTCGGCGTCCTGCTCTTTCAGCTTCTGCTCGGTCTCCGGCAGCAGCCTGCGGAGCACCTTGACCCCGGTGACCTGCCTGCCTTCGCCGAAGTCCAAGCCGTAGCTCAGTTCGGCCGGGATCACCTGCGACTCCTCGGTGCCGTCCGCGTAGTAGATGACCAGCGTTACGGAGCCGGGCGGCGCATCCTGGATGCGGGCCGCGTCGGCGGCCTGTTCGCGGAGTTCCCCCGCGAGGTCCCAATCCAGGAAAGGACTCCTGCTACTGCCAGCCATCCCGCTCAGCCCCTCACTGCCATCCAGATCGCCACCGCCACGCACGCCAGGCTGAGCAGGACCCAGCCGAGGGCCATTTTGTGCTCAAGGGTCCACTTGGCGTGCCCGGCCGTGTCGGGCCACTGCCAGGTTTTGCCTGTGCGGCGGATCTCCTCGATCTTCCGCTGGCGGCCGGCAGGATCAGGCACCGTCGCTCACCGGCTTTCCCTGGACGACCAGGCCCCGGACTTCGAGCACGGGCCTGGCGCCGGGAAACTGCTCAGACCAGAAGCCGCCGGACACGGCGTGGGCGGCCACCTCGTGAGCGGTGACGTACGTGCTGTCCGGCCCCGTTCTCACCGTGCCCGCCAGGGTGATCCACACGACCGTGCCGTCGCCGATCTCAGCCGGGACCGGGATCACCACACGCGGCGTCCGGCGCCGCGCCCGCAGCCATCGCGGCCACCTAGCCATCCCCGCCCCCCTCGCCGCCGCCGAGCAGCTGCTCCGGACCGCTGAACTCCCGCGCCAGGAACACCGCCGTCTCATCCCCTTGCGCGGCCAGCTCCTGGA
>Ga0187783_10002552_pt1 | contig 13499 bp, 12 predicted proteins | sample 1015_SJ02_MP02_2_FD_132471 | JGI IMG/M metagenome (GOLD analysis project Ga0187783, IMG submission 132471) | Tropical peat soil microbial communities from peatlands in Department of Meta, Colombia - 1015_SJ02_MP02_20_MG | ecosystem: Environmental > Terrestrial > Soil > Wetlands > Peat | place...
GCACGTTGACGACGAACTGCGCGGCGGTGGCCTCGCTCGCCTGGCGAAACCACGGCTGGAACACCGGGTGCACGTTGACGAGGAGGAAATCGAGCTGACGCAGAAGCGGGCGCACGCCGCCGTCGTGATAGACATGAAACGGCTCGGTGGTGGACAGCGGCGTGCCGGGCAGTTGCTGCCGCACCCGAGTGATCCGCCCAGTGAGCTCCGCCGCCTCGATGCGGCGACTGAAGAGCAGCTCGTTGCCGAGAGAGATTCCCGCCACCAGCTGCGGGAAGCGGTGCGCGGCTTCGATCGCGGCGGCGAGCTGCTGCTCATCGCGCGGATCCCAGACGCCGATGATCAGCGCGCGGAAATTCAATCCCGCCGCGATCGCCGGCAGCGCCTGGTTGCCGTGCACTGCATCGTAAGTGATCAGCCCGTCGAATTTCTGTCGCAGCACAGCGAGGTCGGCGCGGATGCCGGCGGGATCGGCCGGCGTGACGCGGCCGTTTAGCACCGTGAGCGAAGTCGGCTCGTAGGCGACGAAGCGGCCGTGCGCCACAGCCTCGCGCAGCCGCGCGAGGGTGGGCTGGGCCGCGGGACTGTCCGGGCAGGCGGCTCGGGCCGCCGATCGCTGCTCGCCGGCGGCGACGGCAGAGCCGTCCGCCACGCGAGCGTTCTGCGCGAGTGCCGGCCCGCATGCTGCGAGCGCGCCGCTCGTCATGAATGCGGCGAGCGCAGCAGCTCGCGTTCTGGTCACGATGTTCGCAGCTCCTGCCGCGGCTCAAGCTTTGTGCCAGACTCTTTCCGGCGGGCGCGGCGGACGCGGCGGGCGTGGCGCGCGACAACCAGCGCAGGAGCTTGAGGGCAATGTCCAAGCAAGATCAACGCGAGCTGGCGGTGCAGTTTCGCGAGCTGCACGAGTCGGGGACATTCGTGATACCGAACGTCTGGGACGGTGGCTCGGCCGCGATCGCCGCGGGGCTCGGCTTCAAGGCGCTCGCCACCTCGAGTGCGGCGTGCGCTGCGGCGCTGGGCCGGCTCGACGGGGAGATCACGCGCGAGGAGGCCTTGGCGCATGCGCGGCTCATCGTTGCCGTCAGCCCCTGCCCGGTGGCGGCCGACCTCGAGAACGGCTTCGGCCACACGCCGGCGGTCGTGGCCGAGACCATCCGCCTGGCGGCCGACAGCGGCCTGGTCGGCGGCTCCATCGAAGACGCGAGCGGCGACGCCGGCGTGCCGATTTATGACTTCGAGCACGCGGTCGAGCGGGTCGCAGCGGCGGTACAGGCCGCACACGCGCTGCCGTTCCCCTTCACCTTGACGGCGCGAGCCGAGAACTTCCTGCACGACCGGCCGGATCTCGAGGACACACTGCGGCGGCTGCAGGCGTTCGAGCGCGCCGGCGCCGACGTGCTGTTCGCGCCGGGGCTGCCTGACCTCGAGGCGGTGCGCCGCGTCTGCGCCGGGCTGCGCAAACCGGTGAACTTCATGGTCGGCATCCGCGGCAAGTCCTTCTCGGTGCCCGAGCTGGCGGCGGCGGGCGTGCGCCGCGTGAGTCTCTCGACCTCGCTCTACCGCGCAGCGATGGCAGGTGTGGCCGCCGCGGCGCTCGAGGTCAAAGAGCGCGGCTCCTTTGATTACCTCGAGAGCGCGATGCGCGGGGACGAGCTCGCCGGGTATCTGCGCGGCCTGCGGCGCCCTGTTGGGCGCCCGTGAGCACAGTACGATCCGCCGATCAAGGCGCTCGCCAGCGCCTATGAGTTGCATGACCAGAATCGCCATTGCGCTGGCAATCTCCCTCTCGCTGATAGCGACAGTGGCAGCTTCGAATCTCGCTCCCGGAGTGTACGTCGCCTCCGGACACACGCTGTACGTTGGCGTTGAACACGACCCGCCCGATCCGGCATCGAACGACTTCTTCGATTCGACCTCGCAGCAGACAGGTGATCTGCACGCGACGAGTGATTTTCATCTGCAATGCGGCCTGCGGGAAGAGCCGCGCGTCATCCAAGCGCCCCAGGGGCGGCTCGGGTTTTCGCTTTATCACACGGGCGAAGGGCCCCATGCGACGGTGATTCTCGTCCATGGCAATGATCCGCAGACGCGAGAAATGGGCTTCATCATCCCTTTTTTCGTCTGCAACGGAGTAGATGTCATCAGCTACGACCAGCGTGGCGTGGGCGAATCCACTGGTGACTGGTTTCTCAACGGACCTCGCCAGAGAGCTGAGGACGCGGAGGCTGTCTACGACGTGATGCGCAGCGACCCGCACGTTGACCCGCACCGGATCGGCATCTGGGCTTTCAGCAACGGCGGTTGGACAGCGCCGCTGGTATCGATCCATCGACCCCTGGCCTTCATGATCCTGCAGAGCGCACCCACGGAATCTCTGCGGCAGAATATCGACTATGAAGTCGAGCAGACGATGCGCCGGCACAACGTGGAAGATGCAGCGCCACAGGCGTTGGCACTGTGGCATGCGTTCGAGAGGTCACTGGATGGGACGGTCCCCTGGAGTTACACGAAGCAGCTGTACGATAGCGATGCAAAACAATCCTGGTTCCAGTACTCGCTGATGCCGGACCTCGGCATCTCCATTCCGCCACCGCCGGAGAAGATCGCCGGACTGCGCCGCTTGGTCACATTTGATCCAACGCAAACGTTGCTGAGCGTCTCAGCGACTCCCACATTGGCGCTTTACGGCGCGCTCGATCGAAATGTCGATGCGGCTGACTCGGCGGCGCAGTTGCGCGAGTACCTGAGGCGCGCCGGGAATCCTGACGTCACGATCAAAATGTATCCGCATGCGGGGCACCAGCTCATCGTGTCGAAAAGCGGATACAACGGAGAGCCAACACCTCCGCAGCGGTTCGTGGCAGATTACCCGCAGATCATGCTCACCTGGCTGGCGCAGCGCGGGTTGACAAAGGAGTAACTGGCTTTACGAGAAGCGCTCGCCGGCCCGCGCGCCGCGCAGCCAGACGAGAAACTCCGCCGCTGCTCCATCGCCCTCGGCCGGCGCCCACGCGGCGTACTCGGTTGCGGTCGTGGCGTCGTAGGGACCTTCCTTGATCTCGAGGAAGGCGCAGCCCTCGCCTCCGGGCACGAGCGTATGCCAGGTCCGCGCGGGCGTCTCGTAGGCCATCACCGCGGTGCCCGCGCCGATGCCATAGCGCGCGGTGACGCAGCCATGCGCATCGAAAGTGAGCACGTCGAGGCGCCCGGTGAGCAGCACGGCGAGCTCCGACTTGCCGGTATGCCGGTGCGGCCGGAAGTACGCGTCGGGGCGCGCCACCACCACGAAGCGCTGCACCAGCTCCGCCGGGCTGATGTGGATATTGAAGTGGGCACGCCGACGTGGGCTTGCCGCCGCCTTGGCGGCGAGCTCCTCGAGCAGCTCGCGCGGCAGCAGCTTCATCGCCGTCGCGCCCACGGCCTCACTGCGTCAGCGCCCGCGTCGCACTGCCCGCACCGTGCGCAGCCAGCCGAGGTCCCGCGCCACGAACTGAGTCAGCCGGCGCGTGCGCAGGTCGACCGTCACGGCATCGTCGGGAGACTTGGTGCGGCCGGTATCGGCGGCCGGGTGATACTCGATGCGCAACTGCGCGGCGCTCGCCACGACACGCAGGTAGCCGTAGTCGCGGCTGTCGTAGCTCTCGAACACCAGCCGGTCGGTGGCGGGCCCGGCCGCCTGCACGATCTGCGGCGTGCGCAGCGCCGGGGTGCCGGCGCGCGTCAGCGGCACCAGATTGTGGCCGCCGTTGCCGCAGACGACATAGGGGATCTCGCTGCCGTCGGCCCGCGTGCGGGTAAAGCGCTGGTAGTTGTGAACGTGCCCCGACAGCACTGCGTGCGGCCACACGCCCGCGGCCGCGCAGGCGGCGTCGATCTGTGCCTGCAGCCCCAGGCTCCAGCCGTGGCGGCCACCCATGGTGTAGGGCGGATGGTGATGCGCGATGATCAACGCTCCGGCGTAGGACTCGCGCTTGACGCGCGCCAGCGCAGCGCGCAGGTACGTCAGCTGCGAGCGGCCGATGGCGCCGTTGGCAATGACGCCCGGGTCCTCGAGCGTGTTGCTGTAGAGCACGAGGATGCGCACGAACGGCGCCTCGAAGGTGAAGAACACGCCGGGCTGGATCTGCGCGGTGCGCGACAGTCCGCCGGCCTCGGGGGTGACGACGAAGCCAGTGGCGCAGAAATTCCTCAGGAACGCAGCCAGGCTCGCCGCATGCGCCAGCGGCGAGACCATGCCGTCGTGGTTGCCGGCGACGGCGAGGATCGGCGCGGGATAGTCGCGGTAGGGCTCGTAGAACTGGTCGTAGAAGTACTGCGGCTCATCGAAGCTGTAGACGATGTCGCCGAGCAGCAGCGCAAACTGCGGTACCTCGGCGGCGGCGGTCTCCTCGAAGTCGCTCACCATCTTGTCGGCCACCTGGTTCTGCGAGGCCGGGCCGCGCACGCTGCCACAGTCGCCGGTGGCGTGGAACACCAGTTGCCGCGCGGCGAGGATCGAGCGGGTAGAGCGGGCGCCCCCGCCGAGAACCTGCTCGAGCGTCAGGCGCGGCTCGGGCAGCCCGCGCGGCGGCGGGAACGGGAGCGGGGCGATCCGGTGCTCGCGATTGAGCTCCTCGATGACCTTGTAAGCGGGGGCATCGGAGGGGTGGCGAACCCGGAACACTGTCGGATCTGGTGTCGGCTGCGGCTCGGCGAAGACCGGATGCTTGAGACTCCTCACGGGCGCGCTGCCCGCGGCCGCCACTACGCGCGCCGCCGTGCGCGCGAGCTTCCTGTCGATCGCTGCTGCCATCCTCGCGCCTCCGCTGCCTCGTCCTCGCCACCCGGGCAGAGCATATCAGCCCCGAAGGTCGCCACCTTCAGGCCGCCGTGCGCAGCGGCTGCTTGTGAAGATCGGGCAAAAAGCCGGTGAGCAGCCCGATGAGCGGCAGGAAAGCGCAGATCTGGTAGACCAGATTGACGCCGAAGTGATCGGCGAGCCGCCCGAGCACGGCGGCACCGATGCTGCCCATGCCGAAGGCGAGCCCGAAAAACAGTCCCGCCACCATGCCGGTGCGTCCGGGCAGCAGGTCCTGCGCATAGACGACGATCGCCGGGAAGGCGGAGGCGATGATCAGTCCGATCGGCACCGTCAGCACGCCGGTCCAGAAGAGATTGGCGTGCGGCAGCAGCAGCGTGAACGGCAGCACCCCGAGGATCGACACCCAGATGATGTACTTGCTGCCGAGGCGGTCGCCGAGCGGGCCGCCGATCATGCCACCGAGGGCGGCGGCGGCGAGGAACACGAACAGGTGCAGCTGGGAGCTGCGGACCGAGACGTGAAAGTGATCGATGAGATAGAAGGTGTAGTAGCTGCTGATGCTCGCCAGGTAGACGTACTTCGAGAACACCAGCGCCAGCAGCACCGTCAGCGCGCCGGCGACGTGCGCTCGCCGCGTTCCCGGGGCGCGCGTCGGCGCGCGTGCGAGCCGCGAGATGCCGTGCGCCTTGTACCAGTGCCCGACGTTGATCAGCACCACGATGCCGAGCAGCGCTGCGGCCGAGAACCACGCGACGCTCGACTGTCCGCGCGGCAGCACGATGAAGGCGGCAACCAGCGGACCGGCCGAAGAGCCGAGGTTGCCGCCGACCTGGAAGATCGATTGGGCGAAGCCGTGCTTGCCGCCCGAGGCCATGCGCGCGACGCGCGAGGACTCGGGATGAAAGACCGATGAGCCGGTGCCGATGAGCGCCGCAGCGACCAGCAGCAGCGTGTAGCTGTCGGCGAAGGCGAGCAGCACCAGTCCGATGAGGGTGAAGCCCATGCCGGCGGCGAGCGAGTAGGGGCGCGGAGTCTTATCGGCGAGTCCCCCGACCAGCGGCTGCAGGATCGAGGCGGTGAACTGGAAGGTGAAGGTGAGCAGGCCGATCTGCGTGAAGCTCAGGCCGTAGGAGCTCTTCAGCATCGGGTAGAGCGCCGGCAGCAGCGACTGCATCATGTCGTTCAGCAGGTGGCAGAAGCTGATGGCGATCAGGATCCGCAGCGCGGTGTCCGCCGCGCCCGGAATGGCAGTCGCGGCCTCAGCGGGCGCGGACGAGCGGGCCGGGGCAGGTCGGGGCACTGGAACGGGTCGCGACAACGAGCAGCTCCGCAAGGCGCGCCTTCGGCTCAGCGCTGCCTGACACTCTGCCGCAAGCGACCATCAAAGCCCATCTCCCTTCGGGGGTGCGCGCGCAACGGGGCTGCCTGGCGGGCGCGCCGTAGCGTGCCGCAGCCGCGGCGGACCGAGCGCGCGATGAGGTCGCGTGCGACAGCGGCACTGCCTAAACTAGCCGCGCGATGAAAGACCTGACCCAGGGACCCATCAGCCGTTTGCTGGTAGCGATGGCGGTGCCGATCGCGATCGGCATGCTGTTCCAGACGCTTTACCTGCTGGTCGACCTCTACTTCGTGGCGAGCCTCGGGGATGCGGCGATCGCCGGCGTCAGCAGCACCGCCACGGTGGCCTTCGTGATCCTCGCGCTGACGCAGATGATCGGCGTCGGCACCGTGGCGCTGGTGTCACACGCGGTCGGACGCAAGGACCAGGACGGCGCCAACGTCGTCTTCAACCAGTCGGTGGTGCTGTCGGCGGTTTGCGGCGTGCTGACGCTCAGCCTCGCGGCACTCGCCGGCCCGTACGCGCACGCCGTGGCCGCCGACCCCGCCGCGGCCGCCGCCGGCACTGACTACCTGCGCTGGTACACGCCGGGTCTCGCCCTGCAGTTTGCGCTGGTGGCGATGGGCTCGGCGCTGCGCGGCACCGGCATCGTGCAGCCGACCATGGTGGTGCAGATGCTCACGGTGATCCTCAACACCGTGCTGGCACCGGTGCTGATCAGCGGTTGGGGCACCCATCATCCCTTCGGGGCGGCGGGCGCCGGACTCGCCAGCAGCCTCTCGATCGCCTGCGGCGTCGTGTTCCTGTGGGTGTATTTCGCGCGCCTCGAGCACTACGTCGCGCTGCACCCGCGGCAGTGGATGCCGCGCTGGAGCGTCATCCGCCGCATCCTCAATGTCGGCCTGCCCGCCGGCGGCGAGTTTTTCATGATGTTCGTGATCCTCGGCGCGGTGTACTGGGTGATCCGCGGTTTTGGGCCGGCGGCCCAGGCGGGCTTCGGTATCGGCAGCCGGGTGATGCAGGGGCTGTTCCTGCCGGTGATGGCGGTGGCGTTCGCGGTCGCACCGGTCGCCGGACAGAACTTCGGCGCCCGCCACTATGCGCGGGTGCGCGAGACCTTCCGCACCGCCGCCATCCAGAGCTCGGTGCTCATGCTCGCGATCACGCTGCTGTGCCAGTGGCGGCCGGAGTGGTTCGTCGAGCTGTTCACGCGACAGCCCGAGGTGGTGGCGGTCGGTTCCGCCTACCTGCACATCATTTCCTGGAACTTCGTCGCGACCGGGCTGATCTTCACCTGCTCGGGCCTGTTCCAGGCGCTCGGCAACACCTGGCCTTCACTCCTCAGCTCGGGATCGCGACTGCTGACCTTCGTGCTGCCGGCGGTGCTGCTGTCGCGCTCGCCGCATTTCACGCTGACGCAGGTCTGGTACCTGTCGGTCGCGACCGTGACGCTGCAGGCGGTGACCAGCCTCGCCTTGCTTTTCCGACAGATGCGGCTGCGGCTCGATGGGGCGGCCGCTGCCGATGCCGCGGCAGCCGCAGTGACGGCACCCGCAGGCTCGCCGGGCAAGGGCGGCTGAGCGCGCCTGAGCGCGGCCCCGGGGCGGCCGAGGTTACTTCGGCTCCTGTCCTGGCTGCTGGTCCGACAGCGGGAAGGACTGCGCACCCGCCGGCGGCGCAGCGGCTGGCGGCGGCGGCGTCGCGGTGGTAGGCGCGGGGCTGCCCGCGGCGGAGGCGGACCGCTGCGCGCCCGTGCCCGTCGCGGTCGCGATCGCCGACATGAAGCGTCGCGCGGCATCGTCATCGCTGGTGACGCCGCCCGCGAGGATATCGCCGGCCGCCACGCCTGGCTTGCCGTAGAAATCGGCATCGGCATCGTCGTCGATGCTGATCACGGTGCCATCGAGCGCCAGCCCCGCGAATACCCCGCGGGTCCGGGAGTAGGAGTACACCTCTGCCTTGAAGGTGGCGTCGGTGGCCGCGGACGCCTGCCGTCCGACGGGACCGGCTGCGACCGAGGCATCGGCGCCGAGCGTCAGCTTGCCGCCGTTGATGCCCTCGACACCCTTCGGCGTGGTGAATACCAGCACAAAGTCGGTCGATTGCACGCCCCACTGCCAGCCGAAGCTGCCGCCCGTCATGGTGATGAATACCGGCTCGGAGAAGCGGCCCTGTTTGTCACGTACCACCAGCACGCCGTGGCCGCGGCGCCCGCCGGCGAAGAAGGCCACCTTGGTGAGGTCCGGGATCACGGCAATGCCGTAGGCGCGCTCGAGCAGGCGGTCGGGAATTGCCTGGTCGCGGGCGGAGCGCAGCTCCTCGAGCACCTCGCTCGCGGTGAGCAGGCGCCCTTCCTCGCGTGCCTTGGCTTGGACGGTGGCGGTCACGCTGGCGAGAGCCAGGCCGGCAATCAGGATGAGACAGTTGCGGATGCGCATGGCGGAGATCCCCTGGTCGAGTCTGTCGCCGCGAAGCTTAACTCACTTCAGGTGCACTGCGCTGCCACCGCGGGTCGCGAGCGCGTGCGGCGCGATTCAGCGTGCGTTCAGTACCAGACCGAGACGAACACCTGGAGGATGTTCGCGTTCAGCTTGTAGAGCGGCTCGTTGCCGGCGCCGTACTCGGCGGCGAGCAGCGCGTCGCGGAAATCGCTGTAATCGACCAGCAGATGATCGGCACGCACATTAACGGTGCTCTTGTCGATCCACGGCGCCCCCGGCACGTGGAACTGGTAGGCGGCGCCCGCACCGACTAAGTAGCTGCGGAAGGCGGCGAGCTCGCGGTCGCGGGCCATGAAGTTCTGGTAGTCGGCGCGCGGAAAGAGGTCGCTGTAGAAGTCGGCGTGCGTCTGCTCGTAGAAGCGCAAGCCGCCGTCGAAGATCCAGTTTCGCCAGGGCTGGGTGTAGTCCACCTCGAAGGTGTTGGCGACGATCGCCCAGGTGTCGCGAAAGAAGCGGTACTGCGCGGTGAGCGCCGCGCGCCAGGGGAGGAAGTACTTCAGTTGCACCGAGGCCGCGTTACTGGTGCGGGTGTTGGGGTACACCTGTGGTGCGAGCGTGAACCCTAAGCCGCCGGGAGACAGGTAGCGGATCTCGCGGTAGGGATTGGCGAGATAGCCCTGGTCGGTGAGCAGCTCGTAGTTGAAGTTGGCGATCAGGTTGCGGCTGAGGATCTGGCTCAAGGACAGCGAGTAGCCGCGGTGGTCGGAACGCTCGTAGAAGGTCGGGTCGTTGATGATGTCGGGGCAGTAGGTCCCCACCGGGTGCTTGAGCGCGCAGATGTCGCGGTACACCTGGTCCCAGCCGCGCCGGTAGCCGAGGGTGAGCGTGGTGAGGTCGCCGAACATGTCCTGGCTCACCGAGTAGAAGGTGGTGTCGGCGATGTAGTCGGGCTCACGGCTGTGGATGTAGCCGGCGGTGTAAGTGGTCTTGCCGTGCAGGTAGTCGACCCCGAAGTTCTCCTGGCGGCGGGTCTCGCGATAGGGACTGCCCGAGAGCTTCACGTCGATCGAGGCGCTCGAGATCATGTCCTCGTAGTAGCCGGCCGAGAGCGACAGGCTGTCGCCGACCTTCTTGCGGATCAGCACCTCCGGGCCTTCGACGGTGATGTCGCCGCCGTTGTAGACGTGCCAGAGAACGTCGGCGCGATCTTCCGGCAGCACCCCGCCGAGCGCCGGCGCGACGATCACCGCCAGCGCGGTCAGGGTACGCGCGAAGGGACTCAGGAGCCGCTCGGGCTGCGGGCGCGCTCCGTGCGCGGCCGCGCCTAGTTGCATCCGCAGCCGCCGCCCACGGCGCCGGTGCCGCCGTGTGCGCCTTCACGGGTCTCGAGCGTGTGCTCGAGATAGCTGCTCGAGACCGGATCACGGTTGAAGGACATGATCGGGTCGGCGAAATGCTCGCGCTCGTAGGGCTTGACCCAGGGTGTCGGTGCGGCGCAGCCGGCGAGCGCTGCCAGCAGCAGCAGCGTCGACAGGGCCCGCAGCATCCTTATTGTCAGCTCCATGACTGCCCTCCTGCAGCGCTGCGCCGCGATCACTCGCGGATCAGTGTACGAATGCTGTCGAGATACTCGTTCTCGTCGCCGGGCTTGTAGCCCCGGTGCAGCATGCGCAGCTTGCCGCTGCGATCGATCAGCACCGTGCTCGGCATGCCGGCAACGTCGTACAGCTTACTCACCTTGCTGTCCTTATCGTAGAGGATCGGAAAGCTCACCGGCGTCTGCTTCAGCCACTGGTTGGCCGCCTGCGAGTCCGGCTCGACGTTCACCCCGAGCAGCGTGAAGCCCATGCGGCTGTATTTCTTGTAGATGCTCTCGAGCAGCGGGAATTCCTGGCGGCAGGGGCCGCACCAGCTTGCCCAGAAGTTGATCATCACCACCTGGCCCTTGTACTGCGCCAGGCTCACCTCGCTGCCGCTGCTGGAGGCGAGCGAGAAGGTCGGCGCCGCCGCGCCGGTGGGCCCGGCCAGCGCCGGCAGCGCCACGGCCAGTGCCGCGGCAATCGCTACGAAGCGGATCTTCATGATGCATGCCTCTTCAGAAGAATACGGTCGTACCGATGCGCGCCTCGAGGTTGTTGGTGAGCTTGGTGATGCCGATGACGCTCGACTGGAAGATGCGGTCCTCGACCGTGACGTGCACGGCCAGCCAGTCGACCGGCACCACCCGATACCCGGCACCGAAATTCACCGTGAACTTCGTGTCCCCGCCGAAATCGGTGCCGCCGATGCCGCCGAGGAGATAGAAGGCGCTCGTCATGGCGAGCCCGCGACCGACGAAGGCTTCGCCTGGCAGGAAGTTGTAGCCCAGCGAGAGGTCGTAATACGTGAAGCGCCTCTCAGCTTCGGTAAGCAGCTGCACGTTGCCGCTCAGCACCTCGTAGCTGGTGCGTCCGGCGCGTGAGCGTCCCGCTTCGCCCTGGAAAAAGAAGTCCTCGGTGATGTGGTAGGCGGCAGTGAACCCGTAGACGGGGTGGGTGCCGAAGTCCTCGATCGACAGCGCGCCGTAATAGGCGCCGAGCTCGATATTGGAGGCGCGGATCTTCGGTACCGTGACCTTGCGTCGCGCCACCTCCGGCTCGATGACGCGCGGCGGTGGGCTCTCATCCGCCGCCGGCTCGGCCGCGGGGGCGCTCGCCGGCCGGTGGTGGAACCAGTTGCGCACCGAGGCGCAGCCACCGAGCGCCGGCAGCGCCGCCAGCGCCGCGGTCAGAAGAAGAACGCGAATCCCGCTTTCCATTCGTCAGCTTCCTCGTTCTGGTTGCGCGACGTGAAGATCCAGTGGGCCTTGAATTCGGCGCGCAGGAAAAAGCGCCGGGTCAGGTAGTAGCGTACACCGCCGCCGACGTAGGCCATCGGCTCGGTGCGGTCCGCCGGCTGCACCAGCGTCGCCTTCGGCTCGGTGTGGACCTCGCCGAGGCCGAGCATCAGAAACGGCGACCAGCGCGCCTCGGGGGCGATCACGTGCGTCAGGCCGATGTCGCCGGTGTAGCCGTTGGAATAGCGGCCGAGAAACTGCCCGCCCGCCACTTCGAGCGCGAGCTGCGGGTTGAACGACACCGACCAGTAGGCGGACACCAGCGAGGCGCCGCCCCAGGCGCCGGCGAACACACCGAGCTCGTAGCGGTGGTCGGTGAAGCCGGCGCGGTCGCCGCGCGGATAGCGAAACGGCGAGCCGTCGGCCAGCACGGTCTTCTCCATGTCGGCCTGGCTGGCCCAGCCCTCGACGCCGCGCTCGGTGCGCACCTTGAACCAGTCGGTGCGCCGGAACAGCACGTCGACGCTGGCGTCCCGCGGCACCACCTGGAACACCGGGTAGCCGCGCCCGGGACCGGTGTGCAGCTCCAGGTACGGCGCGGTGACGAACAGCTGCAGGTATTGACGGGCGGCGCTCCATGCCGGGGTCAGCACGGCGGCGAGCGACAGCAGGCCGGCGAGCACGCACTGCCGTGCGTGCCGGCTCAATTTCGTCCTTCGCTCAATTGACGGGTACCGTCGGATCGAACGGGTTGTTGAAGTACTGTGCGCCAATATCCAGCCACTCCGACAACAAGCGAAGCTCCGCCGGGCTGAGATAACCCGCATGCGTGCTTCCGGAACCTGTTGCGAAGCGGCTCAGGAATTGGGCCGACAGCCCGCCATTCGCGCTACCCGCATTCAGGTACGGACCGAATGTCTGCTGGGTACCCATGATAACTGTGTTGTGCGGGAACAGCAGCTGTTGATACGAGGTGAGCTGCTGCGCGTCGTTCACCGATTGCGAATGCGTCAGGTCGAGATTGCCCGCCGGCACCTGCGCCACCCCCATCGCATTCACCGGATTGTGGCAGCCCGCCTGGGTGCAGGTGTGGTTGACGCCGGCCACCGGCGGATTCGGCCGCGGCGCATCCCACAGCGGCTGGATGTGCTCGGGGTAGTTGATCTGAATGCGGCAGTTCGCCGCCCACTGGGTGATGCACAGCGCGCTGGTCGGGAAGGGCGTGGAGAACTCGGTCGAGTCCTCGTAGCGGTAGTAGATCGGCGGATTGGGCGTCGCCACCGCCGGGTTGGTCCACACGTCGGTATAGATCACGTCGACGTTCGGCACCATCTGCGCGCACGGCGGCACGTCGTTGGCGCAGCTCCAGTCCATGCGCGCATCGGCCATCGTCTCACCGGCGCGTTGCGGGATGAACGGCTCGAGGGTGGTCCCGGCCGGCGTCGATATGGGTGCGCTGATGGTGTTCGGAAAGGGCGCGCCGGCGGTGGCAGCACCGGCCCAGGCGGAGTGGAACAGGCCCTGACGGCCGTGCGAGAGCGGCTGCTGGGCGCCCGCCTGTGGCAGGTGGCAGCCGTTGCAGGAGACCAGCTCGCCAGGCTGCACCTGCAGCCACACGCCCTGCACCGGGGTGATGCGGCGCGCGTTGGCATCGAGCACGCTGATGCGGAAGGCCACCTGCGCCGGCACCTCGATCTTCACCGAGCCGTCGGGCTCGATCGGCGCATAGCCGAGGATCTCGATCATGTAGTCACTTGCGCCGAAAGCCGCATCCGAGAGGTCGACGAGGGTGCGCTCGGGGATCGATACCGCCTTCTCCAGGCGCACGAAGCGCGCCGGGCGGCCGCTGGCCGGAGTCAGTGCCGGATTGGCGAGCGTGGCGATATTGGGGTTGGCGGTGTCGACGCCGTCGAAGTCATAGACACTCCTTATATCTATGGCGCCGACGCTGGCATTGACCCAGTTCTGGTTGAGCGTCACCCCGGCGACCTGGTCGGGAATGATGTTCGGCAGCGGTCGCGGCTGCCCGACCGCGACGTCGGTGACCATCACCCCTTCGACCGGCAGCATCACCGGCTGGAAGGTGTTCTGCGCGGGATCGAA
>Ga0187783_10002553_pt1 | contig 13496 bp, 10 predicted proteins | sample 1015_SJ02_MP02_2_FD_132471 | JGI IMG/M metagenome (GOLD analysis project Ga0187783, IMG submission 132471) | Tropical peat soil microbial communities from peatlands in Department of Meta, Colombia - 1015_SJ02_MP02_20_MG | ecosystem: Environmental > Terrestrial > Soil > Wetlands > Peat | place...
CTGTGCCTCGCTCGGCGTGCCGCCGAGGAATGTGGAGGCGAGCAGCAGCTGCGCGCTGGCATTGCCCCCCGCCGCCGCGTGCGTGAGCCATACCGAGCCGTCGGCGCCCCCACCACGGCAGGCGGCGGTCGAATGCAACTGGCTGCCCACCCAGTATTGCGCCGCCGGCTGTCCGTCGCGTGCCGCATCGAGGACCAGCTCGGTCGCGCGCCCGGCAGCGATGCCGAGGGAGGGATCGAAGGTCGCCGCCAGGCCGAAGAGATAGGCGGCCGCCGGGTCGCCGGCGTCCGCGGCGGTGTGCGCCTGTCGCAACGCCGGCATGTCGCCGATCGCATCGCTGCGCTCGGTGCTGAACACCAGCTTGGCCTGCACCCGCGACTCCACCGGCTTGCCGGCGAGCGAGGCGGGCGTGAAGCGGGAGTTGAGCCACGCCTCCACTGCCGCCGCGCCGAAGGCCGCATCCGGTATCGCCAGCACGATCTCCGGATCGCGTGCCCGTCCGTCGACGCCGATGGTCAGCTTGGTGATCACCAGGGCGCGCGTTGGCCGCGGACCCGACAGATGCGGATACTCGGGCGTCGGTGTTTGCAGCGCACTCGCCGTGGTCTCGCCCTGGCAGCCGAAGTCCGGATCGACGACACCCTGCGCGTGCAGCGCGTCGCGGCCGTAGCGGGCGACGATGTCGGCGGCGGTGCGCTGCTGATCGTCGCTCAGGTGCGCTGCCAGCGAGTCGGCCTTGCCGCCGACCAGCGGCTGGCAGCCGTTGCCGGCGGCCGCGCGCAACCAGCCGACCGCGCTGCCGCGGTCCACCGGGCCACCCTGGCCCTTGAGTGCCATGGCGCCGAGATTGAATTGCGAGGTGCAGTCGCCGAGCTCGGCGAGTGCCAGGAACTGCGTGTGTGCAACCTCGAAGTGGCCGGCGGTGTATTCGCGGTTCGCCCCCTCGAAGTCGCCAAAAGCCGGCGCAGCAGTCAGCACAGTGAGCGCGCAGGGCGCCAGGCAGAGCGTGCGGATTCTCATTGTTTTCTCCCGTCGATGCCGCGTGTCGGACGGCGCCAGCCACGGCGGCCGCATCCGCGCACCGCACACCGGGCGTCGGGCGCCGACACAGCGCGCTTGACCGTCAGCGCTCCACGATCGCCGTCACTCCCATGCCGCCCGCGGTGCACACCGAGATCAGACCGCGCTTGGCGCTCGGATCACCGGCGAGGATCTTGGCGAGCGTCGCGACGATGCGCGTACCGGTGGCGGCGAATGGATGGCCGAGGGCAACACTGCCGCCCTTCACGTTGAGGCGGCTGCGGTCGATGCTGCCGAGCACCGCCGGCAGCCCGAGCACGTCGCGGCAGTACTCCGCTGACTCCCACGCCTTCAGCGTGCACAGTACCTGCGCCGCGAACGCCTCGTGGATCTCGTAGTAGTCGAAGTCATGCAGGGTGATGCCGGCGTCCTGCAGCATCGCCGGCACCGCGTAAGTCGGCGCCATCAGCAGCCCCTCGCGCGCGCCCTTGAGGCCGGCGAAGTCGACCGCCCATACCTTGCCGTAGCTGAGGTAAGCGAGCACCGGCAGGTTGCGCTTCGCTGCCCACTCCGGCGTCGCGAGCAGCACCGCACTCGCGCCGTCGGTGAGCGGCGTGCTGTTGCCGGCGGTGAGGGTGCCATCGTCGGCGAAGCTCGGCTTGAGCTTGCCGAGCTTCTCGAGGCTCGCATCGACGCGCACGTTGTTGTCGCGCTTGAGGCCGGCGTACTCGACCACCAGGTCGTCGTAGAAGCCGGCGTTCCAGGCGCTCGCCGCCTTCAGGTGGCTGTCGTAGGCGAGCTGATCCTGCTCGGCGCGCGTCACCTGCCATTGCTTCGCCATGATCTCGGCGCTCTGGCCCATGGAGAGCCCGGTGCGCGGCTCGACTACCGCCGGCAGCACCGGCCGGAAGTACCGTGGACGCAGGCCGAACCAGGGCGTGAGGCGCTGCCAGGCATTGCGCCCGCGGAAGCTGCGCAGCAGCAGCTGCTGGTAGGCGCGCGGATAGACGAGCGGCGAATCGCTGATCGAGTCGGTGCCGCCGGCGATGCCGGCCTCGATCTGCCCGAGGGCGACCTTGTTGGCGATGTCGATCGCCGCTTCCAGACTCGTGCCGCAGGCGCGCTGCATGTCGAGCCCCGGTGTGTGCGGATCGAGGCCGCTGCCGAGCACGCTCTCGCGCGTCAGGTCGTAGTCGCGCGAATGCTTGATCACTGCCCCGGCGGCGACGTCGCCGAGGCGCACGCCGCCCAGGCGGAAACGCTCGACCACGTCGCGGAACACGGCGGTGAGCATGTCCTGATTGCTCAGCGTGGCGTAAGCGCCGTAGGAGCGCGCGAACGGAATGCGTATGCCACCGACAATGGCGACACGCCTGGCCACGGATCCAACGAGCATGAGTCCCTCCGAACTCGCAGCGCGTTAGAATGCCATCCCATGGGCCAATTCACCACCATCATGGCACGCGATGGCCACGAGTTTCAGGCGTGGCTGGCAGCGCCCGCCGGTCGCCCGCGCGCTGCGGTGCTGGTGATCCAGGAGATCTTCGGCGTCAACAGTCATATCCGCGCCCTCACCGATGGCTTCGCCGCCGTCGGCTACACCGCGATCGCGCCGGCCCTTTTCGACCGCGTGCGCCGCGGCATCGAGCTCGGTTACTCGAACGCGGAGCTGCAGGAGGGTGCGGGCTACCGCAAGCAGCTCGCGACCGACAAGGTGCTGCTCGACCTGGCGGCGGCGCTCGCGGTGGTGCGGCATTCCGGCCGTTGCGGCAGCGTCGGCTACTGCTGGGGGGGCACGCTCTCCTATCTCACCGCCTGCCGCCTGTCGGTCGCGTGCGCAGTGGTCTACTACGGCAGGGTGAGCGATTATCTCGAGGAGAAGCCGCGCTGCCCGGTGATGTATCACTTCGGTGGCGCCGATCGCAGCATCCCGCCGGCCGACGTCGAGCGCGTGCGTCTCGCCTACCCGCAGGCGCCACTCTATATCTACCCCGGCGCCGGTCACGGCTTCAACAGCGACCCGCGTGACAGCTACGACCCGCCGGCGGCCACGCTGGCGCGCGAGCGCACACTCGACTTCCTCAATCGCTACCTCACCGGCGGCGCCAGTGCCGCGGTGCCAAGCCCCGGAGCAACTGCATCATGAAACTGCGCGACCCTGAGCTTCTGCGCAGCCGCGCCTTCGTCGGCGGCAAGTGGCTGGACGCGGCCAACGGCGCCACCCTGACGGTGACCAACCCCGCAACGGGCGAGCCTCTCGGCACCGTGCCCGACATGGGCGCCGCCGATGCGCACCGCGCCATCGAGGCAGCCGAGCGCGCCTTCCGCCCGTGGGCTGCGCTCACCGCCAAGCAGCGCGCCGCGATCCTGCGTCGCTGGTACGAGCTGCTGATGGCGAATCAGGAGGATCTGGCGACGATCATGACGGCCGAGCAGGGCAAGCCGCTGGCCGAGGCGCGTGGCGAGATCGCCTACGCCGCCTCCTTCATCGAGTGGTTCGCCGAGGAAGGCAAGCGGCTCTACGGTGACATCATTCCGCCTCACCTGGCGGACCGGCGGCTGCTGGTGCTGCGCCAGCCGGTCGGGGTGGTGGCGGCGATCACGCCGTGGAATTTCCCGCTCGCCATGATCACGCGCAAGGCCGGCCCGGCGCTCGCCGCCGGCTGCCCCATCATCATCAAGCCCGCGAGCCAGACGCCTTGCTCGGCGCTCGCCGCGGCAGCGCTGGCCGAGCGCGCCGGAGTGCCCGCCGGGGTGCTCAACGTCATCACCGGCAACGCCAACGCGATCGGCGGCGAGATGACCTCCAATCCGATCGTACGCAAGGTCACTTTCACCGGCTCGACCGGAGTCGGCAAGAAGCTCATGGCGCAATGCGCGGGCACGGTGAAGAAGATCACCATGGAGCTCGGCGGCAACGCGCCCTTCATCGTGTTCGACGATGCCGACCTCGATGCCGCGGTCGCCGGGGCGGTCGCCAGCAAGTACCGCAACACCGGTCAGACCTGCATTTGCGCCAACCGCCTGTTGGTGCACGCGCCGGTGTACGAGGCGTTCACGGCCAAGCTGGTACAGGCGGTGGCGCAGCTCAAAGTCGGCGACGGCCTCAAGGGTCCGACCGACCAGGGACCGCTGATCGATGACAAGGCAGTTGCCAAGGTCGAGCAACACCTCGCCGACGCGCTCGCCAAGGGTGCACGCGTCGTTCAGGGTGGCAAGCGCCATGCTCTCGGCGGAACCTTTTTCGAGCCGACGGTGATCACCGAGGTGACACCGGCGATGCTGATGGCGCGCGAAGAGACCTTTGGTCCGCTGGCGCCGCTGTTCCGCTTCGAGACCGAAGCGGATGCCATTCACATGGCCAACGATACCGAGTTCGGCCTGGCCGCCTACGTGTATACGCGCGACCTGGCACGCTCGTGGCGCGTCTCCGAGGCGCTCGAGTACGGCATGGTCGGGCTCAACACCGGCATCTTCTCCACCGAGGTCGCCCCCTTCGGCGGCGTCAAGGAATCGGGCATCGGCCGCGAGGGCTCCAAGTACGGCATCCTCGACTACACCGAGATAAAGTTCGTGTGCGTCGGCCTGGGATGAGTACCCGCGCATGAGCGTCGAGCGCATCGGCGTGCTGCTGGTCAATTCCGGCACGCCGCGCGCCCCCGAGCCGGGCGCGGTGCGCGCGTTCCTGGCACGCTTTCTCGCCGATCGGCGCGTGGTGCAGCTGCCGCGCGCGCTGTGGCTGCCGCTGCTGTACGCAGTGATCCTGCCGCTGCGCCCGCGGCGGGTCGCGCGCCGCTACCGTCGCATCTGGACGGCCGCCGGTTCGCCGCTGCGCGAGTTGAGCGAGCGGCTGCGCGCCGAGCTGAGCGGCGCGCTCGCGCAACGCATGCTGGCGCCGCTCACCGTCGAGCTCGGCATGCTCTACAGCGAGCCCGAGCTCAGCGACGCACTCGAGCGGCTGCGCGCCGGCGGTGTCGAGCGGCTGCTGGTGCTGCCGCTGTTCCCGCAGTATTGCGGTGCCACCACCGGGGCCATCTACGATCGGCTGTGCGCTGCGCTACAGCGCTGGCAGAGCCTCCCCGACCTGCGCCTGATCGCCGACTATCATGACCATCCGCCCTACATCGAGGCACTGCGTGAGAGTGTCAGCGCGCACTGGCGCACCCATGGACGCACCGCCCACCTGCTGGTGTCCTTCCACGGCATCCCGGCGAGCTACGCGCGCGCCGGCGATCCCTACGCGGCGCGCTGCCAGGCAACGGCGCGGCTGCTCGCCGATGAGCTGCTGCTGCGTGAGGGCGAGTGGAGCGTGAGCTTTCAGTCGCGCTTCGGTCCGCGCGAGTGGCTCAAGCCCTATACCAGCGCGGTGCTCGCCGCGATGCCGGCGCGCGGCGTGCGCGAGGTCACGCTGGTGTGCCCGGGGTTCGCGGTCGACTGTCTCGAGACACTCGAGGAGATCGACATCGAGAACCGCGCGCTCTTCCTGGCCGCCGGCGGCCAGCGCTTCGAATACGTGCCGGCGCTCAACGCGCGCGCCAGCCACGCGCAGGCACTGGCCGAGCTGATCGCGCGCCATTGCCAGGGCTGGACCGACATCCTGCACGCACAGCGCTCCACCGCCAGCGGCACGCCGGCCCGATGATGGCCGCGCCGCTGCCGCTGCTCGGGACCTTCCACGAGATCAGCGTGACTGCCGCCGATGTGCGCGCGGCGGTCGAGTTCTACGAGCGACTCGGCTTCACCCAGGCGACGACCGGCGACACCTTCGCTCACCTCTACGGCGTGCTGACCGACGGTCGACTGACGATCGGGCTGCATCAGCGCGCCGGCCCCTCGCCCGTGCTCACTTTCGTGCGACCGGACATCGCCCGCAGCCTGGACGCGTTCGCGGCCGCCGGCATTCAGCTCACGCACTGCCGCACCGGCGAAGAGGTTTTCAATGAGATCGCCTTCGCCGATCCGTTCGGGCACGCGGTCGCCGTGCTCGAGGCGCGCACTTATTCTCCGGTCGCACGCAGCGCGGATCACACCACCCTGTGCGGCGACTTCGCGGAAGTGAGCCTGCCGGCGGCAGATTTCGCCGGCGCACAGTCGTTCTGGGAGCCGCTCGGCTTTGTCGCCATGGAGCTGCCCGAAGACCCCTATCCGCAGCTCTCCCTCACCAGCGATCACATCGACCTGGCGTTTCACGCACCACGGGTGTGTGCGCGGCCGATGTTGGTGTTTCGCGATCCGCGCATGCGCGCGCATATCGCGCGCCTGCGCGATCTCGGCGTGCCGACCCAGGCCGCTCCGGTGTCCGCGGAGCGCGCCGCCGGCAGCGCCCTGATCGAGAGCCCCGACGGCACGCCGCTGCTGCTGCTCGAAGAGGAACTGTGACTGCGCGACAGCACTTTCGCCCGATAACAACACGAAGGACGTCTCATGCACTGCAAACTGCTTCTCCGGCTACTACGCGCCAGCCCTGCCGTGGCGGCCCTGATCGCCACCGCGCCCGCTTTCAGCGATGGCGGCATGTGGACCTTTCACGACTTTCCGCGCCAGCTGCTGCAGCGCGAGCACGGTGTCGACATCAGCCCGGCGTGGCTCGAGCGGGTACAGACCGCGACCGTGCGTCTGGCGAACTGCACCGCCTCGTTCGTCTCGCCCAAGGGACTGGTGCTCACCAACCATCACTGTGCGGAGGAGTGTCTCGATCAGCACTCGACTACCGAGCACAACCTGCTGCGTGAAGGCTTTCACGCGCGCAGCCAGGCCGAGGAGCTCAAGTGCGGCACGCAGATTGCGGATGTGCTGATGGAAGTCGAGAACATCACGGCCAAGGTGGTGGCCGGGCTCGCCGGACTCGATCCCAAGGCGGCGGGCGATGAGCGCAAGAAGATCCTCACCCGCCTCGAGCAGGCCTGCGAGGAAGACAGCCGCCGCGGCAAGCTCGGGGCATTGAAGTGCGAGACGGTCGACCTCTACCAGGGAGGCCAGTACTGGCTCTACAAGTACCACCGCTACGAGGACGTGCGGCTGGTGTTCGCCCCCGAGCGCGAGATCGCCGCTTTCGGCGGTGATCCCGACAACTTCCAGTTCCCGCGCTGGGATCTCGACATGACGCTGTTGCGGGCGTACGGGCCGGACGGCAAGCCGGCGGCACCGCGCAACGTCCTGTCGCTGCGCCCCGAAGGGCCGAGCGCCGGCGAGCTGGTGTTCGTCTCCGGACACCCCGGCAGCACCGACCGGCTGTTGACGGTGGCCCAGCTCGAGAGCCTGCGCGACCTCGAGCTGCCGAACTGGCTGGTGCGTAACGAGGAGCTGCGCGGCCGCTATATCCAATTCGCCAAGAGCGGCGCCGAGGCGGCGCGCGTCGTCGAGGACCCACTCAACACCCTGGAGAATTCCATCAAGGTGCGGCGCGAGCAGCTCAATGCGCTGCTCGATGACCGGCTGCTGGAGGCGAAACGCCAGGAGGAAAGAGAGCTGCGCTCGCGCATCGCCGCCGACTCCGCCCTCGCCGCCGCCACCGGCGATCCGTGGGCCGAGATCGCCACGGCGCAGCAGCACGAGCGCGAGCTGTACCTGCCGTACACCTTCCTCGAGCGCACGCCGCACAGCTTTCGCGCAGTGGCGTACGGCTTCAACAGCGAGCTGTTCGGCTACGCGCGCACGCTGGTGCGTGCGGCGGCCGAGCGCAGCAAGAACAACACCGAGCGGCTGCGCGAGTACACCGATGCGGCGCTGCCGCGGGTGCGGCAGCAGCTGCTCGCCGCCGTACCGATCTATCCGCAGCGCGAGAAGCTCACCCTGTCGTTCGGCTTCGAGCGCATGCGCGAGTGGCTCGGGCCGGATGCGCCGATCGTGCGGCAGCTGCTGGTGAAGGACAGCCCGGACTCGCTCGCCGCGCGGCTGGTAGACGGCTCGCACCTCGCCGATCCGAAGCTGCGCGAGCGGCTGTGGGAAGGCGGGGTAGCGGCGGTAGATGCTTCCGACGACCCGATGATCGCGCTGGCGCGCGCGGTCGATGCCGAGTCACGTGCGGTGCGTCAGCGCTTCGAAAGCGAGGCGGAAGCGCCCGATGATGCCGGCGCGGAGAAGATCGCGCGCGCGCGCTTTCGTATCTACGGCACCAGTGTGCCGCCCGATGCGACCTTCACGCTGCGCCTGAACTTCGGCACGGTGAAGGGCTGGCAGGAGGACGGGCGTGAGATCGAGCCGTTCACGCACCTGGCGCGCCTGTTCGAGCGTGCCACCGGCGCCGAGCCCTTCAGGATTCCCGACAGCTGGATGGCGGTGCGCGAGCGGCTCGACATGAACACGCGCTTCGACCTGTCGACCGACAACGACATCGTCGGCGGTAACTCCGGCAGCCCACTGATCGACCGCGACGGCCGCCTCGTCGGGCTGATGTTCGACGGTAATATCCACTCGATCGCCGGCAGCTACTGGTATGACGCGCGCCTCAACCGGGCCGTGGCGGTCGACCCGACCATCATGATCGAGGCGCTGCGCAAGGTGTACCACGCGGACGCGCTGCTGGCGGAGCTCGGCGTGCACTGAGGCGCTTACGGCGGCCGCGAAGGGTCTCCCTTGACCGCGGCGGCGCGGGCGACGATACGGAAGCTGACTCGCATCTCATCCTGCACCTGCAGCGCCCCGAGCAGCGCGCTGAAAGGTGTCAGGCCGAGATCGGTCTGCTTGAGCGGCAGCTCGCCCGCGACCACGAGCTGGCCGTCACGACGCTCATAGCGCACCGGTATCGCCAGCGTCCGCGCCTGACCCCGCACCGTGCACTCGACCCGTGCGAGCACGCCGGCGGCATCCGCGCTGCGCTCGCTGCGCAGCGCGCGCAGCACGATCTCGGGGCTGTGCTCGGCATCGAGCAGCGCGGGCCCGAGCATGTTGTGGCGCGTGCCCTCCTTCGCTGCCGCGGATACGTCGGCAGGGAAGTCGGCGGGGGGCTGCTGCGCTCGCAGCGCCGCCTCGTCCACCGTGAGTGTGGCCACGGGAACGTGCAGCTCGAAGCTCGCCTGCAGCGGATCGGCGGGCACGTAGATCGTGCCGCCGAGGTCGTGAGAGGCAATCACGTGATTGTGACCGGCGCTGGCGAGCGTGCCAGCGCGATACACGAGGATCATGAGGAGCGATTCCTGCGCGATGACATCGTAGGGCGCTCCCACGTGCGGCGCCGGCGTTCCGGGAAGTGCCGCAGCTGATGGCGCGATCGGCGCAGCTGCCGGAGGACGCGGATGCAGCGCGCAGGCGGCGGCCAGCGCAGCGAGCGCGGCGCCCGCTGCCAGCAGTTTCCAACCCCCCTTCATACGCATAAGCTTAACGGCATGACCCTACGAAACACCACGCGCCGCTGGGGCGCGGTCGCCCAGCTGCTGCACTGGCTGATCGTCGCGCTGATCGTCGTACAGGTGACGCTCGCTACGCTCGCGGACGATGCACCACCGTTGCGGCGGCTCACCCTGCTGGCGCGCCACAAGTCCTTCGGGCTCACCATCCTCGCGCTGGCACTGCTGCGGCTCGCCTGGCGCTGGGCCAATCCGACGCCGGAGCTGCCGACGACACTCAAGCCTCATGAGCGCGCGCTCGCCCGTTTCACGCACGTGATGCTGTACGCGCTGCTGTTCGCGATGCCGCTGTCGGGATGGATGATGACCTCGGCACGTGGATTTCCGGTGAGCTGGTTCGGGGTCTTCCAGCTTCCGGATCTGGTGCCCAAGAGCAAGCCGCTCTACGAGGCGATGCTGACGACCCACGGCGCGCTGGCGTGCGCGCTGGGAGTGGTAGTCGCGCTGCACGTGGCGGGAGCGCTCATGCACCATTTCGTCAAGCGTGACGACGTGCTGCGCCGTATGCTGCCGTTCACCCGCTCAGCCCAGGGGAGTGAGAAATGACACGCAATGCGCGCGCCGCAGTGACGCTCGCCGCGCTGCTCACGGCGACGGCAGCGACGCTCATCGCCCGCGGCGCGGGACCGACGGGTGTGCCGCACTACCTGCTCGACCCGGCGAAGAGCACCTTGGAATTCACCTTCACGCAGGCGGGGGCTAAGAATCACGGGCACTTCGGCCGCTTTCCCGTCACCTTCGACTTCTCCGCGGACAACCTCGCGGCCAGCCATCTCGAGGTCACGATGGAGATGACCTCGTTCACCACCGGCGACCAGGAGCGCGACGAAACGGTGCGCGGCGATGAGCTGCTCGCGGTCGCGAAGTACCCGCAGGCGCATTACAGCGCCACGCAGTTCACCCGCACCGCCACTGGCTTCGAGGCTGCTGGCAAGCTCACGCTGCGCGGCGTGACGCGCGATGTACGCGTGCCGTTCACTTTCCGCACCGCCACCGAGAACGGTGCGGCCGTCGGCTACATGAACGGCGGCACGACGCTGCACCGCCTGGACTTCGGCGTCGGCCAGGGCGACTGGAAAGCCACCGACCAGGTGGGCAACGACGTCGAGGTGTCGTTTGCGCTGCGCCTGACGGCAGCGGCGGCGGCGCGTTAGGACGTCGCTACTGCGGCAGGTGCATCTGGCGCAGTAACTCCGCGTAGCGGGAATCGCTGCGCAGTGAGGCCAGCAGCCGGTCGGTCCTGACATAGTGGCTGAGACCGCCGTCCCGCTGCAGGTACGCGCGTTGCAACCAGGCGAAAGCTTTGTCCTTCTCTCCCCGCCAGGCATAGACCTCCGCGACCTGATAGGGATCCTGGACTCTTTTCTCGATCAGCTCATCGAGCGCTGCCTGCGATTCCCGTGTGTGCCCGAGGGAATGTTCCGCGGTGGCAATGCCCAGCAAGCGGACGGTCACGTGGCGGCATTCTCGAGCGGTAGCCAACGCCTCGGGCGCCCGGCTCTCGAGCAATCTCAGTTTCTCGAGCGCCATGATGGCGTAGGGCGACTGCGAGTTGAGTTCAAGTGATCGAGCCAAGACCGCGTCGGCGGCCGCATAATCCCCCGAATCGGTGAGGCGTTCGCCTAAGCCCAACCATGCCCGCGCCGACAGCGGATCGAGCTCAGTGGCCTTTCTCGCGTAGGCGATCGCTTGCGCTTGACGACCCAGGACCGATAACAGCTCGCCGTAGAAACTCACCGTCGTGCTGTTCTTACCGTTGATGGCCAGGGCCTGCTCGAGGTCTGCCTGTGCCCCGCTCCAGTCCCAGCTGAAGATGTATCGCAGAAAGCCGCGCGCCGCATACCCATCGGCCTGATCGGGGGCGAGCGCGACAGCCTTGTCGGCCGCCGAGTTTGCGCGGTCGAAGCCGAGTGCATCGCCGATGTCATTCGCGCGGGAGTACTCCGCTAACGCAAGCCCGGCGTAAGCGGCGCTGTAGCCGGCGTCGAGTGCGACGGCCTTTCGGTAGGCTGCAGTCGCGCGCTCCAATCCGTCAGGCGTGCCCAGATCCAGAAACTCCCTCCCCAGTAAGTATTGATCGTAGGCATCGGTGTTCGCAGTTCGGTGACCAGCGGCGCTCTGCGCCTCGGGCGAGAGCTTCAGTTTGAGTGCAGCGACGACTTCCGCGGCGATGTCATCCTGCACCTTGAAGACGTCCTTGAGATCGCGGTCGTAGGAGTTCGACCAAAGGTGATAGCCGCTATCCGCCCGGATCAGCTCTACCGTGACCCGCAGGGTTCCTCCGGATCGGCGAACGCTGCCTTCGAGGAGGTTGGCAACATGGAGTTTCTGCGCAATGGTCGCAAGGTCGTCGGACCGACCCTTGAAGTAAAAGGAAGACGTGCGCGCCGGTACACGCAGGTTCGGCACGCGGGCTAACAGGTCGATGAGCTCTGCAGACAAGCCATCCGAGAAATACTCCTGGTCCCTGTTCTCACTGAGATCGACGAACGGCAGCACGGCGATGGAGTGTGGCGGGGTTGCGATGTTGGCCGAGACGGCGCCCGCTGCGGTAGCCGCCGCCGGGGTCGCCTGTTTCGCGACCCGGAAATCCCTGGCAGCGAAGTACGCCAGCGCCGCCAGCAGCACCGAGGCGCATGCGATCCATGCCGCAGGCTTTGACCACCAGGAGGCGCGGCCCGGCTCGAGGATTGCCGATCCGCCAGCGGACGCTGCGCTCGCTGGCGGCCGGGCCGCGCTCGGTCGCTCGGGAGACAACAGGCGCCGAATACGTTCCACGAACGCCGGCGGCGTTTCGCCCGCGGGCAGGCGCGTCCACTGCACCCGCTTGAATGAGTCGGGGACATCGGCGGCCGCTTCGGTAGTCGCGTCCAGGCACACCGGCACGACGAACACGCGGCTGCGGGCCATCATGTGCGAGCGCTGATCCGCAAGATCCCACTCGAGTCGGAAATAACCTTCGTGGCGGGAGGCCGTGTTGGCCGAGATCACCGGAATGAAGAGCGCGCAGTCGTGAATCTCTCGCCGGATCTTCTGATCCCAAACATCCCCGCCCCGCAGCTCGCTCTGGTCGAACCACACTTCGATCGCCGCTGACCGCAGTGCTTCGCAGATCCGCTCGGCTGCCTCCCCGTCCTGTGAGGCGTAGCTCAGGAACACGGCTCCCATCGGTGCGCTCACCGACTCAGGCGGCTGTCCCCCCATGCGCGCCCTCTTGAGATTGTCCGGATGGCGAAAGAATGCCCTGCCAAGCCTCCTTCAGGCAATGCAGCTACGCGAGGTTGTGCATAATAGATCTCCGTCCAGAATGGCTGCGTCGGGTTTGTGCGGAACACGGGGAGTGGCGAGCATGCGTAGATTGATGCTGATTTTTGCCATCGTGCTGGCCGGCACATTGGCAGGATGTCTGGTCGCGCCGGTCGCGCCGGTCGCCTATCAGCCCGCACCGCCTGCGGCTGCGGCTGCGCCGGAGCAGTACGACCCGGACGCGGACCAGGTCAGCGAGCCGCCACCACCGATTCCGGTCTATGAGCAGCCGCCGTGCCCGGTGGCCGGTTATATCTGGACGCCGGGCATCTGGGAGTGGGGACCGGGCGGTTACTTCTGGGTGCCGGGCACCTGGATTGAGCCACCGGCCGTCGGGTTGCTGTGGACACCGGGTTACTGGGCCATCGTTGGCGCCGTGTATGTGTTTCACCGCGGCTACTGGGGTCCGCACGTGGGCTTCTACGGCGGCATCAACTATGGCTACGGTTACGTCGGCAGCGGTTACGCCGGCGGCCGCTGGGTCAACAACCAGTTTAACTACAACACCGCCGTCACCAACGTGAACGTCACGAACGTCCACAACACCTACAACCAGACGATCGTCAACAACATCAACGTCACCAATATCACCAACGTGACGCACGTCAGCTATGCCGGCGGTCCCGGCACGCGCACGCAGCCCAATGCCGAGGAGGTCGCGGCCGCGCGCGAGGCGCACGTGCCGCCGACGAGCGCCCAGGTCCAGCACACCACCACTGCTCGCGCCAATCCGCAGCTGGCCGCCACGCAGAACGAGGGGCGTCCGCCGATAGCGGCGACCGCCAATGCGCGCGAGTTCAGCGGCGCGGGCGTCACGGCGGCGAA
>Ga0187783_10002554_pt1 | contig 13494 bp, 11 predicted proteins | sample 1015_SJ02_MP02_2_FD_132471 | JGI IMG/M metagenome (GOLD analysis project Ga0187783, IMG submission 132471) | Tropical peat soil microbial communities from peatlands in Department of Meta, Colombia - 1015_SJ02_MP02_20_MG | ecosystem: Environmental > Terrestrial > Soil > Wetlands > Peat | place...
ATAACCCGGCCGGCGATGGTGGTGTAATTGTTCTTCAGGCCTGCTGCGTCTGGAGCTGGTCCCCTCCCCTCCATCTAGGTGTCACCTGGACCAAGAATGCCGGTTCGTCGTCCTGTCCGCTCGAATCGACCAGTCGCGCAACGCAAACCGTTGCCCGGCGTCGCGCCAGTCAACAAAGGCAAAGCCAAGAGAACGACCCCAGGCGTCCAACATCCGTTGTCCCACTTGACGCATTTGCCGATCGACACCACCGTGAACTCGGTCATGTCTGCGTGTGTCGTCAGCCACCGTCAGCGATTGCCGCATCAAAATGCGTGGAAGCCGGCAACCGCGTTACGAAAACACTGACGCCCGGACTAGATTGAAGCTCATCATCGGCTCAACAATGAACGCCCATTAAGATACTTCGTCTGATCGGGCTGTTACTGCCCCGTCGCAATTTTTCCACACTGATGACGATGATGTCGCGCCGATCAGGTTGGCCCAGGCGAGCTCGAAATGGTACCAACGTTGTCTGTTGGGAAGACAAGGAGAGCCACCGATCGTCTCCGCTCTCGACTTGTCCGATCCTGCGTCTGGGCCCAAGTAACGTGTGTAGGGATTTTGCGCTTCACGGCATTAATAGCTCGGTCCGTTGCAGCAAATCTAGAAATCGCTAGCGTATTGGCGTTGCTTGTCATCGCGGGCGCAGCCTTTGCCGCCGGATCAGGGCCGCTAAAGGGCGACGCTGTTACCCTAACTCCGCATGATTTTAATCTTCTCAATCGCATAACCTGGGGGGTGAATTCTTCAAGCGCACGGGATTTCGCCAACCTCGGAGCGGACGCCTTCCTCGAAAGACAACTGCACCCTGAGAGTGCGGAGCGCCTGCCCCCACAAGCCCAAGCGCAGATTGACGCCTTGTCTGATTCCAAAAAGTCCATAGAAGCTCTGGCCGAGGAATTGGATCAACAGGCGAAGGTTGCCAACGCGATTACCGACCCCGCCATCAAGCAAGCTGCGCAAAAGGTCTTTCAGGACAATTTGAACAGGCTTGCACGGGAGGCCGGGACGATCTCGGTGTTGCGCGACCTCTATTCACCATCGCAGCTCAGAGAACAGCTAGTCTGGTTTTGGTTCAACCATTTCAATGTGCACCTCTACAAGGCGAATATCCGCGTGTTGGTCGGTGATTATGAAAATCACGCGATCAGGCCGTACGCCCTTGGCCGCTTCCGTGACCTGCTGGCGGCATCATTGCATCATCCGGCCATGCTCCGCTATCTCGACAATGACCAGAACGCGGTCGGTCACATCAACGAGAACTACGCGCGCGAAATCATGGAGCTTCATACGATGGGTGTCGGCTCGGGCTACACCCAGAGCGACGTGCAGGAACTGGCTCGAATCTTGACCGGCTTGGGGGTCAATCAAACCTCCAATGCGCCGCAACTGAAGCCAGCGCTGCAGTCTGCCTATCTGCGCAAGGGTCTGTTCGAATTCAATCCGAACCGTCACGATTTTGGTGACAAGCATTTTCTCGGCCATACGATCAAGGGGCGGGGACTTGCCGAGGTCGACGAGGCGCTGGACCTGCTATGCCACGCACCTGCCACGTCTCGTTTCGTTACCCGAAAGCTTGCGGCCTTTTTTGTCTCTGACAATCCGCCCCCCGCACTACTGGACAAGATGTCCGCAACATTTCGGCAGACCGACGGCGATATCTCAGCGGTCTTGAAGACTATGTTCACCTCGCCGGAGTTCCAAGCCTCGCTGGGAAAGCAATTTAAGGACCCCGTGCACTACGTGATCTCCGCCGTACGGCTTGCATATGATGATAAGATCGTGCTCAACACCGCGCCGATCCTTGGATGGCTCGGCCGGCTGGCCGAGCCACTCTACGGTCACGAAACGCCAGACGGCTACCCACTCGGCGAGGCGGCATGGATCGGCCCGGGCCAGATGTCCGTGCGCTTTGAGATTGCCCGGACGATCGGCTCGGGCTCAGCTGGCCTATTCAAGCCGGATGGTCCCGGCGCTGTCGACCATCCGGCGTTCCCACAGCTTTCCAACGCGCTCTATTTCACGAGTCAACGCCCGATACTCAGTCCGTCGACGCGGCAGGCGCTCGATCAGGCAGTCTCACCGCAGGACTGGAACACGCTCTTCCTCTCGTCCCCCGAATTCATGCGCCGTTAGGAGACTTTCGATGCGACGTCGCGACTTTCTCAAGGTGCTGAGCCTCACGAGTCCCCTAACAGTCGCCGGGCGACTCTACGCCGCGACCCAGACGCAGAGCCGACTGCTGGTCGTGTTTCTGCGCGGCGCCTACGACGCTGCAAACGTGATCATTCCGGTGTCGAGTGAGTTCTATTATGAGTCACGTCCAACCGTGGCAGTTGCCAAACCTAATAATGCCGACCCTAACGCATCGCTCACCCTCGATCGCGATTGGGCCCTGCACCCGGCGCTGCGGGATTCCATCTATTCACTGTATAGGAAAGGTCAGGTGGCTTTCGTCCCATTCGCAGGCACCGACGACGTCAGCCGAAGCCATTTCGAGACTCAGGACACGATTGAGCTGGGGCAATCGATCCATAAGTCGCGCGATTATCGGTCGGGGTTCATGAGTCGCCTGGTGGCGCAACTCACAGGCGTCGAGCCGATCGCATTTACGGATCAGCTGCCTCTAACCTTCAGGGGAGCCTCGACGATTCCCAACATCGCGATCAATACGGTAGCTAAGTCAAGCGTCGACGACCGTCAAGCGAAGCTGATCGAGAGCATGTATGGCGGCACCGAGCTTGCGCCGCAGGTTGTTGAGGGCTTCGCGGTACGCGATGAGGTCTACAAGACAGTCACTGCGGAAATGCAAGAGGCCAATCGCAAGGCGATTAGCCCGAAGGGTTTTGAGTTAGCCGCCCGGCGCATTGGTGGATTGATGAAGAGCAAATTCAATTTGGGCTTTATTGATGTGGGTGGCTGGGACACCCATGTCAACCAGGGCGGAGCGAACGGATATTTGGCTGGCAGGGTCGGCGAGCTCGGCCGCGGGCTTGCGGGCTTTGCAGAAGCTATCGGTCCCGTTTGGAAGGACACCGTTGTGGTGGTGATCAGCGAATTCGGACGAACCTTCCGCGAGAACGGAGATCGCGGTACCGATCATGGGCATGGCAGCGTTTATTGGTTGATGGGAGGCGGCATCAAGGGCGGCCGACTGCTCGGTGAGCAAGTCAAGGTTGCTCAGAGCACATTGTTCCAGAACCGAGACTATCCGGTTATCAACGAATATCGGGCGATTTTGGGTGGCATGTTTCGGCGGGTCTATGGCCTTCAGCCAGACCGTCTGCAAAAAATATTTCCCGACGTCCAGCCCAAGGACCTGGGTGTCGTCTAGTTGCGTTGGACTGTCACTGTTGCGAACAGCGTGTTCACCTTTGCGCATTCGATGTCTTGCGCATGGATCATTACGAGAGCGCTGCATCGAGAAATTCGTATAGATTTGAGATGTAATCGCCACAACTTGTGCCATTATACTCGGGCAACAGCTCTCTGCCCCTTTGGTTAAACCGTCGTTCGTCGCTTCGATCGGTCACCAAATGCGAGTCGCACCGGATGAGGCGGCAATTGAAGGCAACTCGGCTATGACCGACGCGCAACCAGATCGCCACCGGGAATCGACCAAATGGCCACCTCCGATTCATGCGAAGCCACCCTTCCTAATACTCGAAAATCCGACTTCAGCGCCGCCGAAATTGGTGCACTAGCCCATCTCTATCGAGGCGAAGTCTATCGAAGCACCGTCTGGCGCACCCGACTTGACAGTTCCACGAACTGGGCCGTGGTCACGACCGGCATCGCACTCTCGGCAACCTACAGCAGCGCCGAGGCCTCGCCACTGCCCATGGTGCTTGTTGGTCTACTCGTCACGGTATTCCTCCTGTTTGAGGCTCGCCGCTATCGTTATTTCAACGTTTGGCGCGCCCGCGCTCGCCTACTGGAGACCGATTTCTATGCGCCAATGATCAGTGGCGAAGGCATACGGCCGGACACCGGCTGGGCGAATTTGCTGGCAAATGACTACCGTAATCCCCGCTACCACATCAGCTTCGTTCGCGCCGTCGGTCGGCGGCTTCGTCGCACGTACGCCTGGATTTTTGTTATTCAGGCCGTCGCGTATTACGGCAAGCTCGCAATCCATCCCACGGCGCTGACAAGCTTTGCGGAACTTTGGAATCGGGCAGCGATCGGCCCGATCCCGGGCGGTCTTGTGGTCCTTGCTGGAGTGGCTTTCCATGCTGGCTGGGCGCTGTTCGCCCTCCTGACCCTTCGCATGGAGATCGCCTCCCGACGGGATCGCCACACCCTGATTGCCATGGGTTAAGATCGTTGAGCGATCAGCCAGAGGCAATTCAGATTGCGAGGTAGCATCCCAGTTAAAAACCGGTCAGCCAAGCGAATGAACCGTACGGTGCGCATCCATTTGAGGGCGCCGCGGTGCCAAGCAGCAGTAATGTCTGCACAACGTTTCGCGTCTGGCCACCATATCGAATCAAATACATTTGTGTTCGGCCAAGCGGACCGCCCTTGGCCCACCGCCGTGCCGGTCAGTGCGCGCGCCGGCTCGCCAGCGGGTCTCATCGGAGAGAGCCAGAAGGTGCCAGCAATCTGCAGCGACGATCTGACGCATCAACCGAACATTGTCCTGTAAGGCGACGTTGGCGGGTCGAGCGCCAATATCTGAAGCATACAGTCATTTAAGATTCGGAAGCGGCGACGCCCTTTCGGCGACCGAAGTTGGCTTGAAAGTGAACCCACGTTCGCGTGCAAAAGGGGTTGGCATGAATATCTGTTTGACCTCGGCGTCGTGTACGCGGTCGCATGACATCGACCTGCGACCGCATTATGTCGAGATCCTGTTCTCGGGTTCAAATGTTCCAGCGCGCGGTATCCAATTAGCTGTTCGACCCTACCGACTTCAGATCATCCCGCAGCCGGCGTGCGGCTTACCGGTGACGAACTGGCGGTGGCTCTCGCCGAGAGGATCATGGAACGGATCAGAACGGCCATCCAGAGCCTGGACCAAGTCAACGCCGCACCGGCCGTCGGCGATGCCGCAGCCTCGGTGGTCCACGACGCGACTTACCAAGCGGCGAGACGTCGGGAATGAACCACCTGATTCGACTGGTCGCCGGAGCCGATTTCGCTTTCGTACACCAGTTCCGAAACCAAGAGATCATCCGCGACGATCTGGTTGCTGCTATCGAGGAACTCTATTCGCAGGACGATGAAATAAACACGCAAGCCGTCGGGTGAGAAGCTTTCTGGCCGCACGGGCGGGTACGGTTCAAACGTGCGCTTGCGAAAATCGAATGGTGCAAATGACGCTGGGCGCGCTGCACCGATCGACCAACCGGCTGCCGGGAGGGCGCCTATGCGGCGGCTTGCGGCAAGTTTGGTTCATGCGCTGTGCGTGCCAGGCATACCCGATTTCGACCGGTGCGTTTAGCCTCATACAGCGCCTCATCGGCGGGCTGAAGGAGCGCATCAATCCTCAGCATATTTGGTTTCGCCTCAGCAATCCCGATGCTCACGGTAAGATCTAGCTTTTCGTCATTGATCCTGGGGGCACACTCGATCACCTCTTGACGCAATCGCTCCGCCAATTTGCGCGCAGTTTCCAAGTTGGTTTCCGGTAAGAGCACAGCAAATTCTTCTCCACCGATTCGAGCCAGAACATCCGAAGGACGCTTGGTCGACCGGCAGGCCTCGGCGATAAGCCTCAGCACCTTGTCACCCGCCGCATGACCATATCGGTCATTTACAGATTTGAAATGATCGATATCGAAAATCAGCACCGATAGCGGTCGTAAATATCGCTGGAACCGAGCAAGTTCTGCGCGCGCCAGCGTCTCGAAATGCCGCCGATTGTAGACGCCAGTCAATTCGTCGACCGCGGCGAGATTCTCGAGATGATCGGCATACTGCTCAGCTACCTCCTTCTCCGCAACAGCAGTCGGAAGCCACCGCAATAACAGCAAGCCGAGGACTATACATCCTGCAGCGATATTGAGCAGCTTTGGAATGACCAGCAGTGCCGGCCGCCCCAGCTCGGTCACGAGGCTCGGCGGGAATAGCCCGTACTGCCCGCCAAAGTACAAACCGAAATAGACGTTTTCGAAAATATTACGGAATGTATCAATGGCAACGACGCACAGCAGGAGGCGTGTCGTTCCGAACGTGCGAGGATTCCGCACGAACGAAACGAGGACCGTGACCAATACCGTCATCCAAATCGCGACGATCAACCAATAGATCAGCGCTGCAGCAAACGTCACGGCTCCCTCCTGCCTTACCCTGAAGATGAGCGGCCGAGCCCTGATAATGAACGAGAGCCCGTTAACGAACCAAATTTCTCTTTTACGGTTCCAAATCGATGCTTGATAATCTATTAACTCGGCACGTAAGCTTATAAATTGCAAACTTATGGTTGGTTACCTATTTCGTGCCTGCGGCTCGACCCCACCGGCTGCGCCATCCAACGCCAAGCGATGCCGTGCACGTCGACAACCCGATCGGTGGGTGCGACGGTGTCAACCTGGAAGGTGTTGGTGCGCGCGATTTTTGGGTAAGGCTAACTGTTGATGTCCGCGATCCGGACATGCGAAACGCAGCTGCCGAGTCTCGGGTCCAAAGCTTAGCCGACAAACCCAATTGGTTGTCGGCAGCTTCGCGTCAGCTCGTAACTTAATGAGCGGACAGTAGCCACCTCAACGGCGATGAGGCGGGCTTCGCTCGCGTGTCGTTGCTGTGCCGCGCCTCGCATCCAGGCAAAAGTTTCGGTTGACCAAGGAGCTGTTTGTACGAATTTTTTCGGCGCCCAGTGCAACAGGTCAATTCAAGCTGCCCTGACCGTGACCAGAAATTTTTCGACTTCGCCTTTCAGGGTGTTGCTCTGCGTGGCAAGCGAGCGCGCGGAGGCGAGTACTCGGGACGACGCTGAGCTGGTCTCACTGGCGCCGCGGTTCACCTCGGTGATATTGGTCGCTACGTCGGCTGTTCCGCGGGCCGCCTGCTGTACGTTGCGGGCGATTTCGTGGGTCGCTGCTCCCTGCTCTTCGACGGCTGCCGCGACGGTGGAGGCAATCTCCGAAATGCCACCGATGGTGGCGCTGATCTCTTTGATTGCCGCGACCGAGTCCTGCGTCGCCGCCTGCATTCCGGTAATCTGCAATCCGATCTCTCCGGTCGCTCTGGCGGTCTGAGCGGCGAGCGCCTTGACCTCCTGGGCGACCACCGCAAAACCTCTTCCAGCCTCGCCAGCGCGAGCCGCCTCGATCGCTGCATTGAGCGCGAGCAGGTTGGTTTGTTCGGCCACAGCCGTAATCAGCTTCACGACCTCGCCAATGCGCCCGGCCGCCTGGGACAACTCGGCAATGCGCCCGTCGGTCTTGCGGGCCTGTGTCACGGCGCTACCGGCGATCTGATTGGATTCATGCACGCGGCGGCTGATCTCGTGGGCTGAGGAGGTCATTTCCTCGATCGCCGAGGCGACTGATCGTACGTTGGCCGAAGCTTGTTCGGAGGCAACCATGACCGAGCCGGAGAGCTGCTGAGTCACCTCCGCAGTACCGGTCAAGGTCCCTGCAGCCGACTCGAGCTCGACGGAGGCAGATAGAACCGTCTGAATTATATGACCCACTGCGGCCTCGAACTGACCGGCAAGTCGGTGCATGACCTCCCGACGCTCTTCCTCGGCGCGCCGCATGGTCACCTTGCTCTCGACTGCCGCGCGCCGAAAAGTCTCGGCGGCTCGCGCCATTTCCCCGACTTCATCACGCTGATCGATCCCGGGGATTTCGACGCCAGTGTCGCCCTCCGCCAACACCAACATCGATTGCGAAAGCCCGCTGATCATCCCACCGATCAGGCGCGCGAGCAGGACGCTGACACCGAGCGAGGCCACGAGCGCGAAGGCGAACACGACAATTACCGCGGTGTTGACCGTCGTCGCAAGCGCGTCGGACGATTGTTTGTCTGCAACCGCCCTCTCCTCCTCAAGCTTCTGCAGCGCGGTCAGACCGTCACTTAGTTCCGCATATTGCTTGCTGCTCTGATTGCCCGTGACAAACGCATTTGCACTGTCGCCTGCTGCCGCCATCTCCGCCGCCTCGCGGACCGATTGGGCAAACTGGCGCATGGGTTGCTGCAGCGAGTCGACAATTTGCCGCTCATCAGCCTGAAGATCGAACTTGGCGAGACGATCAAGTAGTGCAGAGGTGGTGCTCAGGCTCTGCACCACCGCATCCGCAAGCCGCTTGCTGGCCTTACTGTCATCGCTGTTGCTGATCAACGCGATCAGTCGGTTTATGCCGTTGCTGGCTTCGGGAATGGCGCGCGCAAGCGCCGTAATGGCTGCTTGCTTATCGGCCTCCGTGGTAGCCAGACGTTTAAGCAGCGACGATTGCGTGCTTATGGCGTAGAGTGCCATCGGCACCAAGGAGGACAAGACGCAGATGCACACCGTCGGTGCGATAAGCAGCTTCGCTCTGATCCGCATATTCGCGACGCGACGGACGATGTCAGTCAGCATAGCGTTGCAACCGAATCTGGGCGCGGCTGTGTCTTGGTAGCATCTGTTTTATTCGGCGATATAGGACCCGCAGGTAAGCACATAGTCTCCAATTCGTCGTACGAAAGTTCGCTTCTGTATGAGCTTTTTCGTGACTGGATCGACATACTTGTAGGTCAACCAGCCTTCGTTGGTGCCCCCGTCGGTAATCTTCCAGAACTCCTGAACAAACTTTTTGCCGTCAGGATCTTCCGCGTCCCAGGTGTTTTTGCCGATCAGCGCCGAGCTTGGGCCGCTGCTGGCGCGCACTACACCCTGGTGATCGATGACGGTGATGTACAAATCACGATCGACGAAACTGTCCTTGGCCGCATTGAAGGCCTCGATGGCCGCCGGTCCCTTGGACTCGAACAGCACCGCGGCCTTGAGAGCCAGCGCCTTCGCCTCCTCTGGAGAACCTCGATCGAGCGCCAGCGCAGCGTCCGCGGTAAGCAACGCAAGGCTGATGAAGATGAAACTAGCCAGCTGTTTCATTGAGTGAGCCTTTTGTTCAAGAAATAGGGAGCGACGCCGTTCAATATCCGCATGCCTCGCTGGTTAACCGACTATGCCCGACAACTTGGGCAAATGAGCCTAAGAAGAGGTTAATTCGTCGGTCGCAGCATGAGCACCTTAACGTTGTGCCCGTTTTCACTTGCCGGTTTTGATCGAGCCAGATCCCGGCGAACGAAATCTGCTCGCGGCACGATCGCCACGCAACGCGGATGTGATTCGCCATATCAACCATCCGATTCTTCCGCGGGTTCAGATGGTGTGACGGATCATAGGGGGTAGGAACGAAAGCGCGGTCTCTGGTTTGAATGTCGGCGGGATGGCTTGAAGGGCGAGGGGCCGGGGAGGGCGCAAATGGTCGCGAACTGCTTCGAGGCTCCGTACAGACTTAGGTCGACAACTGCGAGTGTCCTGGCGAGCGGCCCGCGCCCTGCCCGCCGATCAATCCTCCTGTGCTGACTTGGTGCTCGAACTCGCGGCGAGCCAGGTTTTGGCGTGGCTCGAAACGCGGATCTCTGCTGCGGTCAGCGGCGTTGCGGTCCAAAGAGACCGGCGAACAGAGGCCGCAATTCTCCGTTCAAAGATCTTGATTTTGTCCAGGCTCGGCGATCAAGATTTAAAATAGTGCATTAGGATGGCGCGCGTGTGGGCGCGTGCGCATTTTCCAATTGAACGATCGGCGAGAAAATCGCGCCTCGCCTTCGGCAAAGCGGATCACACTCGGTATTCCGACACCACCTGCCACCCTGAGGCAAGGAAGGTCTCAACGAGTGACCCGCTGGCCTCTATCAGCTGCAGCCCGTCAGGACTGCGCAACAGGACACCCTCGTCGGAAAAGGGTTCAACCGTTGCTTTCCGTCTGACGTCGCCCTCAATTGCGCTCCGCTTGGCAACCTCGTGAACCCGGCACAGCTTGCGTCTGTTCATGGCCTATTCCTGTCCCGCCGCGTTTGCATCCTCTCTGGACACGAGGCCGCCTGCATCCCTCAATTTGACGATACCGACGATTCTTATTGTTTTGTGCAGTGCGGCACTGGTCAAGGCGGTACGTTGCGAATGATCCTAGTCTGGGCGCCATCCTTCGAATGCCTTCAGGTCCGAGCCCATCGAGTGGCGGCCCGCTTGTCAACGAGTCTCGGCCTTTGCGCGTTCCGAAGGTAATAACCGCAGCACTCGGACCACCCGCTGGGAGTCACCCGCCGCCCATCCGTGCGGCTATCGCCCAGCCATTTACTCAGCTGGCTTTCCTCAAATTTCAAAGGATGATCCCAGCCCTGAATGGGTGCGGACCTGGGGATTCTTGACCAGTCACCAATCACCTCCGCCAAAGCAGGATCCCGGTCCAGCATGAGGGGCTTTAGGCGTCAGCGTTCCGGTCCCATGGACAGTGGCAGCCGTCCGTGGTCCTTGAGCCGTTCGAACACAATCGATGATCGAATATGGGCCACACTTGAATGTGCGAGCAGGGTATCATTGACCAGCCTCGCGAGTTCTGCGAGGTCGCGCAACGTCACCTTGAGCAGATAATCGGCGTCGCCGGTTAGGGCATAAGCTTCCTGGATAGCCTCGGTTCGCGCAACGAGCTCACGAAATTTTCCAGCATTGTCACGGTTGTGGGTCGACAGGGTCACCTGGATGAACGCCAGTAGTCGGAACCCAAGGGCCTCGTGAGCGAGTTCAGCTCGATAGCCCAGAATTAGGCCCTTCGCCTCGAGCTCGCTACGGCGTCGAGAGCACTGGGAGGCGGAAAGCCCGACCTGCTCGGACAGGGCCTGGTTGGTGAGCGCGCCATCGTCCTGTAGCGCTGCAAGAATCTTCAGGTCGAATTGGTCTAAAGACGGATGTTCGTGCATCTATCGAGGATACCGCGCAAGAAGCGCGCAGAAAAGCTCCTCCTTGCGGACTGTTTCGCACACCGTTTGCGGGTCAGAATCGATAGGTTGCGTTGGCTAATTTGCAGTGGAGAGCCCCATGGGTCCATTTCCGCACGCCGCCCCCCGCGCCTCAATCAACGACCACAATCCAATGGGAACCGACGGCTTCGGTTTTGTCGAATATGCGCACCCCGAGCCGGACCGGCTGCACGCGTTGTTCCGCCAGATGGGCTACAGCGCCGTCGCACGGCACCGGTCACGCCGCAGCACGCTATACCGACAAGGCGACATCAACTATCTGCTAACGGAGGGTCCCGAGACGCATGCAATGAAGTTTGCGGCAGTCCACGGGCCCAGCGTGCCGTCGATGGCGTTCAGGGTGGTCGACGCGGCGCATGCCTACGAGCGTGCGCTCGCGCTCGGTGCCGAGCCCGCTGACCCAACCTGGGGGCGGATGACGCTCGACGTTCCGGCAATCAAAGGCATCGGAGGCAGCCTGATCTATTTCGTCGACAGATACGGCGACACGGGGTCTACCTTCGAGCCAGAGTTCGAATGGATTGGCGAGCGTGACCCGTATCCCCGCGGTGCCGGCCTGTTTTACATTGATCACCTGACGCACAACGTGCAACGCGGCCGTATGGACCTGTGGTACGCATTCTATCGAAAGCTCTTCAATTTCCGGCAGATCCGCTATTTCGACATCGAGGGCAAACTGACGGGGCTGTTCTCGCGGGCGCTGACCAGCCCTGATGGCCGCATCCGCATCCCGCTTAACGAGTCAGCCGATGATCGCAGTCAGATCGAGGAATATCTCCAGTCATACCGGGGCGAGGGCATTCAGCATATCGCCTGCGGCTGTGCCAATATCTATGACAGCGTCGAGAACTTGCGGACGAACGGCCTTCGCTTCATGCCCCCACCCCCGGATGCTTATTACGAGCGCGTCGGGTCTCGTCTGCCGGGTCACGGAGAGGATCTCGAGCGTCTGCGTCGCAACAGCATACTGATCGATGGCGAGGGCGTCGTTGAGGACCGCAAGGCGCGAGTTCTGCTGCAGATTTTCTCGGGTACGGTGATCGGACCGGTGTTCTTCGAATTCATCGAACGTAAGGGTGATGAGGGCTTCGGCGAGGGCAATTTCCGCGCACTATTCGAAAGCATCGAGGAGGACCAAATGCGACGCGGTGTGCTGACCCGGCCTAATGCTGCCTGAGCCGATGGATCACTTTGCCGTTCCTACGGGCCGTCACTGGCGTCCACGGCGGCCCAAGAATTTCGAAGTGCCAAACTGCGATTTTTTTCTCAGGTAGGCAGCGGTTGATCGGCGGCTGGCTCGCGAACTTCTAACGCACCTAAGTTGTTGCTCGACGTCACCATACCGAGCCACGTCCTTCATCTTGTTGCGAATGTGCGGCTCAAGTTTCAGAGTCGCTCGTTATTGGCGGAATGATGATTTTCCAGCCGTTTCGGTGATACTGAAGTCCGACCTGCCAATCGATCACCGGGTCGGCGCATCAGCGATTAAAGTCGAGAGGCTCAAGCGGGCACTTACACTCAGGGAGGAACCGCCTCCAGCGCGCCGTCCTCCGTCAGCCAACAGGCTCACGACGGTTTGCCGAGAATTCCTTCTCCAGCCCCTGCCAACAGTCGGCATAGTCCAGCTGACGTGTCGGCAGGGTGGTAGCAAATTCGGTCAGTTGCTGGGGGAAGCGCGTCTCAAACATGAATGCCATGGTATCGGTGAGTTTGACCGGCTTAAGTTCGGCATTGCTCGCCTTATCGAAGGCGGACTTGTCCGGCCCATGCGGGAGCATACAATTGTGTAAACTTATGCCGCCTGGCCGAAAGCCTTCCTCCTTGGCATCATACCTGCCGTAGATCAGCCCCATGAATTCCGACATGATGTTCATATGGTACCAAGGCGGACGGAAGGAATGCTCAGCGACCAGCCAGCGTTCAGGAAAGATCACGAAATCAACATTCGCGGTGCCTGCCTCGCCGGATGGTGCCGTCAACACGGTAAAAATCGACGGATCCGGATGGTCGAACAGAACGGCGCCGACTGGCGAGAACGCTCGGAGATCATATTTGTATGGTGCATAGTTCCCATGCCAAGCCACCACATCGAGCGGTGAATGTCCGATGTCACAGACGTGGAAGCCACCACACCATTTCACAGTCAGTCGACACGGCTTTTCCTTTTCCTCGTAGGCGGCAACCGGCGTCTTGAAGTCGCGCGAATTGGCAAGGCAGTTGGCACCAATCGGTCCGCGTTCTGGCAGCGTGAATTTCGCCCCATAGTTCTCGCAAACATATCCACGCGATGGACCGTCGAGAGGCTCCACCTTGAACTTCATACCGCGCGGAACGACGGCGATCTCTCCCGGTCCGATCGTAATTCGACCTAGCTCCGTGAAGATGAGAAGCTGTCCCATCTGGGGCACGATCAGGAGTTCGCCATCAGCGTTGTAAAAGTAATCATCGACCATTGCAGTGGTCACCAGATAGACATGA
>Ga0187783_10002555_pt1 | contig 13493 bp, 11 predicted proteins | sample 1015_SJ02_MP02_2_FD_132471 | JGI IMG/M metagenome (GOLD analysis project Ga0187783, IMG submission 132471) | Tropical peat soil microbial communities from peatlands in Department of Meta, Colombia - 1015_SJ02_MP02_20_MG | ecosystem: Environmental > Terrestrial > Soil > Wetlands > Peat | place...
CCGAGCGGACACTACGTCCTGAGCCTAGCGGCGCCCGGAGCGGCCGACGACGGCTCGGGACGCGCGCGCAGCGAGCGCGCCGCATCTTGCCGGAGCCCTACGCTTGCTAACCGTGGCCACCGGTCGCTGGATGACACTGCAGGAGCTCGAGCATCGCCGCGCGGAGTGGCGCGCGCTGGCAACGGGCAGCGAGTTCCCGACCGTGTTCGTCGACCCGGGCTGGATCCTCGCCTGGTGGGACAGCTATGGAGAGCAGCACGAGCCCTGGCTGTACGGGCTCGAGGATCGCGACGGATCGCTGCGCGGGCTCGCGCCGCTGGCGCTGCGGCGCGGGCGCGTCGCGCGCACGCTCCACTTCGCCGGCGGGCGCTGGAACGGCCTAGAGACGCTCGTCTGCGCCCCGGGCTCGGAGGCCGAGCTGACAGCGTCGCTGCTCGATGCGCTCGCCGAGCGGAGCAGCGAATGGGACGTCTGGCGCACACAGCGTCTGCGCGCCGGCTGCGCGCTGGAGCGCACGCTGCTGAACGGCGACGGACCGCTGCGGGCGAGCGCGCACGACCGCCGCCTGCAGCCCTTCGTCACGCTGCCGGGCGACGTGGCGAGCTTTGAGGCGAGCTTCAGCTCCAAAGAGCGCGGCGCGCAGCGGCGCAAGTGGCGCCGCCTGGCCGAGCTAGGCGCGATCGCGCGGCTGGTCGTGGACCCCGACGAGGCGCCGGGCGCTGTAGGCGTGCTGCTCGAGCTGCGCCGCCGGCGCGCGATCGCCCTCGGCCAGGGCCATGAGCACATGGACGCGCGCTATCAGCGCTTCCTCGTGCAGGCCGTGGGCGGCATGCTGCCAGACGGGGTACGCCTGTGGACGCTCGAGCTCGACAGACGCTCGCTCGCGAGCTGCCTGCACTTCGTGCAGGGACCGCGCGAGCACACCTATACACAGGGCATCGCCGACGATTACGTCAACCTCAGCCCGGGCAACTCGCTCGAGCTGCACGCGATGCGCGAGGCGATCGGGCAGGGCAGAACCGAGTTCGAGCTCGGTCCGGGCCGCGACGACTACAAGTACAGGCTCGGGGCGCGCGACCGCGAGGTGACGCGCCTCGTGGCGGCCAGCGAAGCTGCGCGCGGACGTGCCCTCACGCGCGTGCTCGCGGCCGACCTGCGCCTGCGAAACACGGCCGCCGCCGACGCGCTGCGGCGGCGGCGCGGGCTGACGCCCGAACGTGGCGAGGCGGTGGGCGCGCAGCAACCCGCAGCGCAGCCGGGGCGGGTCGCGGAAGCCCCCGGTGAGGAGCAGGCGCCGGCCGGCCGGCGCTAGCGCAGTGCGTACGCTCACCTACCACGACGTCGTCGCCCGTGACCGGCGCGAGCAGGTGGGCTTTGCTGGCGCACTCGCCGCGCGCTACAAGCTGGAGCCCGACCTGTTCGAGCGCCATCTCGAGGCGCTCGCGGCCACGGATTTGCAGGTGCGCCCCCTCGATGCGGGGGCTCCTCCGAGCGCGCTCACGCTCACCTTTGACGACGGTGGCGGCTCGGGGATCGAGGTCGCGGGCGTGCTCGAGCGCCGGGGCTGGCGCGGGCAGTTCTTCGTCACGACCGGACGGCTGGACTCGCCGGGCTTTCTGTCCAGCGAGCAGGTGGCCGAGCTGGCGCGGCGGGGGCATCTGATCGGCAGCCACTCCCACACGCACCCGACCTACATGGGACGCCTCGCAAAGCAGCAGCTCGAGTTCGAGTGGACCGAGAGCCGGGCGTTGCTCGCCCAGATCCTCGGCGAGCCCCCGCGCACCGCGTCGGTGCCCGGCGGCTACCTCTCACCGCGGGTCATCGAGACCGCCGCCGACGCCGGCTACGAGCTGCTGTTCACCTCCGAGCCGACGGCGCGCGTGCGCACCGCGCGCCTGGTCGTGCGCGGGCGCTACACGATCTGGGCAACCACCGCGGCGGCGGCGGCGGCGGGGTATGCGCGCGGAGATCCGCTGGCCTGCGGGCGGCTGTGGCTGGAGTGGAACGCCAAGAAGCTCGCCAAGCGCATCAACCCGTCGGCCTATCAGGCGCTGCGCCGCGTGCGCGCCCGGAAGCGGTGATCTCAAGGCGCGCTCTGCAGGAACGCGACAAGACGCGCGGTTGTCGCCTCTAGCGTGTGCTCGCGCGCATGCGCCAGACCGGTCTCAACCAGGCGCGCGCGCAGCCCTGCGTCGCTTGCGATCCGCCGAAGCTCGGCGGCGGCGGCGGCGGCGTCCCCCGGCGCGATCAGCAGCACCGCCCCGTCGGCGCCCGCAGCGACGCCTCCGACGTCGGTGGCCACCGCCGGCAGTCCGGTGGCGAAGGCCTCCTGCAGGACCTGCGGGAACCCCTCAGTCCAGGAGACGTGCAGGAAGACATGACATTCCCGGTACAGCTCGAGCAGCCCGCCGTCGATCGGGACGTAGCCGCGCAGCTCGACGCGCTCGAGCAGCCCCAGGTCGGCCAGTCGCTGGGCCAGCTTCGGCGCCTCGGGGCCCTCGCCGACGACGATCATCCGCCACCCGCGCTCGTCCGCCCGCAGCCTCGCCATGACCTCCGCAAGCAGCAGCGGGTTCTTCTCGGCATCCAGGCGTCCCACCGTGAGCACCGTCAGCTCACCGCCGTAGTCGCGGGCGGAGATCGCGTCGTCCACGCGGGCGATGTCGCGCTCGCGCACGAGCGACACCGTGATCGCCAGCAGCGCCCGCGACCGCCGGTATTTGCGCTGTAGCTCGGGCCCCACGACCACAACCGCGTGACGGCGCGCCAGCAGGCGCCAAACGGCCTCGAGCGCGTCCGCGCTCACGTGCATCCAGCGCCGCTCCGGGCGGCGGTTGCGAACGTATTGGGGCATGTCCTGGCGCACTCCCAGGATCAGCCGCCGCCGACGCACGATCGTCACCAGCGCGAGCGCCACCGAGTGCGGGTAGGGGCCGAGGACCCACACCGCGTCCACGTCGTCGAGCAGCCGCCAGAACACCGCAAGCGACGCCACGAGCGAGCGCGCCACCGACAACGGCGACAGCAGGCTCTCATAGTGCGGCAGCCCGACCAGCTCGGTGTCGTCGCGGAGCGGGTAGTGCGACGGGCCGGGACGCGGATCCAGGCGCCCGACGAGCACGAGGCGGTCGAGATGCGGGCGCAACGCCTCCAGGAACACGACGAAGGCCCGCTGCCCATAGCGATGCCCGCCTTCGGCGCGGTACTCGTAGTCGGTGTAGACGGCGAGGCGCACTCCCAGAAGAGCCGCCTGCTCAGACGACCTGCTCGTGCAGCGAGGGCGCATGCACCTGCCCCAGCCCGTCGGCTGTGGCGGGCGTCGCCGTCGGACGTCCTGCGAGGCGCGCGAGCGCGCCCAGCGGCGGACCGAAGCGCAGCGCGCCGGCGAGCGTTCCAAATCCCCAGCCCAGGTGCATCGTCGGCAGCACGACGAGCATCAGCGCGCCCTCGCGACGCCGACCCTCGCGGCGAGCCACATCCCCGGCCGTCGCCGCAGCGCACGCCATGTAGGCCGCGAGGATCGCGCGGGCTGCCCGACGCGCCGGGCGGGGCGCGAGCACGGCTCCGATCGCAGCGAACGAGAGCGCCGGCGCGATCAGGTGCGAGGCGCGCATGCTCGCCGGATGGCGGCGGAAGGTGCGCGCGCGGTAGAAGCCATAGCGAAAGTACTGCCGAGCCAGGCCGCGCAGCGAGTCGCGCGGCACGTAGTGGCCGGCCATCTCGGGCAGGCACACTAGGCGCGCGCCGTCAGACAGAAAGCGAGCGGCCATCTCGGAGTCCTGGTTGACGGGCCAGCGCTCGTCCCACCCGCCCGCGGCCAGCACGCGCTCACGCAGCCACACTCCGCCGAAGACCCCGCTGTCGAGCTCGCGCTCGCGCGCGCCGTCGGCGTCCTCGTCCCACTTGCGCGAGCCTCCACGCCCAAGCCACGAGGAGAGCGCGAGCGCTACCGCGCGCGACACAGCGCCCGCCGGACGCGGGATCGCAGGACCGCTCACCCACTCCGTGTCGCCGCGGCGCAGACGGTCGACGCCGGCGGCCAGGTACCGGTCGGAGTAGAAGGTGTGCGCGTCCATGCGCGCGACGTAATCGCCGCGGGCCTCGCGCAGGCATACGTTCAACCCGCTCGCGGTGCCGCGTCTGGGGTTGTCGAGCACGCGAACGCGAGCGTCCTCGCGGGCGAGCTCGAGGAGGATCTCCCTAGTGTGGTCATCCGAGCGCCCGTCGGCGAAGAGCAGCTCGATCGTGCCCTCGAAGCGCTGCGCCTGCATCGCGGCCGCCGTCTGGCGAATGTTGCGCTCCTCGTTGAGTACCGGCACGAGCACGCTGACGTCCACACGATCCCCTGCGCGGGAAGCTCGCGTGGCGGATGAGGAATTGCCGTTCATGGTGTTTGATTATCCTTTCCGCCCCGCGGCAAGCCGTGTCCGCCGCGCCAGCCCGGCCGCGAGCAGCCATGCGGCGGCGGCGGCGCGCTGCACCCGGCGACGGTGGTCCGCCAGCCATGAGCCGATCGATCGTCCTCTGCTACCACGCGCTGAGCCCGAGCTGGCAGGCCGACCTCTCGACCACTCCGCAGCGCTTCGAGCGCCAGATCTCCTTGCTGATCGGACGGGGCTATCGCCCGATCACGTTCACCGAGGCCGCGTACACGCAGCCCGGCGGGCGCACAATTGCCATCACCTTCGACGACGCGTACCTGTCCGTGCTCGAGCTTGCACGGCCGATCCTCGACAGCTTCGCGGCGCCGGCGACGGTGTTCGTCCCCACCGACTACATCGGCCACGACGGAGCGCTGCGCTGGCCCGGAATCGACCGCTGGCACGGCGGGGCCGACGAGCACGAGCTCACGCCGATGTCCTGGTCGCAGCTGCAAACGCTCGCTCGCGCCGGCTGGGAGATCGGCTCGCACACCGGCTCGCATCCCCATCTCACAAAGCTCGACAACCTCGCGCTGGCCGATGAGCTCGCCCGCTCCAAAGCGACGTGCGAGGCGCACATCGGGACGCCGTGTACGTCGCTCGCATACCCGTACGGCGATGTCGACGAGCGCGTGGTCGCGGCGACCGCGAGCGCCGGCTATCGGGCAGCGGCGGCGCTGCCATCGCGGCTGGACTCGGTCGACCCGCTGCGCTGGCCGCGGGTGGGCGTCTATCGCGTGGATTACGACTTGCGCTTTCGCGTAAAGCTCTCGCCCGCGATGCTCTATCTGCGCCGGTCGCGAGCCTGGGAGTGGCTCGCGCGGGCGCGCCGATGAGAGTGAGCGTGAGCACGCCGCGTCCGGCGGCGAGGGCGCCGCAAGCGGTGGCCGTAGCGCCGGTGTCTGCGCAGGTTGCGTCGAGGCGGCTTGCGCGGGCGCGGCTTGGGCTTTGCCGCGATCGCGGCCGTCAGCGGGGCCGGCCCGCCGGCGAGCGCGGCTGCGCACACCGAGCCCGGCACAGCCGTGTAGCCGCCCGCGGACGTGGCGACCAGTTCGGCCGGCGAAGCGACGACGTTTTCCTGGGAGCTGAAGCCCGCGCCTTCCGCGCGCTGGGAGACGCAGTTGTCGCGTGCCACGTTGCCGACACCCACCGGATTGCCCTGCGGGTACCACGATTCGATGTCCGAGCGGATGAGCGACTTGACGATCAGGTTGTGTTCGACGACGTCGTCGCTCGACGCGACGCCTTCGTCGCCCGAGAAGATCAAGCCCTCGCCGTTTTCTGAGATCACGTTGTCGGCGATAACGCCGCCGCTCGCCTGCGGGTAAAGTTGGATGCCGCGGTCGGCGTTGTGGTCGATCAGGTTCCCGACGATCTGGAAGTTCGTCGCGTCCTGCATGTAGATGCCGTGATCGTGGTTTTCTGCGGGCAGAACCCCGCAGTCGTGAATGTGGTCGTAGGCGATCACGGTCGAGTCGGCCTCGCCCCATATTCCGCTGCCCACGACAAAGCAGATTTCGGTCTGATCGTCGGTGACGTCGTCGTGTTCGAAGGTCACGTCGCTCGCGTTGATGGTGGGGCTGGGCAGGCGCTTTTCGGAGGGGTCCTGGTAGTTGCCGTCCAGGCTCAGGTCGGCCACCGTCACGTAGTTGGCGCCTCGCTTCACCCACACGCGGCCCGTGACGAGCGCTTCTTCGCCGGGGGAGCTGCGCAGGACGATCGCGGCCCCCGCCGCGCCGCCGTGTTCAAAGGTCAGACCGCCGCCGTAGGTGCCCGCGCGAAGGCATCCCACTTCGCCGGGCGCCAGCGCATCCACGAGCTCTTGGGCGGTGCGAAACGGCGCGCCCTCCGAGCCGTCGCCGCTGTCAGAGCCCTGAGGCGAGGCGACCTTGTTGCACGCAGTGGGCGTCGCGCGGGCTGCCGGCGTGCAGATGCCGACCAGCACCAGCGCGCCGGCGGCAGCCAGAGCGCCACGCGCGCGCCATCCGCGTGGCGCAGCGGGCGCTCGGGAGAGACGTCCCGGTTTGAACACCGTCGAGGCGGGCACGGCTTGTCCATCGACCCGATCCGCCACCGCATGACCGCAGGCACTCCCCTGCTCGAACAACTGTCCAGGCCCTCGACCGAACGTCCATCTCGAACCGACCTGCTCCAACAAACGTCCATGCGCTCGTGTCGAGACGCGTATGCCCCATCACGGTGCCGATGCCGCGACCTGTGAGCCTAGGTCACCCAACCGCGATAGCCGCTACCTTCTCTGTGATGCCTGATCCTAGGTCCGTGCCCGCCCCCGCTACGAGCTGGAAGCGACGACATGCCCGGTAGCGACGGTGGGGGGCTTCCGAGCTGGCTCGCTCCACAGGGGCCACAGGAGGGCCTCAAGCACTACGCCGAGGTCGTGCGCGAGCGCCTGCGCCTGATCATCGCCTGCGTGATCGTCGCGACCGCGGTGGCCGGGGTGTACGTGAAGGTCGCACCGAAGACATACAAGGCCGAAGCGCACCTGCTCGTCACCCCGGTCAACGGGGAAACAAACCTGGTCGGCCTCGGGCTGATCACCAACTCCGGAACGCCGACCGGTGACGTCTCGACGGCGGCCAGCCTGGTTGCCACCTCGGAAGTGGCGACGATCGTCGCCTCGAAGGTTCCGCGTACGACCGCCCGCGGCGTGCTCGGCCAGGTCAGCGCCGTGCCCGTCGCCGAGAGCAACGTCGTCGCGATCACGGCCACGGCCTCCAGCGCGGAACGTGCCCAGCGGATCGCCAACGCGTTCGCGCTCGGCACGGTTGAAAACAGGACGCAGGACCTTCATCACGAGCTCGACACGATCATCCCCACGCTGCGCGAAAAGGTCTCGGCGCTGCCATACGGGCAGAGAACCGGCCAGGGCTCGCTGGGCGAACGCCTGGCCGCGCTCGAAGCCCTGCAAGCCGGGCCCGATCCCACGATCACCGTCGCCTCGCTCGCGCAGAGGCCGGTCTCACCATCATCGCCGCGCACAAAGCTGACGCTGATCGCGGGAGTGCTCGCCGGTCTGCTGATCGGCATCGGCGCCGCGTTCGCTCTGGATGGGCTGGACCCCCGCATCCGTCGCGAGGAAACGCTGCGGCGCATCTTCCGCCTGCCGGTGCTGGCCCGCGTCCCACGGGAGCGCCGCGGTAGTGGACACCACGCTCCCCTGCGTCCCGACGAGGTCTCCGAGGTCGCGCTGGAGAGCTACAGGATGCTGCGCGTGGCGCTCGGGATACGCGGCTTCTCAGGCCGGCGCTTCACGCTCAGGGACGCTCGCTCGGTGATGGTCACGGGCTCCTCGAGCTCGGAGGGGAAGTCGACGGTCGCGCTGAACTTCGCCTCCGCGCTCGCCAGCGCGGGCAATCGGGTGATCCTGATCGAGACCGACCTGCGGCGTCCGTCGCTGGGCGCCGCGCTGCAAATCCACCCGAGGCACGGCATCACCGGGGTCCTGATGGAGGACATCGAGCTGGAGGACGCTCTGATCCCGGTCGACGGCTCCGACGGCGACCTCTCGGTACTGCTCGTGGATCAGGCCGGCCCGTTCCTCGCCGACGGGCTGCTCGCGAAGGGCAGCGCCCTCGTCGAAAAGGCGAAGGCGCTGGCCGACTACGTGATCGTGGACGCTCCGCCGGTGACCGAGGTCAGCGACGCTGTGCCCCTCAGCCAGCACGTGGACGATGTCGTCGTCGTGGCCCGCCTCGGGCACAGTCGGGCAGATCGGCTCGTCAACCTGGGCGAAATACTCGCGCGTCAGGGCGTGCGCCCGACGGGCCTCGTGATCGTGGGAGACGACTTCTGGCAGCGCGGCGGCTACTACATGGAGTCGTCGCCGCGCCAGGGGCGCCTGCGCAGACGCTCGCGCCGGCACGTTCCCGCGGTTGAGACCTGACGCCAGCCGGCGGGTCGCACACCGTGCAGCCTCTCGCCAAGTCGATTCCCAGCGGCGTCCGGCTGCTCGCGCCCGCGGCCTTGGCAGCGGCTGCCGTGGTCGGGCTTGTGGCCGCGTTACAGCCGCTGGCCGCCATCGGGATCGCAGCCGCGCTTATATTCGCCTACTTCGTCTTCTCCGACCTCGCCGCGGGCTTCGCTGTCCTCGCCTTCCTCGGGTACCTCGACACGCTGCCGACATCGGGGGCCCTGAGCCTCGACAAGGCGGCCGGGCTGCTGCTGGCCGTCGCGTGGCTCGCCAAGTTCACGACCGGCGCCAACAGGCGCGACTTCTTCTCCGACTACCCGCTTCTGACCTGGGCGCTGATCGCCTTCTTTGGCTGGAGCGTGCTGTCGCTCGTGTGGGCGCCGCAGGGTGGCCCGGCGCTCGAATCACTGTCGCGCTATGCGCCGAACATCCTGCTGTTTCCGATCGCCTACACCGCCGTGCGCACGCGACGCGACCTGATGATCGTCCTCGGAGCGCTCGTCTTCGGCGCCGTTCTGGCCGCGAGCTTCGGGGTACTGGCGCCTCCTGAAGCAGGGGTGATCGAAGAAGGATCGCGTGCCACGGGGACGGTCGGCGATCCAAACGAACTCGCTGCGTTCCTGCTCGCCGGTCTCGCGGTGGCGGCGGGGTTCGCGCTCGGACGAGCGCACTCGCTGCCCGTCCGTGTCGGCGCCGCGGCCGCGGTCCCGTTGTGTGCCGCGGGGATCTTCCTGAGCCTCTCGCGCGGCGGGCTGATCGCACTCGGTGTGATGTTCCTCGCGGCCATGTTCCTCGCCGGCCGCTGGCGGCTGGCCGTGACGGGGCTGTTGCTCGCCGTGGTCGTCGGCGGCGTGTTCTACTTCACGCAGCTGGCGCCCCTGCCGGCGCGTGAACGGATCACGATGGCCCAGGGCGGATCTGGACGCTCGGACCTGTGGACGGTAGGGCTGAGGATGGTCAAGGCAAACCCGATCACCGGGGTGGGCGTGGGGAATTTCAAGGCCGAGTCGGCGCAATACACCCTCCAACCAGGCACAATCGAGCGCGCCGACCTGATCTTCTCCAGCGAACCGAAGGTGACGCACAACACCTATCTGGAGATCACGGCCGAGCTGGGCCTGCCCGGCCTGCTGCTGTTCCTCGCCATCATCGGATCGTCGCTGGGCTGCGCGCTGAAGGCTGCCCGGACCTGGGAGCGGCGCGGCGACGCGTCGATGGATGCGCTGGCTCGCGGAGTGCTGCTCGGTCTCGTTGGAATGCTCGCTGCTGACTTCTTCATTTCCGACATGTACACAAAGCTGCTGTGGGTGATGCTCGCGCTCGGCCCGGCGATGCTCGCCCTGGCGCGCTCTGAGCGGCGGGCGCCAAACGGCGTGTAGTAGTCTCGCGCCCAGGTGCCGGCACCACAGCTGCCTTTCCCTCGCACGCTGGGAGGAGAGCCCGTCCTGAAAGGCCACTTCTCCGACGCGGGGATGGGCCGCCGGGTCAAGGTGCTGTTCATCGTGTCGCGGCCCCTGGTCACTCCCGCGATCTCGGTGCACGCCAACCTCATGCGACACGTCGACCGCGAGCGAGTCGAGGTTCATGCCGTTTATCCAAGGATGGCAGCGAAGCCCCCGTATGACAGCTCGGGACGCTCCTCCTTCGCAGCTCTCCCGCGGACGCCGGAGGTGAGATTACGAGCGCACGAGTTCGGACCGGTGGGCGATACACCCAAGCGACAGCTGCCGACGAAGCTCGCACGCACGGCGGCGCCGACGCTCCGAGATACGGCGGCCTTGATTCGTTACATAAGACAAGAGCGGATCGATGTCATCCACTGTGAGGAGGGCACGCGAAACGCCTTCTTCGCCTATCTGCTCTCACGGGTGACGCCGGCCAAATCCATCGTGCACTTCCACCTCGGCTACGGGGATTGGATGTCACGCCCGTCGCGCCTGGGCATCCAACGCGCCGATGCGATCATCTCCGTGTCGAGCTGGACGGGGCGTCAGATCCACGACGACGGCGTGCCGGCACAGCGGATCTTTCCTGTGCTGAACGGGATCGAGGTCTCCAACTGGGACCCGGAGGGCGTCGACGGCATGGCAATCCGTCGGGAGTTCGGCCTCGAGCCACAGGATCCGCTGATCGTGCAGGTCGCTCAGCTCGTCGACTGGAAGCGCCAGCGCCTCGCGATCGAGGCTCTGCCGCGCGTGCTGGAGCGGCATCCAACCGCGCGCCTGATGCTGGTCGGCAGCGAAGGAAGCCGCCCCGCGAGTGGCGAGAGCTATCTGGACGCGCTCCAGCGACAGGTGGCCATCGCGGGTCTGGAGCGACATGTGATCTTCACCGGCCGGCGCCGCGATGTGCGTGAGATACTCGCCGCCGCGGATGTCTTCACGCTTCCGTCCGTGGGAGAGCCGTGCGCGTTGGCGTTCCTCGAGGCTATGGCGATGGGCAACCCGGTCGTCTCCGTGCGGGCCGGAGGTACGCCAGAGCTGGTCGAGGACGGAATGGCCGGACTGCTCGGGACACCCGATGACGCTGAGGAGCTGGCCGCGAACCTGCTCGCGCTCATCGACGATCCCGAGCGCCGCAGAGTGATGGGCGACTATGCGCGCCGGCGAGTCCTGGAGAGCTTCTCGGTCCAGCAGATGGCCGACGACATCGAGTCGGTGTACCGATATGTAGCCGGTGCTCGCTAGAACGAGGGGCGCGTGTCAAGCCCCACGCCGGACGGTAGTGCATCACTGATGCACTACCCGCCGGACAGCGCCCGAACAAATCTACACGGGACTTACAGCTGGTTGCCGCGAAGCGCCAGCCGCCGGGCGGTCCAACGCGCCGCGTGGTAGGGCCGCAGGAACTGCACGCGCGGAGCGTGCCTGCGCAGACCCTCCCGGCGGGGCGCGGAGGCGGTCAATTCGAGACACCACTCGATCACTGAGTGAAACGACACGCTTTCGGAGAACCACTCTAGCCACGCGGCACGCGCAAGCTCGCCCATCGCCGCCGCTTCGTCCGCGCGCTCCTCCAGCGCCGCGGGGATCGTCTGAACCTCGGACTCCCCGACGCGCACGCTGAAGCTGTCCCAGTCCGGCCCCACGGGCGGCAGCCACTGGTCGGAGACGATCACCGGAGCCCGGCCCAGCATCATCGCCTCGAACAACCGGAAGCTAGCGGTCCCACCGCCACGCGGACACAGCACGAACGCGCTGTCACCGAGGCTCTCGGCGTAACGCCGTTGGTACTCGTCTTCGGTTAGCCCGCCCGGGTCGCCCGGCCCGGCTCCGCTATCGAGCAGCACGGCACGGGGATGGTCGATCTCCATCAGCCGGCGGCGTACCGGATGCGACGTGGTGGAGCCGACGAACGAGAACAGATGGATGGGGGGGCTGCGGTCGACCTGGTAGCGCAGATGAGCACGTTCGCGAACCCCGAGGTAATGACTCGAGCGTGCCCAGTCGGGCCAATACCACGAGCGCTCGATCGAGGTGTAAACGCCCGGCAGCATCGGGATCAGCCGGTCAGTGGAGCAGAACAGATAACAATCCTCGCGCCGCGCTCGGTAGAGCCGATGCCGGCGCACCCGCTCGAAGTAGGGGCCGGCGCCCGCGCTGGTCTCGACGAACAGGATCAGCTCCGCGTCATCCGGATCCGCGACAGCCTGATGGACGCCGACGCGGTCGACCGCAGCGCAAGCACGCAGCTGCTCGAGGTCGAGCAGCGCGTGCTCCGCGCCCGCCGGTGCCGCGGACAGCAGATGGACTCTGGTCACTCGCTCCTCGCTCGCACGGACCGGTTCACAGGCGACGGCGAGGCGTATCGTCCGCGATCACGCGGCACACCGACGGCCGCGATTCGCCTCGCTGCGGCGCGGCGTTTCGTTGTCAAGGGCGGCCTCGCAGAGCCCGATACCGTTTCCAAGGTGACGTTCAGCGTCGTGATAGCGGCCTACGAAGCGGCAGGGACGGTGGGGGCGGCCGTCGAGTCGGTGCTCGCCCAGACGCGCCAGGACTTCGAGGTGATCGTGGTCGATGATGGCTCGCGTGACGATACGGCAGCGGTCGTCGAGGCTATCGCCGCCGACGACGCCCGCGTGGTAGTGCAACGCCAGCCGAACGCGGGCCCCTCGGCGGCACGCAATCGTGGCATCGAGCTCGGCGACGGGCAATACGTGAGCATGCTCGACAGCGACGATCTGTGGCTTCCAGACTATCTGCAGGAGATGGGCGACGCCCTGGAGGCCGATCCGCAGGCCGGCTTCGCCTACACCGAAGCCTGGCTGGAGGAGGACAACGGGCGCTTTCGCAAGGCGACGGCGATGGCGTTACAGCAGCCGCCCGACCGGACGCTGCCGCTGGAGCGGTTCGTCGAGGAGCTGATGCGGCGCAACTTCATCTTCAACGCGGTGACGGTGCGGCGATCGGTGATCGAGCGTGTGGGCGGTTATGACCCTCAGATGAGCCACAGCGAGGACTACGAGCTATGGCTTCGGATCGCCAACTCCGGCTATGGGCCGGTCCGGGTGCCGGGTCCGCTCGCCATCAAGCGCGCCTCGCCGAGCTCGCTCACCAACGACGGCGAGGCGATGGTCGCGGGTATGCGCAAGGCCTACGCGGCCGTGCTGGAGCGCCACCCCGCGCCGCCTCACGTCAAGGCACTCGCCGAGGCGCGGCTGGCGGAGCTCGCGACGATCGACCAACGCCGCTCGGGGACCAAAGGCCGCATCCTGTTCGGCGCGCGCGACCGGGTGGCCGCGGCCACGCGCCCGGCTCGCCGTCGCCTCGGCCAGCGCGCCGCGCCACCGCCCGGCGTGGCCGAGGCGTTCCCCGGTCTCGGTCTGGGCACCGGCGCGCGCAGGCGCCGGGCGCCGTAGGGAGATGGACGCACAGACACCGAGCGGCGATCCCGAGGCAGCCGTCGAGAGCCAGCTCGCAGAGCTTTCCAGCAAGTTGATCGCGGAGGGCGCAACCGCCGAGCGCCTGGGCACCGAAACCGTCGAGCGACCCGACGACGAGGCTCCCGAGAGCCTGGGCGGCGCGGTCACGCGCGGCGCGAGTCTCGCCGGAGGGGGCTTCGTGATCACCCAGCTGCTCACGTTCGGTGTCTACCTTGCTCTGGCCAGGCTCGCGACACCAGCCGACTTTGGACGTTTC
>Ga0187783_10002556_pt1 | contig 13488 bp, 14 predicted proteins | sample 1015_SJ02_MP02_2_FD_132471 | JGI IMG/M metagenome (GOLD analysis project Ga0187783, IMG submission 132471) | Tropical peat soil microbial communities from peatlands in Department of Meta, Colombia - 1015_SJ02_MP02_20_MG | ecosystem: Environmental > Terrestrial > Soil > Wetlands > Peat | place...
CATAATCGTTAAAATCATGCGCGGGGGTAATTTTCACCGCCCCCGTACCCTTTTCGGGGTCCGAATATTCGTCGGCGATGATTGGAATGGACCGCCCGACGAGCGGCAGCCGCACTTTTCTGCCGTGCAGATGTTTGTAGCGTTCGTCGTCTGGATGCACGGCGACCGCCGTATCGCCAAGCATGGTCTCCGGCCTTGTCGTGGCAACCACGACATATTCGCCGCTCTCCTTTCCGGCATCATCAACCACGGGATATTTGAAATGCCAGAGATGGCCCTTGGTCTCGACCTGCTTGACTTCGAGGTCGGAGATCGCGGTTTTAAGCTCCGGGTCCCAATTGACGAGGCGCTTGTCCTTATAGATCCGACCCTGCCGATAGAGCTCGACAAAGACTTTTGTGACGGCGCGGGAGAGCCCCTCGTCCAAGGTGAAGCGCTCGCGCGACCAGTCGCAGGAAGCGCCCAGCCTCTTCAATTGCGCGATGATCGCTCCGCCGGATTGGGCCTTCCACTGCCACACGCGCTGCAAGAATTTTTCCCGGCCAAGCGCATGGCGCCCCGGCTCCTGATTTTCCATCAGCTGCCGCTCGACGACCATCTGCGTGGCGATGCCCGCGTGATCCGTGCCCGGCTGCCACAGCACATCCGTGCCGCGCATGCGCTCGAACCGGCAAAGAATGTCGTGCAAGGTGGCTTCGAACGCATGGCCCATATGCAGGGAGCCGGTCACGTTCGGCGGCGGAATGACGATGGTGAAAGGCTCGGCACCCGCCCGCTCCGGGCGGCCCGCGCGAAATGCGCCCACCGCCTCCCATGCCGCGGCTATACGGCCTTCGACCGCCTTGGGATCGAATCTCTTGTCCATCATCGCATTAAAGTCTGGCAAAGCCTCTGGCGAGGCGCGTCAAACGAGAGCGATGGCAAACAAGGCGGCAAAATGCAAGCTCGGCGACCTGCCCACCCTCGCGCTTACTTTCGTCCGCGAGGCAGAATTAAAGCCGCGCCGCCCGCCCGGTCAGCTACTCACTGCGCGCGATCCGCTCGATCTCGGCCCTAATCAGGCGCTCCACAATGGCAGGCAAATTGGCGTCTAGCCAAGCCTTAAGCATGGGACGCAGCATCTCGCGGGTAAGATCGATGACCACACCGCCATGCCGGGCAAAGCGGCTTGCCAGCAAAGTTTGAAAGGCCGAGGCCACCGAATTCTCCGCCCCACTTGAGATGAGCTGGTGCTCCTTGCCGCCGCGCTCGCTTCCGCGTCCCGCAGGTTCCGCATCGTCTCCGACCGGAGCCTCCTTGCGCGCCTCGCCGAGGCTCGCCGCGAGCGCTTGATCGTCGGCAATGATCCGCCGGATCGAAGCGAGAATTTCCGTCATAGACGGTTCATTCGGGCCTAAATCGGCCATTTGACCGTCCTTCGAGAGGGGATTGGGTACATTCATGATTTCAATATACCTTTAAATGAGTGAAACGACACCTTTTACAATAGCCCGAGACTTGCGCGATAGCGAAATTGGACATGGCGGGCGTGCGTTTGAGGCCAATCGAAGCCCGTAGGTACAAACACGGTCCAAAAACGCACTTAGGTCGCATCGGCCGGCGCCGCCAACCGTTGGCTTGCCGAGCGCTTAAGCGGGATTTCGTCCTTCTACCGAACATGCCGTTGCGTCGACAACCCAAGAATGCACGATTCACGTCAACCCGGAACATTGGCCGGTCTGCTTGAGCCTACGAGCTGGCCCGCTGCAACCCGCCTCAGCCAAAGATAAGGCCCGGTTCGAGGTGAGCGGCAAAGGGCCCTCGCGGTTCCCACGACCCAGCAATCAATTAACAGGATGAATCTTGACCCAAACTGATCTCGTCCGGCGAGTGCCGCCCGGCGGCTGCGTCAAACCTTGTTCACGGCCAGGCGTGGCATCGTGGCGCCGCCAGCAATGCAAATTGCCCAGGAAACGCCGCCGCGAGGGCTCAGCCGAAGGTAAACTGCTCGCTCTGCCGGAATTCGCGAAGGAGGGGGGATGCCGCATCAAACAACACGCGGTATCCAATTGCCTGCCCTGCCTTTGCGTAACGCACGGCTTTACCGGCGCGCCCCGACAAGTCTCCAGCAACGCTCTCGAGGGCAAGCAGACGGCCGCCATCGGCGAGTTGGGCGAAAAGGGCCTCGAGATTGGCCGCGACCTTGCCATTGATCAAAATTACATCAAACGGTCCCTCGTCCGGCAGGCCGACGGCAAGCGGACCCAAATGGGCGTGCGCATTCGCAAGCGCCAGCCGCTCGAAGTTGGACCGCAGCGCTTCAAAGAGCTGCTCTTCCGATTCAAGCGCATGGACCTGCGCCGCAAGGCCGGCAAGGAGCGCGGAGGAATAGCCGGTGCCGGCTGCGATATCGAGCACCTTGTCCGTTGGCTTTATCTCCGCACCCTGAATGAGGCGGGCAAGAACAAGGGGGGCAGGCACCCACCGCCCCGCTTTGCCGGGCTCGGCGGATTTTAGCAACAGCGCAAGATCCGAATAGGCGAGGTGCGCCTGATCCGCGGGAAGAAATTGCTCGCGCGGCAGTTCGAGCATCCGCGCCAGGACCCGCTGATCGGTTACGTCGACTGTCCGAATCTGGCAATCGACCATGGTCTGGCGAAGAATCGCCGATTGAGACAAAGGCATTGCGGCGCCCGCATTGTTCAAACCGGTGTCATGCATGATGATTGCCAATCCTGATCCGGCTGGCCTCGGTCCCCATCGCCCGAGGCATGCTTATACCTGTTTGTAGATGGGCCGGGCCGTCCTGTCCAAATAAACCGGTTGTCGTCCTTCGAGATTGGCCGGCGCTCCTGCAATGCGCCGGCCGCGCTTGCCAATCCATTTTAGCCTATTCTTGGCCAAATATCGGATCAAAAACAACACCCGGCCATAAGTCCGCTTTGCTTGCATAAGGAATAAGTCATGTCCGAAACGCCGACCGAACATTTCGAACACGCAGAACACGCCCAGCATGCCCTCCACTTGGGCGATCCGTTTCTCGTCAGAGTGTCGATCACGATTGCGGTCCTGGCCGTGATCGCGGCGACCATCGGCAGCCTCGAGACGCTCGAGACGGCGGCAGCGATTGGCGACAAGAATGCAGCGGTACTTTTGCAAAACCAGGTGACCGACAATTGAAATTTTTACCAAGCAAAGAGCGTCAAGAAACACCTCCACACCATTGGGGCTGCAAACGGCGGCCCATCGGCGGAGAGTTTCAAAAAGCAGGCCGAGGGATACGGCTCGGAGGAGAATGAGCTTCTTGCTAAGGGCCGCGCGCTCGAACATCAAACCGAGGTAAAGCTCAAGGACGGTGAGCACCACGAGCACCGCCACCACATTCTGACCATCTCGGTCACTTTCCTTCATGTTGCGATTGCGATTGCGACGATTGCGATCATCGTGCGCGGCCAGCGCTGGCCGTGGCGCGCCGCTCTGCCCCTTGGCACCTTGGGATCGCTCGGAGCAGCTTACGCTGATCTCGTGTAGAGCAGCACGGTCCCATTCACCGGAGTGCGAATCACGCCAAAACCGCCGCCATCCGGACCCGGTTTTTCCCGGAGGCCATCGTGCCGCCGCCTTGGCTACATCGAAGCTGGCTTTGCTACGAGCTTCACGCAAGGTTCCGGGCGCATAACAACTGTCGAGCACGGGAAGGTTTTTTTGACGAGGTTTTGCCCGGTGAAATTGAACGATTGAATTATTGGCTGATCATCCCCGTTGCTCAGAAAGGCAACAGCTATGGATGCGCCCGACTGTGTTTCTTATTTGCAGCTCGTCGACACGGTTTTCACGGCGATAGGCATCGCAACTTTCCTTTTCATGGCGGGATCTGCCTACCCTGAGGTCCATGGCGTAAGGCGCAAGGTTCCGCCCAAACCCAGCCGGCTAAGCGAACATCGCGCCTACCAGCCCGCGGAACGCTACCGCCCTCCATTGGAGCAGCACAGCAGCGATTTGAATCGTGGTGCCGGGCGCGTGCAAATGGGAGGCCCCTAAGAGCCGGTGAAATCCAAAATTTGTGCGCACTGCTGCGGGTGCCGCGCCTTTGAGCAAGACGGCTTAACTTCGACTCGTCACCTTGTGCCAACCTGTCTCGCTGCCGGTGCGGCTCCGGAGCGCGCATCTCAGGTAGCGCACGCCCGAGCAAGGCATGCGAACTTTCGACTTGCTCGGGCTTGACCGCGGGCAGGGCCTTCGCTTTATTCCCCTTTCAGCCGCTTATTGCACTCGCTCCAATAGCCGCCGCCCTTTTGGATCCATTTGAGCCCGCCGTTCCCGTTGGTGGCTTTGTTGGCAATGTATTGCTTATCGCATGTTTTCATGCGCGCCTTGGCGGGCTTCAAGTTCGCAAACTCGGGCGCAATTGCAGCCGGGAACACCGCCGCGCTTGACGCTGCGGGCGCCGGCGCCTTGGCGGAGGGCTTCTTGAGCGGATTGGCGGGGGCCGGTGCAGGGGGAGCAGCAGCAGGTGGAGGGGGCGGCGTCTCTGCAACCGTCGGCGCCGGAGGCGGCGCCTCTACAACAGGCGCAGGCGCCGGCGCTGCGGGAGCCCTCTCCTCGGGCGCGGCGGCCGCCGGCGGGTTCGCCTTCGCCTCGGCCGTGCATCGACTGTAAAATTGCGGCCAACTCTCGCCGGCGAGCGTGCCCGCTGCCTTCGCGGCCTGGTATTTTTCGCTGCAAATGCGCCGTATGTCCAAAGGCGCCGGCGCCTTGGCTGACTCGGCCGCCGCGGGAGGCGGGTTCGCCTTCAATTCCGCCGCGCACTGGCTATAAAACTGCGGCCAGGTCTTATCACCCAGCGTTCCCGCAGCCTTGGCGGCTTGATACTTTTCGCTGCACATGTGGCGCGCGTCCTGCGCAGCGGTCGTTCCCGGCAGCGCCACCCCAAAGAGGACCGCAGACGTCAAAAACGCGGTTAACACAAAGGGTCGGAAGACCGGCATCGGGGTTCTCCTTGGGCTTTATATATCGTGGGCTTTATATACCGTTTGATCGGATGAATACCTAGTGAATTCAAGATTGCACGGGCGCTATCCTGCCGCCGCAGGCAACCCTCCTTCGAAATCCGGCGGGTGTCAAATACAAACAATGGGCAGATTTCGGGCAATTTGCCCAAACGGCCTGCGATCGCCTGCGCGGCCCTTGCGGACCCTGCGCGGGATAGGTTAGGCCGCGAATCGGGCTTACTTCTTCTCGATTCCCTCTCCTAAAGCATAGCGGACAAAGGCCTTCACGCCGATCGCGGTTCCGGCAGTTTTCGCGGCCTCCCCAACGGCCTGGCCTATCGTTTTATTGGCATGCTCAGCATGGATCGAAGGCTGATCCAAAAGGCAAACTTCCTTAAAATAGGTCTTTAGGCCCGAATCGACGATTTTTGCGAGCTTATCCGCGGGTTTGCCCTCATTCTTGCCCTCGAGCACCGCTCTTTCGCGCGCAATGAGCGCGGGATCGAGGCTGGTAGAATCGATGGCGAGCGGATTTGCCGCCGCGATATGGAGCGCAAGGAGCCGCGCAAGCGGCGCCAATGCCTGCGCCCCGGCGCTCGATTCGAGGGCGACGGCGACGCCAATTTTTCCTAAGCCTTCCGCTACGCTGTTGTGGATGTAGTGGCTAACAAAACCCTGGCCCACATGAACGCGAGCGGCCCGCCGCAATGTCATATTTTCGCCGATGACAGCAATGGCATTGGTGATCGCATCGCCGACCGTCCCGCCCGCAGGATAGGCAGCAGCCTTCAAGGATTCGGCGTCGGCCGTGCCGCTTTTAAGAGCGACCGCCGCGATGTTCTTTGCCAGCGTCTGGAAATCGGCGTTTCTTGCGACGAAATCGGTCTCCGAATTAAGCTCGATGACGACGCCTTGGAGGCCATCGACGGCAACGGCAACGAGCCCCTCGGCCGCGACCCGGCCGGATTTCTTCGCAGCCTTGGAAAGCCCCTTTTTGCGCAGCCAATCGATCGCGGCTTCGGCATCGCCCCCGGTCTCGCCGAGGGCAGTCTTGCAATCCATCATGCCGGCGCCGGTCTTCTCGCGAAGGTCCTTCACCATCGCCGCGGTGACGTTCGTCATGGTGTTCTTCCTTTATCGTGAGTTGGGTCTCGTCAGGCAGGCGGTCGCCTTGAGGCCTCGGCCGGTCTCATTGCTGCGCCAAGCGCAATCAACCGGCGGCGAGGCCGCGGGCAAGCTCGATCCAGCCGTCGCGTTCGATGCGCCCGGCGAGCTTCAGTTCGCGGTCGATCCTGGCCGCATCTGCCGCCGTCATGGCAGCGATCTGCCAATAGTGAAAAATGCCGGCATCGTTGAGCTTCTTGATAATCTGCGGCCCTATTCCGGGGAGCTTCGCAAGATCGTCGGGCGCGCCGCGCGGCGCCGTCAGAGTCTCGAAAGCAGCCGCTGCCGCTGCCACTGCCGCGCCCTCGCCTGCCCCTTGGTCCTTCGACTGATCGCCCGCCGCAGGGAGCTCGTCGGCATAGGGCGTTTCCATTTCGCCAACGTCGACTCCTGCCGCGCCCTGGCTGCGCGAAATACCGTCGATCGCCGCGCGCGCGGCCAGATCGCAATAGAGCGTGATCGCCCGTCCTGCGTCATCATTGCCGGGAACCGGGAAAGTAATGCCGTCCGGATCGCTGTTCGAATCGAGGATGGCCACAACCGGGATGCGCAACCGCCGCGCCTCCTTAACCGCCAATTGCTCCTTATTCGTATCGACCACAAACAAAAGATCGGGTGTGCCCCCCATGTCCTTGATGCCGCCCAGCGCCTTTTCAAGCTTGTCGCGCTCGCGCGAAATCATCAGCCTTTCTTTCTTGGTTAGCCCAGCGGCGCCTTCCCCCAGCGTTTCGTCCAATTTGCGTAGCCGCTCGATTGACGCGGAGACCGTTTTCCAATTGGTCAGCATCCCGCCAAGCCAACGCGCGTTGATGTAATATTGCGCCGACCGTTTCGCCGCATCGGCGATGGCATCCTGCGCCTGCCGCTTTGTGCCGACGAACAGCACCCGCCCGCCGCGTGACACCGTGTCCGACACGGCTTTCAGCGCCTGGTGCAACAGCGGCACCGTCTGGGCAAGATCGATGATGTGAATGTTATTGCGGGTGCCAAAAATATAGGGCGCCATTTTCGGGTTCCAGCGATGCGACTGGTGGCCGAAATGCGCGCCCGCTTCAAGGAGGCCACGCATGGTGAAGTCGGGCAAAGCCATGTATCTTTCTCCGGTTAAGGCCGCCGCGGAGCTTTTTGGACCGCGCTTCGAGCCGAGGCGAGGCCACCGGTTGCGGCCCTTAAGGCAGGGACCGCGCGTCCGCGTGTGGAATGAGCGCCGCGCTTATAGGGCGTGGGATGGGCGAAGGCAAGGCTGAGGCCTAAGAGCTGTATGTAGCGGTTTGTCTGGTGCAGGTAGCACGTGATCTGTCCGGTTCATGATGTCCCTTTGGAGGGGGATCATGCGCCTGGCGGGGCAACGGCAGGGCCTGCGGATGCTGAAGCTTCGCGACGTATCGCCCTCCGGCGCGTCCTCCGCTTTCGCGCCGGAGCAAGCCTGTGCACGGCCTGGACAAGCTACACTTGCCCGCCCCGCCCGCAGGGCAACAGAAACAAAAGCGGTCAATCTATGTGCTACATAAACCGGTCAAGTTTACGTGCTCGCTACAGGCCTCCACATGCCAATGCGCCGTCGCCGGCGATCGATGGAGACCTAAGCTGCCGCCGCGGGCGAAGCCAGCGATGTCTTGCCGACAAGACATCGCCATTGGCGGCGATGCAGGGGAAGTATATAGATGAATGGTGGCTGGGTAGGGATTGGATTGGAATGGGCCAGGCTGTGCGCGGGCGCTCCTTCCGGGTTGACGGTTTGGCGGTATTCGCGCTGATGCTGCCGCGCGGGCACCCACCCCATACCGGGGCGAGGTTCAAAGCCTCCGCTTGGCAAGGGGAGGGTTCGCCGATCGTCACCCGCGCTTTGGCATTAGCGGCAGGGGTAACGTGTACGACCTTAACAGCAGTTGCACTGGCTGCGGATCGCCCAGACTTGCAGCCGGCTCCAGTCGAATATGCGCGAATTTGCGACGCCTCAGGCAATGGATATTTTTCTATTCCCGGCAGCGACAGATGTTTGCAACCTGGCGGCTTACCGCCCCCCCGGATGGGCGACCAAAGTGTATTCTCTAGCCTAGCCGGGCAGCCGCTCTACCGCGACAACATGAGCGATGGGGCTCCACGCGAGACGCTAGCAGGCTTGGCCTCGGGCCTGGCGCGGTTGACGTTCGATTTGGATGGGCAGAACTCAGGTCCTGGCGCAATTCTCGGGCAGCTCGCCTACACGGCGACCTTCGGCGACGGGTTTTCGCTGTCGCTTTCATTCGCAGATCGGCGGGCTGAACCTGGCGGAAGAATCTTCACGCCGCCGGACGCGCCATTGGGCGTTGACGGCGGCCTTCGCGACTCGAGCCGTAGCAAACCCGCGCAGATTTCCGAAATTGTTGGCAATCTTCGGCTTGATCCCTATTGGGGTGGGGCGAACGTGCCGGCCACTGCCGATTCACAACGGGCCGCCCTCGCCACGATTGCCCCCTTCCCGTCACCGGAAGGGCTCGCGCCTCCTTATGCTTTGCCGGCGCTGACCGGCGATTCGAACGGGCTCGCGGCGCAGGGCGGCGGGCAATCGAATCTCGATTACTTGTCTCCGGGCGACAAGCTTTGGTTGCAGGCAGCCTATGAAAAAGCTCCTCCCAGCTATGCCGCGGGCAACGCCCATGTTTCGTCGAGCCAGAATTACGTTGCGGAGTGGAGTCCAAAGATCAACTTCACCTGTACCTTTGCAGACAGCAGCAAATGCGACCAGCAATCGAGCTTCGACATTACGGGCGCGTACAAGAATTATTGGTTGCCAATCCTGAACTCGACGCCATTCGGTTCGACTCTGGAGGTTCGCAAGCCCGCCGGAGCGCCAGGCAGCAACGCAGGGGCAGCTGCAGCTGGAAGCACGAGTGTCAACGGGGCCCTCCTCGAACCAAGCCTTTTCCGGTCGCCGCTCAGGGGATTCGATATTGGCGCGGAGTACATGTACGCGCGTGTCAGTCAGACTCGCCCGGCCGGTTCTGTAATCGACAATGCCACCGCTCGAGGCTTGCCGGCATTCAGTCCGACCACGGGCGTCTATGAGGGGAGATTGCGTGTCCAGCGCGGTTACTAGGGCGAAAGGGCTCCGACGCGATGGCCGGTGGCGCCGGCCCCCCGCCGGAAGCCTCTCCAGGACGCGTAGCAAACGTCAGCGGGTGACGGGCGTCCGCCACAATTAGGAAAAAAATTCTGGTGTAAGCGATCCCTTCCCGATGCCTGCGGCCTCCTGCGTGAGCACAAGCCAACCATACTGAGATGCAACTCATAGATGGGGCAAACTTTTTGAAGACGGTGCCGGGAGTGATCGGGCTCGCCGGCCTCTTCACATATTTCATGCGCGGGCAAAAGCCAGCCTCAAGAGTGGAATTGGTCAACGTCGTGCGAAGCTTTCAGGCCGGCTTTGTGCTGCTTGGCTGCACCGCGCTTATCCTGCTTAGCTTGTGGCTCTTGTTCCGCTCTGAGCCGCCAGACCATGACGCTGCCGTAGCAATACATTCGATAGCGGCCTCCGATAGCGGGCGGCAAACGCGCAGTTTGTCAGGATAGGCCGCAGGCTTGAGAGCGGCGCGCGCGAGCTGGCAGCTTGGCGGTCAAGAACGCGTATTTTGAACCGGCTGTGGCAGGCCGCAAAATTCCAGTTTTCGCAACTGATGACCAGCTTCGTGCGTTTGGTTAAAGTTGCGGTCGACACGGGGCTGCGAACTCTCACCTGCGCCAAGACACGCCGAGGGGAGCGTTCAACCAGGCCTTGGGAGCGAGGCACAATGCAATGGTCAATCTAGCAGCAAGCCGGAGAAAGTGATCGACGGCCTCTTTCATCTAAACGGACGGGCTGCGGCCTCGATCAAAACCGAATTTGTTGAACCGCCGGAGACAGAGATGAGACAGCTAGTTTTGGTGCTCGCGGGTTTCGTATATTTGTACCAGGGTTACAACTACCCCTATTACTATGGGCCGCCTCCGGTCACGGCTGTGCCTAATAACTCTCCCTTTGTGTACAATGGGGTTGATCGCGATTTCTTCAACCCGAGTAATGAATCCTCGTGGGATCGCGCTTGGCGCCTTGAGCAGCAAGGGTTGCAGTAGTCGCGCGGCTAGATCGCCCGTCCAGTTAGGCAAATAAGGCTGAGCGCTGAGGAGGGAAGGACGCGATTGCACGGCCGCCGTCGCGGCTTTGCAGCCGATTCCGCCCGTGCTCATTCCCGGCGGAGACGCGAGGTTTCGTCAAAAATTAGAGGGAACGAGCGACATGCGTTCTCAAATCCATTGGCTTTCACGAGGCTGGTGGCCGGAGAAAATCCCAACGCTCCTCGCGCCCGCCGAACAGTACCCCGTCCATATCAACAAACGCCGACGCGCCTGGCCGGTCAATCTCGTAAGGGATTCACCTGAACATCCCAAACTGGTATTGCGAATTGCTAAATTTCAAATGGGGCAGACACGGCAACCGGACCATCAAACCTGGCTCTTTTCCTCGTTGACAAACGTGGCTTGTCAATTGCCGCCAAGGTTGCTTCCGCGGCTCGTGCCGCCGCCTCCGCGGCTTCCGCCGCCGCCAGCTCCGCTTGCGCTTTTACCAAGGCCGCCTCGGCCGCCTTTGCAGCATCCGCCGCATTTGCCGCCGCCACCGCCGCTTCCGCCATCACCGAAGCTCTTACCGTGGCCTTCGCTGCGGCCAAGGCGCTGGCCAGGCGTTCCTCATGGAGCGCAGCGAACGCCGATCGCACGAGGGGAGAGGGAAATCTTTCAATCTTCACGGAACGACTCCTGACTTGAAATGCAGCTGTTGATAACTGAAAAATAAAATTTATTAATAACAGCTAATGATTATCTTAACAAATTTTATGCGCCGGGCAATGAGAGAATCCCATATTTTCGCCTTATTTTATGCAATCAGCGGCAAAATGCCCTCCGCCTATCGCCTTTTAGTTGAAATAGATCCCGTTCTTCGGCTGCCGGTCGCCTTTTGGAGTTTCGCGGCGGCCTTGCGTACCGGGCGCTCCAATCGTAGCTAAGGACTCGGCGCCGGCAAAACCGGCGCGGGAAATTGCAACGCGAGCACTGGAGCAATACGGCAAACCGCCGGGTTGGCGCTCGCCCCAAAATCTCCAAAGCTGAGACGATGACACCGCCCTTGCTGGTTTTTGACCGCGGCCTCGCAAGGCGCAGGCTTGCCCGCGCTGCGGCTTCCGGAATGGCTGCAGAATTTCTCTTGGCTCGTGCAATCGAGGATTTTGGCGAGCGCCTAGCCACGATCAAGCGCGCGTTTTCATGCGTTCTCGACGCCGGGACTCCCTCCCCCGGCCTTGCCGCATGGCTTATAGACCGAGTTCGGCCCCGGCTCTTAGTCCGTCTGGCGCCGCTCTTGGAAACGGCCGGTGGCGGGCCCGTGCTCCGTATTGTTGGAGACGAGGAAAACTTGCCCCTCGCGAAAGAATACTTTGAATTGGCAGTGACGGCCTTTTCGCTGCAAAATCTCAACGATCTTCCCGGCGCGCTTATTCAGCTCCGCCGCATCCTCAAACCGGACGGACTCTTTCTTGGCTGCCTCCTCGGAGGCTCGAGCCTGCATGAGCTCCGCACCGCCTTGGCCGTGGCAGAGACGGAGATGCGCGGCGGTATCAGCCCCCGCGTCGCGCCTTTTGCCGATGTGCGCGACATGGGCGGGCTGTTACAGCGGGCAGGCTTTGCCCTGCCAGTCGCCGACAGCGAAATTGTGACCGTCCGCTACGCCAGCATGTTCGGCCTCATGGCGGATCTCCGCGCGATGGGCGCGACCAATGCGCTTACGGCGCGGCTCACCAAGCCATCGGTAAGGGGTTTCTTCATGCGCGCGGCGGAAATTTATGCTGAGCGCTTTGGCGATCACGATGGCCGGGTTCGGGCGACATTCGAAATGATCTTTTTATCGGGCTGGGCGCCGCATGAGAGCCAGCAAAAGCCGCTAGCCCCAGGCTCCGCCAAGATGCGGCTTGCGGACGCGCTTGCTAACAAGCAGCAAAATCAGGGGTGACCCCCGCCTCTACTGCACGAGCTCCCAGGTTACCTGGACCTCTGTACGCAGAGTCTCGGTTCCGGGCTCGACGGGAATGGTGGGAGCGGCCTCCTGGGCGGGCGCGGCCCCGGCCGGCATTCGATTTGCTCCCGCGAACGGCACGGCACGTGGCTGCGGGATAATTTCCAAGACGCGTCCGAGCCTTATCCCAAGCCCGTTGACGTAACCGTTGGCCTTGCGCAAGGCATCTTGAACAGCTTCTGTGCGAAGCAAATCGTATTTTTCGTCCTTTTGGGAATATTCATAGGTGATCCCGTAAAACCGATTGACACCCTTATCCAGCATTTGGCTCGCCAAGGCACCGGCCTTGGCGATATCCTTGATTCGAACCTTGAGCGAGTTGCTCGCGCTGTAACCTCGAAGGGTGCGTTTGGTGACATAGCCATTGGCGTCCCGAACTTCGTCGTATGCCGGTGCGAGCGTCACCGAGACCGTCTTAATATCCCTTGTCTCAATCCCTTGCGCCTTGATCTCGGCGACAATGGCCTGTGCCGCGCGGGCATTTTCGTGCGCCGCATCCGCGGCCTTTGGCCGCTCTGTTTCGATCGCAAACGCAATGGTCGCGATGTCGGGCACGACCTCCGCGCTGGCTTCACCATTTGTCGTGATGGTCGGCACGGTATCCTTTAGAGGCACCACCAGCTGCTGCGCCCATGCCGGGCCAAGCTGCGGCAAAGAGCTCAGCGCAAGCGCCAGCGTTAAAGTAGCCCAGAGGGGAAAAGGCTGGATGGTAGCTGGCATGGGGCATCCTCAGGTGAGAGGCGGGCTGACCGGTCGAGGAGCCCGCAGCAGCGTCTTTTTTATTTAAGCTCGCCCAAATCTTTTACCGGTGCAGCACTTGGCAATTACGGTCAGTGTCGATTTGGTTGCGGCAAGCCTTTTCACCCCCAAAATCGTAGAGAAGTCCTCCGGATAATGCTAAAAACTCATACCGTCCATGTCCAGTCTCGCCGAACCTGTCGAACAGCCTGCTCAATCCGCTGCTTGCAACCGCTATTCCCTCGCCGGAGCGACGCGGCCCGAGCTTGCCGCGGCACTCCTGGGGGCGGGCGTTCCCGCTCGCGAGCTGCGCATGCGCACCGCGCAGCTCTGGCATTGGATTTACCACGCCGGCGTAATTTCCATCGACGCAATGACCAATGTGAGCAAGACGCTGCGCGCAGAGCTCGCGGGGCGGTTCACATTTGCCCGCCCGGAAATCGTGACTGAGCAGCTATCAATCGATGGCACGCGAAAATGGCTGGTGCGCCTCGAACCGGCAGGCACAGAGGAGAAAGCCGCCGAGGTCGAATG
>Ga0187783_10002557_pt1 | contig 13486 bp, 11 predicted proteins | sample 1015_SJ02_MP02_2_FD_132471 | JGI IMG/M metagenome (GOLD analysis project Ga0187783, IMG submission 132471) | Tropical peat soil microbial communities from peatlands in Department of Meta, Colombia - 1015_SJ02_MP02_20_MG | ecosystem: Environmental > Terrestrial > Soil > Wetlands > Peat | place...
GCATCGTGTGCATGACCGGAATCGTCGGAAACGCGTGGTCGCTCGAGAAGTTTGCGCCGATGGACGCGATTCCGACCGGCGTCTACCTTACCAGCTACGGGGGCGACGTCTCCGATTTTATGGCGATGCCGTTGCAAGAGCTCGTCGATCAGATCGAGGCCGGCAAGCTGCGCGTGCCGATCGGCAAAGTCTTTCACATCGACGATATCGTCGAAGCCCACCGGCTCATGGATTCCAACACGGCCGGCGGCAAAATCGTGGTGCTGACGTAGCCTCGCCGCGAAAGAGCAATATCCGGATGGTATCCCTGCGTGCCGGGCGGCTATCATGCGGTTATGAAATACATTCCGGTGCCTGAATCCGTCGCAAAGGAAGCCCGCGAGACCTTGCGCGACCGCTTCGGCCACGATCTCGCGATCGCAAAGGAACTGGCGCCGTGCCGCGTCTGCCTTCGGATCTCGAAGGAGCCCGAGGATCTCATTCTGCTCTCGTATCAACCCTTGGCTGATACCGGACCGTACGCCGAGGTTGGACCGATTTTCGTGCACGCCGCGCCTTGCGAGCCATATTCGAGTGCAGACGTGTTCCCCGAGGACTTCGCGACCCGCCGATTGATCCTGCGAGCGTACGGTCACGACGGCCGAATCGTGGACGCGCTCGTCGCCGAGCCCGGCACCGCACCGCAACGCGCCGCGCAGCTGCTCGAGAACCCCGCAGTGGCAGAACTTCACGTCCGGCACGTTTCCTATACCTGCTTCGACTTCAAGATCGTTCGATAGCCATGACTGAGACAAAACGCATTCAAGATATTTGCCGATACATCGAAACGCATAGCGACGATAATTTGACGCTCGACGATTTAGCGGCAAAAGCTGGAATGAGCAAGTTTCACTTCGTCCGTCGCTTCAAATCCATCGTCGGCGTGTCGCCCAAACAGTATGCGTTAAACGTTCGACTGGGGCAGCTTAAAGACAAGCTGAAATCCGGCCAAGGCGTGGATGCCGCGATTTACGATGCGGGCTACGGATCGTCCAGTCGAGTCTACGAGAACGCCGCGCGTCAGCTCGGGATGACGCCGGCGCAATACCGGCGCGCCGGCGAAGGCGTCTCGATTTCGTATGCGACCCTCGATACGCCCGCGGGTCTGATGATGATCGGCGCCACCGATCGCGGCGTATGCTTTGCGCAGCTTGGCGATTCGGAAGACGAGCTGCTGGGGCGGCTGCGCAGCGAATACCGCAATGCCGAAATCGAGCCGATGCGCGAACCCAACCACCCTGAATTCGCTCGCTGGGTGGCTGCGATCGAGCGATACATCAGCGGCCGGCAGCCGAGTCCGCAGCTCCCGCTCGACGTTCGAGCAACCGCATTCCAAATGCGCGTCTGGAAGTATCTGCAGTCAATTCCGTACGGCGACGTGCAGTCGTATGGCGAGGTGGCGGCCGGAATCGGCGAGCCGCGGGCGGCGCGCGCCGTCGCCAGTGCATGTGCCGCGAACCCCGCGGCGATCGTCATCCCCTGCCATCGCGTCATTCGCCAGACCGGCGATCTGGGCGGCTATCGCTGGGGCATGGAGAGAAAACGCGCGCTCCTCGATCACGAACGCGCGCTCAGGATGACAAGGGGAAAATCCCGCAGAATGTAGGGCGCCGTGACCGCATCGAGAGCGGGCGCGATCGTTATCACGCTGATAATCGTCGCACTCAACTTGGTGATGCCCGGCCGTTACCGCTTTGCGCCGGCGTGGTTAGGCTATGGAATTCCGATCCTGATGGTCGGGGCGATGGCGATCAGAATGGCGGAGCCGTCGAGCCGCTTCTGGCAACGCGTCGAGAAGTACGGCCTGTTCGGCGCCGCCGCGCTCGCGTTTGTTCTAAACACGCTCAATCTGCTCGACATCATCGACGCTCTGGTCTACGAGCCGGCCACGCTAAAACCTGAGCCGCTCTTCTTCACGGCCGTCTCGATTTGGGTGATTAACGCCTGCACGTTTGCTTTGATTTACTGGCTGATCGACCGCGGCGGTCCGGATGCGCGAGCGAGCGGAAGCGCGGCGTATCCCGATTTCGATTTTCCGGCCATGGACAATCCCACGAAAGTGCCGCCGGGCTGGCAGCCGCATCTGATCGATTATCTCTTCATCGGTTTTACGACCAACACCGCATTCGGGCCGACCGAAGCGATGCCGCTGACCGTGCGCGCCAAGAGTCTCATGATCGTGCAGAGCGCCATTTCGCTCGCCGACATCGTGGTAGTCGCGGCCCGCGCGATCGGAGCCATAGGTTAACAACGCTATGATGAACGCGTTTCTCTTTGGAACTGCGGGATGGGTGCTGCCCGTCACGATGGTGGTCGTGCTGGCCTTGATGCTGGAGCTGCCCTATCGCCTCGCGAAGCCCCGCCAGCCGGTCGCGGGCGAGAAAAAGACCGTCGCATGGGATATCGTTCAGGCCGGGCTCTTCACCTTAGCCGCTTTCGTGCTGGGGCTTTCGTTTGCGCAGTCGACGGGCCGCTTCGACGCGCGGCGCGAGCTGGTCGTAAAGGAAGCAAACTCCATCGGCACCACCTGGCTGCGGGCCGAACAGCTTCCGCCTGCTCTGGAGAAACGGTTTCGCGCCGACCTCACCGCGTATCTCAGCGTCCGCCTGACGGCGTATAAAACTCCGCGCATCGGTCAGGCGGCGCTCGACCGCGCGGTTGCGCGCAGCGACGCCTATCAAGCCCAGCTCTGGTCGATCGCGTCGTCGCAGCTGAAGGCGCATCCCACGAATCTCGGTCTGTCGTTGCTAATGGAAACGCTCAACGACACGATCGACGTTTCCGGCGAGCAGTTTCAAGCGCTGACGACCCACACGCCGACGGCCATCATTTCGCTCATGCTGTTGCTGGTGGCGCTGGCGACGCTTTCGGCCGGTTTCCGGTTTGCGCGCGACGGCGCGCGTCCGCTGGCGCTCAGCGCGCTATTCATTTTCGCAAACGTCGCCGTCGTTACGATGGTCGTCGACTACGACCGCCCGCAAGTCGGTTCCATTCGCGTTAATCTCGGGCCGCTGGAACGGCAGCTGGCCTCGATGCAACAAACGGCGCCGTAGCAGGATTCGGTTGCATTTACGTTAAGCCGACTCTCACGAAAGGAGTATCTACGTGAATAGACTCTACGCACTTGTAATTCTCGGCGCGCTGGCGGGTGCGACCCCGGCGGTCGCCGTTGCGCAAAGCAGTTCCTATCCGCTGATCGACAAGCTCGCAGCTCAAGTCGTCTCGCATTACGAGAACTCGAGCTGTCAGCAGATCGCGGCCAAGAAGCAGCAACCGCCTTCGGCGCAGCAGGCGCAAGCCGAGCAAAAAGCGGTGCAGTACCTGCATCAAAACCCGCAAGCGGCGCAATACTTCATCGGCAAAGTGGCGACGCCGATCGCCAACAAGCTATTCCAATGCGGGATCATACCCTAAGCTGTCCTTCGACTACGGCGCGCCGCGCCTCCGCTCAGGATGACACGAAAAGAGCTGATCCCCGTTAAGGGGACGCAGCGGCGCGTCTGGCCCGGCGCGAGTCCCGTTGCCGAAACCCTTGAAGGCAACGTCTTGCTCACCGCATGGCTGCATCCGCGGCGCGGCGGCGAGCTCGACGTTGCACGGGCGCAAACGCTTGGCGCGACGCCTCCTTCCCTTCGGTCCTACGCGGATCGTGCGACGTTGCGCAGCCAAACGAACGCCGACCCGGCCGATATCGCGCTGTTGCGCCGCTATTGCGCGGAACACGGCATCGACGTTCTCGAAGAGCATTGGCGTTCGGTGGTGATGAGCGCATCGATATCAAAGTTCATCGAAGCATTCGGAGCGACGGCCGGGGTTTACGAGCTGGGCGACAAGCGGCGCTTTCGCCATCGCTCCGGTTCGCTGCATGCACCGGCGGACGTTGCCGCTATCTTGCGCGGTCCCTTCGGCATCCATCAGTGGCCGCGCTCGCACGCGGTCGGCACGCTGCACAGCGGCGTCGCGCCGCTCATGGCATCCGAGATCGCAGTGCGTTACCGGTTTCCCGATGCGGACGGCGCCGGGCAAACCGTCGGCGTGCTGCAGATGCGCGGCGCTTTCAACCCCGACGACTTTGCAAGATGCATGCAGGCGCAGGGCGTAACCGCGAAAACGCCGGTCGTCAAGCGAGTTGACAACGCCGAGCTGACGCACGAGATCGAAACCGCGAAGGACGTGGAATCGGCGATCGACACGCAGATCGTCGGCGCACTCGCGCCCGGAGCGCAGATCGTCGTCTACGCGACGCCCGACGACGAACGCGGCGTGCTCGATGCAATTCGGACCGCGCTTTTCGACGAAGAGTACCGGCCGTCGATTCTCTCGATCAGCTTCGGATTTCCCGAACAGCTCTGGACGCCGGTCGCCTTGTCGATTCTCGACGAGCTGTTCGCGGCCGCGGCGTTGCTGGGCGTTTCGATCTTCTGCGCGTCGGGAGATCACGGCGCGGAAGTCGACGCCGAAGGCAAGCCGCACGTGTTGGCGCCGGCGTCGAGTCCGTTCGCGCTCGGGTGCGGCGGCACGCGAGTTACGGCCGGCGCGGATGCCGCGGCGGAAAGCGGCTGGGAGAATAGCGGCGGCGGATTCAGCGCCGTGTTTGGCGCGCCGTCGTGGCAGAGCGCGAAAGACGGCCGCGGCGTTCCCGACGTCGCGGCGCAAGTGAGCCCCGGCTACGCGGTCTTCTTCGAAGGTGCGCAGCTCGCGATGGGCGGCACGAGCGCGGCCGCACCGATGTGGGCGGCGCTGACGGCGCGACTGAATCAGCGGCTCGGAACGCCGGCCGGATTCTTCGCGCCGCTACTTTACGGCGCGGCGCCGGGCAGCATTTTTAGCGACGTGCTCTCAGGCGGAAACGATCGCTATCGCTGCGCCGCCGGCTGGAACGCTTGCACGGGACTGGGCGTTCCGATCGGCGATGCGATTGAAAACACGTTGCGCGGCCCGAAAGCTTAGCGGCTCAGCCGCCGATGCATTCGAGCGCATCGTCTTCGAAGACCTGATGCGCACCCTTATATTTCGCGACGGCAACCGTGAGGCGCGCCGTATCGCAGCCGGGAAGCGCGGCGAGCTTTTTGTGCAGTTCGTCGATCGCTCGAGCGTGAGCGCTAATTGCGGCAGCAGCTTCATTCTTATTGTCGGACATGCTGCTCGTATATCGCCGCCGCACAGGCAAGCGCCTCCTTTTTTGTAAAGCGCCCGCCAAGCTCGATTCCGGCGGCAATTTCCTCTGCCGAACAGATCTCCGCGAGCGTCGCCATCAGCCGCTCGTATCCCCGGCGCTCCGTATATTGCCGAACCTCGCCGCTGGCGGCGTAGAGCCCGTCGGAGAAACCGGCCAGCGGCGCGGCGCGCTCGGAATCGCGCCACAGCGCGGCCAGCAGCGCGTGGTGCTGGATCAGGCTTGCAAGCCAACGTTCGCCGGCCTCTCGCTGCAACTGCAGGGCCCGGCGTAAGTGCGCGCGTGCTTCGTCGAGGTCGCCGGCCTCCATCGCATAGGCCGCGAGATTCGAAAGTGCGATCGCGGTGTAGATCGAGTTAGTGCCGGCGAAAGCCTCTTGCGCTTTGCGCGCGGCATTTCGGGCCGCCTCGACGTCGCCGGATGCATACTCGAGCTCGCCCAAATTCAGCAGCGCGCTCGCATGCGCTTCGCTTCCGGGGCGTTCCAGGCGCGCCACTTCCGAGAAGCGCCGGCGCGCAATCTCGACATCGCCGCGCTGAAGACTGCTGACGGCCCACATCCGAAGCACGGTGTTGTTGGTAAGACGTGAGAGCCTTTCGGGCGTTGCGTAGGCCTGCGCGAAGGCTCGTTCGGCTTCGTCGAAGCGTGCAGCATGCAGATACACCGAGCCGAGATAGCCAAGCGCGCGAGCCGTTTCGTCGGGATCGTCCGCACGGCGGGCGGCCTCAATCGCGCGAAGCGCGAGCTCCTCACGGTGCGCCGTCGAACGTCCGGTCAGCCATTCCAGCACAACGCTGTGACGCAGCAGCCGCGCGCGCACGAGATCGCTGGGCATCGCGTCTTCGAGCGCAAGCGCCGATTCGTACCAGCGAAGCGCTTCGTCGGGCGTCACCACCAACTCGGGCCACTCGACGCCGGCAAGCAGCTCCAAGCCAACGCTCGGGTCGCGCTTTTGCACGACGGTCCAATCGATCGCGGCACGAATGTTGTCGAGCTCGCTGCCGAGAAGGCGGCGCCACTCCGCGTCCTCGAGATCGGCCGAAAGCGGCGTAAGGTCGCGCACAAATGCCGCGTAGAAGCGTGCGTGCCTTGCCGCCGTTGCTTCAAACTCGTCCGCTTGCACCAGACGTTCGCGCGCGTACTCTCGAATCGTGCTGAGCATGTCGTAGCGCCGCTCTTCGCCGGCGGACTCCACCACGACGAGCGATTTATCCACGAGCGAGCCGAGCGACTCCATCACTTCCCACTCGTCGGATTCGTCCCCGCAGATCTCGACGGCCGCTTCGAGCGTCCAGCCGCCGACGAAGATCGAGAGTTTGCGAAAGATTGCCCGCGCGCGTTCGTCGAGAAGATCGAAGCTCCAGTCGATCGTCGCGCGCAGCGTTTGGTGGCGCGGCAGTTCGCTCTTGTCGCCGCCGGTCAGCAGGCGAAAGCGCTCGTTGAGTTTCTGCGTCAGCTGTCGCGGCGAGAGCAGGTTGACGCGCGCTGCAGCCAGCTCCACCGCGAGCGGAATTCCGTCGAGACGGCGGCAAATTTCCGCAACGAACGGTTCGTTTTCCCCGGTAAGCTCGAAGCGCGAATCGGCCGCCCGCGCGCGGTCGGCGAAGAGCTGCACGGCGTCCTGTACCTCGAGCGACGGAACGTAAACGACGTGCTCGCCGGCTATTTTCAGCGGCTCGCGGCTGGTTGCGAGGATCCGCACGCCGGGGGACGCGCGCACGCCTGCCGCGGCGACCCGGCGCACTTCGTCGATGAGATGCTCGCAGTTGTCGAGTATCAGCGTCAGTTGCCGCTGCTCGAGATGCGTTACGAGCGTCTTGAGGAGATCTTCGCTTCCGGCCTGGCGCACGCCTAAGACCTGCGCGATCGTGGCCGTAACGAGTGCCGGATCCAAAATCGGAGCAAGCTCGACGATCCACACGCCGTCGGCAAAGCGATCGATCAGGTCGGCGCCGGCTTGAATCGCGCAACGGGTCTTGCCGGCTCCGCCGGTTCCCACCAGCGTAACGAGACGATGCTCGTCCAACAGCGTTTTAATGTCGGCGATTATTCCGGCACGTCCCACGAACGACGTGAGCTGCTGCGGCAAGTTGTTGGGAAGGTAGTCCAGCGATCGCAGCGGCGGGAACGTGTCGAGCAAATCCGGCGCCGCCAGCTGGTAAACGCGCTCGGGCCGAGTGAGATCTTTTAGCCGATGCGCACCGAGATCGCGAAGCACGCTCCCGTCGGGCGTGGCCTCTTGCAGCAACTTCGCCGTAGTGCTCGAAATCAGGATCTGCCCGCCGTGACCGATCGTCACCAAACGTGCGACGCGATTGAGCGTGGGGCCCAAATAATCGCCTTCGCGTTCTTCCGCGTGGCCGGTGTGCAGCGCGATGCGCACGCGCAGTCCGTCGACCGCCGAGAAATCTTCCGCGAGCAGCGCGCGCTGGGCTCCAAGCGCCGCCGCCGTTGCATCCGGCGCGGCCGCGAACGCGGCACAAAAGGCATCGCCGATGACTTTGAAGACGTGACCGCCGTGCGTTTCGATCGCGCTGCGCAGCAGCTCGTTATGGCGCGCGAGCGCCGCCGCCATCGCGCCGGGGTCGCGCTCCCAGCGCTGCGTGCTGCCTTCGATATCTGAAAACAGAAACGTCAGGGTGCCGCTCACGTTGAGCCGTTTATTTGCCTCGCCGGATTTTCCTAGCCGAACGCCGTTTTGCGGTCCGGCGCAACCGCCCGATGCGATCTATCATCTAATTTGGTGTGGTGAATGAAAGTCAGTGGCGCCGCGGCGCCGTGCTGGTGCCGATCCTCGCGCGAATTCCTCACAGCGTCATCTTTGTCGAGCGGGCGCAACATCTGCGCCGTCACCCCGGCCAGATCGGCTTTCCGGGTGGAATCGAGGACCCTGCGGATGCGGGAGATCCGGTGAAGACCGCGCTACGAGAGCTATCCGAGGAGCTCGGCGTCGAGACCGAGCGCGTCAAGGTCGTCGGGCGGCTACCGCAGATCGAGCAGGGGGTGTATCGCCTCTTGATTACGCCGGTCGTCGGGATTCTCGACGATCGAACGCGCTTCGCCGTGGATGGCGAAGAGATCGTCGGCGTCTTCACCGTTCCTTTGGCGGCGATCGTCGCAAGCGGCGCGCTACATGAAGATCCGGAGCTGAGCAACGCCCGAGGCACCACGAGTTATGCCTTCGATTACGAGGACCGGCGTATCTGGGGCTTTACGGCGAGAGTTCTGAAGTCTTTCGTCGATGCGTGGAACGCGCCGAATGAAACGCTAGACTTGCCACGATCTTTGCGAGACTAAGCGCGAGCTGCCGGCTCCCGGATCGAAGCATCGAAGGCGCCGTTGCTCGGAAACCACTCGCCGCGTCCCGACGGCGTCAGGTCGAAGAGATTCCAGACCGGGGAGAGCAGGTCGATCCCACGCTGGCGGTCCTCCAGCATCGGATGTGCGGTGTAAACGTGGCGCACGACGTCATCGTCTTTAGCGAAGACGACGATCGTCGAATCGGGATTGCCGTCGGCATCTTCGGCATCGATGTCGCGGGCAAACACCGGACCGTCATCCGAAAGCAGACGCAAACGATGCCACCCGCGGCGAGCGCCCCAGGTTTGCAGCAGGTCGAACGGCGCGCGCGATGCGATCGCGAAGTTGACGCGCTGCGTTACGTGTGGTGCGACGCCATTGAAGCCGTCGATCCACAGCGAGCACATCGGGCAGAAATCATCGTCATCAGCCCAGTACATCAGATGGTAGAGGATCAAGTGCGGCTTACCGTCGGCGAACAGCTCCGACAAACGAACGCGATTGCCGTCTTCGACGAACGTGTAGTCCGGTACGACCGGGCCCGGCGGCAGCGTGCGCCGCATCGCAGCCACCGCTTCGATGCGATCGCGTAGGTCGATCTCGGCTGCGCGCAAACGGTCGCGCGAACGGCGATACTCTTCGTCGGCACCGGGCATTAAAAGACTCGAATCTGCCATTTCAATTCCTTTCGAAGCTCAGTGGTGGAATGTACCCAAAAACTACGGCCTGGGCTACAGATCCGCTCGGGCGCCCGTGGCGCGCGAAAAACGCGAGCCCGGGGAGGGAAGCCCGCGCCTCAAGAAGGGTGCTCACCCTGTGGGCAAGACCGCGAAGGTGAGCGAGCTCCGCCCGGCCCAGGCTAAGAAGCCCGGGCATCTCGACATTCGCCTCTTTGGACATTTGGAGATCGCGCTCGAGGGGGCGCGGTTCGAGCTTGCCACGCCGCGGAAATCGCTGCAGGTTCTCGCCTACCTTCTATTGCATCGCGCCGCGCCGGTCGCGCGCGAGTACCTCGCATTTCTGCTTTATCCCGACGACGAGGAAGGAGCCGCGCGCGCGAAACTGCGCGCGACGCTGAGCGACCTTCCGAAGATTCTGCCCGCGCCCATCGACCGCTACGTTTCGATCGACGGTGAGAAGCTCGCCTGGAAGCCGGATGCGGATATCTGGCTCGACGTCGACGAGTTTGAGGCTGCGTCGCGCGATCGCGCCCGTCTGGACGAAGCGATCGAACTCTATCGCGGCGACCTGCTGCCGGAGATCTACGACGATTGGCTCGACGTCATCCGAGAGCGTTACCGCAACGTGTATCTCCGCTGCTTGGGCGAGCGCATCTCCGAGGCTCGGCGCAATGCAAACTTTCCGCTTGCAATCGAAACCGCGCGGCAATTGCTGGCGGTCGATCCGTGGCGCGAGGACGTCGTACGGCGAATAATTTCGATGCGCTACGAAAGCGGCGACGCAGCCGGCTCGCTCAGCGAGTACGCTGGATTCGAAAAGCGTCTGCGCGCGGAGATGAGCACCGAACCAATGCCCGAAACTACGGCAGTTGCGGAGCGCGTTCGGCGTGGCGAGGCTTTGGCAACCGAAGAGGAAGAGCCAGAACGCTCCACACTTGCTTCGGAAGCCGCCGTTCTGCCGTTCATCGGGCGGCGCGACGAGATGGAACGTTTGTTGCAGGCCTGGAGCCGCGCAGCCGGCGGCCGTGGAACCTGCGCGTTCGTCGGCGGCGAAGCCGGCATCGGCAAGTCGCGTTTGGCGCTCGAATTTGCGCACGCGGTCGAAGAGCGCGGCGGACGCGTGCTGGTGGGAGCGACCAGCTCTCCGGAGGCAATTCCCTACGAAAGCGTCGTTGATGCGTTGCGATCGGCGCTGGCGCTGGTGGCATCGCTGAAGCCGAGCGTTTCGCTGGCTTCGGTCGCATCGTTGGTACCTGAAATTCACGCGCGGGTCGCGCTTCCGGCGCTGCCGCCGCTAGATCCTGCGAGCGAGCGGCTTCGCCTCTTCGAATCGCTCGCGCGCTGCATCGCAGATTTGGCCAGGCCGCGTCCCGTGTTGCTGATCCTGGAAGACGTGCATTGGGCGCAGACCGCCTCGATCGAATTGCTCGAATTTTTGCTGGGCAGGCTCAACGCGATTCCGGTGATGATTCTTATAACGTATCGCGATGACGAGACGAGCCGCGTTCATGCGCTGCATCGGCTGCGGCGCGAGGCGCGCGTCGCGGCTTCGGCTCAAAGCATCATCTTGAGCCCGCTTTCGGTGCACGACGTCGAAGCATTGCGCGCGGTACTCTCCGACATGCGCAATCGCACCGCCGAAAAACTGCTCGCAGCGTCGCACGGAAATCCGCTGTTCTTAACCCAGCTCGTCGCCGAGGTCGTCGAAGGCGAACGCGCGGTTCCGGCGTCGCTGCAGACCGCCGTTGCGCAGCGCATCGAGCGGCTTTCCGAGGACGCGCGAACGGTTGCGGAGATTGCCTCGTGCATCGGCGATCGCTTTTCGCGCGATGCCGTTCGCGAGGTCAGCTCTTGGGAGGAGGCCGCACTGACCGACGCGCTCGACGAACTGCTCGACCGGCGCGTCATTCGTGAGGCCGGCGGACGCGGCTATCTCGAGTACAGCTTCAGCCACCAGCTGATGCTCGAAGCAATCGCGCGAGGCGTGCCGCCCAAGGATGCCGCGATCCGGCGGCGGCGCGTTGCCCGCGTGCTCGAAACGCTCTATCCCGAGCGCGTGCCCGAGCTCTCCGCGACGCTCGCCGGCCACTACGAGGCTGCCGGCGACGTTGAGAATGCAGCGCGTTGCTACTTGCAAGCGATTCGGCGATCGATCTCGCTGGCAGCGTTGGCTGAGGCGCGAGCGCTCTGCAATCGCGCGCTCGCGCTTGCGACCGATCCGCGCACTCGGGCGGACCTGTTGCTGGAAAGTTGCACGATCGAGTCGCGGTCCGGACGCCTTGCCGAAGCATATGCCGCGGGCGAGGCTGCCCTGGGGTGCGCGCGCGCCGCCGGCGATGCACCTCAGACGGTGTCGGCGCTCTGCGGCATAGCCCTCGTTGAAGCCCATCGCTCCCACCTCGCCGATGCCGAACGATTGATCGAGGAAGCCCGCAGCATCGCGCGCGACGTAGATCCGGCGCTCGAGTTGCGCGCGTTGCCGATCGCGTCGACGATCGCGTATACCCGGCGCGATCCCGTACGCTGCTTCGAACTCGCTTCGCACGCCCTTGACTTGGCGTTAAGGGTCGGTCGACCGGTCGACGCGGCGCAGGCGCACGCTCGACTCGGGATGGCGTCGATCGCCGGCGATGCGCGTCACGCGAAGGCGCGCGAGCACTTTGCCGCCGCCATGCGGATATTCGATGAACTTGGCGACTTGGCGGGCATGGCGGCCCAGCTCATGAATGAAGCCATTCTCGAAGCCAAACTTGGATTCTTCGAGCGAGCGCTAGTCGCGACCGATAAGGCAGTCGACCTGTTCGAACGCGGCGGCGATGCGCGCGGGAGGGTCGCAGCACTGGGCAATCTCGTCCTGTTTCGCGCGTATACTCAGGAAATTGCCGGCGCGCGCGAGGCGGCGGAGGAAGCGCTTGCGCTTGCGCGCCGGAGCGAATTGCAATGGCTCGAAGCATCGATACTCGAGAATCTTGCGTATGCCGAAGCGTCCGGCGGCGATTATCCTCGCGCGATTGAGCTGGCCGAATCGTCGCTTCGCGTGCGGTCACAGTCCGGCACTCTCGTCTGGTCGCTTAAGACGCTTGCCGATCTTGCGCTTTGGCAGGCACGGACCGGCAATCTTCCGTCTGCGCGCGACGCGGTGGAGCGATTACTTGCAGACGAAAATGCCATTGCCCGAGAAACGGATTGGCCGTCGTATTGCTGGTGGGCGGCGGCGCAAATATTTCATCGCGACGGAGATCCCAAGCAGGCAGCTCGAGCGCTCGACCGTGCTACGCAACTGCTCGAGGAGAGCAGCAACGCTCTGGAAGGCGAAGATCGCGAGCGTTATCTGGCGCTGCCCTGGCACGTGGACCTGCGCGCGGCGTCCGCAACCGGCGTTTGGCCCGACCCACCGCGCTGACGCAAACGGGCGGATTTAAGGCTCCGGCTTCTACTCGATAATCGGTTCGAGCGCCGCGCGCAGCTCGCGGTGCAGCGGAATCGCCTCGAACGACGCACGGAGGGACGGATCGCCGATCGCGTCCCTGCGCTGCTCGTACGATCTCTCGGCTGCGTTCAACGCCGCCGCAGCTCGTGCATCGTCGCCGGCCGCGCGATAGACGCGATACGCGATCCAATGATGCTCAACGGGATGGAGCATGGTCGTTGGATCTTCTATTCGTCCAACGAGGACGCTCGCCGATTCAACTGCTCCGACCGCTTCTTGCAATCGATTGGCCGCCAGATTCGTAGCCGCTAACTCATCGGTGGCGGAGAGCTCGTCCAGCGGGCGCGAGAACCTGCGCATATCGGGGAGGTTCGACTCGAGCAACTCCGCCGACTCGAGGAAGCGTCCGTCATAGCGCAACAATCGCGCCTCGTTTAGTGCAAATGAAAACCACCACCACGGCCGTCGCTCGAACCCTCGAGCCAACTCTAACACTCCCGCTACCGCTCGGCGCATTGGTGCAGTCGCACCGCGCTGCCATAGCATCTCAGCGCGAAGGCTCGCCGCAATGATTTCGAGCCCCGGTCGCCGGATGCGGCGCGATAACGATTCGGCTTCACCGAAGAGTCTCAGTGCCTCGTCGAACTCGCCTAATGCACCGAGCAACGCAGCGTACCTGGCCAGGTACTGATAACCGACCGAAAGGCTCATCGCCTTCTCCAGGGCGATAGCCGTCCTGAAGTGTTCCAGAGCCTGGTCTACCTGCCAGAGATGCTTTAGCGCGTCGGCGAGATTACCGTGGGCAGAGCACTCGGTAAAGCGATGTCCGATGCTCCGGCTGAGGGCAAGCTGCTCGCGCGA
>Ga0187783_10002558_pt1 | contig 13476 bp, 17 predicted proteins | sample 1015_SJ02_MP02_2_FD_132471 | JGI IMG/M metagenome (GOLD analysis project Ga0187783, IMG submission 132471) | Tropical peat soil microbial communities from peatlands in Department of Meta, Colombia - 1015_SJ02_MP02_20_MG | ecosystem: Environmental > Terrestrial > Soil > Wetlands > Peat | place...
CGGTACGTAAGCGGCGGCGGTATTGCCAATTGGCCGGCACGGCGCATCATCACCTCGCGGGTTGCTTGCTGGCTCGCGCGTCCGCTCACGCGCGTCAAAGACGTTACCAGCGGTTATTTATTGGTTCGGCGCGACGCGCTCGACGGCGTTCGTCTCGATCCGATCGGCTTCAAAATCGGTCTGGAAGTAATTGCGAAGGCGCACTACGGCAAGGCGCTCGAGGTCCCGTACGTTTTTACCGATCGCACCGCGGGCGTGTCCAAGCTCAACGAAAGAGAGATCCTCAACTACCTCAAGCAGCTTGCCCGGCTTTACGGCGCGACGCTGACGCGCAATGCCGTTAAGGAACACAACTGATGCCGATGCCGGATTGGCTTCAGACCCGCCGCGCAAAAGAAAACAATGCCGCGGATGCGGCGTTGTGGAGCAAGTGCCCCAAGTGCGGAGAAGTGCTGTATCGTCGTGACCTGGTAGCAAACCTCTACGTCTGCACGCGCTGCGGCCACCACTTTAGAATGGGCGCCTACGATCGCATCGCATCAATCGCGGATTCGGAGTTCGTCGAAATCGGGCAAGAGGTCGTGCCCAGCGATCCCTTGGGCTGGACCGACAAAAAGACCTATCAAGCCAAACTCAAGGGCGATCGCGAGCAAAGCGGCCTTTCCGAATCGGTCGTGTGCGGCTTTGCGACCGTCGGCGGCTTCCCAGTGGCGCTCGCCGTCATGGATTTTCATTTCCGCGGCGGCACGATGGGACAAGTGACCGGAGAGCGGATTGCGGTGCTGCTCGAGGAGGCGCGCCGGCGTAAGCTACCGTGCATCATCTTCGCCGCATCGGGCGGAGCGCGCATGGAAGAGGGAATGCTTGCGCTCATGCAGATGGCCAAAACGACGGCCGCGGTCACGCGCTTCATGGAGGACGGCAACTTTTTCGTGATGGTCCTCACCGATCCGACGACCGGCGGCGTGGCGGCATCGTTCGCGTTTCAAGCCGACGTGATCGTCGCCGAGTCAAAGGCGATGATCGGCTTTGCCGGCCGCCGCGTGATCGAGCAGACGATTCGGCAGCGATTACCCGACCAATTCCAGACGGCCGAATTTTTGCTCGAGAAGGGCGCGATCGACATGGTGGTCGATCGGCGCAAGCTCAAAGAGATCCTGATTCGATTGCTCGAGTACGTCGTTCATGAGTAATAACGTCATCGTCGAGCGCGAAAAGAGCTTGCACGAGCTGGAGCGGCGCATCGCGGAGCTGCGCGAAGCTTCGGCGGCGCAGCCGCTGGACATGTCCGCGGAGATCTCGGCCCTGGAGGAAAAATACCAAGCGATCTTGCGCGAGCTTTTCGGCACGCTCTCACCGTGGGAGAAAGTGCACATGGCGCGTCATCCCGGCCGTCCCACCTCGCTCGATTACATCTCGCGCTTCGACCGCTTCGACGAGCTTCACGGCGACCGGCATTACCGCGACGATCCGTCGATCGTGGGAGGTTTTGCGTTCCTACGCTCGCGCTCGGTTATGGTGTTGGGCCAGCAGCGCGGCCGCGACACGCGCGAAAATCTTAGGCGCAATTTTGGGATGCCCGCACCGGAGGGCTATCGCAAGGTAAGCCGGCTCGCGCGCTTAGCCGCCCGGCTGGGTCTGCCGATCGTTACCTTCGTGGACACCAAAGGCGCCGACCCGGGGATAAGCTCCGAAGAGCACGCCCAGTCTGAGGCGATCGCCACCTGCTTGCGGACGTTTACGACGGCTCGCGTTCCGATCGTCGCGGCGGTGATCGGCGAGGGCGGCTCCGGCGGTGCGCTTGCGCTTGCGATTGCCGATCACGTGATCATGCTCGAGCACAGCACCTACTCGGTCGCATCGCCCGAGGGCTGCGCAGCCATCCTTTGGTCGGATGCGAGCAAAGCGGAAGAGGCGGCGGCGCGGTTGAAGTTGACTGCCGATGACTTGCTCCGATTTGGCGTGGTTGACGAGGTTGTCGCCGAGCCGCTCGGCGGCGCGCACCGAAATGCCCAAGACGTCGTGGCGCGAACGCTTGGCGCGATCGATGCGTCACTGACGCGGCTCTCGCAGCTCTCGACCGAAAGACTCTTGGAGGAACGATATCGAAAGTACCGGCGAATAGGCGAATGGCAAGCCGAGGGTTTGGAAGTAACCGCAACCGGGCAATGAATCGGCTCGGCCCGGTGCTTCGCCTCTTCGGCCGCGGGACCGCGGCCGCACTCGGGTTACTCGTAGTAACCCTTGTCGTGATTCAATTTGCGCGGGCAATCGGCGAGAACGTTGGCGCCGCGCGACAGCTGTCGGCGTTTCGCGCGGATATAGCCACCCTCGAGCGCCGCCGGGACGAACAGCAGCGAGAGCTCCGGCGGCTGCGAGCGCCCGAGGGAGCAGTACCGGAAATCCACGACCGCTTGCGTTTGGTCCGGCCCAATGAAGCGCTGATCTTCGTTTCGCCTCAACCCGTCGCCCAGCCGTCGCCGTGAACGATACGTCCGGAGGCATCGTCATCAATCTGAACGCATACGGTGCGACGATCCGGCTCGACGACGGAGACCTGGCGACTGCCAGCGCGTCCGACGTCGAGACGCACCGCGACCAATACGAGCGTTCGCTGCTGCGGCGTAAACGATTGGCATTCGAGGTGCGGCGGCGCGGTCGCCGCTGTGCGGTTTCGCTCGCGCCTCAAATTCGCGACGACCGGCTGGAAGAGCAGATCGCTTCGTATCTCAAAAGTACCGAGGAATGGGAGCCCGCCGACGGGCTTCCGTCAGCCGAGCGGCACTTCTTGCGCAAGAAGCGACGGGCCGCGCTCTTCGAATCCAAGCACGGTTGAGCAAACGCTACGCGATCGTTTCGATCGGCACCAATTCGACGCGCTTATTGCTGGCGGACGTCGCGTTCGAGAATCCGCGAATCGAGCTCGCGCGTTCGACCGGGACGCGGCTCGGCGAAGGTTTGGGCGAGCGCGGACGGCTCGGCGAGGAGCCGATGCAGCGCACGCTCGACGCCATCGCGCAGTTGGCGCGCGCGGTGCGTGGACATTACGTGCGCCTCTTCGCCGTAGCGACGAGCGCTCTACGCCGGGCGGAAAACGGCGACGAGTTCGCGCAACGCGTGCGAGATCTGCTCGGCGTTCCTCTGCGCGTGCTCTCCGGCGAGGAAGAAGCCGCCGCATCGTATCGCGGCGCGCTTACCGCGTTCGACCGGTTGCGAGACGAGCGCGTCGGCGTTTTGGACGTTGGCGGCGGCAGCACCGAGTATGCCGTCGGCATCTCGACCGGCCCCGAGAAGGTCATATCCTGCGAGATCGGAGCGGTTCGCTTGACCGAGGCGAATCCAGTGCTGGCCGGCCGCGATGGGAGCGTAGATGATACTGCGCTCGAACGTGCGCGAACGGTAGCCCGCGACGCGCTCAAGCCGCTTGCCGAGTGTGCTGCGGTCGACCGGATTGCCTTTGTCGGCGGGAGCGCGACGACTGCTGCGTCGATCGCGCGAGGAAAGCGCACGCCGGTTACATCGTATTCGATGACGCGCGCCGATTTTCAACGTACGCTTGAAGCATTGCTGAAACTTAATCTCGAGGGCCGCAAGCAGATCGCGGGAATGAAGCCGCAGCGCGCCGACATCCTTCCGGGCGGCATCATCGTCCTGGATGTCGCGCTGGAGATGCTCGGTCACGACCGGGCGACCGTAACGAGTGCGGACTTGCTGTTGGGCATACTCTTGCAAGAGCGGGATGCCGCAGGAGGAGCGAGCCAGGGCGTTCGCGCAAGTTCCGAGGCGCGAAAGGGCTGGCAATGAACGACGCACAGATACGCAATCACATCGAGAGCCTCGTCGACGAAGAGCATCGTCTGTTCGAGCACGGCGAAAGCGGCAAACTCAGCGCCGACGACCGCGAACGCCTCGAAGCGATCTCGGTCAGCCTCGATCAATACTGGGATCTATTACGGCAGCGCCGCGCGCGTCGCGACGCCGGGCAAGATCCCGGCGTGGCGCACCTGCGCAGCGAGGAAATCGTCGAACAGTACCGGCAGTAACCGAGGAAACTTTTTAGCAACAAGCGTAGCGTACGATGGCCGGTATGAACGATCGTACTGCAGACGAGCTCTTCAACCGCTTCGCCGAGCTGCTCGAGGCTTCTACCTCACGGCTGGAGCTGCGGCTGGACGGCATTGACACGCGACTTGGCAACGTCGAGGCGCGAGTTGCGGGCCTCGAAACACGAGTCGCTGGCCTCAAAACACGAGTCGCCGGTCTCGACACACGAATCGGCAGCCTAGAAATACGGGTCGTCGATCTGCGTGCCGAACTCGGCAAGTTTCGAGCTGCCACGGAGTCGAATTACGACCGTTTAGTTTCGCGCTTCGATGGTTTGGAGTCGAGATTTGACGGGATGGAGTCGCGCTTCGCTGGAGTTGCGTTGCGGATGGACGCGTTTGAAACGCGCTTGACTGGCTTTGAAACGAAGGTGTACCTTCGCTTCGATTCGGTTGACGCGCGATTTGACCGATTAGAAAGCCGCCTCGCGCTGGTCGAAGGCGGGCAATAATTTGGGATGGTGGTGGAATAGGCAGACACAGCAGACTTGACTACGTTGAGCCGCGGGGAGCGGAAACGCCTCGCGGGATGCGCTCAAAGTCGGCGAACTCTCTGTCGCGCGACGTGACGACGCCGAGCCAAGCTTCGGAGAGCCGAAGAAGGTGTAGAGACTGGACGGGCGCGGCCTACGTGAGATTAAAACTCATACGGTCAAGGCACAGTCCGGACCACAAACGCGTGACTGCGCGGTGGCGAAAGCCATAGTGGTGCGAAAATCTGCAGTCCGAAAGGACGTCCGGGTTCGACTCCCGGCCATCCCATGAAGTAAGGCTTCCTTCGCCGGGGCCGTTCAACTGAACAAGGGTCGATCCGCAACGGGCGGTAGCGTGCCAACTCGCGCCTAAGGGATGCCGGAGCCGAGCTTGCTAGCGGACGCGATTGAGGAACGGGGCATTAGAGTTACTTACGTAGAAGACAGCGACCGACGTTCGCTCTCTGCCGTTGTTATAGCCGATGATCTTCTTGTTTGCCGGCTCTAAGAACGCGTCGCCTGGCTTGAATCTATGCGCGGCGGCCTTTACTGTTCGAGTTGCCGCTCGTAGTCGGCCGCGTCGCATCCGTGCGTTAGCCAGAAGGCCGCTCGCGACGTTCATTGAAGTACGGCGCGGGAGGCCTCCGAATGGGGAAGTTCATCGGCATCCTGTGCGTTGCGCTCGTACTCGTCGGCGCAGCAGTGGCATTTGGTATCGCCTTTACGCCTGCGTTATGCACGGTCGCGGCCTTCGTGAGCGCGGTTCTCGTTCTCGTCGGCGATTTCGCGTGGAAGCGCTTCTCCAAAAGCGGCGGAGCTAAACCAAACGCGTAAACCAGCTCTGTCGCTGTTGGCGGCGATCGCGTACGCCTGTGCTGCGTGGATGCAAGCCCCCGCGGCCGTCGGGCCGCCGACGGGCACTTTGACGAGCGTCGTGAACGATTGGAGCGGTGGCCCCGCTCCCGACGCTCTCGTCACCGTGACGTCAGATTCCGGACAGGTTTTCCAGGCTACGACCGATGCCACGGGAACCGTTACCTTTTCCGGCATTCCTGTCGGAAAATACACGATAACGGCTAACCTCTTTATATGCCCAAGACGAAGCGCGACGCTGACTGCAGTGCCCGTCACCGCGAACGCTACTGCCACCCGACACATCGAGCTCGAACTCGAGGGTTTGGCTCGTTCAGGGAATCTCCCGCTAATGGTGACTTGCCCGGCGACCGGACAAATCGCAACGCCTCCTCCGCAGAATCGGCTCACGTCGCTGATCGTCGGTTACAACAACGCTTTCCCGGACCACCGCGCGGGAGGCCCTTACTACGGACGCTACTCGTACGTCTTGCTCAAGGACGGGGGCGAGCGGAGCCGATGGCTGCTTGGCGAGCTCGCTGCCGCATCGAACGCCGTTTCCGGTAGCCCGATGGGCGCACCGACCAGCATTCATGAAACGTGGCGGTATAACTTGTTTCTCTCCCCGGTATGGCCGCCGGCGTACCGTCTGCGCAACGCCGGGATCCCCGAGTTCATCGGTCATTATGATTTCACTGCCGCCCTGAATATACGCCGCCAGTATTGCGACGTGACCCTGCACGCGAGCTGGTCCGTCTGTAACGGAGGAAACGATCGAGGCCTGGACGACGGCCCGATCGTCATGGTCTTTTCAAAACCGATCGGTGGGATCCCCTACAACCAACCCCTGCCTCCGGGACTGGTTGTCGATCTAAGCGGTGTCGACGAAACGCAGTTTCACCACGTTATCGAACAACTCCAAGAAGCAATGACCGTTCAAACCAATCACGATTCGCTGCTCCCGCTCAGTTGGACCGACACGGTCATCGCTCGCGCAATCCAAGGTTTGGCGTCCGCGCTACAAGAGTTGATCCCGCACGTCAAGATTTACTCCGGCTAACCGCGTGTGCCCTTAGCTCGTAAGGGGATGCCTACAGCGGCGATATCGCCGCGCGTCCTTGCGCTGGCTCGCCGTCATTGATTGTGAGCGACCCGATCGGTGAAAAAAATGCGGCTACCGCGCGAGCATCCCGACCGCACAATGCCGCCGTGTAGCGCTCGGCAAACGCTTGTATGTTCATCCTTTCCTATACGGCTTCACTGGAATCCATGGGATTCGAACTACACCTTATTGTCGCATTTTATCACGGACGGGTCGGAAACGGCCGGAATCGGCTGGAATCCCTATTAGACGGGAAGGTTCCCCCACGCATTAAAGGTACCGCATAGAAATGCGGTCGTTCGAGTTCGTTTCCGTTCTGCTGGCGATTATTATCTCTTTCGCCTTTGCTCATCTGCTCAACGGCATAGCTCACATCATTGCAAACGGCGTGAGGCGATTTTCCCTCCTTTTGGCGCAGTGGATAGCATGGTGCCTGTTCCTTTGCGTTGACTATTGGTTTACGATTTGGCACGCCCGCGAAAACACGGTTTGGACGTTTGGGTATGTATCTCTACTATTGACTCAGGCGGCGCTGATTTACATCGTGGCGAGACTCGTTGTCCCAGTGCCGGCAAACGACGAACCAATAGATCTTGCGACTTTCTTTAACAGCCACCGGCGTAAATTTATGGGCGCGATTGCGACGCTAGCCATTGTAAACGAGGTAACGAACATCAGCCTTAAAGGGTTCGATTCTTCGCTCCTCGGTTTCATGGTCGCTGCTTGGGTTTTGCTGGCGCTCACGGCATTCATTTGGGAGTCTCCGAAGGTTCAGTATACTGTGGCCGCTCTAAACGTCATTCTGACCGTTTGGTACGCCGCGACGTTCGTCCGAACTCTATAAGCAATAGGCGTCGCTGTGTCACATTTTGTCACGGACGGGTCGGAAACGGCCGGACGGGATCGGCTGGAATCCCCGAGCGTGGGTTCGACTCGCGGCCATGCCAAAAAGATCCGCGCGACCAGTGAGTCGTGATTTGCGCGACCTTCGGTGAAAATTCATGAGTTCGGCTCAGGGTGCGCGGGCTCGACTTTCTTTGGCGCCGCCGGCGGTGCCCTAGGCGGGCCCGGGCGCCGTCACGTTTTCGTACGGCAGGCCGGCTAAGATGAAGGCCACTCAACACCGATTAGGAGGCCTTCAATGAAACCCGCAGTTACTCTCGGCCGGCGTCCAACCGCGTTCGCAGCCGCTTCACTCGTTGGAATCTCTCTGCTGGCCGGATGCGCCGGTGGGTCAACCCTCACCCCGGCGGCGCCGCTTGCCGGGGCGCAGGCGAAATCCCAAACTCGCCCGGCCGCAAGCTGCCCCTGCCTCTACGCACCCAACTGGGGAAATAATAGCGTTACGGTCTACGCATCGGGCGCGCACGGCGATGCGACGCCGATACAAGCCATCGCCGGGAGCTCCACCGATCTCGACGGACCAACGGCCGTCGCGCTGGACTCGGACGCGAACGTGTACGTTGCAAACTACGGAAACGGCAGTCCCGACCCGAACTCGATCACGGTCTATAATGCCGGAGCCAATGGAAACGTCACGCCGAGGCAACTCCTGAGTGGGTCGAACACTGGGTTATCACTCCCGGACGGAATCGCGATCGATCCGCTCAACTCAGCGCTCTTCTTCGTCGCAAACTTCCACAGTTCGACGATAACCGCTTACTCTACCGACGCAAATGGGAACGAAGCGCCCTCCGCAACGCTCGGAGGATCGAATACCGGACTCTCGGACCCGTCTAGCATCGCCTTCGATTCGTCGGGAGACCTGTACGTGGCGAACTTTGCAAACAGCACGGTGACGGTGTACGCTCCGGGCAGTTCTGGGAACGTTGCTCCGAAGCAAACGATCTCCGGCGGTGCCACAGGCCTGAACACTCCGGATGGGATTACGGTCGACTCGAAGGGGAATATTTACGTGGCGAACTGGAAACCGGCTTCCCTGCTTGTCTACGCGGCAGGCGCGAACGGCAATGTCAGCCCGATAGAAACGATCCATGGCAAGAACACTGAGTTGTCGCAGGCGGGCGGGATCGCTCTGGATAGCAGCGGCGACCTCTACGTGAGTAACGAGGCCCCGGCCCGCATCCTGGAATTCGCGCCCGGCGCCACCGGTAACGTTGCTCCTCTGCTGGAGCTCAAAGGGAAGAAGACCGGTCTCAGCTCGCCAACGAACATCATCATCCACTAATAAGGCGCGTCGCTCAACGAAGAGAAGGGCTCGCAGCGGGCGAGTCCTTCTCATTCCAGTTGGTGCGGCTCGCTAGGCAATGACGAGCAAGGCTGCGCTCAAGCCACCGCGAAGCAGGGTTCGTCGACCGCTCCGGTTTCGGAGTTGTGAACGCCGCTGCTCAGGAGCTCCTGAGAGATCGGAGCCAATCTCGTGAGAATATCTACCGTATTGGTTACCGCTGCAGCTATGGGTGCTGCCGCGGTGTTACTGCATGCCTGCGCAAGCGCGCCGCAGGGCAGTTCGATCGGGTTGCCGCCAACCAGCGTAGCACCAGGATTTCTCGGACTGACCCGGCACGCTGACCTGACGGGCCCGGCACAGCTCCCGGACGGTCGCGTGCTCTACGTCTCTGACCTAGAAAAGTATGCCATCGAGATTTTCAAGTATCAGCATCGCAGCTGGACAAAAATCGGCGCGATAACCACCGGAATCTCGTCTCCAGCCGGCAACTGGGTCGATAAAAAGAGGAATTTTTACGTAGCCAACTTTTTCGGCCCTAACGTCACCGAGTACGCTTCCTCCGGTAATCTGATTTTTACATATTCGTCTGGTCTCAAGGCCCCGGTTGATGTAACGACCGACAGATTCGGAGATGTTTACGCGACTGACTTTACAAACCAAACCATCACCGAATACCCGCAAGGCCGCAACTTTCCGCTAACCTGTTCGCTGCCGGAGGTTCCTTACGGCGTTGCAGTCGATAAGGGCGGCGATGTGTTTGTAACGCAGCTCGCGTCCGCGGAGATCGTCGAGTATCAAAGCGGACTGTTCAAATCGGGCTGCACCGGCGCGGTCCTCCCGGTAACGGTTCCAGGTGCCTACGGCATTGCAATCGATCCGCAGGGTAACCTGGTCGTCTGCTCGTTCGCTTCCCCGGCAGCAGTCGACATCATCGCGCCGCCTTACACAAGCATTACCGGGACGCTCGGCTCGGGATGGGGCGATCCGCTCTATGTCACGATAAATAAAGCCGGCACGCAAGCATACGTTAGCGATCAGCAGAAAAGCTACGTCGTTAAGGTTGTGAGCTATCCGTCAGGGGCGCTCCTTGCAACGCTCGGCGGCGCGAACGGACTAGGCACTCCCTTTGCCGCGGTCGATAGCAACAACTACGTTCCCTAGCGAAAATCAGCTAAGAAAATCGACAAGGGCCCTCAGCTACTGCCGCTGCAGGGCCTCTTTGACCGCGGCACGCTGTTTGCGCTCAAGGAAGCGGAGGTAGACGTTATCCGGCTCCAACTTTAAGGCGGCGCCGAGTACCGAGCGCGCGGAGGCCGTGTCTCCGCGTGCGGTCGCTTGGTGCTCTTCCCAAATGTCATCGACCACACTCCGGGCCGCGTCCAGCCGGACATCTTCGGAAGGGGAATTATCGGTGAGATAGCGTTCAACAGGTTCGCGGAGTCGCTCTAGGTCCGCTACGCTGATCGGATCCGGCGGATCCCAATTGTAGTATTCAATTCGCGGCCTGTCATCGGTGAGACTGGGGACATCGCGAACAAATGCGGCGAGCCTTTCATCCGCGGCAACGAAAGTCGCTAAAAGGTCGTCGGGCGAACGGAGCCCGATCGCGGTGAGGTCGTCAGCTACCGCGGGAGCCGACATACGGGCACTTAGAACGTCGCGGTTGATTTGCAATGGCTCGTCGGAGGCGATAGCCACGCCTTCCATTCGGGAAGGCACCCACAACGATACGTGCTTAAATGAGGCGAGCATGGCCTTGAGAATCATTTTTGGCAGAGCACCGCGTCCGATATCCATGGGCACCCATTGAGCGAGGACGCCCCCTGGGCGCATCCGCTGCTTCGCTAGTGCATAAAATTCCTCGCTGTAGAGATTGACGACGCCGGCATCGTGAGGCGGCGGCGGCTCGAGGGTGATCACATCGAAGGTATCCCGAGTGCCGAGCAGGTAATGTCGGCCATCCGCGACGACCTGATGTACCTTAGGATTCTGATAGAAGCGCTTGTTGATAGGTACAAAGTACCGGGCAAAGTCGAACACCGCCGGCGCCAGATCAACCGCGTAGATGGATTGTAACTCGTGGTGGGTGCTTACCGCACCGACCGTGGTTCCAGTCCCGATGCAAATGACGACCGCAGTCCGGGAAGGGCCCATATGTAGGAGGAGGGGATAGTGCCCCATCGCCGCCATATACCGTCGTCCCTCCGGGCGATTGCTGGCATAACTCTTCGAATTCACCAGCAATTGTTGGTACGTTCCCGTTGCTTCATTGTCATATGAGAGCACGACGAAAGTCGCTTCCTTTGCTTCCCGCAATTCTAGAACCTTAGCACCCTCAAACGCGGTCAATTGGCGCTCGAGATAATGCGGGCCAAACAGCAGGAACGACACAACAACGACACTTAGTGCCATCACTCCTTGCCGCCACAGAATCCGGTCCGATCGAAGGCTGCGCTGCGAGACGACGATCGTGATGAACAAAAGGATATTCATCAAGATCAGCACCGTCAGCGTCCACTGACTGCCCAGATAAGGGATTAGGAGAAATCCCGTCGCCAGGGAACCCAGGACGCCACCAATCGTGTTGCGGGCGTAGAGCAAGCCGATCCCGCGCCCAACGGCGCTCATCCGGATCACCGTCAGCTCGCTGGCGAGCGGAAAACTGATGCCGATAAGGGTCGTGGGCAACAAGATGGCTAGAACACAGATGAAAAAGAACGAAACATCCTCGCCCAACAGCATCTGCGCTCGCATCGGCAGAAGCCCTGAAACGATCGGGGACAAGAGTAGGCGGAGCGTACCGGCCTTGCCCAGTATCGCCAGGGTGAGCATGGCGCCGACCGCAATGAGTAACTGAACGACGGCGAAGTAACGAAGCAGCTGATCCTTACGGGACGCCAGAAATCTCGCGCATATCAAGGCGCCTGTCACCAACCCAAAGAGATATGTGCCAAGCATACCCGCAAACGCGTAAACACTCGAGCTGCTGACGTTAGTCAGGAAACGGAACCAGACAACCTCATAGGCGATGGAGACAAAGCCGGAGCAGGCGAAAACCCAAATCAGAAAATTTGTTTCTCTAGCCTCGGATTTCGTCCAGCGTAGGGGTTCTTGTTCTCTCTTTCTTACTAGCAAAGGGTGCTCGCGGCGGGCAGCAATCAGACTGAAAACGCCGATACAAGCGTAGATTACCGATGCGAACAGGCTCGATCCCGTTACCCCCACTAATCCGATGAGAACGAAGCCCACGACCAGGGTGCCGATGGCGGCGCCCAAGGTGTTGAAGCCGTACAGATGACCGATCTGATCGGCCAACTCCGTCCGGGAACGCGTTAGGAATCTCACAAGGAAGGGCAGCGTCGCGCCCATCAACGTCGTTGGCAGCGACAATGTCGCGAGCGACAGCAATACGATAAGAGGCAGCCGCCCCGGAGAGTCCAAGCTTAGCATCGGCGAAATCCAGCCCACCCAGGTGGACCAGTGCGCTAGAAACGCTGTGACGGCAAATGATACGGGCGCGAGGCCGAGTTCCAGAAATCCGTACACCCTAAGGGGGCGAGTAACGGCATCGGCGCATCGGCCTCCGAGCATGCTGCCAACGGAGAGTCCGAAAAAGAAGCTAGCGACCGTAACGCTTACTGAGAATGTTGCGCTTCCCAGCACAAACTGTAATTGCTTGAACCAAACGACTTGGAGGGTAAGGGACGCCGCACCGGACGCGAAGAAGATTGCAGTAACCAGCGCTCTAAGCATGGGGCTAACTGCAGGAACACGATCAGCTACCCTCGTCGACGGAGGATGCGTACTGCGTTCCGTCCTCATTAGCGTTGGAGCGATCCCGCCCCCTCGGCCACGTAGCGAAACTGCCCCGACTTCCACGCACAAACGCTACCGTCGTTCATTGCAAACGATTCGAACCCGTCCACTTCAGCGTTGTAGTCCTCGTTGAGGCGCTTCGTCGCCGGCCAGTTCACCGCCGGCTCTTGTCGTGCGGCGCCGCGCGCCTTCGAGTTTGAGAACTGCGGGTTCTTGACGAGCGCATTTAGGGCGGCGGCGAGCCGCCGGGCGTCATTCATGGTTTCCTTTCGGCTCGATCTTCACGCTGATTATGGCGTCCCCGCGCTTAATTCGATCGAGCGCGTCGAAGCCTTCGGTCATCTGGCCGAACACCGTGTACTGTCCATCGAGAAAGCGCGCGTCGTCGAGGCAAATGTAGAATTGCGACCCGGCCGAATCGGGCGCAGACGCGCGCGCCATGGCAACCGTCCCCCGCAGGTGCGGACGCGCGTTGAATTCTGCCTTTAGATGATATCCGGGTCCGCCGGTTCCGTCGCCTTTCGGATCGCCGCCTTGCACGACGAAGCCGGGCTCGACCCGATGGAACTTGAGCCCTTCGTAAAAACCTGCTTCTGCAAGCTTCATAAATGCTGCGGCGTGGAGCGGCGCGTCATCGGGAAAGAGCGTGAAGACGATATCACCGTGCGCCGTCGCAATTCGTACCTGCGAGCGGCGCGCGCGTTCGAAGTACTCGCTCAACTCCGATGATTGCGGGGCAGCGTAGGTCATGGCGCTCTCCTTAGTTCCTTAGGGAATGTCTAACGTAAACGATACGATCGCATGGTTGTTGCGATCGGCGGTCCAAAATCGCTCGCCGTCATAGGCGATGCTACGCGGCTTAAACGGAAACGATTGCAGCGTTTCGATCGATGATGCGGGGGCATCGACGCCGAGCCGCTGGAGCTGACCCTCCCCCCA
>Ga0187783_10002559_pt1 | contig 13474 bp, 13 predicted proteins | sample 1015_SJ02_MP02_2_FD_132471 | JGI IMG/M metagenome (GOLD analysis project Ga0187783, IMG submission 132471) | Tropical peat soil microbial communities from peatlands in Department of Meta, Colombia - 1015_SJ02_MP02_20_MG | ecosystem: Environmental > Terrestrial > Soil > Wetlands > Peat | place...
CGACGTGAATGCGTTCCGCGCCATCTTCAATCTGCCCGCGATTACGTTTCAGCAGATTGAAACCGACCCGGCCAACGATCCCGGCAATTCCGGACCGACAGGGGACGAGGTCGAAGCCGTTCTCGACGTCGAGTGGTCAGGTGCGGTTGCGCCGAACGCCGCGATCGATTTGGTCGTTTCTCCCAACACCCACACGACAGCCGGCATCGACACGTCGGCTTCCTACATCATTGACAACAAACTCGCGCCGATCCTGAGCGACAGCTATGGCCTCTGCGAGCTCGCCTTGGGCACGGCCGGAAATCAGATGCACAACTCGATGTGGCAGCAGGCGGCTGCCGAAGGGATCACCGTGCTGGTTGCCGCAGGAGATAACGGATCGGCGGGCTGCGATATTTCGGAGGTCAGCGGTCCGCAGATCCAGCCAGCCGAGTTTGGACTCCAGGTGAATGGCCTCGCCTCTACGCCCTACGACGTTGCCGTGGGCGGGACGGATTGGGACTACATCAACGCTCCCTCCACGTATTGGGGCACGGTGAACAATGCCACAACCGGGCAATCCGTGCTGGGCTATGTTCCCGAGATGACTTGGAATGACACCTGCACCAATGCTGTTGTCATCGAGACCTTCAACGGGGATGGCTATGACACGGGAACTGCTGCATCCACCTGTAACGATCCGGAGGTGCAGAACGCCACGAATTCTGCGGGAGATCCCCTCGATCTCGTCGCACCGAACGGAGCCTCGGGCGGCAGCAGCAACTGCACTACTTCGAACCAATCCACTCCCTCGAGCTGCTCGGCCGGGTACCCGAAGCCTTCCTGGCAGGCAGGACCCGGTGTTCCGAGTGACGGTGTGCGCGATCTTCCCGACCTCTCTTTGTTTTCGGCTGACGGCCTGATTTCCGGCAGCGCCTACCTTGACTGCGAGGAGGACATCGTGAACGCCCCGTGCACGCAGGAATTTGTCCTCATTGGAGGGACGTCCGTCTCGACTCAGGTGATGGCGGGAATCACGGCCTTGCTTGATCAGAAGACGGGTTCGGCCCAGGGCTTGTTGAACCCGATCCTCTATGCCCTGGCGACGCAGCAATCCGCGGCATCCTGCAATGCATCGACTCCGGGCGCTTCCTGCGTGTTCAACAATGTGACCGTCGGCACCATCGCGATGCCTTGCGCGAGCGGCTCTCCGAATTGCACGGTGACCGGCAACAATGAGGTCGGCGTGCTGACCGGCTACAACGCAGGCACCGGCTTCAGCCTCGCCGCGGGTCTTGGGTCGCTCAACGTAACCAACCTGACGAACTCCTGGGGACCGACCTTCTACATTTCTTCGTCGAATCCCTCGGTGACGGTGTCCAGCGCCGGCGGCTCAGGCACTTTATCCGTGACCGTCAATTCGGTGAACGGGTTCACGGGCATGGTCAGCTTGGCGTGCAGCGGTTTGCCTTCGGGAAACACCTGCTCGTTCTCTCCGTCGAGTCCGATTGCGCTCACGAACACGGCTACGAGCGTCTCGGTGACTGTAACCGTTCAGACGGCGGCGGGGGAACTGAGGCCGGGACAGCGTCCGCTCAGGCAGGGACCACAGTTGCCCATGGTCGGCACGCTCGCCCTTGTTCTCCTGCTCTGTGTGGGTCTTTTCGTCCTGTGCGCGTCGAGCTCCGATAAGCGCTGGCTCAAGACCGCGTTTGCGCTGGCTGCCTTCTCCGCCTGGATGGCACTCGCAGGATGCGGTGGCGGAGGCGGCAGCAGCAGCGGTGGCGGAGGCGGCGCACCGTTCACAGCCAACGGAAGCGTCACGGCCACCAGCGGCAACGTCACCTCGGCGGCGCCGTTCGTTTTGACGGTGAACTGAAGCGGTCGTTACGCGATCAGCATACCGGCGTAGCCGACCACGCGGTCAAGCTCGCCCGTCACGTCCCCGGAGGTGGCGTAGCGGACGAGAGTCGCTTCTGTCGCACCCAGGTCGCGCGCGGCGACGAGCATCGCTACCGTCGCCGCGTAGCCACACATGGTGATCCCTTCCTGCCGCACGGTGTCGTAGAGGCCGCGCGGATCAAGTGCCAGCACCCGCTGAATCGCCCTCTGGTCCTTCCCGCGCGTAATCGCGTCGCTCTCATAGTGATTCATGTCCGAACTCGCGATCAGCAGCACCGACTCGTTCTGCGGCTTCACCACCTCGGCGACGGCGTGGCCCAACTCTTCGATTGCGCCGTAACGATCCGTACCCAGCACGACCGGCACGAAGCGCAGATCCCGCCTGAGCGTCTGCAGGAACGGAAGCTGCACTTCGAGCGAATGTTCTCGCGCATGCGCCACCGCGTCCTCACGAAGCAGCGGACAAGCGCGCGCCAGTTCGGTTGCCAGCGCCGTGTCGATGGCCGCCTCGCCAAACGGGGTGGCAAAAGCTCCCTCGGTAAGAATCGCCAGCGGCTGGCCCTGCGGAAAATGCCGCGGCCCGAGCAGGATCGATCGTCGCGGAATCTCGATTGAGGCATATACGGCTCCGGCCACATGCCCGGAATACATGTAGCCGGCATGAGGAACCACACAGGCCACGGCGCGCGATTTCGTCTTGCCGTTCGCGCAAAAGGCGGCAATCTGGCGGGCGAGCTCTTGCGGCTCGGAGGGATAGAAGAGTCCGGCCACAGCAGGCGGGCGAAGCATCACCGCAGTTGTATCACAAAGGGAAGGAAACAGGCTCAAGCGGCATGGCCTGAGAGGCCGCCGTCCCGTTTTAATTCGGTTTGGAAGGTTTGCCCGAAACCTTGAGCGCCACAGTCTGGCCGGGCTGGTGCAGGACCTTCACTTTATCGCCGAATTGATATCCCCCACGGTCCACGATCGCCTGCATGTGGTCTTTCAGTGTCGGCGAGACGGTGAACGTATGGATCATCCGTTCGTTGCCCTGTTCGGAAACGATGATGGACTGCGCGTCGGCATGAATCACTTCGCCCTTGAGCCATTGGCCCTTGCCATTGCCGTTTGGTTTCGATGTGATCGCGTCGAGTGTTTTGACGATGATGGGGGCGGCAATCACCGGGCCCGGGGCCTGCGCTCGGGCTGCGGGAGAGCAAAGCGCTACTGCCACGGCGAGTGTTCCGTACGTCAAAGCGATGCTATAGCTCTTCATCGAAAGATATCTTTAGCGACTTCAAGAATTTAATGTCTTGCGGAGTGATCTCAACCTTGGGCTCCGCGCCGTCTTCTTCCAGCACTTCGTCGTCGACACGAATATGCAGCGACTCTAGGAAACGCCGGTCCTGCGAAGTCATTCTCGAATCATGCGACGGCCGTCGCGCCAACCCGATCGTGGCGTCAAGTTTCAGCACGATGTCAAAGCCAGCCGCGCGAACGCCGGAGATCGCCTCGGCGATCCGCTCGGAATCCGACACGCTATCGTTGATCGCATGCCCCAGTTCACGCAGCAACTGCTTCATGTGGTCGTCGAGTTGCAATGGCGTCTGACCTCCTGAAACGTTCCTACCGTAATTCTAGGGCGGTGGCAAGCCCGAAAACAAGCTCTCTCGCGCGCCACGATTCTGGGAGGTAACCTTCCCACCCGCTGGGCGGGCCAGCCATGCTCCCGTCCGCCCCAAGAGCAGCCGCCTGTAATAGAATCCAGACATGCCTTCGAATATGCTTCCGGCGCTCTGGCGCTCGATCCTAGTGACCCTACCTACGCTTTGGCGCGTGGCACGCCAGCTCTTTTACGAAGCCACCGGTGCCCTGTTTGGCCTGTTTGCCGCCTGGGCCGCGTTCGCCGTATGGAAGCAATGGAGGCAGCGCCCGGCACTCTGGCTCATGGCTTTTGCAGTCGCCTACGCCATCACCATGGCGGCGTTCGCGTTGGCCTCGTTTCGTCGGGCCAGGCGGGTCCGCTGATGAGGGATCGAGCGAAAAAACCGCCCGCTGCGGATATCCCGAGCGGAGCGACCTCGGGCCTTCCCGGGGAGGCCGTCGTCTCGGCCGGTGACCTGCGGGGGTGGGACGCGGAACGGGATCTTGGCTATCCCGGCCAGTTCCCGTTCACGCGCGGCATCTATCCGACGATGTACCGCGGGCGCCTTTGGACCATGCGGCAATATGCGGGCTTCGGCACCGCCGGCGAATCCAACCGGCGCTACCGCTACCTGCTCGAGCAGGGCCAGACCGGGCTTTCCGTCGCCTTCGACCTACCCACGCAGATCGGTTTGGACTCCGACCACCCGCTTGCCGAGGGCGAAGTCGGAAAAGCCGGCGTGGCCATCGATTCGCTCGAAGACATGCAGGTGCTGTTCGACCGCATCCCCCTCGAACGCATCTCGACCTCGATGACCATCAACTCAACCGCGGCGATTCTTCTCGCGCTCTACGTGGCCGTGGCCAAACAGCAGGGTGCGGATCTAGCCCGACTCTCCGGCACCGTGCAGAACGATATCCTCAAGGAATACATTGCGCGCGGAACGTACATCTACCCACTGCGCTCTGCGATGCGCATCGTCACCGACATCTTCTCCTGGTGCCAGCGCGAGCTGCCCAACTGGAATGCCATCTCCATCTCTGGATATCACATTCGCGAAGCTGGCTCGACCGATGTGCAGGAAGTTGCGTTCACCCTCGCCAACGCCATCGCCTATGTCGAAGCAGCGAAGTCTACCGGACTCGAGGTCGACAAGTTCGCTCCGCAGCTTTCCTTCTTCTTCAATGCGCACAACGAATTTCTGATGCAGATCGCGAAATTCCGGGCCGCGCGGCGCCTCTGGGCGCGCACCATGCGCGGCCGCTTTAAAGCGCGCGATCCGCGCTCGATGATGCTGCGTTTTCACGCACAGACGGCCGGTTCGGCACTCACAGCCCAGCAACCAGAAATTAATCTCGTGCGCGTTGCGGTCCAGTGCCTCGCGGCTACGCTGGGCGGCTGCCAATCCCTGCACGCCAACGCACTCGACGAGGCACTCGCGCTGCCGACCGAGCAATCCGCTCTGCTGGCCCTGCGCACGCAACAGATCATCGCGCAGGAGACCGGCATTGCCAACACCATCGACCCCCTGGCTGGTTCCTTTGTGATTGAAAAACTGACCGACGAAATCGAGGCGGCCGCCGAGCAGTACATTTCGAAAATCGATGCGCTCGGCGGTATGTTGCGTGCGATCGAGACCGGATACGTGCAGAGGGAGATTCAGAAATCGGCCTACGCCTATCACCAGGCGGTCGAGCGCGGCGAACAGATTGTGGTCGGCGTGAACCGCTTTCAGGCCGAGCAGGAGCAGCTTAAGCTTATCCCCACGCTCCGTATCGACCCGGAAATCGAGCGCTCCCAGATCGAGCGCCTGCGCGCCTTGCGCGCCCACCGCGATGCCAGCAGGGCACGTGCCGCCGTTGACGAGGTCGAGCGTCGCGCCCGCAGCAACGAAAACCTGATGCCGGTCATTCTGACGGCGGTCGAATCCTATGCCACCGTCGGCGAAATTTCAGATGCGCTGCGCCGCGTCTTTGGCGAACACCGCGAATCGGTCACCATTTAATGACGAGCAGCGAGCCGTTTTTGAGCCCTCCGGAAGCGAGGAGGGTTCTCGGGATCACGGAGCCGTAAGCAGGTGAAACTGATTCTTGCGTCTGCTTCACCGCGACGCGCCGAAATCTTGCGTAACGCGGGAATCCCGTTCGAAGTGCGTGTCGTTCTGTTCGACGAGACGCGCCGCCCGAGTGAGCTCCGCGGTGATTACGTCCGCCGAGTGGCGCTGGGCAAGGCTCGTTCGGCTGCGAGCGAAGTGGGCGAATCCGAGCAGTGTCTGTTCGTTGGCGCCGATACGATCGTCGTCGCTCGGGACGAAATTCTTGGCAAGCCTTCCTCCGACGCCGACGCTCGTCGCATGTTGCGCCTGTTAAGCGGCTCGGTCCACGAAGTCCACACAGCTGTAGCCGTGGTTCGCCGTCCCGGCGCGATGGAAGGTATCGTCGAGGAAACCACGCGCGTCACCTTCGCACCCCTTTCCGACGCTGACATCGAAAACTACATTTCAACCGGCGAGCCGTTCGACAAAGCGGGCGCCTATGCCATTCAAGGCATCGCGGGTCGCTATATCACTCGCATCGAGGGCTGTTACTTTAATATCGTAGGTCTTCCCCTCGCACGGCTCTGGTCCCTCCTCCGCGATTTCGGCTGGAGAGAGGCGAGCGGGTCGCTCTAGCCGGAGGATCGACGGCACACCAAGCCCCCCTCGCTTCGGCAGCGCAAAGAAAACGGCGGCCACCGGGCCGCCGTGTCGAAACCCGGGATCGGTCGTGGAAGACTACTTATGCGGTTCGCTTGCGGCTGGAGTGGAGCTTGGCGCACTGCTAGCCGGCGGGTTGGCGGGCTGGCTTGTTTGCGCGGGCTGTTGCGGTTCGCCGCGCATGCCATCCTTGAATTCTCGGACTCCCTGCCCGAGTCCCTTCATCACCTCAGGAATCTTGCGCCCTCCGAAAAGCACGAGGATGACGATCGCAATGATCAACAAATGCATGGGGCTGTCCCACATGGATGCCTACCTTTCACACCCGGACCGACTGGACCCGGGTGCCCCTAACCATGTCCTGGTCAAAGTATAACACGCTCGTCGCCCACCCTGCGCGTCACATGTTCCCGGTCGAGAAACTCCAGCAGCGGAATCGCGTATTTGCGGCTCACCCCCGCTACGTCTTTGAACGTCACAACCGTGATGCGATCGCCCCGTTCTTCGCGGTACCTGGCGACCAAATCGCGGAGCCGCGCGACCGCGGTACGATGGAAAACGAAATCCTCCGCCACTTTGACCAGTGTTCCTTCGCGTATGAGAATCTGCAGAATTTTCTGGGCACGGCTTTCTTCCACGGACAACTTCGCCAGAACGGCCGGAACGCCGGGCACCGTGAGCCCTGCGCGCTCGAACTCCTTTTCAATCAGCTCCTTGGCGCGTATCTCTTCGGGCGAAAGCGCAATCGCGCGGCCCGCGCGCTGCACCAGGCCCCCGAGGCCCGACACCGCTCCGGCTTTCGTGAGGTCCGCCAACGCCGCCTCGAAAAGGGCGGGGCGGGGATTTCCGAGCCGCCCCCGGAGCTCCTGTTTGGGTATTCCCGGCAGCAGCGGATTGGCAGAATGAAATTGCTCGACGGCCTCCCGAAGAGCCCTCGCGCATCCCTCGACCGCCCCTGCCGATGCCATCGTGAAGGGCTGTTCATCCAAAACCCGCAGTTGGTTCCGGGCAACCAGCCTTTCCGCCGTCTCCCGGATTTCTCCTTCCAGCCAGCCGGTGCGCGCGCGAACTTCCTCGAGCGTCAGCCCCCGAGGCATCGCTTCGGCGAGCGTCGCGAGAAGATCCTCGCGGCTGCCGTTTTCGAGCGCTTCCAGAAAATCGCGGGCCTGCCGATCCTCCCTCCGATGCCTCCGCGCCCGCGCATCGATGACGATTCCACCGCCCATCGTCTCGACCGGCGAAAACTGCCGCAGGATGAACCTGTCCTCCGGCAGCAGAACCACGTCGTTGTCCAATCGCAACTGGGCCAGTTGAGATCGGCCCGGCGCCAGCTCGTCGCCCTCGAGCAGGACGACTTCGGCGATTGCTTCCGATGAGCCTTGGTGAAAATGCGCACGAGCGCGATTCTTCAGCGGCCGAGCCGAGTCGAGGAGCGTGATACGAGCATCGAGCTTTCGCGTTGGCTCGAATACGCCCGGGCGGCCCAGCACCATGCCTCGTTGAAGCTCGGTGTGATCGATGCCCGCAAGATTCACGGCCGTGCGTTGCCCGGCCACGGCGTGCTGGATCGGATGGCCGCCGGAATGAAGTCCGCGAACGCGCACGCGCCTGCGTATCGGATAAATCTCAATCTCGTCATCGACCTTCACGGTGCCAGAAATCAGCGTTCCCGTCACCACGGTTCCAAAGCCTTTGGTCGCAAACGAGCGATCGATGGGAAGGCGAAAATGGCGATGTACGTCCTTGGCCGGGGTCGCCTCCGCTACTCGGAGGAGCTCCCGTTTCAAAACATCAAGTCCCGCACCTCGCCGCGCACTGACGGGCACAATCGGGGCGCCCTCGAGGAACGATCCGCGCACGCATTCTTCGATCTCGAGCCGCACCAGCCCGACGATGTCGGCATCCACCAAATCCGATTTCGTGATCGCCACCAGGCCGCGCGGAATCCCCAGCAGACGGCAAATATCAAAATGTTCGCGCGTCTGTGGCTTGATCGATTCATCCGCCGCAACCACTAGGAGCACGATGTCGATGCCACCCGCGCCAGCCAGCATGTTGCGCACGAAGCGCTCGTGCCCGGGAACGTCGACGAAGCCAAAGCTCACCTCGCCGAGGCTCAGAAACGCAAAGCCAAGATCAATGGTGATTCCTCGACGCTTCTCCTCTTCGAGCCGGTCCGGATTGGTTCCCGTCAATGCCTCGACGAGCGACGATTTCCCGTGGTCGATGTGTCCGGCCGTACCGACAATGACGTACTTTTCGGTTCCCATGGAAGCGATCTCCGGCAGGCTGATGCTAGCGGAGCCTGACGGCCTGGTCAAACCTCACCGCTCCCAGGCTGTACGGATCGCGCAGAAGCGATTTCGCGGGCAATCGCCAGAGCCGCCGCGCGGGGATCGTTGGACTCGGTGATGGGTCGACCGACGATCAGATAATCCGCTCCCGCTTCGATGGCCTCCGCGGGAGTTGCGACCCTCGACTGATCGTTCGCCGCCGCGCTCACGGGCCGCACGCCGGGCGCCGCAATCAGGAACCTCGGTCCGCCCTGGGCGCGGATCGCCGCCGCCTCCTGTCCGGAAGCCACAACTCCATCGAGCCCGGCCTCCTGCGCTAGCTTTGCCAAAGCGAGCACAGTTTCTGACGGGGAACCAGCGATCTCGACCCCGCGCAGCGCCGTCCGATCCATGCTTGTCAAAAGGGTCACACCAAGCAGTCGAGGGCGATTTTTCTTCTTGCCCACCGCCGCACTTGCGGCCCGCATCATCGCTGCTCCGCCGAGCGTGTGCAGCGTCAGCAGACGCACCTTGGGAAGTTCGGCCGCCGCAGCCACGGCTCGGGCCACAGTGTTTGGAATGTCGTGGAATTTCAAGTCAAGGAAAACCCCAAAGCCCAGACCCGCGAGCATGGTAAGGACTCGCGGGCCCTCGGCTGTGAACAGCTGGTTGCCGACCTTGACCAGCCCGGCCGCGCCTCGCAGTTGCCGCGCTAAGGCGCGAGCCTGCCCAAGGCGGTCAACGTCCAGGGCGACAATTAGTTGTGATGTTCCGAGGCGGGGCGTGAGGGCACCTCAAGCAGCTCCAGCCGGACCTTCGCCAGCCCGCGCTGGTCGAATCCAAGCTTCCGGGCAACGGCGTACGAGACGTCCAGCTCGCGGCCTTGCACGTAGGGGCCGCGGTCATTGATCCGGACCACCTGGCTGCGATGGTTCCGAGGGTTTACGATGCGCACGATCGATCCCAGAGGAAGTGTAGGGTGCGCGGCCGTCTCCGCATACATATCGTAGGTTTCCCCATTCGCAGTCGGCTGGCCGTCGAAGTCCTCGCCGTACCAGCTGGTCGTGCAGTCCCAGGCGGCTAAAGGTCGCTGCTGGCCCTTCGCCGAAGAGTCCGATGTGGATTTGAGAAGGCTATCGGATTCCTGTTGAAGAGGGCTGCCGGCTCTCATGCTGGCCGCAGGGTTGGCCGAGGGAACGAGAGTGAGCACACCCAGTCCTAAGAACACCGACTCGAGAACCACAAAAGCCTTAGTTCTCATTTTGCGACTAACCTCCCTGAAATCAGCTGATTCTACCACCCGAAGATCGCTCTTCCAAACCCATCAGCTCCGGAGCGAGCCTCGCAAGGTGCTGATTTCACGTATGTTTTCGCTCTGGCACCAGGCTTCGAGGTCCCCGACGAGCCGCTCGGAGGCCCTAGGGTCCACGAAATGCGCGGTGCCAACTTCCACTGCCGTCGCACCAGCAATCATATACTCGGCCGCATCCCTAGAGTTTTCAATACCGCCTAACCCTATAATGGGAATGCCGACCACCTGGTGCGCCTCATGAACCAACCGTAATGTTATAGGTTTGATCGCCGGACCCGACAACCCTCCCGCCGTACTACCAAGGCATGACCTCCGGGTGTGTGCGTCTAGACACAGCGCAGGGTACGTGTTCGCGATTACGAGGGCGTCTGCCCCGGAGGATTCCGCTGCCTTAGCTACAACTGCAATGGTTCCAACAGATGGAGAGAGCTTGACCCACAATGGCCTGCGGCAGGCCTCTCGCGCTCGGCCGACAACCTCGCTTGTCAGAATCGGGCTGGTACTGAACTCGATGCCGCCGCGATCCACATTTGGACAAGAAATGTTCAGCTCATAAGCGGCCAGCCCATCTGTGTCTTCCAGGACACGGATGACCTCCCCATACTCGGCCACATTGCGTCCAAAGACGTTCGCTACAACCGCCGTGTTGTATTTGCGGAGTTGGGGCAGTTTCTCAGCCACGAAGCGCCGGACACCGATGTTCTGCAAGCCGATCGCGTTGATCATTCCCCCGACGGTCTCGAACATCCGGGGTGGAGGGGAACCGGCCATGGGCTCAAGCGACAATCCCTTGACCACGATCCCGCCCAGCCGGTTCAGATCGACCAGATCTGCGAACTCAACGCCGTAGCCGAACGTGCCACTGGCAGCGAGGACGGGGTTTTGAAGCAAAACAGTACCGACACGCACTCGGAGGTCAACCCCCGAGGGCCGTTCGGCGGTACGTGCCAGCTCGGGCGAAGTCACGGGCGTTGAGTTTAGCACGCCGGTCAAGATGGCCCGAGCCGTGGCATTTTGTGGGATTCGGCGACTGCGGAGTGAAGCCGGTGTGTGCTAGGATGAGGCACCCGATGCGCGTCGTCGAAAAACGCCAGCTTCTGTCGTCCCAGGAAATCTCCCGCACGCTAAACCGGTTGGCCCATGAGATTGTGGAAAAGAGCGGGGGAGCCCAGGACGTTGCCTTGATCGGTGTGCGACGCAGAGGTGTTCCGCTCTCGGAGCGGCTGGCCAGGGCCATCCAGGGCTTTGCGCACCTGGACATTCCCGTCGGAACCCTCGATATCACGCTCTACCGGGATGATCTTTCAACCGTCGGTGCACAACCGGTGATTCAGTCGACGAACATCGATTTTGCGGTGGATGACCGCGACTTGGTCATTGTGGATGACGTCCTTTATACGGGCCGAACGATTCGTGCCGCCATGAACGGGCTGTTCGACCTGGGGCGGCCGCGCCGGGTCAGGCTCCTGGTGTTGATTGACCGAGGCCATCGCGAGCTGCCCATTGAGGCCACTTTCATCGGCAAGACCATTCAGACGAGTGACACCGAGATCGTCGAGGTTCGGCTGCAGGAAGTCGATGGCGAGGAGCGTGTCATGTTGGTGGATCGGGTTCACTAATCGCTCGCGCGATCGATCGGGAGGAAGGATGTAAGCGAAGGGAAACCGTGCCTCCCCGTCTGCCCAATTTGCTCGGAATCGAGTCCCTCAACCGCGAGCAAATTGAGTTTTTCCTCGACCAAGCCAAACCCTTCCAGGAGTTTCAGCGGCATCCGCTTAAAAAGCTGGCGACGCTCCGCGGCAAGACCATCGCCGTGGCGTTCTTTGAATCGTCGACGCGCACGCGCATTAGCTTTACGACGGCCGCGTCGCGTCTGGGTGCCGACACGATGGCGCTGCAAGCGGAAGCTTCCAGCCTTAAGAAGGGCGAGTCTTTGATGGACACGGTCCGTACGCTGGAGGCTATGAAACCGGACGCCATTGTCATGCGGCACAGCTCGTCGGGCGCTCCGGATTTTGTGGCCTCGCGGCTGGAGATTCCTGTTCTAAACGCGGGCGACGGAACACACGAGCATCCGACCCAGGCACTGCTCGATGCACTGACGATCCGCGACCGCAAGGGGCGGCTGGAGGGCTTGAAGGTCACAATTCTGGGCGACATCCTGCACAGCCGAGTAGCCCGTTCGAACATCCATCTGCTGGGTAAATTTGGCGTGCGGCTAACGCTTTGCGGTCCGGCCATGTGGGTGCCGCGGGAGGTCGAACGGCTCGCGCCAAACGTCCGGCGCTCGCTTCAGATCGAAGAGGCCCTGGAGGGAGCCGACGTCGTGATGGCGTTGCGGGTGCAAACCGAACGCATGCACGAGCCGGCCTTGGCACCCGAGGAGTACATTGCCGGATATCAATTGACGCCGGAACGGCTGGGGCGTGCGAAGCCAGACGCGCTGGTAATGCATCCGGGGCCGATGATTCGCGGTCTTGAGATCGACTCCGGCGTGGCGGATGGCCCGCAATCCTGCGTTTTAGAGCAAGTGACCAACGGCCTCGCGGTGCGCATGGCCTTGCTCTATCATCTTGTCGGCGGTCCGCCGGCCGATGCCTCTGTTCCCCCCAGGACGGATTGATGCTTTTGATCAAGAATGGCCGCGTTCTCGACCCGGCAAGCAAGACGGACCGGACCGTGGACGTACTGCTGGAAGGGGACCGCATTCAAGCGGTGGGGGCAAATCTCGAATCATCGGGCGCGGAGACGTTTGACGCAAGCGGCTTGATTGTGGCGCCGGGCTTCATCGACCTGCATTGTCATTTGCGCGAGCCCGGCCAGGAGCTTTCCGAAACAATCGAGAGCGGCACGCGTGCCGCGGCCCGGGGCGGCTTCACGGTGGTCTGCGCGATGCCGAACACGCAACCGGTGAACGACAACGCTTCGGTGACACGCAGTATCGTTGAACGGGCCGCGCGATCGGCAAGCGTGCGCGTGTGGCCGATCGGTGCGGCTTCCCTGGGAAGCAAAGGCGAGGCGCTTGCCGAAATCGCTGCCATGAGAGATGCGGGCATTGTTGCCGTAAGCGATGACGGCAAGCCCATCCTGACGGCGCGTTTGATGCGGCAGGTGATGGAGTACTCGGACTCGCTTGGCCTTCCCGTAATCGATCACTGCGAAGATCCGTCCCTGTTTGCGGGCGGGGTGATGCGAGAAGGACCGCAGTCGTTCCGGCTAGGTCTCGCGGGCATTCCCGCCGAGTCCGAGTCCCTCGCTGTCGGGCGCGATGTGGAAATGGCCCTGCTCACCGGCGCGCGATTGCACATCGCCCACATGTCGACCCGACGTTCACTCGAGCATGTGCGCTGGGCCAAGCAACGCGGGTTGCGCGTGACGTGTGAGGTCACACCGCATCACTTTACACTGACGGACGAAGATGTTGGCTACGATACGCGCTACAAGATGAATCCGCCCCTGGGCTCGCGCGACGATCGCGACGCCCTGATCGAGGGGCTGCGGGACGGCAGCGTCGATGCGATCGCCACCGACCACGCTCCCCATCATCCCGCGAGCAAAGACGTGGAATTCGATCGCGCGCCTTTCGGAATCACGGGATTCGAAACAGCGCTCGCGCTCGGCCTACGCGAGCTGGTGCACAGCGGCAAGATGCCGCTAATGAGACTGGTGGAGCTGTTTACGAGCGGGCC
>Ga0187783_10002560_pt1 | contig 13473 bp, 12 predicted proteins | sample 1015_SJ02_MP02_2_FD_132471 | JGI IMG/M metagenome (GOLD analysis project Ga0187783, IMG submission 132471) | Tropical peat soil microbial communities from peatlands in Department of Meta, Colombia - 1015_SJ02_MP02_20_MG | ecosystem: Environmental > Terrestrial > Soil > Wetlands > Peat | place...
CGGCCGAGAACCCGAACGAGATGCTCGACTATTCCTACGAGCAGATGCTCGACCACATCACCCAGGTGCGGCGCGCGCTGGTCGATATCACTGCCTCGAAGAAGCGGCTTGAGCTGCAGGAACAGCAGCTGCAGCAGTCGGTCGATCACCTTCAGGACCAGGCCAAGGCGGCGCTGGCGCAGGGCCGGGACGACCTGGCTCGCGAGGCGCTGTCCCGCAAGGCGGCGGCCCAGCAGCAGATCGAGGAGCTCAAACCGCAGGACGAGCAGCTCACCGAGGAAGAGCAGAAGATGGAGCAGGCTCTGAGCACGCTCCAGCAGCGGGTGAACGACTTCCGGTCCAAGAAGGAGGTCATGAAGGCGCAGTACACCGCGGCATCGGCGATGACCTCGGTGAACGAGGAGGCGGCGGGGATATCCAAGAGCCTCGGCGACTCCGGCGCGGCGCTACAGCGGGCCCAGGACAAGATCGCGCTCATGCAGTCGCGGGCGGCCGCGACCGACGAGCTGCTCCAGTCGGGTGTGCTGGAAGACGTCGGCGGGGACACCGACGACATTCAGCACGAGCTGGACCAGGCCGGCGCCAACGCACAGGTCGACAAGGAGCTGGCCGCCCTCAAGGCACAGATCGGCAGCGCGCCCGCCACGCCGGAGCTGCCCGCCGGTAGCTGAGCTGAGGCTGGAGGGGAACGGCGGTCGCCTGGGCTACCGCCGTTCGCCGTGTCGCGGCCGCCGGCGCGCGCTCGACTAAGATCGGGACCGTGACTAGCTGGGGCCCTGACGTCCGCGTCCGTTTCGCGCCGTCGCCCACGGGCGAGTTCCACGTAGGCAGCGCCAGATCCGTCCTGTACAACTGGGCGGTGGCGCTGGGGAGTCACGGCGCGCTCGTGCTGCGGATCGAAGACACCGACGCGGCGCGCAACCACCCGCAGTGGATCGACGGCATCATCAGCGCGATGGCCTGGCTCGGCATCGACGGCAGCCAGTACGAGGGACCGTTCCTGCAGTCGGACAACCTGGCCAAGCACACCGAGGCCGCGCAGCGGCTCTACCAGCAGGGCCGGGCCTACTACTGCGACTGCACTCGCGAGGACGTGATCGCGCGAACCGGCGACCAGTATCGCGGCTACGACGGTTACTGCCGTGACCGCGGGCTCGGGCCGGGTCCGGGACGGGCACTGCGGTTCCGGACGCCAGACGACGGGTTCATCGTGGTGGACGACCTCGTGCGCGGCACGACGACGTTCGAAAACGCCTCGATCGAGGACTTCGTACTGGCCCGCGCCGACGGCTCGGTGCTGTTCCTGCTGGCCAACGTCGTCGATGACATGGACCAGCGGATCACCCACGTGATCCGGGGCGAGGAGCATCTGCCGAACACGCCCAAGCAGCAGCTGCTCTGGGAGGCGCTCGGCCGCGTGCCGCCCGCATGGGCGCACCTGTCGGTACTGGTCAACGAGCGACGGCAGAAGCTGTCCAAGCGCCGGGACAAGCTGGCGCTCGAGGACTACCGGGCCGAGGGCTATCTGGCCGACGCGGTGCGCAACTACCTCATGTTGCTCGGCTGGGGGCCGCGCAGCGGCGGCGAGATCATGCCCTTCGGCGAGATGGTCGCGCAGTTCCGGATCGAGGACGTGAGCCCGTCACCTGCGTTCTTCGACCTGGCGAAGCTGCGCGCGTTCAACGGCGAGTACATCAGGGCCCTGTCGGCGGAAGAGTTCGTCGCCGCGTGTCAGCCGTGGCTGGCACCCGGCCGCGCGCCGTGGCCGGCGGACCGCTTCGACCCGGAGGTGTTCGCCACGCTCGCGCCGCTGGCACAGACCAGGGTCGCGCTGCTCGCCGACGTCGTGCCCATGGTGGATTTCGCGTTCCTGGCCGAGCCGGTGCACGACGAGGCGTCGTGGGCGAGGGCCATGCGCGAGCCGGCCGGCGAGATCCTGGCCGAGGTCGCGGCGGCCTACGCCGGGGTGCGGTGGCAGGCCGACGAGCTGCGCGCCCGGCTCGAGGCGGTGGGCAGCTCGTTCGGGCTGTCCCTGGGCAAGGTCCAGGCGCCGGTGCGGGTGGCGGTGACCGGCCGGACCGTGGGGCTGCCGCTGTTCGAGTCCCTGCAGGTGCTCGGGCGCGCGGAGACGCTGCGCCGGATCGAGTCGGCGCGCGAGCGGGTCACCGGGCTCGCCTAGGCGTCGTTTCTGTTGACGGGCGGCCGACGTGCCGAGCCAGCTCAGCGCTTACCGCGGCGATCCACGCGGCGTTCGACCTCGACTGAGCGCAGGGCGGCTGCCAGGTGCCGGCGGAACACGCCGTGTGCTTCGCTATGCGGGTGGCTGACACTCCTTTCTCCGACCGGGTTCGTGGCGGCGAGGTTGTCTTCGGCGGCTGGCTGGCGGCGCCGGGACCGGTGACCGCCGGGCTGCTCGCGGCCGGCGGGCTCGACTACGTCGTCATCGACCTGCAGCACGGCACCGCGACCGAGCACGATCTGCCGGCGCTCACGACGGCGATCCGGCGGGCCGGTGCCGCCCCGCTTGGCCGGGTGCGGCACGCGCATCCCGCCGACATCGGCCGGGCGCTCGACCTCGGTTGTGACGGGGTGATCGTGCCGAACGTGGACACCGCCGAGCAGGCCGCGGCCGTGGCCGGCGCGTGCCGGTTCCCGCCCGCCGGCTATCGGTCTGGTGGCGGTGTCCTGGCGCCGCCCGGACTGCCGCTGTGCATCGTCATGGTCGAGTCCAGCCGAGCCATGGTGGAGCTGCCCGCCACGCTGGCGCTCGCCGGAGTGGACGGGATCTATGTAGGGCCGCGGGACCTGTCCTACTCGCTCGGCTGCCCGCTCGATCCGCACGATCCGGTGCTGCGCCCCGCGCTCGAGCGCATCTGGACGGACTGCGATGCGGCCGGCAAGCCGGCGGGCGTACACGCGTCCGACGGGGCGACCGCGCGGCTCTACCGCGAGAACGGCTGTCGGCTCGTGACCGTGGTCGCGGACACGCTCGCGATTTCCCGCGCGGCGGCGACGGAACTGGCGTTGGCCCGGGCCTGACGGCGCGAGGACCGGCTGGTGCGTGGTGGCGCGCGGGCCAGGTCCGAGAACCCAGTCGCGCCGGGCCTGGGTGCCCTCGGGGATGACGCCCGTTACTGACTACGATGGGTAACCGGGGCGGGCGAGAGTTATGCCCTTGGCCCCGGCCCGTTACCTGTGCGGTGTGCCAGCACGGCTCTATGCTGCAGGCAGACGTCTGCCGTACGGCGGCTAGCAAGCCGCGCTGGCGCCAGGCTCGGCCTCGGAGGCGCAAATGGGACTGATGGACAAGGTCAAGGCGCAGGCGACGCAGCTGGCGCAGAAGACCCAGGAAGCAGCTCAGGAAGGCAAGGCCAAGCTCGACCAGGCGCAGGCTAACCGGCGCGCCGACGCGTTGCTGCGCCAGCTCGGTGCCCTCGTGTTCGCCGAACGCACCGGCCGGGGGGCCGCGGACAGTCAGGCCAAGATCGACGAGCTGATCAGCACCATCTCGGCACACGAGCGGGAGAACGGGCTCAACCTGTCGCAGCCGACCGTCCCGCAGCCGGGTTCGCCTGCCGATCCGGCGGGCTCCTCAGGCTCGGGCGGGTCGTACTCGGCCGAGAGCGGTCCCGCGGGGCCCTCGCAGGCCGCTCCCGGCGGGTTCCAGACCGGCCAGAGCTTCTTCCCGCCGCCGGACGACAGTGAGGCCTCCCAGGGCTGAGCTGTCCCTGACCCGTCGCGGGCTCGTCAGCCGCAGGCATCCTCCGCCGCCGAGTGCTCCGCCGGGTCGGACACGGTACCGGGCCCGCGGGCGTGCCGCGCCAGCTCCGGGCTGCCGGTGTCGGTCTGCAGCGACTGGAAGAGCGCGGCCGCTGCCGTCTGGTTCCACAGCACGGCTGACTCGCCGGAAGGCGTCTGGTAGTCGAGCGTGGCGATGGGAACCGTGGTGAACCAGATGTTGGACGGCTTGACGCCGCGGAGCTCGTCTGCCAGCTCGACGAGATTGAACCCCTGGTCCACCTTGACCGCGGCGGTGACCGAGGCGAGGACCTGCTGCAAGCGCACCGGGTTGGCGACCACGCCGGAGGCCGTGGCCTCGGTAAACGCCGAGGACAGCAGCTGCTGCTGATCATCGATCCGAGCCAGGTCGGACGTGGCGAACGAGTGCCGGTCACGAGCGAATTGCAGTGCCGTCACTCCGTCGACGTGGTGCAGGCCCGCTGACAGATGCAGGCCGCTGTAGCTGTCGTCCACCGCATACGGCAGGCAGATGTTGACGCCGCCGAGAGCGTTGACCACGTTGACGAAGCCGACGAAGTTCACTTCCACGTAGTCGTTGATGTCGAGGCCCGTGGCCTGTTCCACCGTGCTCACCATCAGCCGCGGCCCGCCGAGCGCGTAGGCCGCGTTGATCTTGTTCATGCCGTGGCCAGGGATGTCGACCCAGGAGTCGCGCGGCAGGCTGATGACCTCGACGCTCTGATGATTGGCAGGCACGTGCACGAGCATCATCGTGTCGGTGTTGGCCCCGACGTCATTGCCGACGTGCAGCCCGATCTCCTGGCTGCGGCTCAGTCCGCTGCGCGTGTCGATGCCGACGACGAGGATGTTGATCGGCCCGCTGGACGGCGTGCCTGAAATTCCGGCATCCAGTCGGCCGAGGCCGGCGCTGATGTAGGTCGTCACCACCCATGCGCCGCACGAGACCAGGAGGGTAACGGCGGATACTACGGCCACGGCCGTCAGCAAGAATCGCTGCCGACGCGCGTGGCGAGTGATGGCAACCTGGCGCATGAACCGCCGCCGGGCCGCGTGGTAGTTCGGCGTGCGAGGCGCCGACTCCCCTTGCCCGCCTTGCCCGCCTTGCCCGCGCGATGCCGCGGCCCGTTCGGCCGGCTCTCGCGGCGCTTCGGCCTGCTCGTCGTCCGCCGGGCCGCGCCCGCCGTCCGCTGGGTCGCGCTCGACCTCCGGGTGGCGCTCGACCTCTGCCGAGTCGCGCTCGACCTCTGCCGGGTCGCGCTCGACCTCTGCCGGGTCGCCCCCGCCCCGTCCCGCGGGGTTCTGGTCGTCTGCCGTCATCTGCCGTCTTCAGCCGCCAGGTGCTGCCTACTGCCTAAGGCTTACCGGCCGACCGGAGCCTAACCCCGGCCAGCCCGCGGCGAGCCGGCAGCTTTACCTGCGGATAGTCCGTGCATTGCCGGCCTCGTCCGGCCTCCTAGCCGCCACCCGCTGCCACGTGACACCCGGCGGCGGTTCAGGTACTATGTAGTAAGTTACTGATGAGTAGCTTCGAGTCAGTGGCGGCGCCGGTTCGGCTACGGACGGGAGGGGTCCGTATGGGGCACTTCAAGAGCAACCTCAGGGACATCGAGTTCAACCTTTTCGAGGTGCTGACCCGACAGGACCTGCTCGGCGCCGAGCCCTTCGGCGAGGTTGACGAGGAGACTGCCCGCGGCATCCTCGATGAAGTCAACAGGCTGGCCGGAGGCCCGGTTGCCGAGTCGTTCGCCGCGGCGGACCGGACCCCGCCGGTCTTCGACCCGGCCACGCACTCCGTCACGATGCCGGAGGCGTTCAAGAAGTCGTATCACGCCTTCGTGGACGCCGAGTGGTTCCGGCTCGAGCTTCCGCCAGAGCTCGGCGGCACCCGCGTGCCCCGGTCTCTCGCCTGGTCGGTCGCCGAGCTGATCCTGGGCGCGAATCCGGCCGTGTGGATGTACTCGAGCCTCGGGTCGTTTTCGCACGCGCTCTGGCTCATGGGCACCGCCGCCCAGAAGACGGTGGCCCAGCAGGCAGTCGAGCACCGCTGGGGCTACACGATGGTGCTCACCGAGCCCGACGCGGGCTCGGACGTCGGCGCCGGCCGGACGAAGGCGATCGAGCAGCCCGACGGAACCTGGCACATCGAAGGCGTCAAGCGCTTCATCACCAGCGCCGAGCATGATATGGCGGACAACATCCTGCATATCGTGCTGGCCCGGCCCGAGGGCGCTGGCCCCGGCACCAAGGGCCTGTCGATGTTCCTCGTGCCCAAGTACCTCATCAGCTCCGACGGGTCGCTGGGCGAGCGCAACGGCGTCTACGTGACCAACGTGGAGCACAAGATGGGCCTGAAGGCCTCGACCACCTGCGAGCTGACGTTCGGTGCCGAGCACCCGGCGGTCGGCACGCTGGTGGGCGACGTGCACGACGGTATCCGCCAGATGTTCATGATTATCGAGTTCGCCCGGATGATGGTCGGAACGAAGGCGATCGCCGCGCTATCGACCGGCTACCTGAACGCGCTCGACTACGCCAAGACCAGGGTGCAGGGCGCCGACCTCACGCAGCTGACGGACAAGACCGCGCCGCGTGTCGCGATCATGCAGCACCCTGACGTGCGGCGCAGCCTGCTGCTGCAGAAGTCGTACGCCGAGGGTTTGCGCGCCCTGGTGCTCTACACCGCCAGCCAGCAGGACGCTATCCAGGTCGCCGCCGCGCGCGGCGAGGGCGACGAGCTGGCGTCGGCGCTCAACGACCTGCTGCTGCCGATCGTCAAGGGTGTCGGATCGGAGCGCGGCTACGAATTGCTCGCGCAGTCGCTGCAGACCCTCGGCGGGTCCGGCTACCTGCAGGACTATCCGATCGAGCAGTACATCAGGGACGCGAAGATCGACAGCCTGTACGAGGGCACGACCGCGATCCAGGGCATGGACCTGTACTTCCGCAAGATCGTCCGCAACCAGGGCGCTGCGCTCAGCTATCTGCTGGGGCAGATCAGGGAGTTCGCCGCGGCCGAGGCGGGCAACGGCCGCCTGAAGTCGGTACGCTCCGCGGTGGCCAGGGCGGCGGACAACGTCGAGGCCATCGTGACGGCACTGAATGGCTACGTCGGTGCCAGCCTGCAGCAGCCGGAGGAGATCTACCGGGTCGGGCTGAACACCACCAGGCTGCTGCTCGCCCTCGGCGACCTCATCGTCGGCTGGCTGCTCGGACGGCAGGCCGAGGTCGCCCTCGGCAAGCTGGACCGCGGCGGCTTGCCAGCCCGCGACCAGGCGTTCTACCAGGGCAAGGTCGCGGCGGCAGGGTTCTTCGCGGCGACTGTGCTGCCGCGGCTCGCGGCGGAGCGCGAGATCGCGGAGGCTACCTCGCTGGACGCCATGGAGTTGCCGGAGGAAGCCTTCTAGGCCCGCTCGCCGACCGGCGGTAACGCTGCGCGGCCGCCCGCACTCCCCCGAGGCGGGCGGCCGTGCCGATTGCTCGCCCAGGCGCGCGCGTCGCAGTCTGGGCTGCCGCTCGTCGCGGCTCCCGTCTCCGTGAACCACTCCCGGCCGAGGACGAGCCCGAACACCGGCACCGGGAGGGCCAGCAGGAGCCGCATGAGCCGGGCTAGCCTGCCGGTGCCCTGGACCACGGAACGGTGCGCGGCCAGTGCGGCCTGCTTCTGGCGCGCGTACCTGCGCACATTCACCCGCAGCGTGATCGCGGCTCGCGGTGTGCCCCACGTCCGGATATCCGCCGGCTGGTGACGCACGACGAGCCGCAGCGCCCGGAGCGTGCCGAACACCAGGCGGACGTACTCGCGCGGCGCGGTGGCCTCGAGCACCCGCACCCCGGTCAGCTCCGCGGCCCGGGCGCCGACATCGTGCACGCGGACGTGGTCGCGGTGACCGTATCCGCCCTGGGCGTCGTAACTCAGCAGCACGTCCGCGTGTTCTGCCCGGATCAACGCGGCCAGTCGCTCCGCGGCCTCATCGATGTCGGCGCGGACGAACCGCTGCCGATCAGGCGGGTCCGGGAACAGGACTGGCCCGGTCCCGCTATCGGCGTAGCCGAGGTGCTCCACCCGCGCCGCGCCGAGCACCGCCGCGCTCGCCCGCAGCTCGTCCAGTCGCGTGCTCGCCCCTGGCTCGGTACGCGCGCCCATCCAGCCGTCGCTGGCCACCACGATGACGACGCGATGTCCCTCGGCCGCGAGCCTCGCCAGCGTGCCCCCGGTGGCCAGGACCTCGTCGTCCGGATGCGCGTGAAAGGCCACGACCGTCACCATGTCGCCCATGGTGGCAGCACAGCCGGCCGGCTTGCCAGGCAGACGGCTGCCGCCGACCGCCCCCATTCGCTGCAGCGCCTCAGACCTCGTACTGGACCGCGGCCCGGCTCGTGGCGTGGGGCCTGCTGAACCGGGCGATGATGTCCTGATGCTCGGGATGGTCGCGGTAGGCGACGTAGCTGGCCGCGTCGTCGAAATCGGCGACCACGGCGAAGTCGAAGTTGCCCTCGACCAGGCCACGATCCGGGCCCGCGTGATAGGCGTGCAGGCCAGCCAGCGTCGGGGCGAGCGCGGTTAGCTCGGCGGCGAACTGCCGCTCCATATCGTCCGTCATCTCGTCGTCCCAGGTGAAAAGCACCACGTGCCGGATCATCAGACTCCCTTTCCAGGTTGCGGGGCCCGGCCTGCATCAACCGTACGGGCTAGGACCAGGCGAGCATCCGGAGCGGATCGGCCAGCATCGCGCCTACGTCGCGCAGCACCGCCGAGCCGAGCTCCCCGTCGACGATGCGGTGGTCGAAAGACAGCGCGAGCGTGCACACCTGCCGCACGGCGAGCTGTCCGTCGACAACCCACGGTGCATCCTTGACCCGGCCAAACGCCAGGATGGCGGCCTCGCCTGGGGTGAGAATCGGGGTGCCGGTGTCCACCCCGAACACGCCCACGTTGGTGATCGTGATGGTGCCGCCGGACAGGTCCGCGGGAGTCGCCTTGCCGGCCCTGGCCGTCTCGGCGAGCTGAGCCAGCGCGGTGGCGAGCGCGGGCAGGCTGAGCGCCTGCGCATCCTTGACGTTCGGCACGATGAGCCCGCGCTCGGTGGCGGCTGCGATACCCAGATTGACGTAGTGCCGCACCACGATCTCCTGCGCGGCGTCGTCCCAGCTCGCGTTGATCAGCGGGTGCCGACCGGCGGCTATGATCAGCGCGCGCGCGAGCAGCAGCAGCGGCGAGATCCGCACCCCGTCGAAGTCCGGCAGCGCGCGCAGCCGCCCGACGGCGGTCATCGTCTCCGTGATGTCGATCTGCAGGAACTCGGTGACGTGCGGCGCCGTGAACGCGCTCGCGACCATCGCCGCCGCGGTGTGCTTGCGCACACCCCGGATCGGCAGCCGCTCCTCCCGCGCCGTTGCCACCAGAGTCCTGGTGGAGAGCGGCGGACCGAGGGCGGGAACGAGGCCGACGGTGGCGACTGCCGCAGCCCGCTCCACGTCGTCTCTGGTGATCGACCCGTCCCGTCCGGTCCCGGTCAGCCCGGACAGGTCGACGCCGAGATCCCTGGCCATCTTCCGCACCGGCGGCTTGGCCAGCGCCTTCCCGGTAGCTCCGTTCGCGCTCGCGGGCGCGGCCGACTCGGTTGCGGGTCCGGTCACGGCCGCCGAGCCATCGGCGACCGGGGCGCCGGTCCCGCGGCGGGAGCCGGCGGCCTCACGTGGCGTGGTCTTGCGGGCCCGGCGCGTGGTCCTGCCGAGCTTGACGCCGTAGCCGACGAGCACGGCCTGCCGCTCGGCCTTGGGCGCCGGGCTGCCGATGATGCCCGGCTCCACTGCGCCCTCGGCCGGCGGCGGGGGCACGAGATCCTCGACCTCGCTGATGTCGCGCGGCGCCGGCGCACCGGAAGCATCGCCAGGGCCACCCACATCGACGGCGATGATGGGCGTGCCGACGTCTGCCGTCTCGCCCTCGGGCACCAGCAGGCGGGCGACCGTGCCGGCGTACGGGCTCGGCAGCTCCACGACGGCCTTGGCGGTCTCGATCTCCACGATGATCTGGTTCACGGTGACCGTGTCGCCGGGCTGAACGTGCCACCTGACGATGTCGGCCTCGGTCAGGCCTTCGCCGACGTCCGGAAGCCGGAACTCCTTGATATCCGCCATCCCGCGCCCCTCAGTAGCCGAACGCGCGGTCGACGGCGTCCAGGACGCGGTCCAGATCGGGCAGGTAGTACTCCTCGAGCCGGGAAGGCGGGTACGGCGTGGTGGGCGCCCCGACGCGCAGCACGGGAGCCTCCAGGCTGTAGAAGCATTCCTGGCTGACCCTGGCCGCGATCTCGGCGCCGATGCCGCCGGTCACGACCGCCTCGTGCACCACCACGCACCGGCCGGTCTTGCGGACCGAAGCGAAGATTGTCTCGGTGTCCAGCGGCGCCAGCGAGCGAAGGTCGACAACCTCGACGGAGCGGCCGTCGTCGCTCGCCGCGAGCGCCGCCTCGGCGCACGTGCGCACCATCGGGCCGTAGCACAGGACCGTCACATCGGTGCCAGGGACCAGGACCCTGGCCTGCTCCAGCGGCAGCGCGGCGGCCAGGCCGCCCTCGATGTCGACGTCTGCCTTGTCCCAGTACCGGCGCTTGGGCTCGAAGAAGATCACCGGGTCGTCGCTCTCGGCGGCCTGCTGGATCATCGCGTAGCCGTCGGCCGCGCCGCCGCACGCGACTACCCGCAGCCCCGGCGTGTGCGCGAAGAGCGCCTCTGGCGACTCGCTGTGGTGCTCGACCGCGCCGATGCCACCGCCGAACGGGATGCGGACCACGAGCGGCAGCCGGACCGAACCGCGGGACCGGTACCGCATCTTGGCGAGCTGGCTGACGATCTGGTCGAAGGCGGGGAACACGAAGCCGTCGAACTGAATCTCGCAGATTGGCCGGTAGCCGCGCAGCGCAAGGCCGATGGCGGTGCCGATGATGCCCGACTCGGCCAGCGGGGTGTCGATGACCCTGGCCTCGCCGAAGTCCTTCTGCAAGCCGTCGGTCACCCGGAACACGCCGCCGAGCTTGCCGACGTCCTCGCCCATGATCAGGGCCTTCGGGTTGTTCTCCAGCGCCTTGCGCAGCCCCTCGTTGAGCGCCCTGGAGAGGGTGAGCGTCGTCATCGGGCGACCTCCGCGCTTTCCATCTCGCCGGGGACGAAAGAGTCCAGGTAGGCGGTGAACTCGGCCCGCTCGGCCGCGAGCTGGCTGGTCGGACTCGTCAGCACGTTGTCGAACATGGCCAGCGGCTCCGGGTCTGGCATCTGCTGGCAGGCCCGGCGGACGTCGGCGCCGACCTGCGCTGCCTCGGCGTCGATCTCGTCGAAGAAGCTCATCTCGGCCTGCCCGGTCCTGATCAGGTACTGCTTCACCCGCTCGATCGGATCCTTCAGCTTCCAGGACTCGAGCTCTGCGGACAGCCGGTACCTGGTCGGATCGTCGGTGGTGGTGTGCGCTCCCATCCGGTAGGTGAACGCCTCGATGAGCGTCGGCCCCTGGCCCTCTCTGGCCGCCTGCATGGCCTTGCGGGTTACGGCCAGGCAGGCGAGGACGTCGTTGCCGTCCACCCGGATGCCGGGGAAGCCGAAGCCGCGGGCGCGGAGGTACAGCGGCGTGCGGGTCTGGCGCTCGAGCGGCTCGGAGATTGCCCACTGGTTGTTCTGGCAGAAGAACACGACGGGTGCGTTGTTGACGGAGGCCCAGATGAACGCCTCGTTCACGTCGCCCTGGCTGGTCGCCCCGTCACCGAAGTAGGCGATGACGGCCTCGCCGTCCTCGCCCACCGCGCCGTCGCGCTGAATGCCCATGGCGTAGCCGGTGGCGTGCAGCGTCTGGCTGCCTATCACGATCGTGTAGAGGTGGAAGTTGTGCACGGTCGGGTCCCAGCCGCCGTGGCTGACACCGCGGAACAGCTCGAGCAGCTTGACCGGATCCAGTCCCCGGCACCAGGCCACGCCGTGCTCCCGGTAGGTGGGGAACGCCATGTCGCGCGGCCCGAGCGCGCGCCCAGACCCTACCTGTGCCGCCTCCTGGCCCAGCAGCGAGGCCCAGATCCCCAGCTCGCCCTGGCGCTGCAGCGCGATGGCCTCGAAGTCGATGCGCCGCACGATGACAAGGTCGCGGTACAGGGCCCTGACCTCACCGGCCGAAATGTCCAGGGGATAGTCCGGGTGCTCGACCCGCTCCCCCTCGGGGGTAAGGAGCTGGATCAGCTCGGGCGAATCGGCCTGCCGTGCTGGCTCGCGGGCCGGGCCCCGGCTCGCAGAGCGGGCGGCGCGTCCGGCATCTTTGACGGCCACGTGCCACTCCTTGCGTGTACTCACGTTTCCGGCCAGCGTAACCCGGACCGGCGCGTCATCCGGCATGACGGCGTGAACAGTACTCTGGCAGAGCCCTGGCCGGTCATGCGCCGATCTCCGCAAGGCCGACGATGGTGACGCACGTCACGAATCGGGTCATGGCGATCTGGCGCCGCGTGACCTTGCCAGCGGCCGATGCCTCCGGCGGCCGGCCCCTCGTGCTCGCGTACTGTTCGGGGCGTGCCCACCTTCGTCGTCAACGTCATGCTCAAGCCCGAGATTCACGATCCCCAGGGTGACGCCATCGCCGGCGCCTGCCGTCGTCTTGGCTTCGACCAGGTCGCCGGCGTGCGGCAGGGCAAGCGGTTCGTCATTGAGCTCAGCGAGCCCGCGACCGAGCAGCGGATCGCCGAGCTGGCGGCCGAGCTACTCGCAAACCCAGTCATCGAGGAATTTTCGGTCCATCCCGCCTAGCAGTCGCCCGCATGAATGGTGGTTTGCTGTCGCTGGAGCGACAGCAAACCACCATCCATGACCGGGTCCGAGCCGCAGACCGCTCGCAACCCCAGCCCGGAGCGCACTGTTCGTCCAGAGATCGCCCTAGTTCATGATTACCAGGCTCGCTGCGGGGAAGCCTGGAGAATGTGAACTGACTGTGACCGCTACGGGCGAGGAGCGATGCGATCTCGGGCGCTGCCTTCCGGGGAGCCAGCGGCGGACGTTGAATTCTGCCTGGTTCTGCCGAGGGAATCGCTGAGCGTCCCGGTGATGCGCCGGGTTCTCGGTGACACTCTTACCCGCCTCGGCGTGGACGCGACCTGCATCGACGATCTGCTGCTCGCGGTCACCGAGGCGTGCACCAACGTGCTGCTGCACGCCGGTCCTGGGCACCGCTACGAGCTGGTGGCGCACGTGAGCAGCACCCGGTGCGTGCTGGAGGTCGTGGACAGCGGCCGCGGCTTCGATCCGGCGACGATCAGCAGGCCGCACAAGGGGATCCGGATCCCGCCCTCGGTCCGGCCGGTGCCAAGGATCCGGCGCCAGCGCACCTGGTCGCCGTCGACCGCACCCACGTCGCCCAGCATTCTCCGGAGCCGGATTGCCAGGTCGAGGCGGCTGGCCAGGGAGCGCGCCATCGCCGACCTGCCAGAGTCCGGGCGCGGTCTGGCGATTATGCGCGCCTGCGTCGATGACGTGACGATGCAGAGCAGCCCTGGCGAGGGCACCGTCGTGTCGCTGCGCAAGCGCATCGCGTGGCGCCGTGACGCGCCGCTGGCCCTCGGCTCCGGCGCTGAGCTGAGGGACGCCGGCTGAGCGGGTAGCCTGCGAGCATGCGCCGCCGTCCGACAGCACGCCGATGACGGCCCGGATCGGAGTCGTCACCTTTCCCGGTTCTCTCGA
>Ga0187783_10002561_pt1 | contig 13470 bp, 16 predicted proteins | sample 1015_SJ02_MP02_2_FD_132471 | JGI IMG/M metagenome (GOLD analysis project Ga0187783, IMG submission 132471) | Tropical peat soil microbial communities from peatlands in Department of Meta, Colombia - 1015_SJ02_MP02_20_MG | ecosystem: Environmental > Terrestrial > Soil > Wetlands > Peat | place...
GCACGGCATACAGGCTGCGATCTCGGTCATCCCTGGGCTTGGCACAGCGGTCTCCGAAATCATCGCGACGGCGGAAACGGCCGTCAACGCAGTCGAAGCCGCAGCGAGTGGATCACCCCTGAAGTTCGCAATTCAGACCGCCTACACCTACGCGCTGGCGACCGTGCCCGGCGCCGCGGGGTTGCGCCTCGTTCTCGACCCCTACGTGAACCGCATGCTGGAAATGGCCGTGAGCAAGGCGCTCGTGGACTCGGGCGAAATCCAGCGAATGCTCGATAAGGTGCCCGACCATCCGAAGTTTGGGAAGATCTCGCCTCGAAGCGTGCTCGCGTCTCTCGCTCACATTCTCATCGGGCACCTGGGCCTCAAAAACACGAGCGGCCGGCCCGCGGCCGCGGCGCCCATGCCGGCGCCCATGCGCGCAGCGTACGCGCGCCCTGGGCCCGCTTTCGTCAAACCGCGGGGCATCGCGCACGCGGCCGTGCACGTCGACAGCGTGCCTCGAAGAGGCGACTACCAGTCGCGCCACTGGGCGTGCGACCCCTTGCCCGATGGCAATTGGCACTGTCGCTGGGAAGCCGCATGAAAAAAGCAAGCTTGCGCGCGTGGCTGCGCCGTCACCCTGAACCAAACAAGGTCGTCGTACGCCTCGAGGACGGCGAAGAGCGCCAGATCGCGATCCCCATCGACATTCGAAACCGTTGGAAAACGGTCGAAGCCGCGGTGCTTGCCTCGGGCGGGGTCGCCGTGTCGCTCTTCGACAAAAAGGGCGTGATGCTTCGCGCCCAGGATCTCGAAAACGACGAGGATGAGGGCGAGGGCGCCGAAGAGCAGCAGAGCAAAGCGCAATCGAAACTGATGCGCGAGTGGACGACGATGCTTCAAGTCGCGCTGCACGAGCAAAACAACAGCTTCGAGAAAGGCGTCAAGGCGGCCGCGCAGTCGCAAGAGTCGCTGGTCGAGCTCGTGACCAATATGTCAAACCACCTGACGGTCACCTTCACGAGCCTGCACAACGTCGTTTCGAGCATGGCCATCATGCAGCAGCAGCACGCCGAGGTGGTCGCACAGCTCACGGGCAAGATCGCCGAGCTCGAGGGCGAGGGCGAGAGCGGCGACAAGCGTCTCAATGGCCTAGTCGGCCAAGTCGCTGCGAACGTGCTCAAACACACGATGGGGGGAGGCGAGAGCAACGGCGCGAGCAACGGCGCGAGCTCGCACAGGCCCAAAAAGAAAGAAGCGAGCCCGTGAGCGCCGTCGAGGCTGCGATCGAGCTCTTGCTGGGCCTCTGGTGGCTGAAGGGTGGGAAGGGCACAGCAGCTCAGAAGAAAAAAGAGCAGCCCTCGCCAGGGCCGATGCCCCCTGGCGTGCCGAGTGATGACGCGAGCTCGTCGCCGGCGGCGAGCTCGCCGGCGGCCGCGCCCGCGCCCGTCGTCACGCCGATCGCCGAGCCCTCGATTCCATGGCCCTCGGGTCCTGTGCCTGCGAGCCTTCCCGCGTTTCCGGGCCCTGGCTGGGAACCCGACGATCCGCCTACGCCCGAAGTCTCTCAGCGCGCGACCTATTGGAACGGGTTTCTGTGGGACCAGGGCAAGCGCACGATGCGAAAGCCATTCGTGCAAGAGAACCTAGGAGGGCGCTGGCTCACGTTCGCGGCCGCCTGGCACCCTGGCGACAAGGGCCCTCGTACGCTCATGGCGACCGAAGCCTGGCGCGTCAAGCAAGTCGCGACTGCGCCCGTCGTCGCGCCCGCGCCCGCGGCGCCCACTGCGCCGAGCTCGCCGGCGAGCTCGCCCGCGCCCGCATCGCCGGCGGCGCCCGACGTGATGCACGTGCTCCCGTACCCTGGGCCAGGCGCCTGGCAGCATGACGCGAGCTACATCACGCGATACCAGACCGCGCTCGCTCACCTCGGCTTTTTGCAGATGACGGACGTGGACGGCAAGTACGGGCCGCACACGAAAGCCGCAGTCATCGAGTTTCAGAAATCGCAAACCGGGCTGATTCAAGACGGCGAAGCGGGGCAAGACACCGCGGCCGCTCTCGACGCGGCGCTAGGGCACACGCTGTGACATGCGACGTCGCCGGCGAGGTGATTACGATCGCGAGCTCGCGAACGCGCACTGGGACGCGCTCGCCGTTGTCCTCGGCCTTTTTTTCCTCTTCCGAGGCAAGCGCTTGAGCCCCGCGGCCACAAACACACCGCTCAAGACGGCCGACGTGCTCGCTGCGTTGCGAGGCGCGGGCGTGAGCGACAGCGCGCTGGCGCTCGTCGCCGCGCACAGCGCTTTTGAGACCGCGGGGTGGGTCGGTTGCTGGAATTTCAACCTGGGCAACATCACGCAGCCCGACCTAAAGCAACCGCACGTCTACCAGCCTGGCAACGCGCTCCCGTTTGCGACCTACGCAAACCTGGGAGCGGGCGCGCAAGGCTTTGTGGATCACCTGACGCGCATCGGAGCATTGGCCGTTGCCCCGGACCTCGACGCGTACGTCGATGCATTGAAGCGAAGCGACTACGCGGGCCCGCTTGCCAACTACGACGACTACAAGGCGGGGATCGTGCGCTGGCTCTCGTCGTTGAAGGTGCAGACATGAGTAACGAAGGATCGGCGCATGACACGCTTCGCTGGGGTGACACGCTCGTCGTGCCGAACCTCGCGACGCTCAATGCAACGGAAACGTCGCCCTCAAGCTCGTTCACAAAGCAGCTCGTCGCCGCGCACTGGCGATGGCCGCTCGTCTGGGTGTGTCACCTCGTCGTGCAGCCGAACCTGCAGGGCGAGACGCAAACGTTTCTCATCAACCTGCTTTTGAACCTCGGCTGCGGCCAGGGCGTCATCCCCTTTACGCGTCAGTACACGCTCGCGCCGCCCTACACGGCGCTGACGGGCCCGTCGACCATCACCGACTTGTCCGACACGTTCCAGCTCCCGGGGCAGGACATTCAAGCCCAGGTGTCGGTGTCGACCGTGGGAAACGATCAGCCGACGGGCTCAACGGCGCAAGCTCTCACGATCGGTTTTTTCGTCGCGCCCTTGACCGAGCCGCACGCGATGACGCTCATGCACGACAAGATCGTTCACGGCGAGGGCCCACAGCCCGCGCAGTGGATGGACGGGCAGACGGGTTTCCATCCCGAGCCCTTGCGCTACAGGGGCCGCGGTGGCTGACATCTTCTGCCTTTCGGTCGGCACGAGCGGTTCGCAGGCCTACCAGCTTTTGCAGAGCAACGGCGCCACGCTCGTCGTGGAATCGGTCGACGTCGGAGCGATCGGCGGAGGCATCACGCAGCTTACGGGCGACGTGCTCGCGGGCCCTGGCGGAGGGTCGCAAGCAGCGACTGTAGTCGAGGCTTCGGGCTCCATCGCGGGCGTTTTGAACCTCGCGGGCGCGGGGTCGAGCGCTTCGACCGTGAACCTCGGCACGGCTTCTGGCGTGTCAGCGGTCAACATCGGCACGAGTGCCGGCGGCGCTGGGATCATCATCGGCGCCGCGGACGCGTCGATCGAGCTCCCGAGCCTTGCGGGGGCAGGCACGCGCATGGTGGTCGCGAGCGCTGCGGGCGTGCTTTCGACCGAAGCGATCGTTTCAGGAGGCATCACGCAGCTTACGGGCGACGTCGTTGCGGGCCCTGGCTCAGGCTCTGTGGCAGCGACCGTCGACAAGATTTCGGGCAACACGGGGGGCGTCGTTCCGATCACCTCGCCCATTTCGATCGGCGCAACCCCTGCGACCTCGGGCGCCATCAATCTCGCAAGCGGCGCCGCGATCTACTGGCGCAATGCGATTTCGGCCGATCCAGACTTGCAGGTTTTGGACACCGACGACGAGAACAATGTGAACCTCGGCACCGATGGCAACGTGTCGAACGTCTTTGTCGGCGGCGCATCGACAGGCAACGTGCAGATCGGCGGCGTCAACACTTCGACGGTCGACATTGGGATAGGCGCTGGCACGACGACAATCAACGTCGGAGGCTCGGCCACTTCCATCAACATCGGCACGACGGCCGACGTCGTTGTCACCATCGGTTCGTCGGCCGCGGCGATTGAAGCCATCGGGACCACGATCGTGCTCTCTACGAATGTGCTGGACGTGGGCACGGCGGGCGTAGCGGCGAGTGGGCTCATTCGCGTGCCGAATGCAACGACCCTCAGCGCTCGCAACGCGGCGGGAAGCGCGGATCTCATCCTCGTCGGCTCGGACGGTTCCAACAACGTCAACGTTGCGACCGACAATAATTCGCTGGGCTTGAACCTCGGCACGGGCACGGGCGTTGAAACCATCGACATCGGCACGGGCGGAGCCGAGGGCGCGAACAATATCAACATCGGGGGCAGCGGCACCACGAACAAGGTGGCCGCTCTTTCGGGCACGGGCACGCGCATCGTCACCGCAACGTCCACGGGCGTGCTCGGCACGGGCGCCGCGCCCTCGTCGCTCGCCCAGGTGCTCTACTCGCTGACGGGCAACCCCGCTGTGCAGGTCGTCTCTACGGCAGCGGAAACCACGCTTTTTTCGTTCGTGCTGCCAGGCAACACGCTGCCGACGAACGGCGAGATCAGGTGCCATCTGCGAGGGCGCATCTTCAACAACGTCGGCACCGAGGGGCAGACGTTCCGGTTTTATTTCGGCGCTTCGGTGGTCCTTTTCTTCACGCTTACCAACGGCGCATCGTCGACCAATTCGGTGGCCGAGGACTTCGAGTTCACGATCGTCGGAGCGGGCGCGACCAACGCGCAGTATTTCAACTGCACGTATCTGTCGAACAATGGAGACACGGACGGCACGGCCAATTCCTTTTCAGGAGCGACGAGCAACTGCGGCACGGGACAAGCCACAGGGACCCTCGACACGACGAGCAACCAGACGATCAAGGCGACGTGTCAAAACGCGGTTTCGAACGCCAATTTGTATTTCAGCCTGTACAGCGCGAAGCTGATCCTCGTCTGATGTTCCAATACTCGGCCGAGGTGAAAGAGGGGCGATGCTCGTGCGGCGCGCGCTTGCCTAAGGCCCTAGGCGCCGTCGTGCACGTCGCCACGGCGCAAGCGCCGATCGTGCTTCACACGTGCGCGTGCGGGGTCGTGCACCACGCGCAAAGCGTGTTCGTGGGTGCGTGCACGATCACGCCCGCGCCCGAAGCGCCGTCGCCGGCGGCGCCGCCGGCGAGCTCGTCGCCCCCCTTGCACGTCGTGCGAGGCGGCAACGTGGGCAAACGTCGCAAGCCGTAAGCACGGCTCGAGCGTTGCTAGCCACCGCTAGCACTGATAGGCCTCTAGAGCATGGAGGCCTTGAATGGTGACACCCGAGCATCGCCGCTTTCGCGGCAAGGTGATCTTTGTGCGACTGAGCGAAGAGGAATACAACGCGCTAGAGGGCGCCGCCGGATGGACGCCCATGGCCACATGGGCACGCCGAACGCTCCTGAAACTGGTTTCGGAGCAAACCCCATCGGTCGAGCGCAAGCGGCGCGCGCGATGAGCCATGGAGCGCTACTCGTCGGAATGGCACTTTTGCTCTCGCTCGGAGTTCTGGCGTGCGGCGCCGCGCCTGATTCTGTCGGGGTACCTGCCCTGGCTGATGCACAGGACACAGTGCCCAGTGCATCACTACGACGTGATGACGATGCGCGCGCCGAAGCCTCGTCGTCCCTCTCGACCGCGAACGTGTCCGGCATGCGGATGGGTGGCGCGAACGACTCCGGTCTGGACGTGGATCCACTGGTCTCAGCTACAGATGGGGGGATTCTGGTGGACGCACCGACGTCGGCGGCTAGCATAGATAGCTCTGCTAGCCCACCAGGCGACTCGTCGGCCGACGTCGCCGGCGATGCGTTCAACTTCGCGTCGGTGTGCGGCCAGCCGACGTTCACGGTCGCCTGTGGTCTCTGGTTCTGCTCGTCCGAGCTCGCGTGCTGCGAGTCGCTGGCGCCCAACCCTTGCCCCTACTCGCCATGAGCAGCAGCAACAACCCCAAACCGACGACGCCACTGCGCCACGGCGAGGTATTCCCTAGCGGGACACGCCCAGCTATATGCCCCCAAGGGGGGAAGTCTTAAGAAGACTTCCCCCCACTTGATCGCCTCGCTTCGCTCTGGCGATGGCTCGCGCGCCGCATGGGCGGCGCCCTGGCGCGCTTCGCGCGCACGAGACGAGAGCTGTGGAGGATTACGAGTCGAAAACGCGCCAGCGTGGCGCTAGGGAGCGAGCATGGCCAAAATCGCGGCGTACGTCCGAGTGAGCTCGGCGAGTCAAAACGCCCAGACCCAGAAAACGGCGCTTCTGCGGGCATCCAAGGCCCGCGGCGAGCGAATCTCGCGCTGGTACGCCGAGACGTTCACGGGAGCGACGGTCAAGCGCCCAGCGCTCGACCGCATGCGCTCTGACGCCCGCGCGGGCGAGCTCGCGCGCGTGTACGTGTACCGCCTCGACCGCCTCACGCGTTCGGGGATCAGAGACACGCTCGCACTTCTTGAAGAGCTTAAGGGGTCCGGGGTCGAGCTCGTGTCGATCGCGGACGGCTTCGACTTGCAGGGGCCCGCGGCCGACGTCGTCTGTGCCGTGCTGGCATGGGCGGCCAGCATGGAGCGCCTGGCGCTCAGCGAACGCATACGGGCGGCGCGAGCTCGCGTCGAAGCCAAGGGGGGCCGTTGGGGTCGCCCTCGGCGCATGAGCGAGCTCGAACGCGCCCGAGCTTGGCGCATGCTGGCCGAGGGGCGCAGCGTTCGGAGCGTGGCTATGGCGTTGAAGGTGCCGAAGTCGACGGTAGCTCGAAGCCGAAGGGCGTCCTGATTTCGAAGTCCGGTACGCTGACGAGTGCGGTTAGCGAATAGTGACCGGGCCCCCATGGCCAGCGTGGCGAGCTCTCGATACGCATCGCAACGCGCTGGCCAGGTTGCACCGGGATCTTGAGTGTCGCGCCGAAAGCTTCGGGCGCGAACATGCGCGCGAGCAACGGCGGTTCGTCTGCTGCGAGGACACTTCTCGGCCCAACTCGGAACGATGTGATCACAGCATCTTCCGCACCCTTGATGGGCACCCACGTCGTGCGTTTTCGCCAGTAGCGACCCCAATGCCAGCCGCGCGGGATTCCCCACATGACGGAGCCAGTGAAGATAACACGCACGATCGTTCCACCGGACTGCGGCACGTTCGCATACTCGCCGTCGATGGAGGTTTGCAGCAGTGGCAGCGGAAAGAGCATTTGTCCCGAAATCCTCCCAAGATCGTGAGCTCGCGGCAACCCTCGCCCGCGAGCTCGGGCCCTCACGCACAGCGACGTCCCGAAAGTATCCTAGCGGGACACGCCCTGCTACGAGCTCGCCGGCGAGCCTTGCCAGCGAGCTCGCGTTCGCCCACCATTTCGGGACAAAAAAGCAACTCACCTTCAAATCGAACCCGCTCCCGACGCTGCAACCGAGGACCCTGCGCTTTCAGCTCATGGGCCATTTTTCGACCGAAGCACTCGAGCAAATCCAAAGGGCGACCTACATCATCATCGCCGAAACGGAGAACGGGCACGTGCCCGTCCCCGTCGAGTGCACAGCGTACGACCCATCCACAAGGTCCGCGTTCCCGTTCCCACCCAGCAGAACCTGAGCACGCTCCGAACGCTGCGCCCCTCGGCCAGCATGCGCCGAGCTCGGGAGCGTTCGAGCTCGCTCATGCGCCGAGGGCGACCCCACCTGCCCCCTTTCGCTTCGACGCGAGCTCGCGCCGCCCTTATGCGCTCGCCGATCGCGAGGCGCTCCATGCTGGCCGCCCATGCCAGGACCGCACAGACGACGTCGGCCGCGGGCCCTTGCAAGTCGAAGCCGTCCGCGATCGACACGAGCTCGACCCCCGAGCCCTTAAGCTCTTCTAGAAGTGCGAGCGTGTCTCTGATCCCCGAACGCGTGAGGCGATCGAGGCGGTAGACGTACACGCGGGCGAGCTCGCCCGCGCGGGCGTCCGCGCGCATGCGGTCGAGCGCTGGACGCTTGACCGTCGCTCCCGTGAACCTCTCGGCGTACCAGCGTGAAATGCGCTCGCCGCGGGCCTTGGAGGCTCGCAGGAGCGCCGTTATCTGGGTTTGGGCGTTTTGACTGGCCGAGCTCACTCGGACGTACGCCGCGATTTTGGCCATGCTCGCTCCCTAGCGCCACGCTGGCGCGTTTTCACTCGTAATCCTCCACAGCTCTCGTCTCGTGCGCGCGAAGCGCGCCAGGGCGCCGCCCATGCGGCGCGCGAGCCATCGCAGAGCGAAGCGAGGCGATCAAGTGGGGGGAAGTCTTCTTAAGACTTCCCCCCTTGGGGGCATATGGAGGGTGCATCGTCGGTGCACCACTCCGAAAACAAAAGATCGCCTCGCTTCGCTCTGCGATGGCTCGCGCGCCGCATGGGCGGCGCCCTGGCGCGCTTCGCGCGGCGCTCTGGACGGTTCAGCGACGGAAAAACGCTGCCAGTTGGCAGACGATGGCCACGACCAGGGCGATCAAGGTGACCATTTCGATCGCACGTGGGCTCATCGGGGGGGCCCTCGCTCGAAGAGTCGCAATTGCTCCGAGGCCCAATCGCGCATCAAAAGAAACGTCTCAGGGTCGGAAGCCGGGGCAAGGGCAGAGGGCGCAGTGGAGCGATCGGGCGAATTGCCATCGGTCCGTGTGCTGCGCTTGGCTGTGGCCGCAACGGCAGCGAGGTTTGCCGCCTCGACGGCTTTCCACTTCGCTCGCCGTTCCGCTCTTCGCCTCTTGCGCGCTTCGGCCCTCGCGACCTGACGGCTCACGACTTGCACGAGAGACATGCCGTACCACGCGATCCCTCCATCCGGCTTTCGGTCGCCAGGCAAGAGGCGCTTTCGCTTAAGCCGACCTTTCTGCTCTAGGCGTTTTTCCGCCCTCGAAATCGAGCGCTCGCCAGGGAGATAGCCGAGCTTTTTCCCGAGCATGCCCCGACGTGAGTGCTCGTAGCAGTAGGACCACCCGTAGCGCCACGAGAGCCCCGCGATGAGATCTACGATCGCATCGTGCAGACAACCGCGCCTTCTGACTTGGCGCGCTGGCGGGTGGGCTTGTAGACTTGCTTGCAAGAACGTCGGGCGATCGTCACGCCCCTCGTTTCAGCATCGCGGGCCCCTGGCAGGGCTCTCGATGCGGCGTCTAGGGTCGGACGATTCAGCGACCTCGTCAAGTTGCCCTCTCGTGAGTGGAATCGCGCGGGTTACTTGACGTCTGCTCTCAAAACGGGCAGGGGGTCACAATGAACCGCGACGAGCTCGTCAACGGCACCAGCGTGGGCGAGCTCGCGAGTCGCGAACCGCCGCGCGTGCAGCTCTCGGCCGAAGCGCTCGATCGCATCGCTCACCTGGCGATCGCCCTCACGCAAGCCGAAGCCAGGCGCCACGGCGTGATCCTCTCGCCCTATGAGGCGATCCCCTACCGCGAACGTCCCGAGGACGCGCGCGCGAGCGCCAGGCGCGCGATCGTCAAGGTGATTCAGGCGCTGGAAATGTTGGGGTATCTCGATCTTTCCTGACGAGCGTTTTCGCGGTGTCGGGGTCGCATTGAAGCACGCCCTCGGTCGTGACCGATCCGCTGTGCCCCGCGTGCCATACGACCACGTCTAAAAGCGCGTAGGGCTGCATGCCCATGCTTCGCATCCGCTCTGTGAAGTGAAAGTCTTCGCCGATCCACGAGTGTTCGCGAACGTCCTCACGAAAGCATGCGGGGTAGGGCGGCGCGCTTTCGGTTGTGATCCACTCGGCGGCCGCGGCCATTTGCTCCATGGCTAGCCGATGGATCGCGAAGAGACCGAATCCAATGCGCTCAACGGGATAGAGCCAGGCATCTCCCGTGCGCTCGACGCGCGCGCGGTCAAAACGGTCGCCCTCGAGCACCCAATTGATGTTGGTTCCGCTGCGAACGATGCACGGCGCCGAGACGAGCGTCTTGACCTCTTCGCACGCGGCGACGAGCGAGCGCAGCACATCGGGCGACGTGACTACGTCATCGTCGAAGGACACGAGCACATCCGCGCCACTTCGCAGGAACGCTCCCGCGGCGTGGCAGCGCGCCTTGGTGATGAGCGTCGAGCCCTCGTGAAAGAGTTGCAGATCGCGATCGGGAAACGCTCGCCGCAGCGCTTGGCACATCCCCGCGGGGGGAAACTGACCAGGCATGGGTACTTCATCTGCGAGCGCGTGTTTCACCCACTCTTCGCCATATACCTTTGTCCAGGCATACGTGAACGTCGACGCAAACAGGGGCTTGCCCGTGTATCCTTGGCCCATGACGGACAAAGCTACGCGCGATTCGAGCGCGAAAACAGTCGAACGCGTGAAGAACCTGCTCGCCCTCGCCCAGGACGAGAGCGCGAGCGAAGAGGAGGCGCGCACCAGCGCCCTTCAAGCCGCGCGCCTGATGAAAGAAAACGATTTGCAGCTCATCGCAGGCAAGGACCTACGCGAAGCCGAGAAGGTCGTGCGCGAAGCCGAACGCATCGTGAAGGCCAACCGCGGCGATCACAAGAAACAGCTCGCCATCGGTGCGGCGATCGGATTTATTCTCGCGGGTGGACGTCTCTAGGCTGGCGCGCGCATGCCGTTCGTGACCGACAGCGACGTGAAGGTGCTGCACGATCGCATCGCGACCGAATGGACCACGATCGCCGCGGCCGCGAGTAACGCGAGCTCGCAGCTTTCGAAAGATCAGATGGCCACCATGGGCACGCTCGCCTCGCGCGTGAGCTCGTATCTCGGTGACGGCCCGTCGCTCTTTCGAGCGGGCTCGCAGATGGACACCGGCCAGGCGCTCGAAAAGGACGTGTTCGAATTTGCAGACAGTCTCCGGAGTAGCGGAGTGCCGGGCCTTCCCGCGTCGCCGGCGGCCGCGCCCAAGTCGACGCTCGATCGCATCGTCGAGCTCGCGCCGATCCTTCTCGTCGCGGCCGTCGTGTTTTCGCTCACTCGCCACCGATAGCGGGCGCTAGCTCGGGCCATTTCTGGCTCGCTGGTAGGGCGTCCAGCTTTCGGCGTCGAGCCGTTTGCTCGTACGATTTGCGGCCAAAGGGACAAAATCCAATGGCTAGAACGATGGCGCTCGCGCGCGTGAAACCGATTTTTATCCGACCTCCGCGCCCGATCGTCGTGCGCCGAGTCAGCAGGGCGATCAAGAAGGTGAAACACCACGCTCGCCGGCGAGCGAAGGATTTCATTTCGAGCCACGAGATCAAGACGGCGCTCGGGGGCGCGGCGCTCGGGTTCATTCACAAGCAGTTCCCCAACCTGCCTGCGATTCCCTTGCTCGGGAAAAACGGGACCGTCGCGCTTCTCGCGTACCTCGGCCGGCGGCGCGTCCCGCTCGCGAATGACGTGCTCATCGCTGCGCTCGTCGTCAGCGGCTACGAGCTCGCGAGCGAGGGCAAGATCAGCGGGCCCGACGAGAACGGTTGGAACGCGGGCGTCTGACACATCACTTCGCGCGGCCGCGCAGAGTCGACCGCGCGAAACAACAAATCGAAAGGCAATCGACATGAACCAGCGACCGAGACACGTTCAGCGCCAGCAAGGCGTACAGCAGCAGCAAGTGGGCTATCCGCGCGTCATTGGCTACGTCGCGGGCGAAGAGGAAGTGGAGGGCTACGCTCCTGGCGTCGGCTACGTCGCCGGAGCTCCCTACGAGGTGCCCATGCCGCAAGGGCGACCCATCGTCGGCCGACGTCATCACGTCGGACCGCCGCACCCTGCGATCCGCTCCGCACCGTGGCGCCCGATGCTCGCGCCAGGCTCGCCTCCATTGGGCGAGGGTCACGTGCCGATGCCCCTCAATCCCGAGTCATTCGGCGGCGCATGGGGGTCGACGGGACTGACGACCGTGAACACGTCCAACGGTCTGATCACGTTCAGCGCGCGGCCGCAAAAGCCGTTCAAGACCTCGCGTCTGCTCATCACCAAAGGCGGCACGGCGAACGGTCTCTCGACCTCGCAGCTCGTCGGTCAAAACTACGTCGGGACCGACTTGCAGCAGGGCGAAGTGGGACAGATCGCGCTCGAAGCGCTCGGAGCTCCGAGCTCGTTCGATACGTGGGTGTCCTTCAAGCAAGCCGAGCCGGGCGTGTGGATCCGCGTGCAAGCGCAGCTCCTGTCTGTCGCTGGCTTCACGTCCACGACCGACTACGTGCAATACAACATCACCGCGATCGGCCACTACCTGCACTGAGTCGCGAGCTCGGGAAGAGGGGAAGCGCGCGCGGGCGCTTCCCTTCCCGTCTCTTGCTCAGGAAAGGAAGGTGCGCCCGTGCGTATTCGCGTGACGATTCCCGATGAGCATCTGAACGAGGACGTGGTTGAACCCATCCTCGAGGCGGTGACTCGCGTGGATGAGCACATGATCCGATCGGGGCAAAGCCCGACGAGTCACGATCTCATCTCCGCGGGCGCCAGGTGGCAGCCCGAGCCCCCTGGCGATGAGTACTTTGACCATGGAGGCACCATCGCGTCGCGTGGCCACGGCGATTGCGACGACTGGGCGCCCCTCCATACGGCGACGCTGCGGCTAACGGGCGAGGACCCCGGAGCGAGGACCATTCTCGTTCCATCGGGCCCGAACACCTGGCACGCGACCACCGAGCGGTCAGACGGAAGGCTTGACGATCCCTCGGTCGCGGCCGGCATGCCCGCGCCCAAGAAAACCGTCAACGGCGCGGACACGAGCATGCAAGTCTGGGTGTGCGATCCGCACGACGGGCGCATTTACACAGGCTCGCTTTTGCCGACGACGGGCCCGCTCTCTCTTCACTGCGGGCCGCAATTGGCCGTGCGGCGCTTGGACGTCGAAGGGGTCGGCCACATCTACCAAGCGCGCTGCGATATGCCGCTCGGGGGCTCGCCCCTCGTCATGGTGCGAGGGTGTCTCGGAAAAAAGAAGGGCGTGCTCGGAGGCCTGCCCTATGCGTTTTCCGTGACCGCAACGAACGAACATCCGATGCACGCGCTCTCCGAAGCCATCGAGGGCGCGGTTATGTGCGGCGACGCGGCCGAGCTCGTCCCGAACCTCGACCGCTACCAGCTTCTCGCTACGCAAATGGGCCTTGCAGGGCATGCGCCGGGCGAGGTGCGCGAAGCCATCTCCGACATGATCGCGCACGACGTCGGCATGGCCGAGCAGCACACAGGAGTGCCAGGGCACGCCCACCTCGCGGCGCTGCAATCGCAGCTCGTCGCCAAAGGCGTGCCCGTATCGGGTTACAACGTGTACGACGTCCAGGGCTTCAACCTGGGCGACGTCGGCAAGCTCGCGAGTGGCATCGTGCACAGCGTGAGCAAGGCGGTCAACACCCTGGGAAAAGTCCCATGGGGTGACATTCTGCACGGCATACAGGCTGCGATCTCGGTCATCCCTGGGCTTGGCACAGCGGTCTCCGAAATCATCGCGACGGCGGAAACGGCCGTCAACGCAGTCGAAGCCGCAGCGAGTGGATCACCCCTGAA
>Ga0187783_10002562_pt1 | contig 13465 bp, 8 predicted proteins | sample 1015_SJ02_MP02_2_FD_132471 | JGI IMG/M metagenome (GOLD analysis project Ga0187783, IMG submission 132471) | Tropical peat soil microbial communities from peatlands in Department of Meta, Colombia - 1015_SJ02_MP02_20_MG | ecosystem: Environmental > Terrestrial > Soil > Wetlands > Peat | place...
ACCATTTGCGTTTCGCAAATACTCCGACCGCGGCCGCTACCGAAAAACTTGAGGGTGCGCCGACAATGCCAACAGACACAATCGCTGCGCCACGTCTTTGATCTAAGTCAAGCTAAGCCGGACAAACTTCCGGTATGCATTGCAACTCGCGCTGAGCTGCCGAAGCGGGCGGCCGAAAGGTAAAGTCGGACGCTTGCCGTTCGATGACAAGAGCAAGAATAATTCTAATCCACTGGACGATAGGTCGATGACGAGCCGAGTACTTATCCCCGACGGGTGGGCACCACCGATCGGTTACGCCAACGGGATTGAGGCGATTCCCGGAAAAATCGTGTTCGTCGCTGGTCAAGTAGGATGGGATGCCAACCAGAAATTCGCAAGTAAAGAGCTTGTGCCCCAGTTCGAGCAGGCTCTGAAAAATGTGCTGGCAGTGCTTGGCGCAGCGGGAGGCAAGCCCAATCATATTTGCCGCATGACGGCCTATTGCACCGACAGGCGCGCCTATTTGGATGCTCGGCCGGAACTGGGTCGGATCTGGCAGCGGCTGATGGGCCGACACTATCCGGCCATGAGTTTGATTTTCGTGACGGATCTTCTCGACCACCCGGGCAAAATCGAGTTGGAGGCGACCGCGGTCATTCCGTCTGCGTCATCGCAATGAGCTTTTCTTATCTGCTGAGGTGACCGGCGGTAGCATCGGAAACCCGACAATCGCCGCGTGCAGGACCGGCGGGGTGTGCGGTCCTTGTCAAGCTGGCCGCTCCAATAGCGGGCTCGGGACGGCAGTCTGATTTCGTTTGTGCAGATTGCGAGCGGCGGTGGGCCCGATGCGACCTGCCGCCGATTGACGAGTGCGTCGTCAGGGCAGAGCAGATCGCCTGCGGCGACTCGAAATGAAGGCGGCAGACGAGAGAGCTGAGCCGAATGGTCCACTAACCGGCGGCGTCGCAACGAACAAAGGCCTGATAGCGCGCGGGCAATTTGATTTTGGTCAATTTGAACTTTTGATCTCTTGTTAGTTTGTCAACAAGCCCATTCAGGCTGCCAGCGTTAAGCCATGTTCAAGGCCGACACCATCGTTATGACGGCGCTGCTCGCGCTGCTTACCGCATTCGGGCCGGTCGCAACGGATATGTACGTTCCGTCGATGCCCGACATTGGCCGGCTGCTTGCCGCCGACGCATCCACCGTGCAACTCACGCTGTCCGCCTATCTCGTCGGTTTCGCCGTGGGTCAGATTATCTACGGCCCGATTTCCGACAATTACGGCCGCAAGCCCGTCCTGTTGACGGCTCTCGCACTGTTCTGTGCCGCCAGTCTCGCTTGTGCGGCCGCTCCCAATATCGAGGCGTTGATTGCCGCCCGCGCCTTGCAGGCGTTGGGCGGTTCCGGAGCCATCGTTCTTGCGCGGGCGATTGTGCGCGACCTCTACACCGGCGAGCGGGTCGGTCGCGAGCTGTCGCGCATGGGAGCGATCATGTCGTTTGCTCCCGTGCTTGCGCCGCTGGTCGGTGGAATCGTGCAAGCCTGGCTCGGCTGGCGCGCCAACTTCATCATCATTGTCGCCGTCGGCATGACGACAATGGCGGTCACGTGGCGCTCGTTGCCGGAGACGCTGCGCCGCCGTCCCCTCGTGCCGATCGCGATTGTCGGCGCGGTACGGAGCAGCGGAACGATCGCAGGCAATCGAGTGTTTCGTGCCAATCTCGGCATCGCCGCGTTAAGTTACGCCGGCCTATTTGCCTGGATTTCCGGCTCGCCCTTTGTGCTGCAGAATCTATACGGCCTTTCGGCATTCGAATTCAGCGTCGCCTTCGCTATCGCCTGCACCGGCTCGCTGATCAGCGCGGCGATTGCCGCATCTCTGGTGATGCGCATCGGAATGGACCGCGTCATCGGGCTCGGCACATTCGCGCTTGCCGTCGGCGGTCTTGCGATGATTGCGAGCCTCGCATTCGAACTGGCGCCGGTTGCGTCGTTCGTGGTGGCCATGGCGCTTTACAACGCGGGACTTATGTTTGCAATGCCGCAGGCGATTGCCTGCGCCATGATGCCGTTCCCGGATCGGGCAGGCGCCGCCTCCTCGTTGATCGGTTTCGTACAGCAGATTTGCGCAGCCTTGCTCGGAGCTTTTGTCGGCCACATGCTCGGCCAATCGGCCTGGCCGCTTGCCGGCACGCTCGCGGCCACGGGATGCCTGGCGCTGGCGGTGTGGGCCGGTTCGCGCAATCTGCGCAGCGGCGGCACCGACGATACGAAAATGAGGCCGGTCGGCGTGCAAATTTCACCGCTCGGCGGCGAAGTTCGACCACCCGACGCGCATTCCGGCCAATCGGGATATTGCAGCGCCGCCGAGCGCGCGAGGAATTTCGGTGATGCTCCATGTGGAGACGCAGCGGCCTAGGAGGGCTAAATGGCTAAGCAAGACATTCAATACGATCCCATGTCGGTCGGAATCGGCAGCGGCTCGGCAGGCGAGGGGTCCAACATCGCGCCGCATCTTGCTTACCGTGATCTGCGCGAATGGATCGCGGAGGCGCGCAAACTTAGCGAGATAAAGGAGGTCAAAGGGCTGTCTTGGCAGCAAGACATCGGGATGGTCTCGGAGATAGCGCTACATGACGATGATGCACCGTGCTTTGTCTTTCAGGATGTGCCCGAAACCATCAAAGGCAGTCGGGTGCTGGTCAACTTCTTCGGCGGTAAGCGCAAGAATATGACGCTCGGCTTCCCTGCCGATCTTTCCAGGATCGAACTAAGCGAAGGCTTTCGTGTCCACTACGCTGCCGACATGAGGCGCATTCCGCCGAAGTTCGTCGACGATGGCCCGATTATGCAGAACGTCATGACCGGCAACGCCGTCGACGTCACGAAGTTTCCGACGCCACAATGGCACCGGCGCGACGGCGGCCGCTATATCGGCACCGGAAGCTACAACATCACTCGCGATCCGGACGACGGCTGGATCAACTGCGGCACTTACCGGGTGATGATCCACGACCGGAAGTCGGTGGGATTCTATATCTCCCCCGGCAAGCACGGCCGCCAGATGCGCGACAAGTACCAAGCGCGGGGGGAACGGATGCCGGTGGTCGTTGTCTGCGGCGGCGATCCCATGAGTTTCCTGATGGGCTGTAGCGAAGTGCCGTACGGTGTAAGCGAGTTGGACATCATCGGCGGTATCCGCGGCGCGCCGGTCGAGGTTATCAAGGGGCCGGTCACCGGACTGCCCATTCCGGCGAACGCCGAAATCGCGCTCGAAGGTTTCGTCGAGCCTAACAATATGCGCATCGAGGGTCCCTTCGGCGAATGGACCGGCTATTACGCCAGCGATGTACGGCCGGAGCCGGTCCTCGAAGTCACAGCCGTCTATTACCGCGATAATCCGATCCTGCTCGGTTGTCCTCCAGAGCGGCCGCCAGACGAGATTTGCCGCTATCGTGCGGTCGTGCGTTCCGCGCTGTTACGCGAGAACATCCAGAAGGCCGGAGTGCCCGGCGTCGCTGCCGCCTGGGCCCACGAGGTTGGCAGCGCCCGGCTCCTTCTCGCGGTGGCCATCGATCAACGCTATCCTGGCCATGCCCGGCAGGCCGGTCACGTCGCCTCCATGTGCCATGTCGGAGCCTATTGTGGCCGCTACACGATCGTGGTGGACGACGACATCGACGTATCGAATCTCGAGGAGGTGATCTGGGCGCTCATTACCCGGTCCGATCCGGCGACTTCGATCGACATCATCCGCAATACCTGGTCGACGCCGCTCGATCCGCGCATCGAGCCCGAGCGCAAGGCGGTCGGCGACAATACCAACAGCCGCGCCGTCATCGACGCGTGCAGGCCGTGGCACTGGCGCGGAAAATTTCCGCCTGTCAACGCCCCGACCGCGGAGGAGCGCAGGATTGCGCAACACAAGTTCGGCCACCTCTTTCGCAGGTGATCGCGATAATTGAAGCCGCTCAGCAAACAGGACGAATTCGCGCGTCTTGGCGCAATCAACTACCGGCTTTGCGAAGGTCCTTGACGCGCACGGCCTTGCCCTGCGAACGCGGCACCTCGCCAACCTTTTTGACGACAACGGCGCATGTTACGCCAATCATCGATTTGAGGTGTCGACGGATCTCGTCCGCTTTCTGCGCGAGGAACGACTCGTCCGACGACGCATCGACGACGAGTTCAACCTCAAGGGTGACGGTGTCGAGCGGGCCTTCGCGCGTCAGCACAATCTGGTAATGCGGCGCGAGACCGGGAAAGCCGAGGAGAACCGCCTCGATCTGCGACGGGAACACATTGACGCCGCGAATGATCAGCATGTCGTCGTCGCGCCCCGTCACCCGCATGATCCGCAGATGCGTCCGTCCGCAGACGCAAGGCTCGTCGGTCAATGTCGTTATGTCACGCGTCCGATAGCGGATCATCGGTAACGCTTCTTTGCTCAGTGTCGTGATCACCAGTTCGCCAGCCTCGCCGGTCGGCAGCCGCTGCAGCGTCTTCGGATCGACGATTTCGAACAGAAAATGGTCTTCCCAACCATGCAAGCCGTTTTGCCCGACGTCGCATTCACAAGCGACGCCCGGCCCGATGATTTCCGACAATCCGTAAATATCGACGGCCTTGATACCAAAACGCGCCTCAAGTTCGCGGCGCATGGCTTCGCTCCAGGGCTCCGCTCCGAAAGCGCCGCAGCGGACCGGCAGCTTGCGCATGTCGATTCCCAGCGTATCGGCAACCTCGGCAATGTTGAGCGCGTAAGACGGCGTCGCGCATAACACGTCGGCGCCGAAGTCGCGCATTAGCGCGACCTGACGTTCGGTTCCGCCGCCGGACATCGGCACGACGGTACAGCCGAGCCGTTCGGCGCCGTAATGCGCGCCAAGGCCGCCGGTGAAGAGCCCGTAGCCATAGGCATTGTGAACGACGTCGCCGGGACGGGCGCCGGCGCGTGCCAGCGAGCGGGCCATGAGATCCGACCACAGATCGAGGTCGCCTTGCGTGTAGCCGACGACGATAGGCCGGCCGGTCGTGCCGGAGGACGCGTGCACGCGCAGCACCGCCTCCCGCGGGACCGCAAACATGCCGAACGGATAATTGTCGCGCAGGTCGGTTTTCAGCGTGAAGGGAAAGTGCACGAGATCGTCGAGCGACTTCAAATTTTCCGGCTTGACGCGCGCCGCGTCGAACTTGCGGCGGAAATGAGGAACCTTGGCATAGGCGCGCCCAAGCGTCTTCTTCAGGCGACCGAGCTGCAATGCCGCAAGTTCGGCGCGCGGCATGCACTCGGCGGGGCGATCGAACATGAATGCGGCGGATTCGCGAAATGCGGGTTGAGTCGTCATGATGTGACCTCCCAAACGAATGCATCCTTGACCGCGTGCGTGATGTGGACGGTGCCGCGACTACCAGCTCGTCTCAAGGAGGATTGCCGTGACATGGCAAAATCCAGCCTGGCTTGACCAAGGAGCCTGCGGAACCGGAGCCGCGCACTGGCGTGTGTGCAAGTGCAAAGCCCTGATTGTACCCGGCGTGCGTAACGATGATGAACTTCAACGCCCAGCCGGCGGCAAATGCCGATATTCCGCCAAGGGCAAACAGCACGGTGGCGATTGTTGTGGCATAGAAACCAAGCGCGACGGCGACAGTAGAAAGGGCAAGCCCGAAGGCAAGGAACCAAGGCCGGAAAGCGTCGAGTACTTCAAATGTGTGAGTCGGCGCGCCGGTGTTGCTTAGGTCGTATGAATAAGCCATCCACGCAAGCCCACGCGCTGCGACGAGCACGATCGTTGCGGCTGCGACCGCCGGCACGAGCGGCGTCAGTTCGGGAAACAGGCTCGGCAACGCGAGAAATAGGCCGGCGCCCTCGGTAAGGCCGGTCACGACCAGAAGCGGCACTATGCGCGGCGTGCGCCAGGCAGGAATACCCTTTGCTCCGTTGACGATCATGGCTTGGCAATAAAGAAACATGAGTCCGAGCACTGCGGCGATGCCGAGGAGCGCGACGCTTTCGAACCAGACGCCGAGCAGCGCGAGGGGGAAGAACACGCCGGCGACCCAGGCCTCGCGGCTCATCCACGACCGTTGCGGTTGTAGCAGAACGTAAAGCGAGCGAAGCGGGCGGCCGATCTTGAAAATCAGCAGAAACAGTCCGGTTGCGACCAGCGCCAGCCCGATCTGAGCGGTCACAGCGAAGGGTTCGCCCGCAACGCCGGCGACGGCCGCAACGGTAAATAGTCCGGTTCCCGCGCCCCCGCAGAGAAAATTGGCGGCTGCCTTCCAGTTCCAATGCGCCTGATGCCACGGCTCAACGCCGCGGCTGCGGATTTTTTCTGGTTGCTCGTCCACATCTAGCGGCGACGCGCTCGCAGCGGGCAGGTCTGCACCGTCTTCCCTGGCGTAGAGATAAAAGAAACTCGGCTCGGTACCGAGCTCGCCGTGCATGCGAAAGTGCTTCTGCTCGCGCAACAGCCTCGACACGTTGCTGTCGGGGTCGTCGATATCGCCGAAGTGCAGGGCGTCGGCGATGCAGGAATTGACGCAAGCCGGCGTCGCCCGCGGATCAAGTCCGGGTGTCAAGCCGTTGTCGAGGCCGAAGTCGATGCGATCCGAGCAGAACGTGCATTTCTGCGCCACACCAAGACGCCCAGCGTCTTCGCGCTCGATCTCGTTTTGCATTGCAGCGCCGTACGCGAAACGCGGCGCATGCACCAGAAACCGGGCCTGATACGGGCAGGCGACTTCGCAATAGGCGCAGCCGATGCAGAGATCGTAGTCGATGGTGACGATGCCGTCGGTACGTTGGCGCGTCGCCCTCGTCGGACAGACGTGCACGCACGGCGGGTCGGCGCAGTGCTGACAACCGACTGGCACGAAGGTGCGGCTTACGTTCGGATACGAGCCGGCCTCGATGTCGAGCACCTTGCGCCATTGCACCGCCGGCGAGGTGGCGTTGGCATGCCGGCAGGCGGCCGTGCAGGTCTGGCAGCCGACGCAGCGCTCGAGATCGGCAACCATGGTCCAGCGTGTCATGGCGCGCCTCCGAGCCGCGTCACCTTGACCTTGACGAGGTCGGCGCTGGAACCGGTGGCGTCGGTCAGTTCGAGCAGCATCGGCACGAGCGCGTTCATGCTCGGCGCGTGAAAATCCTTGGCGTATGGCGTGGCCCAGTGGTCGAATTGCCCGATCATCAGCAACGTATCGGGGCGAATGCCTTCGCAGAGCACGACGCGGCCCTGCGTGCTGTTGAGCGGTGAGCGCACCTCTAGCAGGTCGCCATCCGCAATACCGAGCCGTTGGCCGGCTGCGCAATTCATGACTACGCTGCCGTGACCGGCGACGTTATCGGCCACCTCTTTGATGAGCTGGATGCCGACATTGCCGCCCCACGAATATTGCATGCTGCGTGCGGTCACGAGCCAGAACGGATAGTCCTCGATGCGCACGTTGTAATGCTTGGCCAGCGCACCCTCCCACAGCGCAACGATATCGCGCCAGCGCGGCAGCGGCTCATATTCCGCGAGCTGGCGGTCCCACCAATGGATGGCCTGCTCGTGCAGACGCCGCTTCAGCTCCCGGCCGATACGAAACAACCGTTCTTGGTAAGGCTGTTCGAACCGCAGGCCGGTTTCGACCAGTTTTGGATAGAGATACCACTGCAGCCGGGAGAACGGCTTCACGCGGAAGCCGTGTTGGCGATACCACACAAGCCCTTGCGTCTCGCTTCCCTCGGTGAGTTCTGCGCTCGCGGCACGACAGGTCGCGTCCCAGATGTCCTCGACGCTGTGCACCCTGGTTGGATTGAGCGAGAAGTCATAATTTGATCCGGACAATTTGACGCCGGCGGCGCCGCGATTGATGGCCGTATTGTATTCGGCGAGCAGCCCCGTGCGGCTGGCGAGTTCCGTCGCTATCCAGGTGAAATCGCGCGCTTCGCCCTGCGGCGGGACCGCGGGATCGCGCAGCGCAAAGCCCTGATAGTCCCAGAACTGCTCGACGTATTTCGTGCCGCCAATGCGCAACAATTGCAGCCCTTCGAGATCGGTGCACTCCGGTAACAGCACGTCGGCCATATGATTGGTTTCGTCGTGCGTGAAGGCGAAGCAGACGGTGAACGGAAATTTCGCCATCGCCTCGCCGACCGCCTTGGTATCCCAGAACGAAATCGCCGGGTTGGTGCGATAGACCAGCCAAACGTCGGGCGCCGTCGCATGCGGAAGCTTGTCGAAATCTTCGGCCTGCATCATCCAGGCGAGATGCGTGGGGCCGAGCGCCTGACTCCACGGCGAATTGGCGACGAGCGGCACCAAGGTGCGATGGGCGCTGCGCACCGACGGGCGGGCGATCCATTGGTCTTTCGCCGTCGGGTTCATCGGATAGTTCATGAAACCGTCCGGGCCTGGGATCACGCTCGACCAGCGATTGTCGGCCGGGCGATTGAGGCGAACGGTAGTGCCGAGCGTGCCGCCGGGAACTTCGAGCGCGCCGACGAGGCAGGGCAGCAGCGTGCGCGCCCAACAGCACTCATAGCCGCCCCAGCCGTTATTCACGGTCTTGCCGAGCGCGATCGCGACCGGCCGGTAAGGCAGCGTCACCCCTTCGATCTCGATCGTCTCGCCGACATGGGCATGGTCGAGGAACTCATTGGCAACGCGCCGAATGACGGCTGCCGGGACGTCGCAGACCGCTGTCGCCCATTCCGGCGAATAGTCCCTGGCAAAGGCGACGAGCTGGGCAAAGGCCGGGCGCACCTTGCACGAGCGCCGGATCGCGACCTCGTCGTCAGCACCGACCTCGATGCCGTCGGCATCGAATTCTCCCTCCAGCGCCGGGTCGATGTCCGCGGCATCGAAGCTGACAGCGCGGCGGGAGCGCTGGTCGAAGACAAGCGGCTTGCGGCTGTCGGCATCGCGCAGGAAGAAGCCATCGGGACCGATGAGATAGGCCGATGACGTGCGGTGCTTGAGAAACGCGAGGTCGAGCCGCTCGCGCGGATGCTCGTGCAACAGCACGTGGATCATCGCAAAAAGGAAGGCCGCGTCGGTCTTCGGCTTGATCGGAACCCATTCTGCCGAGCAAGCACCGGTGACCGACAGATGCGGCTCGATCTGTACACGGCGCATGCCGCGTTTGCGGGCATCGGCGTGACGCTTCACTCCGCAGACGCCGCCGGAGGCCTCCACATTGGCGCCGAACGAGATGAGGTATTCACACAGCGGCGTATCGGGTGAGACCGTGAAGGCGCGATGCCACAGTTCGCCGTAAAGATGTTCCGAATGATAGCATTTCACGCCCTGACCGGAGCCGAAACTCATGTCGACCGGACCCCAGGCAGCGAGGAAGGCCGGCAACGTCCCCATATAGGCGGTCGGGGTGCCGCCGCCGCCGAAGCTCGCGGCGAGCCGCGGATACCCGGCCCCGTCGAGCAGGCCGTTGCGGCGCGCGGCGCTGAGTTTCGAGGCGACAAGGTCGAGCGCCTCATCCCAGGATACGCGAACGAAGCCCGGGTCTTCGCCACGGCCTTTCTTCGGATTGGTCCGCTTCATCGGATGAAGCACGCGATCGGGATGATAGGTCTTCTGCACCAGACCGAAGGCCTTGACGCAGACCTTGCCACCGGCTGGATGGATTTTTGCGGCTTCGAAGTTCGGATTGATCTCGGTCGCCACTCCGTCCTCGATGCGCACGGTCAACAAATCGGGCCCGGCCACGCATTGGTAGCAATAGGACGAGACCGTGCGTTCGCTTTCAGGTCGGGTGACCGGCATGGTGCTCCATCACTTGGAGCGCGCGGCGCGTTTTGCGGCCTTCGCTCTCAGGCGTTCGTAAGTTCTTTCTTTATCGATAATGAAACGGACGTGCCTGCCTCCACCTATAGACTCAAGCTCGTCCTTGGCGACGACATCGAAACTGACCTTGCGGCCGTCTACCGCCGTGACAGTGGCGGTGATCTCAACCTCCATGCCGGGCAAAGTCGGTGCGGTGTGTCGAGCCATGATCTCGAGCCCAACCGAATCTTCTCCAGCCTGTGCGTGATCGAGCAAAAGATCGCGACAAGTGTGCTCGATGTCACGGCACAGTTCGGGAGTGGCATAGACCCGACCCTCTTCGCCCATGAAGCTGATGGTGCGGTCACGGTCGACAACGATGCGGCGCGTCTTCGACACGCCTGGCTGCAGGGTTTCCTTCATCCGCGCTCCTCCAAATTAGCTTATCCCGCATGCACCACCGGCAAATTGACCAAGATCAATCGGTGATGTGCCGACATTACAGGCCGCAGAGGCGCCTTCGGCAACCCAGCACGCGCTGGCGTAAGACCGCGAACGGCCGCGCTGTGGCACCCGCGTACCTGGCCGGACGGCGGGAAATCCGACGACGCAAGGCGCGTGTCGTCGGCGAAAAACCTTGTCGGCCGAAAATGCACTTCGGCCGCGAATGAGCCGTTCGCTGAAACGTATGGGCAACCTTGGGGCGAAGGACGCGCGTAGCGCAGCGGGTCGGTGCAAAAATACCGGAGAAAGATTGTATTGCCTAGCAACCTGCTCTCCGGTGGGTCGGATGTACGTCGGGGATAAAGCTACGAACTTAAACGTTTAAGCTTGAAATATTCGGCCTATATCGTTGGCCTAAGGATCGAGGGTGTTGAACCGAACGGCTATGCAGCCGACCGGGGCGACCATTCGTCAGGAGAAGACTGGGTGCCCGTTCGGTTCGAGCTACCGGAGCAGCAGATTTTTCGCAACGCAGATGAATTCGCAAGGCGGATGAAATGGAATGCGCCGGGATTTTGATAAAGATCAATGCCGTCGATCCAAGACAGGCTACAATTTTTAATGCGGAGGTACGCATGTTTCCAGCGAGCCGAATGGTTCGCTGAAAGCTCACTTCGCCACCGACGAATTTTCGTCTCGCTTATGGCCTAAAGCATGGAGAATGCCATCATGGATGCGCAAACCGACGCCAACATCAAATCCGCCAAGCTAAAACTCGGCGACAAGGACTGGTCATTCCCGCTCCATAAGGGAACGATCGGTCCCCAGGTCATAGATGTGAGCAAGCTCTATGCCGAAACTGGCATGTTCACCTACGACCCCGGTTTCACCTCGACCGGCAGCTGCGACTCCAAGATCACCTATATCGACGGCGACGAGGGCGTCTTGCTTTATCGCGGCTATCCGATCGAGCAGCTCGCCGAGCACGGCGACTTTCTGGAGACCTGTTACCTGTTGCTCTACGGTGAACTGCCGACCGCCGCGCAAAAGATTGAATTCGACCGTCAGGTGACGCGTCACACCATGGTTCACGAGCAGATGAGCCGGTTTTTTCAAGGCTTCCGCCGCGACGCCCACCCGATGGCGGTGATGGTCGGCTCCGTCGGCGCACTCTCGGCCTTCTATCACGACTTGACCGACATCACCGACGCGAAGCAGCGCGACATGGCCTCGATCCGCCTGATCGCAAAAATACCAACGCTGGCCGCCATGGCCTACAAATATTCGATCGGCCAGCCGTTCATCTATCCGCGCAACGATCTCGACTATGCTTCGAATTTCCTGCGCATGTGCTTTGCCGTGCCGTGCGAGGAGTACAAGCCGAACCCGGTGCTGGCGCGTGCATTGGACCGCATCTTTGTCCTGCACGCCGACCACGAACAGAACGCCTCGACCTCGACCGTGCGGCTGGCGGGCTCGACGGGCGCCAATCCATTCGCCTGCATTGCCGCCGGCATCGCTTGTCTATGGGGGCCAGCGCATGGCGGCGCCAATGAGGCTTGCCTGAAAATGCTCGGCCAGATCGGCACGGTCGATCGCATTCCCGAATTCGTCAAGCGCGCTAAGGATCCGAAGGATACGTTCCGCCTGATGGGGTTTGGCCACCGCGTTTACAAGAACTACGATCCAAGGGCGAAGATCATGCAGCGAACTTGCCACGAGGTCTTGCACGAGCTCGGGGTTGATGATCCATTGTTCGATGTCGCCATGGAGCTCGAAAAGATCGCGCTGCACGACGACTACTTCATCCAGAAGAAACTCTATCCCAACGTCGACTTCTATTCCGGCATCACCTTGCGCGCGCTAGGCTTCCCCGTCGCGATGTTTACCGCGTTGTTTGCTCTTGCGCGCACCGTCGGTTGGATCTCGCAGTGGAAGGAAATGATCGAGGACCCGCACCAGAGGATCGGCCGTCCGCGGCAGCTCTACACCGGCTCACCGCGCCGCGACTACCAACCGATCTCGCGGCGGACGTGAACGCGGCCGTCGGCTCAGTCTTCACGGGAGCATTGCCTTCGCGTCCGCAACGCCTCCGACCAATCATCCGAGGCCAGTCGCGAGGGCTTCGCGGCTGGCCTTGCCGTGTCCGTTGGGGCTGGCAGCAGGCGCGCGAGCCGCGGCTTTTCGTTGGGGGTAAAGGCTCTCCGCGGCGTAGCCCAATTTGGGATGGGCGGCGAATTTACGTTCGGGTGGTATCTCAATCCCGGGCGGTCCGCTGCATGGCCGCGCTTCGTTGCTCACAATCTTGTTCGAAATCGTCCGGCACGACTATTCGAGTGCCCATCGCAATCCGGTGCTCTGGTTGAAAGTGGACCGCTGTATCAAACCATCCTCGACGACGTCTTTAGCTTTCCGTCATCGAGGCGACGGAGAATTTTCGATTCAGCGGCAAAGTTGCTATTCCCGCGATTTGACTGCGCTTATTTAATGCATCGGCAGCAAGAAATCGACCGCAGTTCCAAGCGCATTGACGCCCCCGTCAGCCGCCGTTAACCCACCTCGGGCAAGGGGCCGCGGATGAACGCCAAGGAAAAGGCCGCGCTCGGATCGATCGCCGCCTCGGCCGCGCTGACCGTGGCGAAAGCGGTCATCGGGCTTCTCACCGGCTCGCTCGCGATTTTGTCGGAGGCCGGCCATTCGCTGCTTGACCTGTCGGCGACGCTGCTCACCTATTTCGCCGTGCGCATTTCCGGCAAACCGGCCGACGCCGAGCATCACTACGGCCACGGCAAGATCGAAAGCATCACCGCGCTTGCCGAAACCGCGTTGCTGTTTTTGCTGACCGGCGTGGTGATCTTCGAAGCAGTGCAGCGGCTCGCCGGCGCGCAGGCGCCTGTCGTCGACGCGACGGTCGCGGCCTTCGCCGTCATCATTGCTTCGATCGTCGTCGACTTCTTTCGTGCGCGTGCGCTCGATCGGGTCGCCAGCGCAACATCGAGCCAGGCGCTTGAAGCCGATGCGCTGCATTTCAAGTCCGATATGTGGTCGTCGGTTGCGGTGCTGATTGGGCTGTGCGGCGTGGCCGCGGGCTATCCTCAGGCGGACGCCGCTGCCGCGGTGATCGTCGCGGCATTCATCTGCATCGCCGGCTATCGGCTGGGGCGGCGCACCATCAACACCCTGACGGATGCCGCGCCGACCGGCGTGAGCGAGCGCGTTACCGGCATTGCGCGCCAAATTCCCGGGGTCGTCGCGGTCGAGCGGGT
>Ga0187783_10002563_pt1 | contig 13462 bp, 14 predicted proteins | sample 1015_SJ02_MP02_2_FD_132471 | JGI IMG/M metagenome (GOLD analysis project Ga0187783, IMG submission 132471) | Tropical peat soil microbial communities from peatlands in Department of Meta, Colombia - 1015_SJ02_MP02_20_MG | ecosystem: Environmental > Terrestrial > Soil > Wetlands > Peat | place...
AGAGATTGCTGGCAATCACGCCGGCACTGATATGGCCGGCACCTTCGGAGATGCTCGCCGGGGTAAAACGCCGATCCGGTCATGTTGGGCGACTTAGGAGACCAATGCGCAGAGCACTCGATGCTGCACACAGTGAAATCATGCTCGAACTCTTCCGAGGTCGTTACCGGCGGATCGAAGGGCATCAAGTGCCAGGCATGTCGTGCGTTTTCCAGACATGCCTGGCGGAGTGGTCGGCGAATGCGCCGCACACGCCCTTTCAAAACTCGCCAGGATTGGTCATCACCTTACAAGGCGGCCATCCGACGAACTCGCGCGGCAACACCGAGCCCGCTGCCGACGAAATGTTGACCTTAGTAGCATCGAGCCGGCTGGACTCCCGGAACGCCTTGGGCCTATCGACGTCGATCAAATTCCTTTCATATTCATAGCGACAGACGAAAAGTTCCGCACTTCCCGCTTTGCTACCATATTGGCGGTCGTAGCCTGGTATTTCTTGAAATGGTCAGTGGCGCGGTGGGCATCGAGCGCCGCAGCGTTGTCGTAGACCTCGAACAGAAGGACATGGTTCGGGTCCTTGGGCGATACGGCGATATTGAACTCGCGGCAGCCCGGTTCCTTCACTGCCGCGGCGCCGTTCTCTTTGATCGCTTCTATAAACTTATCGATATCGGCCGGGACAATGTCGAGGTCGATAACGTTGATGTACAGCGGGCCTGACTGGGCTGCCGCCTGCTCGCTGTGCGTCGGAAGCAGCCATGCGGAAACGGCCAGCGCGATCGCCGCACCCGTTGCAACTGACTTCAACATTGAATCTTCTCCCATTCAACAGATTTGTTCCAAGTAGAAATATCCTTTAGCCTGCGATCTCTTCCCTACCGAAGAGCGGCGGTCAACTCGGTGCAAAGCCCCGATAACCAACGGCCCGCGCCGCGGCGCCGGCTTATCTTGCGAAGTTCACGTCCGGGACATCGAATGCGCTCGGCTCACCACAAAGATGCTTATAGCATGCAGGCATGCAAGGTGTCACCGACACGCGACATAGCGACGGACCAGATCCTGTGTTTGCTCAAAACCTAATGCATGAGCGCAGCTGTCGTTTTATGGGTTGCCAGCAGTCCACAAAATGAACAGATGGTAGCCTGATGCCGTTCGGGATAGCGATGGTGAAAAGTCATACCTGCCCCTATCGTCAACTCTACCCCGAACAAACGGGTGGTGTATCGTCCCCTTGCAAGATCGGGCAACGACAGGCCACCTTACAGGGCGAAGAACAGGGTGCCGTTGCAATATGGAAGACTTTCCTTCTGGGATGATTGTTTGCCTTCGGCCGTCCGCGTCAGCCTGCAACGCAATTTAGGCTTACTCGGCCTGCGTGCGGCCGTGCTCGCGGCGACACCAACGCAATGTGCCACTTGCTGAAGTGCAGGCGCACCGGCGATAATCCTCCGATGTACCCTTTCGGATAGATCACCCAAGCTCTCCCGTTAGCATTGGTGTTGCCGACTCGGAAACCCGTCCCTTTGATTTGACGGAAGCTTCAAGACATGGATGCCGAGCATCACGGATGCGACGCAGGAGCCAACAAGGTAGAACGGATGCTGACATCACAACGCGCGCTCTTCGACATCCCGAGTGATGTCTGCTTTCTCAACGCTGCTTCCTATAGTCCGCTGCCGTTGGCGACGCTCGAAGCCGGCCGCCGAGGGGTGGCGCGCAAGGGCCACCCGTGGCTCATAGATCAGGAGTTTGCCTCGGCGCAATGCGAACGGGCCCGAAGAGCGGCTGCACGGGTGATAAATGCCCATCCGCAGGACGTCGCGCTGATCTCGTCAGTCTGCTACGGCGTCGCGACTGCTGCAAAGATTCTGCCAGTGCGGTCCGGGTCACGAGTCTTGGTCCTGCAGGATGATCATTCGTCCCCGGTGTTAGAATGGATAACGCGAGCCCGTGAAAGCCAACTCACAATCGAAACAGTGCGGAGGCCCGACGATGGCGATTGGACGAACACGCTGCTGACGGCAATCGAGCGCCCCGGAGCGCCTCCGCTTGCGATCGTCTCGATCTCGTCCGTGCACTGGTCTGATGGCGGAATGGTGAATCTCGATCTAGTGGGTCCAGCGGTTCGCGCACGTGGGGCCGTCCTCCTGGTCGATGCCACGCAGAGCGCCGGGATGATCGATCTCGACGTCCGCAAGCTCGATCCGGACTTCGTCGTGTTCCCGACCTACAAATGGCTGCTCGGCCCCTACGGACGCGCCTTCCTGTATATCGCCAAGCGCCACCAGGAAGGGATTCCGCTCGAACAGACGAGCCATGGCCGACGGGCCGTGCGAGCCGATCAGGACGTCTATCTCCGCGACCTCGACTACGTCGGCGGTGCGCGGCGCTTCGACATGGGTGAGCGCGATCATTTCATCTCGATGGAAATGGCCAGTCTCGGCATTGAGATGATGGCGGATTGGGGCACCCAAGCGATCGGCGAACGACTCGCTACGCTGACCACTCGACTAGCCGATGCCTTGAGCACAGAAAATGTATCGGTGCTCGCGGCGCCGTTCAGGGCACCCCACATTTTGAGCGTGACTTTCCGCAATGGGATGCCCCAAGGGTTGATCGAGAATCTGGCCGTCGAGAATATTTACGTTGCATTGCGCCTTGGCCGCATGCGCATCAGCCCCCATGTTTACAACGACGCCAGCGACATCGACCGGTTCATCGAAGCATTTTACAGGCTTATGCCGTCACAGTAGAGCGTGCTACTCGAAGTTGTCGGACAGAGATTCACATTGAAGCTGTTCGGCGCAGCGGGTTCATCATATCCATTGCCCCGCATCCTGCCTCATGACGCGAGCTTGGCATTCGAGACCATCAAGATAAACCAGCACACCAAAGCTATTGAAGCGGTAAACAGACTGCAACTAACTCCAATGGCACAATCAAGCACGATTTGGTTGCGCTGCGGAGTGAAGTTCGCGCAAACCTGAAAGTGGTGTCCCGATAATCCGGCGCGCGACCAAATGGCCCTGCTCTGTGAGCGGCGGAATTCAATCGTGCGACTGCCTCGTCGTCACCGCTGCGCCGCCGGTAGTCCGGTCGGCCGGCTGTCACCCCGTCGGGCCCGCATGACGCTGCTTCAGTTGAAGCGCGCTAGCACAGCCACTGACATGGCGAAAATGGTGTTCACCGCGCCGCGCGCCGCGCGGTCTTTTCGGCAGGCGATCGGGCAAGATCGCGGGCGCAGTTGAGGAATACCTCGGCGAGTGGGCTCACCATCCGGTTCTTAAGTGTCACGACCCCGATCGGCCGTCCGGCCGCGGGGAATTCGATCGGCAGAACCTTGAACGGCAGTTGTCGGCCGAAGCGCACCATCGAACCTGGAAGCGTCGTGACGAAAGTTCCCGACGCCACGAGCTGCTCGTGGAGCGGAAGCGAGAAAGTGGCAACACGCATGCGCGGCGGTTCGAAGCCGGCGGCGCGAAATCCCTGTGTAAGATAGTCGTCGATAGGAGTGCCGCGCGGCGGCAGAACCCAAGGCTCGGACATCAAATCGGCGAGCCTAACATTACGCCGTCGCGCCCATTTGCTGTTCCGAGACACTATTACGACGTGCCTGTCCTCGAACAAAACCTCCACCGAGGTGTCCTCTTCGAGTTCCAGTCCGGTCATCGGGGTCACCGCAAATTCGACGCGACGCTCGCGCAACTCGCGCGTATGTAGCAACACTGGATCGGCCGACACGACCTCGAAACAGACGTTCGGATATTGCCGCGACAACCTAGCGATCACCGCCATCACGAACCCGCCGGCCAGAGGCTCACTGCATCCGACCTTCAGTTCGCCGACAGTCGGGTCGGCGAGGAACTCGAGTTCTTTGACGCCCTGGTGCAGGTCATCGAAGGCAGCAATGCCCCACTTGGCCACGGCTCGCCCGTAGCGCGTGGGCTCAACTCCCTGCGGGCTGCGGTCGAGCAGCCGGAATCCGAGCGCATGCTCGAGTTCGGAGATCGCCTTCGAGACGACCGGTTGGGAGACCGCGAGTTCGATCGCCGCGCGACCCATGCTCCCGGTCTTAGCTACCGTAAGAAAGATGTGCAGGTCACGCAGCCTGATCCGGCGTCCGATCCGGTCCGTCCATTCCACGACCAGCCTCCTAGACGAACGGCTATGACCCCATGCCAAGTTAGAATTACCTAACTATGAGGCCTTGCGCTAGTGGTGGTCGTGCGGCCGATCAACTGGCCCAAGCCCTCGCGAATGATAGGAGGCACGGATGATGAGGAAACGCCAATTTCTTCTGGCGCTGGCGTCGAGCTTCGCGGCTAGCGTGGTTTTGCCAGCCGCCGCGGAGGATTATCCAGTGCGGCCGATTACGATTGTAGTCCCATTCCCAGCCGGCGGTCCGACCGACGCGGTCGGGCGCATCGTGGCCGGGCAAATGGCGAGCTTGCTCGGACAATCCGTAATAATCGAGAACGCGGCCGGCGCGGGCGGCAGTATCGGCATCGGCCGCGTCGCTCGCGCGTCGCCCGATGGCTACACGATCGCGCTCGGCATCTGGAGCACGCAGGTTGTGAACGCGGCGATCTACTCGCTATCCTATGACGTGGTGAAGGACTTCGAGCCAATCGCCCTGCTGGCGAGCTCACCGCTCATGATCGCGGCCAAGAAGTCCTTGCCGGCGAACGATCTGCAGGAACTAATCGCCTGGCTCAAGGCCAATCCGGACAAAGCATCGCAAGGAACCGCTGGCGTCGGTAGCCCAGAGCATGTTGCCGGTGTGTTGTTCCAACGTCTGACCGATACCCGATACCAGTTCGTGCATTATCGGGGCTCCGCTCCGGCCATGCAGGATCTGGTGGCTGGTTACATCGATTTCTGCATCACCTCCCCTGTCCTCGTTCTTCCGCAACTGCGCTCCGGGAGCATCAAGGCCTACGCGGTCACGACCAAGAGCCGCCTCCCCTCGGCGCTCGCCATCCCAACGGCCACGGAGGCCGGTCTCAAGGACTTCGAACTGTCGGTCTGGCTTGGTTTCTTCGCACCGAAGGGAACGCCGAAGGTGATCGTCGAGAAACTGAACGCGGCTGCCGTGGACGCTCTCGCTCTGTCCGAAGTGCGCGTACGTTTCGCCGATCTTGGGCTGGAACTATTCCCGCGCGAACAGCAGACTCCGGCGGTGCTCAGCGCACTCCAAAGGTCCGACATCGAGAAATGGTGGCCGATCATTAAGGCGGCCGGCATCAAAGCCGAATGAGCGCTCGCATGCCCCAGTCATCAAGCGCAGTCGGCACGCCTGCCGCATCCGAGTCGATATCGCCGGACCATATCTTCGAAATCGGGTTCGCGTTTTGGAAATCCAAGGCATTGCTCAGCGCTGTGGAACTCGGCGTCTTCACCACGCTGAGCGAACGGCCGCTCGGCGGCGAGGCACTGACCGAGCGGATCGGAATCAACCGGCGCGGCGGTCGCGATTTTCTCGACGCCCTGGTTGCACTCAACTTGCTCGATCGCGACGGGGCGGGCCGCTATACCAACCGACCCGACTGCGAGCTCTATCTCGACGCGCGCAAGCCGACTTATATCGGCGGGCAGTTGGAGCGGCTTAACGAGCCCCTCTATGAATGTTGGGGCCATCTGACCGAAGCTTTGCGGACGGGTCACGGCCCTAGCGCGCTTGCCAATGGGGGCTACGCGGCGCTCTATGCCGACGACGCAGCATTCAAGTCATTCCTTCGAGCGATGACCGGGTCGAGCCTTATTCCGGCGAGGGCGCTTGCCGAAATATTTCCCTGGCATCTGCACGAGACGGTCATGGACATTGGCACCGCCCAGGGGTGCGTGCCCGTAGAGCTTGCGCACGCTCACACGCATCTCCGAGGCGGTGGTTTTGATCTACCGGAGGTCGGACGGGCGTTCCAGGATTACGTGCACAGGAACAGCTTGTCGGATCGGCTAACGTTCCATCCAGGCGACTTTCTCCGCGATGACTTGCCGGGCGCGGATGTCCTCATCATGGGACGCATACTGCACAACTGGGATCTTCCCACCAAGCAACTGCTGGTGCGCAAGGCCGCGCAAGCTGTGCCCCCCGGAGGCGCACTTGTCGTATACGACAACATCATCGACAACGAACGGCGCTATCGTCCGCACAGCCTGCTTGCGAGCCTCAACATGCTGATCGATACACCTGCCGGATCTGAATTCACAGAGGAGGAGTGCATCAATTGGATGCACACAGCGGGCTTTCGCGACATTCGTATGGAGCGTCTGGATTTGATCAACACGGCGGCAATCGGCTTCAAATAGCTTGGCAAGCGATCGTCGGCGACTGTTTGCTTCGGGCGTCCGCTATGGCGCGGGCGGCAGCATCAAACAAGCCTCCTTCAAAAATGACGAAGCCGAAGCAGTAGCCGGGTCGGGCGAGCGACACCTCGGTCGCAATCCAGAAATGGCTCGGCCAATCGGCTTTTCCGCGCCCTGGGGTTTATTCCGGCGCATCCTTCTCAATCACGCGCGTCCGGTGCCGTAGCGTCATGACGGTGCCCGGCCCGCTCTGGCAAGCCGCGTTATAGGCGCCGCGTGCAGGACGTCACGCCTTTGCGTGAACATACTGGCGGGTGAGCGCCTGAATTTTCCCGGCGTAGCGCCCCGGTCAGCCAAGCTGCTCTTCGCCGAGGCGGATTCGCCCTGAGGCGAACAGGGTGGCGACCTCAAGGAGGAGCGCTTTGTCGTTGTCATTCAGCGGTTCGGTAGATTGAGCAAGGCGAACGTATTCCTGGGCCAGTTTGTTAAGGTCGATCGGCATCTCTGCTCGCGAGATCTCCTGCTGGAGTGCAACGCCAGCTTTAGCCTTCTGACTATCAAGTAGGAAGGCCTCAACGCCTTGGACAAACTCGTAGGTTTGGGCCAATTGGAGCCAACGCTGCTCCATTTGGAGGAAGTCAGCCTTCATCGACGGATCTGTCGCCTCGTTCGCCCGCTGCCTCGCCTCGGTCGAGCGATTGCGACAGGCGCCGATGTGCTCGGCTAGCACTTGAAGCATGGCGCGAGTGCCCCCTAGCTCGGCCTGGTAGACGAACGCTGGCCCTCAATTGTGACGACAACTCATCAGATTGCCCAGAATGCGGCTAAAAAGTGACAAACCTGTGAGTTTCGGCCCACCTCCAGGGCGTAACCTTCGCACGCGATTGAATTTACCGGCGCAGCGCGCGAGTCAGACCCGAAGCCCCTTCAGAGCGACACGGGCCCCTCAGAGGGATCTTCGCCTGGAACATCGGTGATCGAAATGGCCGTCGCGGCGGCCTCACCCGATAGGCGATCCGCGAGTTTCATCCACCCGTCGGCGATCAATAGGAGCGTCAGTCTGTTGGCTGCGTCTTTCATTGTATTCGCCGACGCTCTGCATTGAGCCGCACGCCGCCTACACTTTTCCGGTGACATCCGGGCACCCCGTGCCGACTCTCCCAGGACACTCAACTGTTATAGGTGGGTCAGGTTCCCGACAGTTCATGTAAATTGGGCTACACGCACGTCTAAAGCGGCCAGCCTCGGCAGGCAGCCATTGCGCGCGCCATAGGCGACCGGAGGTTCTCTTATGTCCGGCCAAGACCTCGGCGTCTTACCGCTAAAAATCGGAGCAGCGGCGTCCGATCGCTCTCGCTTTAAACAGCCGGACAGGCGTGAGGCCTGGCATACCCGCTATGATGGTACGGAGGCTCAGCATTGGACGCCAACAGGTCTTCGTCTGGTAGGAAGGTACCGGGAGGAGTCTCGATCGCCCTGGCTGATCACCCCTCCGTCAGATAGCGTCGATTTCTAGGCAGCTGTTTCTCTCTGATCGTCGCCCGGCTTGCCAGATATTCCGAGCAGCGCCGACAACACCTGTACCTGGCGAAGGACATCCGCCCATGCCTTTGAATGTGCGTCGAAGCGATCTGCCAGTTCGGCAACTGCCTCTCGCTCGGTCTTGGGCAACGGGGTATCGGTTAATGCCGCTATTCCCTCCGATGCCCTGTCGATGCCTTCACTCACCGCTGCGACCAGCGCCGACAGCTGTTTGACTTCAGCTCGCGTGTTACTCAGCATTTTGGCCAGTCTCACTCCTCATCAAGCCAGAAGCACGGCCGACCATCAGCGTAGGGCGCCGATGATTAAGTTTTGTGTAAAACTTCGCTCAAATTCCGTCGTCTGCAACAATTCGTTACCAAATTCTTAATTTTGATCTTGCCTTTGATCCCGATCGAGACCCGACCCACATCACCAACCGCCTTCAAGTTTGCTGTTAAGTTTACAGCCAAATATTTTTGGCCATCCCGGACAATTGTTTGATGAATCAGTACGGAGTGACGATGCCGCAGATATAGAGGTATTATGGGTGCTATGTTGTGGGCGTTGCGCAACGAGGTCCGCCCACACTTATCGCTTGCCAAGGATGCTCCGATTCCGCGTTGCATCCAGAGAGAAGGTCGAGTCCACCCGTTGCCAATCCTGGGTGGACTCCACCACGAGTATATTTGAGTTTTCGACCGGGACAGGTCTCGATCGGCCTAAGGATCCGTTCAGAAATACAAGTGTGTAGACCTGTCTTGCCACTTGATGACTGACGAAAAGTGGATAGCGGCCTATAAGCGTTCCGGTGGGGCATGGCGTGGCCGCTCTCGTGCATGCGACGGAGCGTGGTGCGCTCGCTCGTCGCCGCCAGTTAGTTGATGCGTTCAGTCCAGCCGGCTCTTGTGAGCACAAAGCGCTCGCGCGCCGTCTGATGCGCTGCGAGCACATTGGCGTCGATCGCCGGCATAAATCCCGACCGCAACACAAGCGCGCCTGCCACGAACTGCAACGGTTCAGCGAACAGGCGAACCTTCGGCTTCAAAAATCCATTGAACTCGCCGGCATTGCGAATCTTGACCCGCCCCACACAGGCTTCCATCCAACAGCAGAGCTCCGATGATAATCCATCACCGAGCACTGGCTTCATTCCCGATTGGTGGACTGCCGCGAGCGCCTCATGCAGCCGATCAAGGCCACCAAAACGCTTGAGCTTGAGCTTGCAGAAGCCCACGTTCGCGATGGTGGAGGCACGCTTCACGTCGGCCAGCGCGCAGATGGGCTCGTCCAGCATTACCGGAACGGGCGACACGCTGGCCACCTTTGCGTTTGCTTCCCAATCCTCAGCCGAGCAGGGTTGCTCGAACAACTCAATACCCGCAGGGTCGAGTGCCGCAGCGAAGCGACAGGCATCCGCCTCGGAATAAGCGCGGTTGGCGTCCAATCGCATCGTCGCGCGACCGGCAATCGTCCGTTGGATGCGCTTGACACGACGTGAGTCGTCCTCAGCGGACTTTCCGACCTTGATTTTGAAGGTCCGAAAGCCGTCACTCAGGCACTGTTCAACTTCACGCTCGATATCTGCCGGCGCCGAGCTGTTAAACGGTGTCAGCAGCGGCAGCCGACTTTCTCGATCGACTGTGAGCAGCGGATTTCCCTCCAGCATTTCGATCGCTGTGAGGAGCGCCGTCGCCGCGACCTTGCTGGCGGCAACATCGCGTGCGATCATGGCTTTGGCTTCGTGGGTTTCTTTGCCGATGACGACGGCCGCATGCTCGCGGCAAAAAGCCCAACCGCCATCGCGCGTCTCGCTGCTCGATCCAGGTGAGATGTGCCCTTCGCCCCAGCCGACGTGGCCGTCGCTGTCGCGAACCTCAACAATGATCGGCTCAAACTCGGTGAAGGTGCGATACGACAGCACATAGGGGCTGATCAGGGGCAACCGCACAGTTCGTAGCACAATCTCTTGCAATCTCATCGATTTTCGTCCGTCGTCTGTTTGGCGGGCTCGCGCTCCTTCGCTCAATTGATTCGTTCGTTGCCCTTGATTTGGCTGCGGTGCATGATGCGCCGAGTCTTGGGATCGAATGGATCGCGCCGGTGCAGCACGGACAGATTATTCCACATCAAAAGGTCGCCGACCTTCCAGTGATGGCATAGAGTGAACCGCGACTGCGTTGCATGTGCCCACAGTGCATCGAGCAGCGCCTCGCTCTCGGGCACCTCGAGGCCGACGACATAGGCGTTCGGACGACGCCCCAGAAACAGTGCCTTGTGCCCGGTCGTCGGCTCGGTGCGGATCAGCGGATGGCGCGCACCCACCGCCTCTCGAACATCGGTGACCGGCTTGTATCCCTTGCGAAGCATCCCCGCGCTGTTGGTGGACGCGTCATGCACTGCGACCTTGTCCTTTGCTATCGCCTTCAAATCCGCTGGCAGCGCCTCATAGGCAGCAAACATATTGGCAAAATGCGTGTTGCCACCGGCGCCTGGCGGCGGCACCTCCAGCGAATGGAGCATGGCGGCCCTTGGCGGCACGTCGACGTACGTCATGTCGGCGTGCCAGACCGCCTCGCCATCGCCGAGATTGCCGATCGGCTTACCGTCTTCGACGACGTTGGAGATCACGTTGAGCTCGGGGTGCTCCTTGAGAAACGGCGCGCCGTAGGGATTGGGACCGGGCGGATCAAGCTCACCAAAATTCTTACTAAAGGCAATCAACTGCGGATCGGAGAGCTTTTGGTCATGAAAAACGATCACTAGCCGGTCGCGCCAGACCCCCTCGATAGCATCGATCTCGTTTGGACTGATCGGCTTCGAAAGATCAAGCCCGGAAATTTCGGCACCCAGCGGCGCGTCGAGGTTTTTGATCGCCAGCGACATGACTGCTCCTTCAGACAAACAACCTGCATGTGCATCCTAGAGGGTCCCGCGGGCGGAGTGAACGTACAAATACCGACAGCGGCCAAAGATAGAGCGCATACGGTCGACCCGAATTAGAACGAAATGCCACTCGATTTTACAGGGGCTTCCCATTTCTTGATCTCGGCGGCAAGGAACTGCGCAAGATACTCCGGTGAGCGACGTTCCGGCGCAATCACATCGCCGCCGACCTGCTTAAGACGCTGCTGCAAGGACGGATCCTCCAGCGCTGCGACCGTGGCGCCGTTTAGCTTCTGAACGATCTCCGGCGGCGTCTTTGCTGGCAGGAAAAGAGCATACCAACTGGGCAGATCAAAGTCCGTCAACCCCTGCTCGTGTGCGGACCGAAGATCCGGCAGGCTCGACGACCGGGCCTTGCTCAGGATCGCGATCGGCTTCACGGTCTTGGCCGCAATTTGCGGCAGCGCCAGCGGCAGACTGGGACAGTCATAATCCACCCGGCCCGCCATAACTTCCTGCATGCCCTGCACAACGTTGCGAAACGGAACGTGTGTAACTTCGATGCCGATCGTGGCATTGAGCAGCATGCATGCAAGATGATTGGAGCCCCCGGCGCCCGAAGAGCTGTAATGCAAGTTCTCCTGGTTCGCCTTTGCGTACGCGATGAACTGCTGCAGGTTGTCGGCGGGGAAGTCATTGCGTGTGACCAGGACGAGGGATTCGTCGGTCAACAGCCCAACCGGCGCAAAATCCGTCAACGCATTATAAAGCGGCGTTTTGTAGAGCCACTGGCTTTGGGCGAAGGTCCCGACGTTTCCGATCACGAACTGATAACCGTCAGGTGCGGCCTTGGCCACACGGCTGCCGCCGAGCATGCCGCCGACCCCGGTGATGTTTTCGACCACAACCGGCTCCCGCAGATTGCTGCTAATTCCATCGGCGATAATGCGGCCGATTGTGTCACTCGAGCCGCCCGCCGAAAATGGCACCACCAGGGTAAGGGAGCGCTTCGGCCAATCCTCCGCCCAGGCGGGGAGCACAGCGATGATGCTTGTGACGGTCGCCAACGCGAGCGTGACGACGCAACGATGGACTCGTCTCATGCAACCCCACCGATCTAATAATGCTGACGCCGACAATCAACAGTCGAAGGCTACCGGGGTCTGCTCCTGCAACTCGAGTTAGAATCCTATCTCGAGTATCGGTCTTCCAGGAAGGGGTGAGATGTCTACTGATGTAGCCGTCGCCATGATCGACGGAGTTTCGTACCGCGCCTGCTGGCCGCTTCCATCAAACGCCAGCGTCTGCTTGGTCGGCAAAGAGCCGACCTCTATAGCGACCGACCGCACTTGGAGGTGACGTGCTCACAATCGATCCAGTTTTTGGCCGTGCGGACATGGACTAACCGCCAGCGCGTGGCGGTCGCCGCCGCTCGTGGAACCACGCGCGGTACGCCGTCATCTTCGCGCGCTGCGCACGTGGTGCAAGCCGATTGCACGTCGAAGCTTCATCGCTCTTGTCCGGTGCACCCCACCGCAGTTCGACGCAGTCGTTCACGTTGTACGCCATCTCAAGATCGACCGAACGATCAATCACATCTTTGAGCGCAAGCGTCCACGCAGAGCCATCGCTGCGCGTGTACGAAAACTTCCTCGCAGCAAGCTCCGACGCGAGAACGCCCTCCAATTCGGCCTTCAAGTCCGCGAGGCTCTTATTCTTCGGCATCGCGTACCGCTCGGGCCGGCGCAGGACGCGCTCCGGGAACCCCCGCACCAGATCCAGTGCAATCAACAGCCGCAAGTCGCGCGACGGCGTGGCGAAATCTTCCCACGCGCCGCTTGTCTCGAAGATCGCCGCACCGTCCGGCATGTCCGCGTCGCGGTGCCCGCTGCTCTGGAACTTCCGCCCGTTTTCGATGGACGTCACGCGGGCTTTCACCTGCTCTTCAAGCGACGTGATCGCCTCCGTCATCGCGCGCACAGGATCGAGTGGTGCTGGCGATATCACGTCATCCATTCGATCGTAAAAGTCTTCGACCACGAGCCGCGACTGGTCGAGCGAAAAATCAGCGTACTGTGGATTTTTCGCGACTTCGTCGTTGGTGAGCCGTCGCAATACGCCGTTCTTCCCGAGCACAACCGGCCGGAAGTGCTTGAATCCGGGGCCGCCAAGAGTCGGGTCCTGCGCGAACAGGAAATTGCCGCGCCAAAAACGCTTCCGTGCGACCGTGCCGTCAGGTTGCCCGTCGACTGCAAGAATGACGCCGGCCGCGCGGTCCGACTGCGGTACGCGCCGCACGATCATCAATACGTGTCCGTATGGATCGGCAAACACGGTTCCCGGGCGCAGCGTCTCCTGCTTAAGCGGTACGGGATAATAATCGGTGTTGTTGTCGCTCAGCGCCGTCCGCGCGGAACCGGAGTGGACAGTGTCGGATACAATCCCAAGAAAATCGCCGAACGACGCCACCAAGCCCAGTCGCTTTGGCGCGGGTGGGGGCGCTGTCGCCATTGCGGGCGCGCTCGGCACCGCAAGTACACTCGGCGCGATTGCCGGCACGGACGGCGGGGGCGGTGGACGAGCCTCTTCGGCATTTTGAATGCTGAACCACTGCGGGCAGTACGGCGGCTTGCCGCCGCCCCCGCGCGAGCACTTCGAGAACCCAAATGGCAGGCCCATCTTGAACGCGAAATATGCGCGCAGGAAGTACGGAAGGTCGGCGCAGTCGGGACGAAGGACGATTTTCATC
>Ga0187783_10002564_pt1 | contig 13462 bp, 12 predicted proteins | sample 1015_SJ02_MP02_2_FD_132471 | JGI IMG/M metagenome (GOLD analysis project Ga0187783, IMG submission 132471) | Tropical peat soil microbial communities from peatlands in Department of Meta, Colombia - 1015_SJ02_MP02_20_MG | ecosystem: Environmental > Terrestrial > Soil > Wetlands > Peat | place...
CAACGCCTCCGACATCTACAACCGCACGCCGTTCGTGTTCGGCCGCACCGCGTTCGGCGCGCTGTGCAGCGATCTATCGACCTATCCGGTGTCGCTCGCGGTCGCGGCTTCGGCGGCGGTGCCTGTCGTGTTCGCGCCGGTCGTGATCCAGAACTACCCCGGCGGCTGTCCGATCCCGTTGCCGTCATGGGTGCAGCAGGTTCGCAACTCGGTGAGCGCCTCGCCGCTCCTCAAGCTCTATGCCGACGCACTGCAGCGCTATCACGACGGCGAGGTTCGCTATGTGAAGCTGCTCGATGGCGGTCTCGTCGACAATTACGGGCTCGCGGCCTTCACGATCGCTCGCCTCGTCGCCGATACACCCTACGCGCCGCTCGAGCCGGAGGAGGGCGTCAAGCTGCGGCGGCTGTTGTTCCTGGTGGTCGATTCCGGCCGTGCCCCTTCCGGCGCCTGGGTGCAAACCGTCGAAGGCCCGACCGGGGTCAATCTCATCACCGCCGCGTCCGATACCGCAACTGAATCCGGCGCCGTCGGGAGCTATTCGGCATTTGCCGACACCATGAACCGGTGGCAGGACGTGCTGATCAAGTGGCGCTGCAACCTGTCGCCGGCCGAGCGGCACCGCTTCGGCGCCCCGGCGGGGTGGAACTGCCGCGACGTGAGACTGTATCTCGCGCGCCTGTCGTTCGATCAGTTAGGGCAGGAGCGGGCTGCGGCGCTCAATACCATCGAGACGCGCTTCAAGCTTCCGCCAGATCAGGTCGACATGCTGATCAACGCTGGACGCGACGCGCTCAAGACCAACGCCGTTTTCCGCTCGTTCCTCAAGTCACTCGGAGCGCCGGCGCCGCACGAAACGCCGGTCGCCTCTCCCGCCGCCGGCCCGCAGGAGGCCGAAGCGCAGGCGCAATGACGGGCGGGCGGCGCCCGGTTATTTTTCCGCGTCGCGGATGACTTGTTCGACAAAGGCTTTGAGCGGCGGCAGGTCGCGCTCTGCAATGGTCCACAGGACTCGGGTGTCGACCCGGTGATAGGCGTGGCGGAGCAGGTTCCCGAGGTCAGCCACGCTTCGCCAATTTATCCCCGCTTGCGTCGCCTTTAACTTCCACAGGTATCCGGCGCGACGCTTCGCTGATGATCTCGAAGGAACGTTCGATCGCAAGCCGCAGGAAAATGTCGTTGGTTAAATCTTCGCGCGTTTTGGACCTCAGCGCGGTTTGAATGTTGTTGATCGCTTCGAGTATGTGGACCAGCCGATCAGCTAACGTCGGAGGCATTCTCAGAATACCTCGATAACGTCGTCCGCTATTCGCTGTGCGAAGCGAGGCTCCAGCGACCCGAGCATCTCCGCCTGCGTCTCGAGCCCAGTCGCATCCTTGATGATATTTTGAACGCCGACCAAATCGAGCAATGAAAACGTCGCATTGGGATCGACCTCGATAAGGACATCGAGGTCGCTGTTGTCTCGAGCGTCGCCACGGGCGCGTGAACCAAAAATCGCAAGCCGCGTCACCCCTTCGGCGCGAAGCGCCGGCGCGGTTTCCTTAAGTTTCGCGATGATTTCCTCGCGGGTCACCCGCAATGCTTCCCATCACTCCGCCGCGGCCTTGGAGTGGCCGAGCCGGCGGTTGAGCGTTTCCAAGAGCCCCTCAGCCGCCTCGGCAATGACGGTGCCCGGCGGAAAGATCGCTTCGGCGCCGGCGGCTTTGAGCGCCGCGTAGTCCTGCGGCGGCACGACGCCGCCGACGACCACCATGATGTCGGGGCGGCCGTGGCGTTCGAGCTCGGCCTTAAGCTCAGGCACGAGCGTCAAATGCGCGCCGGCCAGCGAAGAGATGCCGAGGATGTGCACGTCGTTCTCGACTGCCTGGCGCGCGGCCTCGGCCGGCGTCGCGAACAGCGGCCCGATATCGACGTCGAAGCCGAGATCGGCGAATGCCGAGGCGATGACCTTCTGGCCGCGATCGTGCCCGTCCTGACCGATCTTGGCGACGAGGATGCGCGGCCGGCGCCCTTCGTTCTCCTCAAACTCGGCGACGCGTTTCTGCACTCGTGCGACGGCGTCCGCCATGCCGGCCTCCCGCCTGTAGACGCCGGAGATCGCCTTGATCTCGGCCCGATGGCGCCCGAACACCTGCTCCAGCGCCAGTGAAATCTCGCCGACGGTCGCCTTGGCGCGGGCGGCGTCGATGGCGAGGGCAAGAAGATTGCCGTTGCCGCCTTGCGCGCTGCGGGTGAGCGCGGTCAGCGCCTCGGTGACCGCCTGCGAATCGCGCTCGCGCTTGAGCCGCTTGAGCTTGTCGATCTGCAATTGGCGCACCGCGCCGTTATCGACCTTCAGGATTTCGATCTGCGCCTCGTCATGCGGCCGGTATTTGTTGACCCCGATCACCGCTTGCGTACCGGAATCGATGCGCGCCTGGGTGCGCGCCGCAGCTTCCTCGATGCGCAGCTTTGGCAACGATGCTTCGATCGCCCGCGCCATGCCGCCTAATTCCTCGACCTCGCTGATGTGGCTCCAGGCGCGCGCCGCAAGATCATGCGTGAGCCGCTCGACATAGAAGGAGCCGCCCCAAGGGTCGATCAGGCGCGTCAGGCCGCTTTCCCGCTGCAGCACGATTTGGGTGTTGCGGGCGATGCGCGCGGAAAAGTCGGTCGGCAACGCCAGCGCTTCGTCAAGCGCGTTGGTGTGCAGCGACTGCGTGCCGCCGTGCGTCGCCGCCATCGCCTCGATGCAGGTGCGGGTGACGTTGTTGAAGACGTCCTGCGCGGCGAGCGACCAGCCCGAGGTCTGGCAATGGGTGCGCAGCGACAGCGAGCGCGGGTCCTGCGGCTTGAATTGCTGCATCAGCTTCGCCCACAGCACCCGCGCGGCGCGCAGCTTCGCCACCTCCATGAAGAAATTCATGCCGATGCCGAAGAAGAACGACAGCCGCGGCGCGAACCGGTCGATGTCGAGATTGGCGGCGAGCCCGGCGCGGACATATTCGACACCGTCGGCGAGCGTGTAGGCAAGTTCGAGATCGGCGGTCGCGCCGGCCTCCTGCATGTGGTAGCCGGAGATCGAGATCGAGTTGAACTTCGGCATGTGCGCCGAGGTATAGGCGAAGATATCGGAGATGATGCGCAGCGACGGCTTCGGCGGATAGATGTAGGTGTTGCGCACCATGAATTCCTTGAGGATGTCGTTCTGGATCGTGCCGGCGAGTTTTTCCGGCGGCACGCCCTGCTCTTCGGCGGCAACGACATAGAGCGCGAGCACCGGCAGCACCGCGCCGTTCATGGTCATCGACACGGACATCCGCTCGAGCGGGATGCCGGCGAACAGCGTACGCATGTCGTAGATCGAGTCGATCGCGACGCCGGCCATGCCGACATCGCCGGCGACGCGGGGATGATCGCTGTCATAGCCGCGGTGGGTGGCGAGATCGAAGGCGATCGAGAGGCCCTTCTGCCCGGCAGCGAGATTGCGCCGGTAGAAGGCGTTGGAATCTTCCGCCGTCGAGAACCCGGCATATTGCCGGATCGTCCACGGCTGGGTGACGTACATGGTCGGATAGGGGCCGCGCAGATAAGGCGCGATGCCCGGATAGGTATCGAGCCCGTCGAGGCCCTCGAGATCGCCGGCACGGTAGACACCCTTGACCACGATTTCTTCCGGGGTCAGCCACGGCGCGGCCGACGGTGTGCCGGCGATCGGAACATCGGCAAAATCGATCTTGGCGAAATTCGGAATCTGGCTCATCGGCTTATCCGCCTTCGTTGCCAAGAATATCGTAGGCCGCCTTCAGTGTCGCCAGCGCATCGCACCCCTCGTAAATGAAGGACTGTACGTCGGCCGCCCGCAAGGCAGCCTCCCGTTCGCCCGGTCGGCCGGCGAGATAGATGTGGTCGGCGCCCGCCGCTTTGAGCGCTTTAGCTGCGGGCGCAGCCTCTCTCTCATAAATCTTATCGGAAGAGCAGAGACAGGCGAGTTTCGCGCCGGCGGCTTCATAGGCCGCCACGAGGGGAGGGCGGTCGATGCTCTCGTCGCTCACCGCCTCGATGCCACCCGCCTCGAAGAAATTCTTGGCGAAAGTAGCGCGAGCCGTGAATTCAGCGGGCCTGCCGAGGTTGGCGAGAAAGATCTTGGGCCGGGCGCCGGTTGCGGCGAGGATCGCGTCGGAAGCGGCGCGTAGCGCCTCGAACGGTTCGGCAAGCCTCGTCCGCTCCAGCGCCTGCGCGGTTACGGCCGCCATGCCGTCGCTCGGCGACGCCAACGGTGCGACATCGAGAACCGCGGGCGCGGTTTCGAAAATGTTCGGAAATTCGTTGGTGCCGGTCAAAATGTCCCTGCGGCGGGCGATTGCCTTTTGCCGTTCGGCACGAATGGCAGCGACTTGCTGCTGCAGCATCCCGGATTCCAGCACCGGCCAGATGCCGCCGGACTTTTCGATGTCCCGGAACAGCGCCCACCCCGCGGTACACAAAGACTGCGTCATGGCTTCGAGCGCGCCGGAACCTGCGGCCGGATCGGCGACGCGCGCCAGATTCGATTCTTCCAGCAAAACAAGCTGGGTGTTGCGCGCGACGCGGCGGGCGAACGCGTCAGGTAGCCCGAGGGCGGCGGCATGCGGGAGCGCGGCGATGCTGTCGGCGCCGCCGAGGCCGGCCGCCGCAACGGCGATCGCCGTGCGCAGCATGTTCACGTCGACATCGCGGCGGGTCATCGTCCGCCACGCGGTCTCGGCCGCAATCATCGCCGGCCTCGGCGCAAGGCCGCAGGCCTCCTCGACGCGGGCCCAAAGTTTTCGCAGCGCGCGGAACTTGGCCATGGTCAGGAACTGCTCGGCGTCCGCCGACAGCCGGAAATAGATCGCGGCGCGCGCGCCATCGAGCGGCATGCCGCTCGCCTCGAGTGCTCGCAAATAGGCAACGGCGCTCGCCAGCACGAAGGCAAGCTCCTGGGCTTCCCCGCCGCCGGCATCGTGTACGATGCGCCCGTCAGCGGCGAGGAAGGGGCCGCGCAAGCCGGCGACGGAGAGTTCGCCGACCGTGGCGGCAAGCCCACGTGTCGTTTCGGTCCACGATCGCGGGCTGCGGCCCGTAGCGGCAAACTGACCGATCGGGTCGAGGCCTGCGCGCAGATCAACGGCCGTCGCGGCGACGCCGCGGCTTTTGATCAGATCGAAGAGATGGCCAACGGCAGGTCCTTGTGCCGCGGGCAAGTCGAGGTCGATCCTGACGCCGGCGTCGAGGTGAACCTGATCGAGCACACGGGCGAGCGTTTGCCCCGATCGATCGAGGCCGAAGCCATTCGCGCTTACCGATCCGGCGAAGACCAAAACCAGCCCGGTAGCGCCGTTTTCAAGATCTTCGAGCGCCTGGGCGTTCGCGGCGGCGGCGTCAGGGTGGTCCAGGCGCTGCATGACGGTCCAGGCCGCGCCCGGTGCCCGGCCGGTTAGCGGCTTGGCGTTGGCGGCGCGGTCGTAGAGCGGTTCGATTGAGAAATTGTCGTAAGTCTTGCTTCTAAGCCATTCGAACGGCGCGCCCTTAAGCACGGCGTCAACGAGTTGGCGCCACTCCTGGCGGGTTGCCGCAGGAAAATCGCCGCCGAGCGAGAGGGTCTCGGGATCGGTCATGTCGCAAAATGCCACGCCGGCCGGCGCCGGCCAACCGCTGTCGTCAGTCACGCCGTCGTGCAACTGGCGTGCCGGCAGCGTAAGCGCTTAGCGCCGCGGCGGCAGTCTCTCGATGCCGCGCGCATCCAGCCGTGCGAGCGCCTCGCACACGCGCACGCCCGCGATTATGCGGTCCGGCGCGATCTCGGCGAGCGGCACCAGCACGAAGGCGCGCTCGAACAGATGCGGATGCGGCAGGGTCAGGTCGGAATCGTGAAGAACGAGGTCGTCATAGGTCAGAAGATCGAGATCGATCGGCCGGGGGCCCCAGCGGCGTTCCGTGGCCCGGTCGCGTCCGAGCGTGCGTTCGCACGCCTGGGCGCGGGCCAAGAGGCCGCGCGGAGTGAGTATGGTGGCCGCGGCGATAACGGCATTGAGGAAGGGCGGCTGATCGGTCATGCCCCAGGGCGGTGTGCGGTAGTCGGACGAGCGCGCCCCGAGCCGTACTTCAGTGCCGTCGCACAGGAGCCCGATCGCCCGCTCGAAGGTCGAGCGCACGTCGCCGACATTACCGCCAAGCGCGATGAACGCCTCAGCCATCTTTGCGGCGACGGCCGGCGACCGGCCTGCGCGCGCTCGTGAATCGCGCTGGCCTCAAAGGCGTCGAGGATGACCGGTTGACCACCACGGCGTCGCTCATTGCGCCCGTCTGATTGCGGCGGCGACGGCGAGCGCCTGTACCGTCGGCGCCACGTCGTGGGCGCGAATAAGTTTGGCGCCGTTCTCGACCGCGAGAAGGTGCGCCGCGAGCGATCCGCCGATGCGCTCGGTCGGCTCTGACCGGGCGACCGTATTGATGAAACGCTTGCGCGACGCGCCGACGAGGAGGGGAAGGCCGAACTCATGCCAGGCGCCAAGCCGCGCGAGGCAAGCGATGCTCTGTTCCGGGGTCTTGCCGAAGCCAATGCCGGGATCGAGTACGATCCGTTCGCGCGCGATGCCTGCGCGCGCGGCGATGTCGAGCGAGCGGTGGAAAAATGCGGTCACGTCGCCGATGATGTCGATTGCCGGATCGGCGGTCTTGCGGTTGTGCATGATAATGAGCGGCACGCGATATTCGGCAACGACGCGGGCCATGGCGGGGTCGCCCTGCAGCCCCCACACGTCATTGACGATCGCGGCTCCCTGATCGAGCGCCCAGGCGGCGATGGCGGCCTTGAGGGTGTCGATCGAGACCGGAACGCCGAGGGCAACGGCAGCGGGCAGGATCGGCGCAAGCCGTGCGCGTTCCTCCTCGAACGGCACGGCAACGGCGTCGCCATATGGTCGCGTCGATTCCGCGCCGACGTCGAGAATATCGGCACCCTCCTCGACCAAGCGGCGGGCATGAGCGACCGCGGCTTGCGGATCGAGGAAACGGCCGCCGTCGGAAAATGAATCCGGCGTCACGTTGAGTATGCCCATGACGACCGGCCGTCCCCGCGCCAGAAGCGGTATCAGCGGGTTTTCGCTCGGTTGAGAGCCCTGCGTAGAGATCGTGCGCGGGTTCGGGTTGGCGGCCATTGTTGGCCTTTGCGCGGTCGCTTACGGCGAGTCAAGGCACCGGCAGTGTGGAAACCGATTATCAGCTCAGCCGATCAATAACGGATAGCGGGCGGCAGCTTCTTGGCGCTCTCGATCCAGCGCCGCACCGTGCTTTCCGAGGGCAACAGGCGTACCAGCCTGCGCCGGTCATTGGCTTCCTTCATTCGTTCGACGAGTTTTTCCGGATTGCGGTATTTGAGCTCGTTGGCGGTCTTGACGCCGGCCGCGCGCAGCAGCTCGGCATATTCCCAGCCGACACCTTTGACGCGCATGCGATCGGCGGCGGTCACCCAATCGAGTACGCGCTTTTCGTCGGTGCCGATCTTCTCGGCGATCCTGATCCGCTGCATCGGCGTCTTTGCCGAGCGCAACAGGCTCACGGTCGTGCGAATCCCTTTGGACTTGAGGAGCACGGCGATTTCCGCTCCGATCACGCGAATTTCGGTGATGGGATACCCCATCGATGTCCCCCTCAGCTCCGCAACAAAGGCAGGTCAAAATACGCTTGCACTCATACAAACTGCGACAGACCGGGAATCGCGCCGACAAGCTCGCCGATTTCGCCCTCGCCGACTTTCCCGCACGCATAGGCGACAAACCGCCGGGTGATATCCTGAGCTTGATCCATGCTCAGCCCGGCCGCCATCAGGCGCATGCCCGCGCCCATCACCCCGCCCATCCCGCCATTGCCGCCGTCGCTTGCGGCTTGTTGCATCAGTGCCTGCGCACCCGGAAACTTGGCCAGCAGAGGTTGCACCTTGTCCGCCGGTCCTTCCTTGGCCAGGAAGTCGAGGATGATGCCTAACGCTTTCTCGATTGTCGGCCGATCGACGCCGAAATCGGTGACGAGACGCCCGATGAACTCGTCCATGATCGGCCGCGAACCCCACCCCGACAGGATTTCGCCATAATGTACGCTCGCCAGAGGCGTGACAAGCTCCGCGCGCTTTGCGCCGCAATGAAGCGGCCCACCGTTGCAAACCTGCAACGCAAAAATGGAACAAACAGGGCCGGTGGAAATGAAAATCGCAGCGCATTATAAAAATTCGCCCCGAACCATGCTTCCGCGTGCAATAGCGCCGCCTTTCGCGGGTGAAGGAGAAAGCCGGCATGGCGAATCCGGACCAAAACGGGAGAATTTTTGTCGGCAAGGGCGAGAGCGAGCAATATCTCGCGCTTGCGCTCGCCAACCGTCACGGACTCGCCACCAGCGCGACCGGTACTGGCAAGACAGTCTCGCTGCAGGTCCTGGCCGAAGGCTTTTCCCGCGCCGGCGTGCCGGTGTTTGCCGCTGACATTAAAGGAGACCTCTCCGGCATCGCCGCGCGCGGCGAGGCCAAGCCAGAATTCGTCAGGCGCGCCAGAGATTTGGGGTTCGACTACGCGCCCGACGAGTTTCCCGTTGTGTTCTGGGATTTGTTCGGTGAGCAGGGCCATCCGATCCGCGCCACGGTGTTCGAGATGGGCCCGCTGCTGATCTCCCGCATGCTCGAGCTCAACGACGTCCAGGAAGGCATTATCAACATCGCCTTCCGCTTCGCCGACGATGATCCGGAATTGAAGGCGGCCGACGGCAGCGGCCTCGTCGATCTCAAGGATCTGCGCGAACTTCTCTCCTATTTGTCGAAAAATGCCAAGGAAGTCAGCGCCCGCTATGGCAATGTCGCGGTGGCTGCCGTCGGCGCCGTGCAGCGCCAATTGCTGGTGCTGGAGAACCAGGGCGGCACGAAGTTTTTTGGCGAGCCCGCGCTCGCCGTCACCGACCTGATGCGAACCGACAGCGACGGCCGCGGCATCATCAATGTGCTCGCCGCCGACAAGCTAATGGCGAGCCTGCTCTACGCGACGTTCCTGCTGTGGCTCCTCTCCGAGCTGTTCGAGAAACTGCCGGAGGTCGGCGATCCGCCGCATCCGAAGCTGGTCTTCTTTTTCGACGAGGCGCATCTTCTGTTCAATGAGGCGCCAAAGGAGCTGCTCGACAAGGTAGAGCAGGTGGTGCGGCTGATCCGCTCCAAGGGCGTCGGCGTCTATTTCGTTACCCAGAGCCCGCTCGACGTGCCCGACAAGGTCTTGGGCCAGCTCGGCAACCGCGTGCAGCACGCGCTGCGGGCCTTCACGCCGCGCGATCAGAAAGCGGTCGGCGCGGCGGCGGAGACGTTCCGGCCAAACCCAAAGCTCAACACCGCACAAGTCATCACCCAGCTCGGCAAGGGCGAGGCGCTGGTGTCGTTTCTCGAAGGTAACGGCACACCGGCGATGGTCGACCGCACCCTGATCCGGCCGCCATCGGCGCGGATCGGACCGGTCACGCCGGAGGAGCGCAAGGCGGTCATCGCCAAAAGTCCGCTCATGGGCAAATACGACACCACCATCGACCCGCAATCCGCCTACGAAATCCTGCAAAAGCGCCTCGCCGCCGGCGGCGGGCTCGCGCCCGCCGAAGGGCCCGGCGCTTCCGGCGAAGTGCCGCCACAAGGTGGCTTTTTCCACAGGATCGACCAGTGGTTCGCCAACCTTTTCGGCATTGGCCGGCCGCGCGGCACGGCGCTGACAACTTCCCAGCAGGTCGCCCGCAATGTCGCGCGCGCCGTCGTTGCCGGCGTCGCGACCCAGGTGGCGGCCGAGCTCACGAAAAAGACCGGCAGCAAGGGCGCTGGCGATATCGGAAAGGCCGTCGTGCGCGGCACGCTCGGCGGGGTCATGAGACGGTGAAACAATGACGGCTTCACAAGCATTACCTGCGGTCCTCGACCGCATCGACCGCGATCTCGACGCAAGCCTCGACCGGCTGTTCGCGCTGCTGCGCATACAGTCGGTATCGACCGATCCGGCCTACGCCGCGTATTGCCGGATCGCGGCCGAGCATGTGGCCGCGGAACTACGCGGCCTCGGATTCGAGACGAGCGTGCGCCCGACCGCCGGCCATCCGGTCGTGATCGGCAATGGCGGCAATGGCCAAAATGGCGGCAAGGCGCCGCGCGTCCTGTTCTACGGACACTATGACGTCCAGCCGGTCGACCCGCTCGAGCTGTGGAAGACGCCGCCATTCGAGCCGCACGTCGAGACGCTCGACGGCGGCCGCAAGATCATCGTCGCGCGCGGCGCCTGCGACGATAAAGGCCAGGCCATGACCTTCATCGAGGCTTGCCGCGCCTTCAAGGCCGTCACCGGCAAACTGCCGCTCGACGTCACCATGATGATCGAGGGCGAGGAGGAGTGCGGCTCGAAAAACCTTTTCGGCTTCGTGCGCGACAATGCCGCCGAGCTGAAGCGCGACCTTGCCTTGGTCTGCGATACCGGAATGTGGGACGCGCAAACGCCGTCGATCACCACGTCGCTGCGCGGGTTGGTCTACGAAGAGGTGCGGGTGACCTGCGCCGACCGCGACCTCCATTCCGGACTGTTCGGCGGCGCCGCCCGCAATCCGATCCATGTCCTCGCCGATATCCTTTCGGCGATGCACAAGGCGGACGGTTCGGTCGCCATTCCCGGCTTCTATGACGGCGTCCACGAGCTGCCGCCCGACATCAAGGCCGATCTCGCCGGCCTCGCCCTGACGCCGGAAAAATTCCTCGGCCCGATTGGATTGCAAATTCCGGCCGGCGAAAAGGACCGCATGCTGATCGAACAAATCTCGACCCGGCCGACCGCCGAGGTCAACGGCATCATCGCCGGCTATACCGGGGAGGGCGCCAAGACCGTTATTCCCGGCAAGGCCATGGCCAAGGTATCGTTCCGGCTCGTCGGCGCGCAGGACCCCGAGAAGATCCGCACCGCATTCCGCGATTTCGTCCGCGCGCGCATGCCGCCCGATTGTTCGGTTCAGTTCGGCAATTTCACCAGCGCCCCGGCCTTCGATGTGGCGTTCGACAATCCGGCATTGACCAAGGCCCGCGCCGCGCTCGCCGAGGAGTGGGGCAAGAAAGCGGTGACGGTCGGCGCCGGCGGCTCGATCCCGATCGTCAGCGACTTTAAGACGGTGCTCGGCATGGATACGCTGATGGTCGGCTTCGCGCTCGACGACGATCGCGTGCATTCGCCCAACGAGAAATACGATCTCAAATGCTTCCACAAGGGCATCCGCAGCTGGGCGCGGATCCTGGCGGCGCTGGCGGGATGAAAGCCGGCGAATGGCTAGTGGCGAAATGCCGAATAGGGAATGAGCTAACGCTGCCTTCCCTAATGCCCTACTCGCCATTCGCTACCCGCCATTCGTACAGGAGGAAATCGTGAAACGTAGTCTTTTCGCCGTCGCGTTTTTTGCCGCGATATTTGGCTGGCAGGCCGCTTCGGCCGCCGGCGTCGATAAGCTCTACGTCCTCGATTGCGGCCACATCGCCGCCGTCGATCAGTCGCGATGGTCGCCGGGCGTTAATGTCGGCGTGCCGATCGAGTTATCGGACAATTGCTACCTCATCCATCACGCTCAGGGCTGGTTCCTCTGGGACACCGGAATACCCGACGCAGTTGCGGCGTTGCCGGATGGCGTGAAGGGCGCGAATGGCGCGCTGACACTGACCCGCACCAAGACGCTTGCCGGAGAGCTGCAAGAGCTGGGCGTCAAGCCGGCGGACATCACGGCTATGGCGGTGTCGCACACCCATCCCGACCACATCGGCAATGTCGAGTTATTTCCTGGGGCCATGCTCTATGTGCAAAAGGCCGAGTATGAATGGCCGAGCGAAAGCGGCGCACCGCGCTTTAATCCGAAGCACCCCGTCACCATGCTCGAAGGCGACCGCGACGTGTTCGGCGACGGCTCGGTGGTGATTATCTCGACGCCGGGGCACACGCCCGGCCATCAATCGCTGCTGGTCAGATTGCCGAAGACCGGCGCGATCGTGCTCTCCGGCGACGCCGTCCACTTCAAGGACAACTGGGACAATCGCCGCGTGCCTCCGTTCAACTTCAACAAGCAAGAGACGCTGGCCTCGATGCAGCGCATCGCCAACATCATGGCGAAGGAGCATGCGCAGCTCTGGATCAATCACGACAAGCCGCAGACCGACGCGCAGAAGAAGCCGCCGGAGTTCTACGACTAGCCGCAAGCGCGGCGCGTTGCGACGTTGCCGGCGGATTCAGTCGGCTGCGGCCTTGATCAGGCGAGGGGTGACGAAACGCTCGAGCCCGCCGGCTCCCGCATGCAGCTTCGACCAGTCGTCGAAGGCGAGATCGATCACGACCAGACCGGAGGTCGGCAGTTTTTCGCTCACGCGCTCGCGCATCGCGACGTCGCCCGAAGCGATCAGTCGCAGCGCGAGGTCGTGCAGGCCCGGGTTGTGGCCGACAAGAAGGAGCGCACGCGCATCGCGCGTCTCGCGGACGATGCCGATCAGCGTCTCGACCTCGGCATTGTAGATGCGCTCGTCCTTCACGACCCGCGGCTCCTTGCCGAGCGCCTTCGCCAACAGCGTCCAGGTCTCCATCGCCCGCGTCGCCGGCGATACCAGTGCGAGGTCGGGAATGAGGCCGTGGCGCGCCATATAGGCGCCGACGACCGGCGCGTCGGCGCGGCCTCGCTTGGTAAGCTTGCGCTCGCGATCGCGTTCGCCGGATTCGGGGCGCTCGGTCTTGGCATGGCGCAGCAGCAGCAGACGACGCATAGCGGCAATGTCGCTTTATCGGCGCCGGCAGTCTAGCATGGGCTGCTGCAGTCGTGCCCAGATGGAGCGATGGACCGCGCCGACAGCAAACCCTACGGCCGAAGTTGGTACGCCGCGACGATGCTTGCCGCGCCGCAGCGACCGCAGCTCGGCGTCGACCTCGACGTCGACGTTTGCGTCATTGGCGGCGGGCTCGCCGGCCTGACCACGGCCCGCGAGGTGGCGCGGCATGGCTGGTCGGTGGTGCTGCTGGAGGCCGAGCGCATCGCGGCGAACGCCTCCGGGCGCAATACCGGGTTCGTGCTTCCGGGGTTTGCCGCGGCGCCCGAGAGCGTCGTCGCCCGGGTCGGCCTGACGCAGACCAAGGATTTATGGGCGCTGTCGCAAGCGGGCCTTGATTATGTGCGCGACGCCATCCGCGACGATGCCATGCGGGGCATCGGCGCGCAGGACGGCTGGCTGCACGTTTCCAAGACCGATGACGGCGACGCGTTGATGCGTCTCGTCCAGCTCCTGGGCGAGCTCGGCTGCGAGATCGAGGGCTGGGCGGCAGATCGCGTGCGCGCGGTGCTGCGCAGCGAGCGCTACTTTCACGCCATCCATTTTCCGCGGGCGATCCACATCCACCCGCTCAACTACGCGCTCGGTCTTGCCGCCGCCGCCGAGCGCGACGGG
>Ga0187783_10002565_pt1 | contig 13460 bp, 9 predicted proteins | sample 1015_SJ02_MP02_2_FD_132471 | JGI IMG/M metagenome (GOLD analysis project Ga0187783, IMG submission 132471) | Tropical peat soil microbial communities from peatlands in Department of Meta, Colombia - 1015_SJ02_MP02_20_MG | ecosystem: Environmental > Terrestrial > Soil > Wetlands > Peat | place...
GGTGGCCTCCAAATCGCTCGTCAGCGATTTGCCGGCGGCAGCCTGGCCGATGAGCAGGTAGGTGGTCTGATCGCCGGTGCCCAGGGCAGTGATCGTACCCGGCAGCATCTGCCGCGCGTCGTCAATCAATTGCCAACCAGGCGGCTTGTACAGGCTGAAGCCGTACGTGTCGTTCGTATATGTGTTGCCGGCCACTTCCTCCCGAATATTCTGGGGGACAGGGGAATCAGGAGGCGCGCCGGGCGCCTCGGGCCCCGCCGCACCTGGGGCCGGCTGGGCATTGGCCGCGCTCGGTGCGGACAAGCGCGACTGAGCGGCCGCCGCAGGTGCATTTACACTCGTCGGTGCGGCCAGATGCGTATTGGGCCCCGCCGCGCTGCCCTTGGCGGAGCCAGGATTTACACCGCCTTCGATCTGACCAGATTTTGGCGCGCCATCTCGGTCGGCGGACCCTTCCGCGGCCGGCTTCGTAGCCGCAACGTCGGGCTTCTTTTCGGTCTCGGATTTCTTTGCCGAATCCGACATGCTGATCGAGGCAACCTGGTCCTTCTGCACAACCGCAAATCCGTAGCTCGTCTTCACCTTGAAGGAATTCTCTTCGAACCCGACAATCGTCCCGACGATCTTCGTACCGTCTTTTAGCTTGAGCTCGTCGGCCCGCGCAGAGAGAGCGCCAGAGAGGGTGGCAAGAAATAGAAGCGGCAGGGTGAGCCTCATAGCAACAAGTATGGCGCGCATCCGTTGCGCGCAGCAATGTCCCTCGGGACAGGCGTGCTGCGTTAGTCAGGGGGATGGCCGGTGCGGCCCCGTACCCCCCAAAACAGCGCCCGGTGAGTCCGGGTCGACCCCTTCCGTCCTCTCTCCATATCTATCGATCGAGGAAAGCGCGCAGCCGGGCATAGCCGCTCTTGCTGACCGGAAGCTGCGCTCCGGTCGTCAGCACGGCGAGGTGGCTATCCTTTGCATAAGGCTCCAGGCGCTCGACGCGTTCGAGATTGACGATGTACGACCGGTGAATGCGCAGGAAGCGCGAGGGGTCGAGCGCGGATTCGAGGCTCGAAATCGTTTGCTGCTTGAGATGCTTCTTCCCCTCCGAGACGAGGGCCACGTAATCATCCTGCGCCTCGGCGTAGTCGAGCCTGGCCACAGGGATGATGAAGACGCGCGTGCCGTCGCGCACGGGAATACGGTCCAGATATTGCGCCGGCGGACGCGCCGCCGAGGCCAGGTCCGACGCAGCGAAACTCTGCTGCGGCAATTTTCCGTCGAGGCGCTCCTTGGCACGCTCAAGGGCGGCCTCGAACCGCTCGACGCCGACCGGCTTCAATAGATAGTCGATGGCATGCACTTCGAACGCGCGGATTGCGTAGTTGTCATACGCGGTGACAAAGACGACCGCTGTGTCCGGACCGATGAGCTCGAGAACTTCGAACCCATCGAGTTTGGGCATTTGAATATCGAGAAAAACGAGATCGGGCTTCAGCTCGGCGATGGACTTGACCGCCTGGAAGCCATTGGCGCACTCGGCGGCGATTTCGACGTCCTCGTGCGCGGAAAGGAATTCGCGGAGAACCTGACGCGCCAGTTCCTCGTCGTCGACCAATACGACCCGGATTTTCCTGGCCAGCTTCACGATATCGGCGCCTGTTCCTCGGCGGGCATAGTGATGGCCACGCGAAACTGATCACCGCTCGCCCCGGCTTCAAAGCTGGCTCGGTTGCCGTATCGCGCGGCGAGTCTCTGGCGGACGTTGCTAAGGCCTACGCCGCCTTTTCGCCGCGGCGGGGCTTCCGGATCGAACGGATTCTCGACCACCAGGCGGAGGATCCCGTTGGTCGCTTTCACGTCGAGCCGCACCGAGCCGCCTTCGACCAGATGCGCAATGCCGTGAACCACGGCATTTTCGACCAGTGGTTGCAGGAGCAGCGGCGGAACCGGAACGCTCATCGCTTGCTTGTCCACGCTTTCGTCCATGCGGATTCGCGGGCCAAAGCGCACCTTTTCGACGGCCAGAAACAGCCGCACGAGCGAGAGTTCCTCTTCGAGCGGAATCGTGGATTTTTCGCCGAGCCCAAGCGTCCGCCGCAGGAAGTCGCCCAGCAGAACGCACATCTCGCGCGCCTTGGCCGGGTCGGAACTGGTTAAGGCGCTGATCGAATTCAAGCTGTTGAACAGGAAATGCGGATTCACCTGGGCCTTGAGCGCTTTGAGCTCCGCATCCCGCGCCAGAACGCTCGCTTCGAGGGCGCGGGCCTCGGCTTCGCGCGACGCCTCGACCGCGATCAGCACATAGTACAAGTTGATCGAGAGCAGATAAAACAGAACCCCGGTTCCGAAAAGCAGCGGAATCTGCCGCGCGAATTTCTCGTCGATTGTCGAAAATGTCCCGGTCCTGCCGAGCGAATACGCCAGAATCTTGGCGATCAGGATCCAGAGGCCGCTGGCCACGAGCGCGCCCGTGCCGTGCGTGATGACCAGGCGCGCAATGGTCGAACGATCGAACGGCGTAGCCCGACACGAGTAATACGCGGAGAGGCAAATGAAGGCGTAGATCAGGCACAGGGGAACGGTAAGCGCGGCCGATTCCCGAGGTCCAAGGCCGCCCGTAACATCCATCAAGTAGGCCAGAATGGCTGCCAGGGGAATCCAAGCGAGAAGATAGAGCGCGAGCCGCCGAAGCTGACCGAGAATGGGGTGCATGAATCGAAGTCAGTTCTTGATGACTACGCCGCCCAGGGCGGCAATGCCCTTCACGATAAGGCGCTTCGCCGTTGCACTGTCGGAAATCTCCTGGTGCGTCTCGTCCGTGTAACCGCCAAGCAGCGCCAGGCCTTGGATCTCGATTGCCCAGGAGTACGGGACGCGGATTTCGCCTCCGCCCATCAGCGCGCTCGCGTCGATGACCGCCGTTTGCCCCTCAATGTCGGCCCGCGTGAGGTCGACTTCAAATCCCCCGAACAGGGCAGTGAGCCTGCCGCCACGAAAATTCTTTACCGTGACGCGCTGCTTGATCGCTCCGAAAATCGCCATGTAATCGAATTCAGGATCGGTCGATTCCTTGCCCGTCCAGTTGTCCATCGACTCGCGTACCGCGCCTTTCACCGCATCGGCCCAATTGCTGGTGCTGGCCCCGACCTTTTTGGCCGTCGCGTCGATCCTTTCGCGGACCGTGTTGTCGATTCTCTCGTGGAGAGAATCACGGATCCTGTCGTGGATCGAGTCGTGGATCGCGCCATTGATTTTGGCGGTGGGGCCCCGGTCGATGCTGAACACGCGCGCAACGATCCAGATCCCCCAAATGATCAGGGCCACTGGCCACAGCGTGTGGAATCCAACATTGAGCCAGCCGAGGGCGCCGGCCAGAAGCAGCAGTCCGAAGGCCAGCAGCAAGAACCCGACGAGGCCCCGGCCTCCTGCACACCTGGAGGAAATCAGAAATTCCGTTCCGAAAAAGATGAAAATCGCCGGCCAGAAGAAGCTATAAACGTAATGCGCCGAGACGATCCCGGTCTGGTCCAGCAGCAGAACGATTCCGATGGCCACAATCAACAGGCCGAGGAAAAGCCCGCTCCGGGAGCGATTGACGAGAATGCCGCGGTACGTCATACCCCCTCCGCGCCTCGCTTCCGCCCGATCATATCCTCTCCACCCGCAACATCAGAATACCCAGACCCACGCTTACCAGTACGAGCGGCCAGAACCGCAGCACCTCGCCGAGCGCTGGCCCATTCACGTCGAACGCCAGCAGATTCCAGACAGCTTGCGTTGCGGTTGATAGGAGCCACCAGTTGTCCGCGTTGATATGGCCGTAGCCAAGCTCGCCCAATTGAAACACAGTCCCCAGCAGAATCAGAAGGCCAGCACCCACCACGGCGACTCTCGCTCGAAACAGATCAGTCCATGCGCGCTGCCCGTTTGCCATTGCTCTCTCTCCGCCCGAGATCGTTTTCGCTTGCATGGGCCTGAGGATAGGAGTTCTCGGGCGGCACGTCTCGTCATTTTCGGCGAGCGTCGGCCAGACACCGGCGAATGACGGTCGAAGGAGGGCTGAAACGCCCGCGCCGTGCGGAGATAACGAGCGACGGCGAAGTCGCTTGACCGCTACTCCCTATCCTTCTTACAGGATTTTGCCGGTGGGATTCTGGTGAACCGCGAGAGTGGGCTCGAGCGCCGGGACATCTCAACGCAAAACGGTCATACCGACGAAGAAAGCCCCCAAGATTACGCCGCCCAGCACATAGATCCAGCGGCGGCGCCTGGTTCGGGCGGCGGCGACGATCACGGCTAAGGCCAGGAGAAGAAAACCCGCTTCGGGCCAGAAGGCCTGCGAATTCGGGTTCGTTGACGACTGCGCACTACCTTCTATCCACAGGGAGGCGTAGGAAGCGCCCGACGCCAGTACGATCGCTAGAACGCTCGCGAGGGCCATGCCCTTGCCCCAGTCCGGAATGCGAAAGCGATTGCGCGTCTCGCCCCAGTCGAGCCAAGTTTGCGCAACGACAAGCACAACGAGCAGTAACACAAACAGAGCCAAGTTGCCTCCCCAGTCATGACCCAGAGCGTCCTAGGACCCAGCTGCGGAGAAACCCCCAAGCTTGCCTGCCGCAAGACCAACCCCTAGTCCGGCACAGTTGTGTGGCATCGCAATCGTCGAGCCACTGCCACTCGTGTTGCGAATTTCCCCTTCCCGCCAGCAAAGGCTGGGTATGCTACTGATTAGAGGGGAGATGGCTTGAGCCCGAATCTCCCAATGCCGGTGAAACTATGTTGAGGGAAAGGTCTGGACTCGAGCCTGTGCGCGCGAGTCGTGACAATAGGCTGCCGGTTGTAGGCAAGCTTTTGCTCATCGGTCAGCTCGCCGCGCAGTTCCGCTGTCCGATTGCGGCAGGTTATAGTTCTAGTACACACCGTCCTGAAAGCACATACGGTTCTCCTTGAGTCTGCTACGATACGCTTGAGTCTTCTCTCCTCGGGTGAGTACAAAGCCGATGAAGATGTAGCGAGACCATGCGAATGCCCTGGATCATTGCCCATCGTGGCGCTTCCGGTCACGCGCCGGAGAACACCCTGGCTGCATTCGAGCGCGCAGTCGAACTTGGTGCTCCTTTCATTGAGACCGATCTGCACTTGACGCGTGACGCGCGTTTCGTTGCGATTCATGACGCGACGCTTGAGCGCACGACGAACGGCCGCGGCCCGGTTCACGACCATACACTCGCCGAATTGCGCGAACTTGATGCTGGCAAATGGTTCGACCGCGAATTCATGGACACCAGAATTCCCACGCTTGAGGAAATCTTGGAATTCGCGCGCAGGAACGACGTGGTCTTTTATCTTGAATTGAAATATAACGCGGCGTTTGGGATGCATCACGCCCTGGTCGGAGCGCTGCGACAGGCCGAGAGCGCCGCGCGAACCGTGGTGATTTCCTTTGACCCCGCGACACTCAGCGCGGTGAACAAGCTCGATCCTTCCCTGATGCTGGGGCTGCTGGTTGAGGCACCGAATGCGAACACCGTCCGTACAGCGATCGACGTGGGTGCCAGGCAGATCTGTCCGGCCCACGATCGCATCACGCCGGGTTTCGTCTCGCGCGCCCACGATGCCGGCCTCCATGTCGCCACCTGGACGGTGAACAATGTCGATCGAATGCGCGCGATGATCTCCGCGGGCGTTGAGGGAATCATGACGGATTTCCCGGCCAGGCTTCGCGCGGCCGTCGAAGACGCCGTCCCCTCCGCCTGACCGAATCTACGCCCGCCCCCAAGGTTCCGCCGCTCACCGCTCGAAGTCGTTGACCCTCTCCCCGCTTCCGATCATGATTCCGCGCTATCCCCCCAAAGCGTTTCGGTATAGCTTTATACGCCTTAGCGCTCGCTGATTGAGGAGCGCGTTTCACCAGCATGACTCGCCCAATCCGAACTGCAGCCGAGGAACAGCGGCCATCCCGCTTACGGCGCGGATGGTCGACCGCCGGATTTGCGCTCTTTCTCCTCGGCGCCGCCCTGCCGATCCTGCTGGGTGCCCACACCTGGCTGCTGGTCATGCGCTGGGCGGGCCTGGCCGCCATGACCGTGGGCGGCTGGAAACGCTCGCTCACCTACTGGATTTTTTTCTCCATGCTGCTCGGCGCCGAAATTGGCCTCGACGCCCCGGCCGCGGCTGGACACCTGCGCCTGCTGAGCGACATTTTCCTGCGGCTGATCAAAGTGATTGTCGCGCCGCTGATTCTGGGCACGTTGATTACGGGTATCGCCGGGCACGGGGACCTCAAAGCTGTGGGACGCATCGGCTGGAAGAGCCTGGTTTATTTCGAAGTCGTAACCACGATCGCGCTGGTCATCGGACTGATCGCCATCAACATGAGCCACGCGGGCGTGGGTGTCCGGCTTACGGCGGCGGCCAACGCCGCAGCGCAGCCCGCGGCGCCCATCCGCTGGGACCAATTCGTCCTACACATTTTCCCCGAGAACATTGCCAAATCGATCGCTGACAATGAAATCCTCGAGGTCGCCGTATTCGCCGTGCTGTTCGGAATCGCTCTGGCGCGCATTCCCGATGCCAAGCGCAAGCCCATGCTGAACTTCTGCGAATCGCTGACCGAGGCGATGTTCTCGTTCACAAACATCGTCATGTACTTTGCCCCGTTCGGGGTGGGCGCTGCCATGGCGTACACGGTCGGCCACCTCGGACTGAGTGTGCTGCTGCCTCTGCTCAAACTGCTCCTGACCGGCTACGCCTCGCTGAGTATTTTTCTGATCGCCGTCCTGCCGCCCATCGCCCTACTCGCCCGCCTCCCGCTGCGCGCCTTCTGGAAGGCCATCGCCGAACCCACCACCATCGCCTTTGCCACCAGCTCCTCCGAGGCCGCCCTGCCGCTGGCCATGGAACGCATGGAGGAATTCGGCGTCCCGCGCCACATCGTCGCCTTTGTGATACCAGCCGGGTACAGTTTCAATCTCGCCGGTTCGACCCTTTATTTGGCTGTGGCCTCGCTTTTCGTGGCCCAGGTGGCCGGGATTGCCTTGTCTTGGTCGCAACAGCTGTTCATGGTTTTCGTGCTCATGCTGACCAGCAAGGGTGTAGCCGGTGTGCCGCGCGCCGTGGTGGTCGTCCTGCTGGCTACCGCCGCCACATTTCACCTGCCCACGGAACCGATTTTCATGATCCTCGGCATCGACGCCCTCATGGACATGGCGCGCACGGCCATAAACGTGATCGGCAATTGCCTGGCCGCAGCCGTCATTGCCCGCTCGGAAGGCGAACTCGCCCCAGCCCAGTACGAACTCGCCCGCGCCGAATAGGCGACCCGTTCTCCATTCACCGACCTTGCCCTTCGCCTGCTGCCCGATTCCGAACCGCGAAAAAGGAATTCGGCATCTCGGGCGGACACGGTAAAATCCGCCTGCATTCTGGAGGTGTCGACATGTCACGCAGGCCAATCCCGAATTTCTGGGGCATTCTTCTGGTGCTTCTGCTCGCAGCCGCGTGCGAGGCCCAAACCCTTTCCAAGGATTCATTGGGCGGGATGAAATGGCGGCTGGTTGGGCCGTTTCGCGGCGGCCGCGTCGAGGCGGTGGTCGGCGTTCCCGGCAACCCCTACGTCTATTACTTCGGAGCAGTGGCCGGCGGCGTTTGGAAGACCGTCAACGCAGGTCTGAGCTGGACGCCGATCTTCGACCACGAGTCAAACCCATCGATCGGCGCGATCGCCATTGCCCCGTCGGATCCCAACGTGATTTATGTCGGCACCGGCGAACCGTGCCTGCGCGGGGACATTACGGAGGGAAACGGAGTGTACAAGTCGGTGGACGCCGGCAAGAGCTGGACGCACATGGGACTTGAAGACACGCGGCACATCGCCAAAGTGCTGATCGATCCCCAGAATCCGGACCTTGTTTTCATCGCCGCGATTGGGCACGCCTTCGGACCGAGCCAGGAGCGCGGCGTTTTTCGCACGACCGACGGTGGCAAATCCTGGCAGAAGGTTCTCTACAAGGACGACAAGACGGGCGCGGTCGACTTGGCGTTTGCGGGCGGCAACGCGCATGTGTTGTACGCGGCGATGTACCAGGAAGTGCGCAAGCCGTGGGACATCATCAGCGGCGGCCCGGGCAGCGGACTCTACAAATCGAACGATGGCGGCGCGACCTGGCACGAAATCAAGGGGCACGGCTTTCCGGACGCGCTGCTGGGCCGCATCGGCATCGCTACCTCGGGCGCCGATCCGGATCGTGTTTACGCGCTGATCGAGGCGACCCAGGACAAAGGCGGGGTCTACATTTCAAACGATGCGGGCGAATCCTGGCGCCTGGTAACCGGTGATCATCGGTTCTTGCAGCGCGCGTTCTACTACACGCACATCTTTGCTGATCCGCGGGACGCCGATCGCATCTACATCCAAAACGTCGGCTCCTACCGTTCGACCGATGCGGGCAAGAGCTGGGATACCCTTCATCCGCCGCATGGGGACAATCACGCTCTGTGGATCGACCCACAGAATTCGAACCGATTGATGGCCGGCGATGACGGCGGCGCCGCGATTTCCGTGGATGGCGGAAACACCTGGACTGCGGAGGACAATCAACCGACTGCGCAGTTCTATCATGTCGCCGCCGACAATCAGTATCACTACTACCTGTACGGCGCGCAGCAGGACAATTCGACCGTGGCCATCGCCAGTAGTACCGATCACGGCTACGTTGGCCGTGAGGATTGGTATGACGTGGGCGGCGGCGAAAGTGGATACATCGCGCCCGATCCGACAGACGCCGGCATCGTCTACGCGGGGGGAAACTACGGGATCATCACGCGCTGGGACAAAGAGACCAATGAGGCGCACCTGATTACGCCTGCCCCGGTCATCATGGACGGATCGGCCGCCGCGGACCAAAAGTACCGTTTCCAGTGGACGGCGCCCATCGTGATTTCTCCCTTTGACCCGCACACGCTGTACATCGCGGCGCAGGTGCTGTTCAAGAGCACCGACCAGGGACAAACCTGGACTCCCATCAGCGCCGATTTGACGCGCAATGATAAGGCCAAACAGCAGACGCCGGGGGGTCCGATCACCAAGGACAGCACGAGCGTCGAGTTCTACGACACGATTTTCACGGTCGCGGAATCGTCCGTCGAGCGCGGGTTGATTTGGGCCGGGAGCGACGACGGGCTCGTGCACGTCACGCGCGACGGCGGGAAGAATTGGGAGGATGTCACGCCAAAGGGCCTGCCCGAATGGACCAAGATCAGCCTGATCGAGGCATCGCCCTTCGAGGCGCGGACTGCTTACCTGGCGGCCGACGGGCACATGCTCGACGACCTCCAGCCGTATGCCTACAAGACGATCGACTTCGGCAAAACGTGGACCAAGATTACAGAGGGGATCCCGAACGGCTCGTTTCTGCGCGCGATTCGCGAAGATCCCAAGCGCAAGGGGCTGCTATTCGCCGGAACCGAAACAGGAGTGTTCGTTTCCTTCGATGGGGGCGGCCACTGGCAATCGCTCGAACTCAATCTGCCGGTCGTTCCCGTGCACGACTTGATTGTCAAGAACAACGATCTCGCCATTGCCACGCACGGGCGATCGTTCTGGGTTTTGGACGACATTTCACCGCTGCGCGAGATGAAGAGCCGGGATCTCGACGCGCCCGTCTATCTCTTCCAGCCAGTGCCGGCCTATCGTTCCCGGGGCGGAGGGTTCTTCCATCCGCGCGGGCCGCTCGGCTCGAATCCGCCGGGAGGAGTCATTATCGACTATTCGCTCGGGACCGCTCCCAAAGACGACATCACCATCGAGATTCTTGACTCGAGCGGGCGGCTCGTGCGCAAGTTCTCAAGCAAAGAGAAAAAGCAGGAGGGCGAATCCGGATTTTTCGGCATGCGTGACAATCCGGTGCTGCCGAAGAAAGAGGGCCTGAACCGCTTTGTCTGGGATATGCGCTACGATCCGCCGCGCGAGCTTCCCGGCGCCGTTTACGACAACGGGCCGCCGGAAGGCGTGCTCGCATTACCGGGCAAGTATGAAGTCAAGCTGACCGTGGAAGGCAAATCGTATTCGGCGCCGGCCGAGATCGAGCTTGATCCGCGTGCGAAGATTTCGACGGCCGATCTTGCCAAGCAATTTGCGCTCGCTGGCGAAGTGCGGAATCTAAATGACGAGGTGCACAAGACCGTTCTGGAAATCCGCGATCTCACCAGCCAGCTCGAGGTGCTCGACAAGCGCCTCGGTCAGGACGATACGGCGAAGCCGGTCCGCGATTCCGCCGACGGAATCTCGAAAAAGATCACGGCAATCGAGAATCAGCTGATCGAGCCAAAGGCTACCGCGAACGAGGATCAGCTCAATTACGGAAACATGCTGAGCAGCCAACTGGCCTATCTCGGCAACAGCGTCGATGACGCCGACATCGCGCCGACCGCGGCCGAATACGATCAGTTTGAGGTGTACCGCAAACAGATGGATCAGATCGATGCGGATTGGGCCGCGGTGGTCAACAAGGACCTCGTCGCGCTGAATGGTCTGATGCGGAAGAACAATGTGCTCGCCATCGGGATATCGGCTCCGGTCGGGGAGGAAAATAAAGTCGCGGCCAGTGGCAAGCAGAACAAGAAATAACTCTCCAGCGAATCGCTGGAACGATCCGGCCGCGCGTAGGGGATCTGCGGGATCGCGCTGGCCAGCGCTTCAGATCCGGGTGTGAGGTAAGGAGTGCGAACCGGACCCTCCCCGGAGGTAGCTGAGATCGAGGATGGGGTCACTCAATCAGCATTTGCCGTCATGGAGGCGCGCTGCCCTGTGGTTATCGAAAAATAGACGATCCATTGCTTGCGAATCCCTTCCGTTCGTTCGATTAGTTTACGACTCGGTTTCTCGCCGTGCTGTACCACAATGACCATTCCTGTGTTGAACTGGCGCTGAGACCGATCGACGCCCGGCAAGCGCGGGCCCTCGGCTGCAATGACCTCTTGGATCGTCAGCTTGGTCCGATCCGCCTTGAAGATCGGGTGCCCATTACCGTCTTTGCCCACGGGAACGAGATTGCGCAGGATGAAAAAATCTGGCACTTCAGAGGGAGAAATCAGGCCCATGAGATAAAGGTCGAGGTATGACCACCCGGTTGCCGGAACGTAATAGTCATCATCGAGTTGCGTGTAGGTCCCGTCGAAATTGTCCTGCCAGACGCCGCCCCCCATGATGGACGCCTCCGTGGGACGGCGATAGGGAAACGCGACAATGGCTTGCAAGCCTCTCGCCCAGTGGGGGTCGCCGAGCGGAATCATCTCACCATCGAGTTTCACTGAAACAAACGCAGCCCAGCGGTGGCCCATCTCGTGGGCGATTTGCGACATCGCGTACATGTACGGGGGGAGGTTGCCGCCGCCGGAAATTTCGCCGAGTTGCTGCCGGTAGAACGTAATGTCGCGATCTGTCCCTACCGGCGCATCGGCCGGCGGCCGCTCCTGCATCTGGTTCGAGTCGACGTAGACGGGTTGGATGAATTGCCATTGAAACCGGCCCGACGAGCAGTACGATGCCAGGCCCCGTTGCGTCGCACCGATCCCCGTAACAGCGCCGCCTACCGCGCCCAGTGGACCGTTGCTTGGTGTGCCTGCTTCTTGATTGTCGACGCGGAAATCCGAGTAGTAGGCGAGGAAGTCGAATCGGTCACCGAGAGCCTTGATCACCGTGCAAGTCATGTCGCGAGGGTTCGGCAGCGCGTAGTAGTGGAAGGATTCATAGACAAGGCGAAAGGGACCATCTTTCGAAGTAAGTGAAGATAGGTGTACCTCCGGGTTGCTCAACCCGTTCAGCACCGCAGTGCGGCCGACGATCTCTCGAGAGGGTGAGTTCGAACCCGCAGCAAAAGCATCAGCAGAGAGAGTAATCTGCTTTGCTCCACGGATCCGCGACGGCAGAATCCCCTGAATCGAAATGGTATTGCCGCGGGTCTCGACGTTGCGTGACACCCCGGGCCCGAACGCAACATATCGGGACGTGCCGCCGTTCGCGCGGTTCCGAGGCAGGAAGCCGCCGATCGTCCAGACCGCGTCGGCCCGAGCAGCGTGAGCGGGCCCGGCCGCGGCTTTGTGCGTGTAAAAGTAAACATGATAGGCAATGCCGGCGAGGCCCTTGTCCCCCTCCGGGAGTACGGGACCGGCCGTTTCGAACGTCACCTTCAAGAACAGCCCATCCACCACGGAAAGCTTGACATCTTGAATGGCCAGGTTTGTGGTGACGCCGGAACTTGCGGGCGTCTCGGCGGCTAGCGTCGCCAGGGGTCTCTCCTCTCCGCCACTGATGAGCGGATAGACACCGACGATTGCGTCTTTCGCGGCGAGCTGATCGTAGGACATCTCGATGGCTCCGTCTTTATGCAGCACGGCCTGGAAGCGGTTGATCGTCTTGGTCCACGTAAAGTCCTGGATGTTGCCCCACGGTTCGCTGACATCCCAGGTCACGACCACGCGGTCCGGGAGCTCCTTCACATAGCGAGCACCCGACATGCGTGGCTTGAAAAAGACCGCGATCGCCGGAACCGTGTTCACCAGGTTCGCCGCCCCTTCGGTCAACGGGTCGAAGCGTCCAATTGAAACTCCGCCCTGGTCACCCGGAGGACCGAATACGGTGCTTGCTTCGCCGAACCGAATCGATCCCGTAACACCGACAGAAAACGAATCCCAAGTCTTGCCGGAGAAAGGAAACGAAAATCCATGCAGCGTGACCTTCGGGCCCGTCATTGGTTGGCCAAAGTCTGCATCCCACCGAAGGGGTAGGATTTCGACTCGATATCCGGCGCTTCCCAGCGTGAAGCGAAGCGTGTGCCGACCGAGGTCGAAAAGGTTCTCCTGTCCAAGCGCGCCTTCGTCCAGCTCCAAGAGGACCAGGTTCCTGAGAACCGAGGCCTTGCCGATAGGGTGGCCCGATTCTTCACCCTCTTGGGCGTGTGCGGCAGGCAACACAAGAAAGGCACACACGATCAGCATGATCTCGAAGAAAAGCCAACCAGCTCGACTCACGGTGAGCTCCTTGGAGTAGGCGGCCCATATGTATACGAGACTGAGCATGCGAGACAAGTGGTGAGTTGTAAAAACCTACAAAAGGCCGAGGTTTTTGATCCGGCGGTGTTCGCCACGAGGAGGGCGTTTGAAGCGGGCTACGGAATTCACCCTATAGCACGCTGGGGATCACGAAATAGATCCTTCCCCTCCCTCGATCGCCGCCCCATCCAAAGCAGCTTGCAAGCCCATCCGAACGGAACGCCGGTTTCGAAAAGCCAGACGGCGAACATCGCCAGGCGGTCCGCGAGTCCAAGGTCCGCAGCGACCAGCCGGCTCGCTAGGAAGACGCCAGCGACAATAAGGCCTGGGACGCCGAGAACGGACTCGCTCGCGATGTACGTTTTGAGCGGCTTGCGTCCGCAAATCATGGCGACCGCGAACGCTACTTCAAGAATCCAAAC
>Ga0187783_10002566_pt1 | contig 13458 bp, 3 predicted proteins | sample 1015_SJ02_MP02_2_FD_132471 | JGI IMG/M metagenome (GOLD analysis project Ga0187783, IMG submission 132471) | Tropical peat soil microbial communities from peatlands in Department of Meta, Colombia - 1015_SJ02_MP02_20_MG | ecosystem: Environmental > Terrestrial > Soil > Wetlands > Peat | place...
GGTGCACTCGCAGGTTTGGAGGGCTGTTTCGACAAGCGGACGCGCGCCGTAAAGTGCGTAGTGACTTGCGGTTCGGTTTGATTCGGAAGCGGCCGGTGTCCAAGTAACCGGCATTCCGCTATCGCGCCGTTGTCATCTTGAGGATGAACCAGCGCTTCGACCGTCACCGTGCGCGCCTCGTTGCGGTAGAACTTAAACGGCGCCAGGAAATTCACTTCCTCGATTGCTTGAACATACCAACCGGGAAGCAGGCAAAGAGCAGCCTCGGCGAACGCCTCGATGCCCATGACGCCGGGCAGAACCGGCGTGCCCTCGATTCGGTGATCATAGAGGAATGGCTGAATTTTCGGATCGAGAGCCGTCACAATTGTCAGAGGGCTGAACTGCCCGATGCTGGCGATTTTGCCGAGCATGGGTCCTCGCCTTGTCAAGTTTGTTTCGCTGTCCAACTTGCTGACATCCAGCCCGCCGGTTTCATCCCATTCCTTGAGCAAAACGCCGAATCGCTGGCCGATCACCACTTCACCACAGGTACCTCCGGCCGTCAGCTCGCGGCGAATCACGGGAACACCCGCTTCCGGTTGCAGCATTTCGATTCCCGCCATCTCCATTACCTTCGGTACGGAGCCGCGGCTCGCCATCCCAATTCCCCCCCAAGCAGTCCAATCAATTACGATGCCGCGAGTTCTCGGACGAGTGGTGCGGAAGCTCGAGGTGATCTTGCAGAGGAGATCGTTGGCCGAACTGTAGTCGGTTTGCCCAGGATTGCCGAAGCGGCCCGCAACTGAGCTAAATGCCACCGTTGCCCCGAGAGGCATGTCGCCGATGGCATGCAGCAGATTGAAAAAGCCGTCGCTCTTGACGTCGAAAACCAGATCGAACTCGCGCGCCTCCTTCTCAGGCAAAGCCCGGCTGCGCTCGAGGCCCGCGGCGTGCAACAGGACATCAATTCGCCCGCTGCGCTCGCGTACCTGATTGATTATTTTGGTCACCGCCTCAGCGTCGCTGAGGTTCAGACTGCAATAGTGCGGCGTACCGCCAGCGGCGCGCACAGCGTCAATCGCGCTTTGGGCAGCAACCGCCCGCTCCAACCCCGTGAGTTCCTTCTCCACTAATGCCGGTGTCGCCCGTTCTCCGCGCGCCTGGATTCGTGCAAACAGGTCGCGTTTGAGAGCCTCCTTGTCGCTGACGAAGCGCTTGAGGTCGGGACTGTTCGCATTGGGCTCGGGCACGAGGTCGAGCAGATAAAAAATACCTCCGGAAGCAGCCGCCAGATCGGCAGTTATTGCGGACACAATGCTGCCCGCCGCACCCGTGATCAGGAAAACTGTGGTTGAGTCCAGCGTCAGGCCGGGCAGGCCATCCGTCGCAGATTGTTCCTCGAGACCAATGGTCCAGCGCAGGGCGTTCTTGTAGCCGATCTCCAGTGCGCCGGGATCGCGCAATGTTTCTTCCAACAGAAGTTCGGCGACTTCCGACGCTTGGCATGTGGCCTCGAAGTCGACTGACTTGACGAAGGCATCTGGACGCTCCCTCTTGTATGTTTTAGTGAAGCCAACCACCGCCCCCCCCAGCGGTGCGACCGCACCCGCTTTGTCATAACCGTGTTGTCCGCCCAGCCGCACCCCCGACACGAGGAAAGTGCCGGGCTTCGCGATGTGTTCGTACAAAGCGCGCATGGCGGCATAAAGCGACTTGATGCGCACCTGCACCGCCTGGTGCCACATGGGGAGATTCATGTGATCGATGTTCCCCTCGTTGTCCAAAGCGGGCAGCCAGTACACCCCGTGCACTGGGCCGGCAGCGGCCCAGCTCTTGAGAAGATTGGTGAGTACCTCGGCACCCGGCGCGCCCTCAATGCGGAGGACTTCCACGCCCTTCCGCTCGAGCCGTTGTGCTAAGGCATCAGCGACACCACCATTGTCCGGCATGATAACCACGCGGACGCCGGGTTCAAGCGCCACGCTTGTCGTTTTGCACATGCTGAGCGGAGGACGCAACAGTGGCAGCGGCACACGGCGGGCAACGCGGTTTGCGGCGTCCAAACCGGCTGCCGGCTGCCGGGGCGTTTTCGTGGGTGCCATAGCAGCAGCGGAAGATGAAAATCCCGCCGGCTCCTTGCCTCGTTCTTCCTTGGGCCGCGAAGCAGATACAGCCAATCCCGACCTGTCCTCGGCAAACTTGATCACGTGGGCCAAGGTAGGGAAGTCCCGCAGCTTGAGGTTTTCATCGCGGGCAATGTTGTAAGCCGCTCGGATCGCGGCAAACATCTCCGCCTGCTTGACCGTGTCGATTCCGAGATCAGCCTCGAGATCGAGGTCTAGGTCCAGCATATCCTTCGGATATCCGGTCTTCTGGGCAACGATCTCGAGAACCTCCTCCTTAATTGTGTCCTCCGTGGAACCCGCTGAGGCCAGCGGGGTTGAGACGGGGGCTGGCGCTGACGGGGTTGCGGATGATTCAGGAGTCGTTAGAGACGAGGCACGAGCGGCCAGGTCAGGCCGCTTCTCATACACGAAACGAATTACGTGTGCGAGTGTCGGGTAGTCACGCAGTTTCCGGTTCTCATCGCGCGGAATGTTGTAGCTTTCCCGGATGGCGGCGAACATCTCTGCTTGCTTAACGGTGTCAACCCCGAGGTCGGATTCAAGATCAAGGTCCAGGTCCAGCATGTCCTTGGGATAACCGGTCTTGTCTACCACCAGAGCCAGAATTCGTTCTTTGACAGCGTCACCATCGCGCACAGGAATCACAGCTGGAGCCGCGGCGGAGGACTTCCTCTCTCCCTTTATTACTTTCCCCTCTTCCGATTCGTTTACACTCGGCACTGGCGCGGGCGGAGTGGTGCTGGCTAGGTCAGGCCGCTGCTCATACACGAAGCGAATGACGTGTGCCAGCGTCGGATAGTCACGCAGTTTCCGATTTTCATCGCGTGAAATACTATAGATTTCGCGGATGGCCGCGAACATCTCTGCCTGCTTGACGGTGTCGACGCCAAGGTCGGCCTCGAGGTCGAGATCGAGATCGAGCATCTCCTTCGGATAGCCGGTTTTCTCCACGACCAAAGCCAGAATACGTTCCGCCACTCCGTCGCCAGCGCTCCTCGCCCCAGAAGGCAATGGCCCAGCTGCAGGAGCCGCAATTTCGCCTGCCGCTTGCGATTCGTTTGCCACGGTTGCCGCTCGAGCGGGCTGGCTTTCTTGCTGCTTTGCCACCGCCACCACTGCAGGTGGTGGCGGAGGAGCTCCGGCCAGGTCTGGCCGTTTCTCGTACACAAAGCGGATGACGTGCGCCAGCGTCGGATAGTCACGCAGTTTGCGGTTCTCATCACGCGGAATATTGTAGATCTCGCGGATCGCGGCAAACATCTCCGCCTGCTTCACTGTGTCAACGCCGAGATCTGCTTCCAAGTCGAGGTCCAGATCGAGCATCTCTCTCGGATAACCGGTCTTCTCCACCACGAGGGCAAGGATTCGCTGTTTCACCGCATCGCTATCGGCTGCGTTGTTAACCGGTGCTGAGATGGTTGTTGCTGGAGTCGTCGATGGTGAGAGTTCGATCTCGGCTTCGCGTTTGGCCTCCTCCGCGGTAGCCATCACTGGTACCGCGCCTTGGAGTTCAGGCTCTCGCGTAGCCACAATAGTCGTCGGGGTAACAGGGGCCAGCCTCGTCTCGGCTGCTGTGACTGGAAGCGGCGCTGGTTTTGGAGCACCCGCTGCTGTAGCGGCCGATGGTATTTCCGGCACGGATGCTGGCAGAGGCGCCACTCGTGACTGCTGAGTGCCGGCTAGCTGTGCCACCGGACCCGCATCGCGCACACGCAGCGTGCGGTGCACAACATCCAGATCTGTGACGGGATGGCCAGCCAAACGGCTGAGCCACGCCTTCCAGGCGGCGGTATCCGCGATACGATAGGCATAACCCAGTGCATTCGGGCTGCGGCGAACTCCGTCTTTGGTCACAACCCAACGCAGCAGAGTCATGCTGATCTGTGAGCCGAACCCAGCGCCCAGACGCAAAGCGTATTGGATCGGATACGCACCACCTTTCGACAAGTTCAACCGCCCCAGCTCGGGATCCACTTCTCTGAAGTTGGCGACGGGTGGCACTATTCCGGTTTCGAGCGCTTTTACTGCCAGGACATCTTCGACGCCGGCGCCCATGGCGTGGCCGGTGAAGCCTTTGGTGTTAGCGATCACAATCTGATCGGCAGCATCTCCAAACACGCGGCGTAGCGCGTGGATTTCCGCTGCTGCGCTGCCGCCGCGGGCAGGCGTGTAGGTTTCGTGAGAAACGAAAACCGTGCGCGGCGCGATCTGATGACGCTCGATGCCGCTGCGGGTTTCCGCCGTGGCCACAAGATCTTCCATCACCTGGCTGATGTGCTGCACATCCAGACGAGTTCCGTGGAAGGCGCTATTGGCTGTCGCTGTGCTTAACACTTCACAGATCGGCTGAATGCCGCGTTCGCGAGCTGCCTCTTGAGTCTCGACGACCAGGCCTGCGGCGCCCATTCCGATAATCATGCCATGGCGGCGGCGGTCAAAGGGCACGGCGGCCTCTTCGACGACTTCGTCGGTAGCCGCTGCTCCGCTGGCGAGAAAGCCTGCGCCCATCCAGCTGATCAAATTGTCGCCAGTGATGTCGTCGGCAGAGACCACGATCACGCGACGACAGCGGCCGGCGCGGATCCAGTCCTCGGCCAAGGCCACGGCTTGCGTCGTGCTGGCGCAGGCCGAGTTGATGTGCGTGTTCGGCCCACGAGCACCAATAAACTCGGCAAATTGTGAATGCCCCATGGGCAACACTCGGAAGAGATAGCGCCGGTCGAAAACATAGGGCTGTTTCTCGATAGCATCGCAAAGATCTTCGATTCGCCGGTCAATCTCCTGAGCGAGGATGGAATAGCCATTGGTCTCTGTCAGTCGAGTGCGCAGGCTTTCGAGGGTCGCCAGTTGCTCACGGCGAGCATGGTCCGCGTGGTAGCGCGACATTTCGTCAGCAAAGGAGTCAAAGCCCGGGAAAGCCGAGGCGAAAATCACACCGGTGTCATCGCGAAGCATCTGCGGCAACGCCCAGCGGTCCGGCAGTTGAGTGCCTTTGCTCGTCGTCTTGTAATGCAGGACCAGCGGGATGCCGGCATCGCGCAGTGCGTCGAGGCCGACGGCGATGGCCAACTGGGTACCGCGGTCGAGCGCCGCGCGGCGGTCTCTCGAAACACCGAATTCGCTCTCCAAGTCAAACGCCCCGCCACGGCCTGCCAACTTGATCACCTCGGCCACGTCGGTGATGGTTTCAAACGTGCCGCCGCCATCATCGCTTTTGACCAACCGTGTAATGTGCTTGTCGAGCATGGCGTGGCGTAAGCCACTGGGAATGACATCAATAAATTGGTCGCCGCGGAGCAGGCGGCCGATGTTCGAATCATCAAAAATGTGTTCGGTTCCTGGCAGGCCCAGGGCCCCGCCGGTGATAGCCACCGGCAAATCGCGAGCTGTGGCCTTCTCCCGGTGAGTGATCCGCCAGCCGCGTTCGAGAACCTCGGCGAACAAATGGCCAAGTTCGACGTAGCGGTCGCCGTCCAACGACGACTGCGCTACAGGCGTGCCGGACGCAGATGTAGGCACAGCAACAGGCTGACTAGCTGTCAGCGATGCGGAAATCGCCGGCACGGAAGCCGCCGCGACCTCGTGCCGGGATCCTGCCGTTCCCCGTCCCAGTCCCGCCGCATACAGACAGCAAAGCGCTTGGTTGAACGCAGCGATGTCGCCGACTTTCGGATGGTTGGTGAAGAGCCAGACAATGTCACCGCACGGGCCGAGCACATCTTCAGCAAATCCCTGCAATGCCTTCTTCGGTCCTACTTCAACAAACACTCGCGCGCCCGCGTCGTATAACGTGTGCAGACCGGTGACGAACTGCACGGGCGAAGCGACCTGCTGGGCCAGAATGTCCAACATCTGCGGCACAACATTCGGGCCGGTGGGATAAAACTTGCCGTTTGTATTTGCGACAATCGGTAGGCGCGGGGATTTTAGCTGCAACCGCTCCAACACACGCCGCAGCGGCTGGCTGGCCGGCTCCACGATCGAGGTGTGGAAGGCGTGGCTGACGGGCAATGCCGAGACGTCATAGCCTGCCTTCTGGAAAAGATCGATGGCTTGTTCCACTGCCTTGCTGGCGCCGCCGATGACCGACTGATGCTCGCTGTTGATATTGGCGATCACCACGTATCCAGAGATCGTTTTCAGCAGCCTCTCGATTTCCGCCAGCGGAGCGAACACGGCCGCCATGCGGCCGTTGTCGGCCATGGCGACCTGCGTCATTTCCCGGCCGCGGGCGCTGACCGCCTCGAGTGCGTCGGCAAAGGGGAGCGCGTCGGCCGCAACCAGAGCTGCGTATTCACCCAGGCTGTGCCCCATGGTGAAGTCGGGGGTGAGGCCATAGGCAGCCAGCAACCGGGTCAGCGCCCGGTCGGCGGCCAGCACTGCGGGCTGGGTAATCGCCGTTTGCCGCAAGTTGTCTTCCGCCTTGGCCACGGCTTCGGCGTCGTCGTGGTTCACGAAGATGAATTGGCTGAGCGGTTTTCCGAGCAGCGGTGTCATCACACGATCGGCCTCATCAAACACTTCCGCGACAATTGCCTCTTGGTCGCGCAGAGGCTTAAGCATGTTCACATACTGTGATCCTTGTCCGGGATACAAGAACGCTACCTTGGCCGCCGGACCATGACCGCGAAAGATTCCTTGCGGGCGCAGAGGCTTCCACATGGTCACTTGGTTAGCCGCCAATGCTTTGAGCGCACTTGCCGCTTTGACGGCCAGCTCAGCCGCGTCGCTATAGTCGATGGCTAGGCGTTCCGGCGCGCGCAAATCGGCATTTGCGGGCGCTGATGGAGCGGGTGCACGGCCCGCTTTGGCGTCCTTCTCCACCCTGCGCAGACGCTCGACCAGGTCGCCCTCCGACGCCGCGCCGATGACAAGCGCGCCGCGTAGAGGCGCTTTAACAGGAGACGCAGAGGCGGAAACGAACTCTTTCGTTGTCTCCCTGGCCTCCGTCACGTTCCCAGGTATTTCACCCACGGCAACCGATCGCTTGCCGTTCCCGTTTCCTCTCTGGGGAATGTACTCTTCGAGGACGGCGTGGAAGTTGGTGCCGCCGAAACCGAAGGCGCTCAAGCCGGCGCGTCGCACGACATCCGGAGGAACGATCCACGGCTTTAGCTCGCTGTTGACGTAAAGCGGAGAATGAACAAAATCGATGTCCGGATTCAGACGCGCACAATGGACACTTGGAGGCAGCACCTTATCACGAAGTGCCAGCGAGGCCTTCAAGAATCCAGCAGCCCCGGCCGCTCCTTTTAAATGGCCAAAATTCGACTTTACCGATCCCAAGCCTATGGAGTGGGTGGGAAGATGATAGCTGTGGAGCACTTCCGTTAGACTCTGCACTTCGACGACATCGCCCACGCGGGTGGACGTGCCATGGCCTTCAAAGTAAGTGGCGGTCGCGGGAGATAATCCGGCGTTCTGCCAGGCACGCTCGACCGCCAATCTTTGCCCAATTGGGTTGGGCGCGGTGATGCCTTTGCCTTTTCCATCGCTCGAACCGCCCATGCCGCGCAGCACGGCATAGATTTTGTCGCCGTCGTGCTCCGCATCGGCAAGGCGTTTCATTAGGAAAATGACCGCGCCTTCGCCCATGACGAAACCGTCGGCTCCTTCAGCGTAAGGACGAGTGCCGGTGGCCGAGAGAGCGCCAATCTTCGAGAACTTTACGAAGGTTGGGGCACCCATGTTGCGGTCGATGCCGCCCGTGATCGCCACATCGAAATCCTTTTCCACCAATCCCTCAATCGCCGCATTCATCGCCGCCATCGCCGAGGCGCAGGCAGCATCGCAGACATAATTGGGCCCGTGAAAATTGAAGAGGTTGGCGATTCGTCCGGCAATGCAATTGGCCAATTCCCCAGGCATACTGTCTTCGGTCACTTCCGGCAGAAGCTTGGCCATGCGGTCATGGAGTGCGTGGGTGATGTCGCGGCGGATTGCCTCCGGCAGTGCGGCAAAACTCGGAATCTCCGCCAGTTCGCGAGCGTATTCCGGGAAGTAGATGCGCAACGCCGTCAGATAGTGCTTTTCGCCGGCCATCGCATTGCCCAGGATCACGGCCGTGCGGTCGGGATTCAACGGCCGTTTCGGATAGCCGTAGTCCTCGAGCGCTTCGCGGGTACAGGCGATAGCCCACTTCTGCGCACCATCCATGGCATCCACCACGCACGGCGGCAGCGGCATGTGCCACGTCCTGGGCTCCCATATAAACTGGCGTACCCAGCCACCGATCTTTGAGTAGGTCTTGTCCGGTGCCGCGGGATCGGGATCGTAGTAGAGCGCTGGGTCCCAACGCTGCGGATCAACCTCGGTCACGCTGTAGCGGCCGTTCTTGATGTTCTCCCAAAACGTGGGCACATTCGGCGCGTCGGGCAGAATGGCCCCCGTCCCTACAATCGCTATCGCTCGGTATAAAGTGTTTTCCATGACCGTGCTCCATTTGAGCGAAGAACTGGTTTGCCCCTGTGGTTAAGGAGAAATCTCTAACCCACGACACAGAGGTTCTATGAAATTTATTATTCAAAATCATGCGGCCACCTGTTGGTGCTTAACTGCCCGGCCGTACAGCACATCGGCTACATAATCCATGTCAGAAATCAGGCCGGTCTGCGCGCGGTGCACCGCAGGCAGTCCCAGGCTCGCCTCCAAGGCGGACGATTCCGTGTCTTTCATGCCTCCCGCTCCGATCACCCAGCGCAGGCCGTCTTCGGTAACTTTGAGCGCGGCTTCACGCGCGAAAATGCGGCTGATCGCCGCCTGCGCGGCGGCATCAAAGCGCCGGTTTGCTTTTTCGTTGAGTTTGTTTTCTGCCATGCGTGTGCTGCGGCGAGCTAGACTGCCCGCGCACTCGGCATAGGCAATCAACTCGCCCAAGCGGAGCAGAATGTGTTGATAGCGAGTCAGCCGTGCGATGCGAGCCTTCTCCATCACCTCGGCTAGCGCGTGCAAGGCCTGCGCCGCCATGTCCGCACCCACGTCGGGATGAGAGGTGTGCAAAGCCTCAAGCTTCTTTGCCTCATCGTGATAGTATTGCCCCCGCGTCTTCAGGTGGCTCTGCCAGCGGTCGCGGCTGATGGTCATCTCCATGATCTCGGAGGTGCCTTCATAAATGATGGTGATCCGTACATCCCGGCTGATCTTCTCTACCATATATTCGTGGGTGTAACCGTAGCCGCCCAGTGCCTGGATGCTGGCCTCGGCAGCCGCATTTCCAGCCTCGGTGGCCATGTATTTGGCGATGGCCCCTTCGGTATTCAAGCTGCCTTCGCCGTCGTCGATGCGCTCGGCGACCTCTTCGATGTAAGCGCGGGCGGCTTCGAGACGTACCACATTCGGCACGATCAGCTTGTGCGTGTATCCTTGTTTCTCCGAGAGCGGTGCTCCTGCTTGAATGCGCTTCGTAGAATAGGGAATTGCACGGTCGAGCGCAGACCAGCCTGCCCCCAGACCAAACGCGGCCACCATCAGCCGCGTGTATCCGAACACCGCTTGGGCTTGGTTTAATCCCTGGCCTTCCACACCCCCGACCAGGCGATCGGCCGGAACAAAGACGCTGTCGAATGCTAGCGCCGCGGTGTTGCTGAGCCGGATGCCGTGCTTATCTTCCGGCTTGTCGTGGGTGAAACCTTTGGTATCTTTTTCCAGGATGAACCAACTCGGACCGGCGGGCGTGTTGGCCAGCACGGTGTAAGCGTCAGCGATGCCGCCGTTGCTGATCCATTGCTTGTTGCCGGTGATCTTGTAGCCGACAATCTTACCGTCCTCGATGACCCTCTCTGCCGTCGTGCGAAGCGCCCCGAGATCGCTGCCCGCTTCCGGCTCGGTCGCGCCATAGGCAAACAGGATTCCCTCTTCTGCGATGCGTGTCAGCCAGACCTTTTTCTGCTCCGGCGTCGCTCCCACGGTAATAGGATCGCTGCCGAGAAACGTCGCCAGCACCGAGGTAGCGATCCCCAGGTCAATGCGCGCCATCTCCTCGCACACGCAATACACATCGAAAGCGTTGCCACCCATGCCACCATATTCTTCTGGAATGAACAGAAGTTGAATCCCCAGCTTATCCGGGCTGCACATGTGCCGAACGATATCCAGCGGGCATTCGTCGCGGGCATCTAGTTCGATTAAGGTCTCGTCCGACAAGCGTTTCTTGGCAAATTCCCGAAGCGATTTCAAGCTCAGCTTCAGAGTCTTGGCGGTGATCATTGGCTGGTTACCTCACTTTGCGGAAACACTCTGCAATTCGCGGATTTTCTTGGTCAGTTCCGGTAGAAACTCCAGAAGATCGTCGACAATTCCGACGTCTGCCACCTGAAAGATCGGGGCCTGGGGGTTCTTGTTAATAGCAACGATGAAGGGATTGCCTTTAATCCCGGCTAGATGCTGGGAGGAGCCACTGATACCACAGGCCAGATAGACCTTCGGCTTCACTGTCTTTCCCGACGATCCCACCTGGCGGCATTTCTCCAACCACTTGGCGTCCACCACAGGTCTTGAGCAGGAGACTGCCCCACCCAGGGCCTCGGCGAGTTCCTGCGCGATCGCGACGTTGTCCTTTTCCTGGATGCCGCGCCCGATCGACACCAAAACCGCGTACTGGGAGATGTCCACATCTCCTGCCTCGGCAACCACCGTTTGTAGATACCGCCGGCTGGTGTTCAAGGCTCCGACATCAGCAGATTTATCCACCACCAGCGCGGCGCCCTTCACGGGAGAGCCTTCGGGCGGCTTGCATGCGCCCGGGCGAACTGTGATCACTGCACCGGAGGAAATGTCACAATTCACGTGGGTGCTCACCTGGCCGCCAAATTCCTGACGCACTACCTTCAGCAAGGAGCCCTCCACGCCCTCGATCCTGACGACATCGGAGACGAAAGCTGCATTCAACTTGATGGAAAGACCGGGAGACAAATCCATTCCAAAGTGGGCATGCGGGACTAACACGATGCCGCCGCGCGGCAGGACTTTAACCAGCGCCTGGCGGATCAACTCTGCGTTCGGATGGGCAAGCACGGGTTGTGCAACTTTCCATATCTCACTGTAAGAGTCGCGGAGGGATTCACACGCAACGTCCAGCTCGGTTCCCGAACCGATGACAATGGCCACAGGGGAGGCCGCCACATCAATCTGTCTGGCCGCCGCCACTAGCTCAGCCGCCGAATCATCGACTAGGCCAGCTCGATGTGCGATGTAAGCGAAGATTGCAGGGATCATGACAAGCCTCCTTTGGCAGTGACCAGCGCAAGCAGTTTTTCAATGTTTTCTTCGCGACTGCCGCCGAGAATCTCGGCGCCTTTGCCACGTGCCGGAACGAAGTAGTCGACGCGTTTCACCTTGGCCGGGGCGGCCCCCACGACATTCGCGTCGAGGCCCAAATCCGAAGCGCCATACGATGGAACCGGAACCGAAGCCACTGCGCGAATACCCCGCATGCCGACATAACGCGGCTCATTAATGCCGGTCTGAATCGACAGCACACAAGGCAAATCGATCTCATTGATCTCTCGATTGCCACCTTCGATTTCGCGGCTAATCTTCAACTTTCTTCCCTCCAGAATCTCGATGGAGTTGACCAGGGAAGCAAATGGATATTCGAGCATCGCCGCCAGCATTCCACCGACTTCTGCGGCTCCGGCTTCGGCTTGGACGCCAGTCAGAATCAGGTCGTAATGGCCTTTCTGCACGTAGGCTTTCAGAATGGTCGCGACGCCACGGCCGTCCGATCCGAGGAAAGCGTCATCAGAAAGCAGCACGCCTTGGTTGGCGCCCATGGCCATCTCGCGCCGCAGGATTTCCTCATCGTCCTCGCTGCCCACCGTGACTACGGTGACGCTACCGCCGACTTGGCCGACGATCTGCAAAGCTTCTTCCACCGCGTAGTTGTCGGGCTCGTTGATCGAATAGACCAACTCCTCGCGCTCAAGATCACTCCCGGTGGTGTTCAGTTGAATCTCATTTTCCGAAGTGTCGGGTACTCGTTTTGCGCAAACTAGAATCTCCACGTTTACCTCCCGGAAGCGTACGCTGGGTCGGGCACGCCCTCTGGTGTTCTTGCAGCTGGGTTTTCACGAGCAAGCTTTTCCGCGGCCAATTCGGCCAGATCGATGGCCTGCATCTTTCCTTCGAGGCCAGCAACCTTAATCGCATCTTCTAGATTTGCCATGCAGAAGGGACAGGCAGTCACGATAACATTGGCCCCCGCCTCCGCGGCCATCCGAACTCGCTTCACTCCAATTCGCTCTTCTTCTGCGGGCTCGTAGAATAGCGTTAGTCCGCCTCCCCCACAGCAGAAGGAACGATCACGGGAGCGTTTCATCTCGACTCGCTTCAAGCCGGGAATCGCATCCAGAACGACCCGGGGATCGTCGTAAACCCGGTTATGCCGCCCCAGGTAGCAAGGGTCATGGTAGGTGTAAACGTCTTCGCCCTCGACCGGGCTGAACTTAATCTTTCCAGACTTGACTCCACGAGCCATCACCTGGCTGATGTGTTCGACCGGCGGTACATCTTTGTAATCGTGTCTCAGTGCGTTGTAGGCATGGGGATCGGAGGTAATGATCTTCTCGACACCAGAAGCCTTAATCGCCTCAACGTTTTGTCCCCGTAGTGCCAGAAACAGGGTCTCTTCACCGAATCGCCGGACTTCATGGCCGCTGTCTTTTTCCGCCGCGCCGAGGATTCCGAAATTCTCTCCCAGGTGATCAAGAATCTTCGCCGTCGCCCGGCCAATCGACTGCATCCGGGCGTCGTAGGAAGTGATGCTGTCCACGAAATATAGAGTGTCGGCGTCACGGTTCTTGTCCAGCGTCTTAACACGGCAGACTTGCTGAAAATCTTTCGCCCCGGTCCACTCGCCCCTTTTCCTTTCCATCTTGCCGTAGGGATTGCCGCGGCTCTCGAGCGCCTTCAACGGCTTTTGCAGAGACTGGGGCACCTTTCCCTCATCCACCAGACCACGGCGCAGATCAACGATCTTGTCGATATATTCGACCAGCAAGGGGCATTCTTCTTCGCAGGCACCACAGGTCGTGCACGACCAGATTTCATCCTCGGAGTAAATGCTCCCAATCAGCGCCTTTCCATTGCACGAATGGCCGAACATGGGATAGTGCTCAAATGCATAGTCCCGTGCCTTGATGGTGAGAAACCGTGGCGACAGCGGACGACCGGCAGCGTTGGCGGGGCAGTGATCGGAGCAGCGTCCGCAGTCGGCGCAAGAATAAAAGTCCAGCATGTGCTTCCAGGTAAAGTCCAAGAAGGTCTTCACGCCAAAAGATTTCACCTGGTCCAGATGCTCATCACTGACACCCCATTTCACCGGCTTCAGCGTGCCTTTGTCCAGTTTCGAGAA